>Ga0182021_10003183_pt1 | contig 19308 bp, 20 predicted proteins | sample 612E3MmetaG_FD_120493 | JGI IMG/M metagenome (GOLD analysis project Ga0182021, IMG submission 120493) | Permafrost microbial communities from Stordalen Mire, Sweden - 612E3M metaG (Illumina Assembly) | ecosystem: Environmental > Terrestrial > Soil > Wetlands > Permafrost | place: Sweden... | reverse complement strand
ATCGTTGATGCGGTCCGGGAAGGGGCCCTCGCCGGCTACTCCATGTAACAAAAGGAGTGTGCCATGGCAGTTCGCGCAGTCAAGTTCAGCCGCTCCGGGCATCAGACCCTGGAGGGCGCCGGGGTGCGTCTGGACCGGGCCTTCGGCAAGGGTGACGAGCACGAGTTCGACCCATTCCTCATGCTCGACGACTTCCGCAATGACGACCCGTCGCAGTACCGGCGCGGCTTCCCCTGGCACCCGCACCGGGGTATGGAGACCATCACGTACGTGCTCGAGGGCGAGGTGGACCACGCCGATTCGATGGGCAACGAGGGCACCATCGGCGCCGGCGACGTGCAGTGGATGACTGCGGGTAGCGGCATCATCCATCAGGAGATGCCCCGGGGCGACACGAAGGGCCGGATGGGCGGCTTCCAGTTGTGGCTGAACCTTCCGGCGGCACACAAGATGACCGACCCGCGCTATCAGGGGATAGCGGACGTGCAGATCCCAGAGGTGGAGCAGGACGGTGCCTTGGTCCGGGTGATCGCGGGCGCGGTAGGCGACGTGATCGGCCCGGTGACCGACATCTTCGTCGACCCGGAATACCTCGACGTGCGGCTTCAGCCCGGAGCGTCATGGGAACATCTCACCCTGACCGGCCACACCGCCTTCGCCTACCTCTACGAGGGCGAGGCTCGATTCGGCGAGGAGGCCGGTCCGGCGAAGGCCGATCCTGGGACGGTGGTGCTCTTCGGGGATGGCGACAGCGTGGCCGCGACGGCGGGCGCCCACGGTGCCCGGTTCCTTTTGGCGGGCGGCCGGCCTCTGCACGAGCCCATCGCCTGGCGCGGCCCCGTCGTGATGAACACGGTCCGTGAACTCGAGGAGGCCTGGCGCGAGCTAGACGCCGGCACCTTCGTCAAGCACGCAAAGCCACGGCTCAGGTGAACCGGCTTAGCTAACCTTCAGGTTTAGCTTCAGTGCGCTGATCTCCTTCGGCCCGGCTGTTCAGCAGCCCGCGGGCGGTCAGGACCGCCAACGCCGCCACGATCAGCCCGACGCCCACGGCTTCGAGCGTCCCCGGCCGCTCGCCGAGTTGGATCCACGCTGCCAGCACCCCCACCACCGGGATGGCCAGGCTGCTGATGCCGGCCACCCCGGCAGGCAGGCTGTGCAGGACGTACAGCCAGAGCAGCCACGCGAACGCGCTGGCGACGAGGAAGTTGAAGACCAGGACAGCGATGAAACTGCTGCTCCAGGTGGGACCGCGCGTGGCGGTCGCGAAGGCGGCGATTATCAGCGGGACCGACCCGAAGAGGCCCTGCCAGGCGGTGAAGGTGAGGATCTCCACGTCGTGCCGCTTGCGGATGATCTTAAAGAGCACCGACGCGACGGCCCACGACAGGCCGCCGGCGACGGCCAGCAGGCCGGCCGCCAACCCGTGCATGCGCCACGGCGTGAGCACGAGGATCAGACCGGCGAGCGAAAGGACAACGGTCACCCATTGCGCGCCGCGGATGCGCTCGCCGAGCACCGGCCAGGCGATGAGCAACAGCCAGAAGGGCATCGTGTAGTTGAGCACGGACGTCTTGCCGGCACTGCCGAGGTAGAGGGCCCAGATGGGGAGGCCGGACAGGCTGGTCTGGAAGATCCCGAAGAGCGCGGTGAGCCAGAAGGGCTTCGGCCAGAGCGAGCCCCGGCGGACAGCCACCAGTGCGAGCACAGCGAGGGCGCCGAGGAAGTTGCGGAGCGCCGCGAACGTGAACGGGTCGGAGTACTTCACCCCGATCTTCATCGCCACCCAGTTGTAGCCCCAGATGAGGGCCAGCAGCGCCAGCGCTACCACGGGCAGGTAGGCGGAGCGTCCGGGCGCGGAAGGTGTGGGCGCGGGGGCGGTCATGGTCCGATTGTATCGTGGCCGCTGCGCTCTTCCAGCATTGACATCGGCCCCGGCAGTCCCTAGTCTCAGCGGGTACCGAAACCTTGACGGGAAGCCGCGTCAGGCTTCCACTGGACGCCCAGCATGGCCACAAAACCTCGTTTCCCCGTGTGGATCGCGTACGCACTCGGTTCGTTCCTGTGCTACGGCATCACCAACTCGCTCCTCGGAGCGCTGGTCGAGTGGAGCCACAACAACCCCACCACGCCGGTCACAGCGCCGTTCGTCCTATGGCTCACCATGGGGTTCGTGGGGGTATGCGCCTCCGCCGGGTTCAAAGTCACCGGCCGCGGCTTCAAAGGCCTACCGTCGCGCACGTTCGTGTGGGTAGCGATAGTGGCCGGTATCACGCTGTCGGCGGCCATGCTCACGCTCAAGCTCGGCCTGTCCCAAGACTCCGCCTCCCGGGGGCCCATCGTGGCCATCAGCTCGGCCAACGCGATGCTCGTGGCCATCGGCGCTTGGTTCATCATCCGCGAGAAGCTGAACACCTGGCAGCTCGGAGGCATGCTGGTGATCGTCGCCGGCATCATCGTCATGGCGTTCAGTTCGGGCACCGCGGCGAGCACGCGCGGTCTCCTGTACGGCTTGGCGACCATGGTGCTGTTCGGCATCACCAACTTCCTGCTCAAGTACGCCGGACACCAAGGAAGCAACTCGGTGACCACCGCGGCGATCCTCTGGCTGTCGTCGGGCGTGTGCGGCGTGCTGGCCGTCGGCTACTGTCTCATCCGTTACGGTCACCTGCCCGGCATGCAGCAGGCGTCGCTGGTGCTGTGGGCGGTGCTGGCCGGTGTCAGCCTGGGGCTGGGGATGCTGTGCCTAAAGCTGGCCGTGACGAAGGGCCCGGGTGGACCGGCGACGGCCATCACCGGGTCCAACTCCGTCCTGGTGGCACTGTTCGAATACTTCGTCTTCGCGCACGTCCCCGTCACGCAGAAGCTCATCGGGATGGGGGTCGCCGTCCTGGGGATCATCGTGCTGAGCCTGGCCGGCGCCCGGAAAGTCGCGACGGCGAAGACGGCACCGGTGGCGGTGGAGCAGCAGCGGTAGGCCGGTCCGGCGCCTTGGTCGAGCGGGGCTAGAGCGCGGCGGCCAGCGCTCGGACGGCCGTGAGGGCGGCCGAATCGGCGGGAAGGTCGAGGAGGGAGCGGCCCTCCGTGTCGAACCTGGCCAGCACCGGGTCCTGGGGGATGAAGCCCAGCACCTCCACGCCCAGCGCGGCGGCACTTTGAGCCAGCGTATCCTCGCCGCCCACGACGCGGTTGAACACCACGCCCACCCGCGCACAGCGGATGACCTGCTTCTCCCGGACGAGTTCGTCGAGCAGGGCGACGGTCTGCAGCCCGCGCGCGGACGGGTCGGTGACGATGACCAGACGGTCGAGTTCGTCCATCACTTGGCGGTTGAGCTGCTCCAGCCCGGCCTCGCCGTCCACGAGGATGGTGTCGAAGCGATCGGCCAGCATGCGGATAGCGTCCCGCAGGACGTCGTTCACGGCGCAGAAGCAGCCGAGCGACTCGGAGCGGCCCATGGCCAGGAGCGCCAGGCCGCCGTTCTCCACCAGGGCCTCGAGCACCATGTAGTCGAGGGTGGCGGCGATCTCGGCCATCTCCCGGTCGGCGCCGGCGCGGGCCGCGTCCAGGATGGTCTCCCGCACCTGGCCCATGGTCTTCTCCACCCGCAGGCCCAGGGCTTGGACGAGGCCGAGCGCGGGGTCGGCGTCGATGGCCAGCAGGCGGCCGGCTGAGCGGCCGTCGAGGAGCACCCTGGCGAGCATTGCGGCCAGGGCCGTCTTGCCCACGCCCCCCTTGCCGACTACCGCGATGCGGCGCGCCGCCCCGGTTCCTGCCGCCCCGCTCCCCGCCGCTCCTTTCATGCCTCCGCCTCCGCCGCCAGCCGTTTCCTTGTGTGCGCCAGCTTCTTCACCTCGTCGCACACCGTCTTGTCCGGACACGACCCGCAGTGCCCGCCGAACGCGCAGTCGTCGAGGTCGATGCCCCGCTCCTCCCAGCGCTGCTTCTTGAGGTCACGGGCGATGACGCCGGCCGCGGCGGCGATCTCCCCGAGCGGCTCGAGGTCGGCTTTGCCGGACGTCACGAACACCGTCTCCACGGCCGTGGCTTCGGGGAGGTGCGTCATCACGAGCTTTCGCAGCGCCGCGCCAAGGAACGCGAAGTCGAACCCCTTCACCGCCACGCCCATACTCACCCTGCCCCAGACGCGGCCGGGGGTGCTCTTCACCATGAACCCCTCGATCTGGTCGGCCACGTACTGGGTCTCCACCAGTGCTGGATAGTGGGCCTCGGTGAGCCCGGGGCCGGCGGCGACGATGACCTGCCCGAAGGGGAGCGTGACACCCGGCTCGCACTCGGTCATGTCCGGTCCGACCAGTGTGATGCGGCCGTCGCGGACGAGCGCCGCCTCCTCCGTCAGGAGCACGAGCGCGCACGAGCCTACAGTGGGACTGCCGAGTTCCATGAACGTCTCGGACTTCAGCACCAGGCCGGGCCCGGCGCTTGGCCCTACTTTGAAGAGGAGGCCGCCGGCCTGCATCTCCCGCACCGGCCGCCCGGTGGCCCGCATGCGTACGAGGTAACGGGCGATCTGCTCTATGTGGTCGTCGAACAGCGACATGGCGTACTCCGTGGCGCTCCTAGGAGGCTTTCGCCGCTTTGTCCCGGGCGAACAGGGCGGCGCCCAGCGCCCCGGCCAGCTGCGGCGCCGGCAGGCGGAGGATCTCCTGGCCCAGCGCCCTCTCCAGGCCGCGCACCAGGCCCTCGTTCTTGGCGCACCCCCCGGTGATGACCAGCTTCGGCTCCAGACCCACCCGGTGGATCATGGCGATGAGCCGCCGCACGATGGAATCCACCAAGCCTGCTGCGATGTCGGCTTGGTCGATGCCCTCGTTGATGAGCGTGATGACCTCCGATTCGGCGAACACGCTGCACTGCTTGGTGATCTTGGCGGGCTTGTCGGACTGCAGAGACAGTTCGGCGAACTCGTCCAGGCTGCAGTCGAAGGTGCGCGCCATCATTTCGAAGAACTTGCCGGTGCCGGCGGCACACTTGTCGTTCATGACGAAGGTGGCCACCCTGCCGTCGTCGGCCAGGGAGATGACCTTGCAGTCTTGGCCGCCGACGTCCACTACGGTGCGGGCGGTGGGCTGCCACCAGAATGCGCCGCGCGCGTGGCAGGTGATCTCGGACATGTTGTCGCTGATGAAGGCGGCGCTGCGCCGGCCGTAGCCGGTACCCATGATGAAGTCGAGCCGGTCCGGCGAGGCCAGGCCCGCCTCCTTGAGCGCGCCCTCCAAAGCGAGCAAGCCGGTCTTCTCAGGCTTGATGGTGGAGCGCACCACGTGCATGGAGAGGATCCTGTCGTCGTCCAGGATGACCGCTTTGCCGGTGGCGGAGCCCAAGTCCACGCCGGCGACGATCATCGCGCGGCTCCGGCGGCGGCACCAAGGGAGGTGCCGCGCGCGCAAGCCGCGGCGCGGGCTCCCGACCCGCAGTCGCTCACCACCGTCATCGCCCCTCTCCCAGACCGTGAGCCTCGAAGAACTCGAAGATCTGCCGGCTGAGCTCCTCGATGGGGGTGAAGCGCGGGTCGAAGTTGTCCACGGTGAGGATGAGCAGCGGGATCTTGAGGTCCCGGCACGCCTCCCGCAGGAACCCCACCGACGCCGACTGGTCCTTGTGGCCCACGTGGCCGGGGAAGATCACGCAGTCGCACGTGTAGTCTTTGGTGATGCGGGTGATGTCCTCGATCATCGCGTCCACCGAACCCCGCGCTTGGCGGATCATCGGCACCTCGTTCAGACAGCGCTTCGCCAGCCCGACCAGCATGCTGTCCTCCGTGGAGGTGTCGATGTGCTCGTACGGGGTGTATCCCTGGAAGTCCATCACCACGTTGGCCTGCCACTCGCTCGCCAGCCACTCGGAGAGCGGTCCGTGCCAGAACGGCACCAAGTCGGCCCACAGGATCCGGATGCGCTCCCCCGGCACTCCCGCCACGCCGGCCTTGACCTTGGCGGCGGCGTCGCCCGCCAGCATGGTGATGACGTCCACCACTTCGGGCTGCCCCGCCACGATGTGCTGCGTCAGGCCCCAGCACAGGTCCGAGGTGGGGAACGAGGAGGGGTGGGGGCAAGGGACGGCGCGGCGGCACTCGTTGTACTCGGCCCAGGCTTCGTACTGCTTGTTGGTGGCCTCGATGACCTCGCGGAGCCGGTCCCAGTCCATCTTCCGGCCCACGTGGTCTTCCAGGAAGGTGATCATCCGCCGCAGTTCGCCAGCGAAGTAATCGTAGTCCCAGCCGGTGGCGCCGTAGGCGGGGTCGAGGGCGAAGGTGGGCACGCCTTCCCAGCCAGGGGTGTTCATCCAGGCCTCGTGCAGGGCGGACTGGGCGTCGCACGGCTCCAGCATGGCGATCATGGCCGTCGGTACCGGCACCAGCCCCTTTTCCACCGCGTAGGCGCCCATCTTGATAAGGCCGCACATGTCGGCCGGGATGGGGACAGCGTCCATGCCGTCCAGGTCTTCCTGGGTGGGGCCAAGGTGCAGGATGTTGTCCACCAGGCAGTACGCCTGGATGTCCATGGCCGCGCAGATCTCGTTGGCGTTGCCGTACCAGGTGGAGAGCAGGGGTTTGTCGTTCTCGATGCAGTCGACTATGCGCTCGTCGTCGGCCAGCATGAGCTTGAAGAAGCCGAGGAGCACCGGGTTCGGGTCGGGCGACTCCTCGATCATCGTGATCATGGCCCGCTTACCTTCCGCGTACATGCGGAAGCGCTCGAGGCCACGCTTGGTCGCCGGGGCGCTCGCCGGCGTTCCGGCCGGGGTGTCAGACATTTCGGGCCTCCACGATGCTTTCCAGGAACGCCTGCGCGCGGGTCCGAAGTTGGCCCACGCCTCCCAGGACATACTCGATCTCGAGGGCGAGATAGGGGATCTTCCGCTTTCGCAGAGAGCGCATGAGGTTGGTCTGTTCGAACCCCCAGTGGTCGCACTGCATGAGGCGCACGGACACGACGCCTTCCACGCCGAAGTCCTCCACCGCCCGGGTGATGTAGTGCTCGCGCTCCTCGGTGGTCCGCCCGAAGAGGCGGGGGTCGGCCGGGCGCTCCAGCACTTGGTAGCGGGCGAGCGCCGTCAGCGGGTCGCCGTCGGTTCCCACGTCTTTGGCGCAGGCCCGGTAGCCGTAGCCCAGCATGTCGGTGACCACCAGGCCGCCCTGGCTCTCGATGGCCTCGATGAAGGCGGGCTCGTCGAGTTCGCCCCCGACCACCATCACTCTGGCCGGCGCGTCGATGCCGGGCGCTCCGGCGCAGTCGGTGATCAACTGCTTCAGCAAGCCGTGGTAACGCTCCCGGGGGATGCAGGTGCCGGCCACCATGACTGCAAGCGCCTCTGCGCCCGTGATGGGCGGAGTGGCGCTCCGGCGCAGTTCGTACAGCCGCCGTTGCAGGGCCCGGCTCTGGTTGTGGAGGGTGATGGCCGCCCGCAGTTTCTCGTCGCTGATCTCGACTCCGAAGTGCTGCTCGAGGCTCTCCCTGAAAGCCGCCAGCCGCATACGGTATGCGCCCACCTGCTCGGGACCGCTCTTCTTGGGGAACACCAGGAAGTGCGAGTACCCGGTGGGCACCTTGGCCACCCAGTTGTCGTAGAGCCGGCGGACGTGGTCGCAGTTGTTGGCGCTCACGACGCCGTCCAAGAAGGCTTGGTCGCCGCGCATCCCCGAATCGAACAGATGCCGCACGAACGAGCAGTTCACCTGGGTGAAGCGCGCCTCGGAGAGTTCCGTGCCGGTGCTGCCGGTGGCCCGCATGCGGTAGGGCATGGCCCCCGCCGCGGTGATGATCTCCTCCGGCACGAAGTGGTACATGCACCCGATCACCTTCCCGCCCTGGCTCTTCCACTCCTCCAGGGCCGGGTTCGTGAGGCAGGCGGCCGCTTCTTTCAGTTCCTCCAGCGCGGTGGATCGCAGCTCGTTTCGCATTCGGCGGTCCTTTTCTTCGGTTAGTGGTGCGAGTGCTCCACCTGCAGCGGCGGCAGCCCCAGGAGCCGGGCCACGTGGTTGCGGCAGGTCAGCATGCCGTGCTTGTGGCCGTCATCGTGCTCATCGGCGGCCGGGGCCGCGATGATCTTGTCCCATTCGTTCACCAGGGTGGTCAGTTGGGCCACCAAGATGTCTCTCTCTAACCCGCCATCGGTGCACATATGTGACTCTCCCCGTCGTTCCTCAGGTGTGCGCTCGGTTCTCTACATACCGGTCGAACTCATCGGCCGTCATGCCCCGCAAGCAGGCGAACAGGGCCCTCCGCGGGATACGAACGGCGTCGCCGAAGCGGAGCGAGCGGAGCTGTTTCGCCTCCACCATCCGCTCGATGGCATCCGCCGGCAACTTCAGGATGCCGGCTGCCTCCTCGACCGTAAAGACCGCGCCTTCCGGCAGACCGTCCAACGTGGCCTCACGCAAGGCGCGCGCCGGGGCCGCGCCGGCTCCACCCCCAGGGGCGATCGCTTCCCCGCCCTTGCCGGTGAGGCTGCCCAGGATGAAACCGATCAACCGGGGCGAGACCCGGTCGTACCAGATGCCGTTGACGCCCATGGAGCTGGCCACGTCGCCGGTCCACGCCCAGGCAGCCACCAGCCAGGCGATGAGCTCCGGGTCCACGTCGTCGGGCAACTTGCCTTGACGCTCGAGCTCCTCGACGATGGATGCCAGATAGGCGGCGGTGGTGAGTTCCTTCTCGCGGATGGCTTCACGCAGCCCCTCCTCTGGGGCGGAGGCTACGAACTCCAGGAAAAGGTGGGCGTGGCTCGTGGGGTCCTGTTCCCGCACCTTTTCCGCATGGTTCTCGAAGATCTCGCGGATGCGCTCGACGGGGTCGGTACTCGTGCTGGCCCGAAAGCTGTCGAACACCTGCTCGTAAACGACGTCCAGGGCGGCCTGCAGGATGGCCTGGCGATTCTCGAAGTGGGAGTAGAGGGCGGCCGAGGTGACGCCCGCCCCTTTGGCGATGCGCGAAACGGTGGCCCCTTGCACGCCATGCTCGGCTATCGTCTCGAGCGCCGCCCGGACGATCTCCTGCTTGCGCGCCTCGGTGTTCATCCTGGTGGTCTTGGTCGCCACGGCTACCCCGATCTCCTCGTGCCTCGGTTGGTGCCACTCTAGCCTACAACCCGGCGGGCCGGATTGACAGACAACCTATTATACGTTAAGTTGCTGGTGAACAATCAGTTAGTTAAGACAGGTCGGTTTGAGCCAACACCATAGGTGGAGGGAGACGCTGATGGGAGAGGTCCAACGTTTTACCAACTGCACTACGGGCGGGCCGGTCTTCGTCGACGTCGAGGACGGCAAGATCGTCCGGCTCACCCCGCTCGAGTTCGACGATACCGATGCTCCTTCGTGGGTCATCGAGGCCCGGGGCCAGAAGTTCACCCCGCCCCGCAAGGCCCTGGTGAGCCCCTGGACTGTCGGCCACCGTTCCACGGTCTACTCGCCCAAGCGCATCCTCACGCCGCTCAAACGCGTGGACTTCGATCCCAACGGCGAGCGCAACATCGAGAACCGCGGCACTTCCGGCTACGAGCCCATCAGCTGGGACGAAGCGTTCGACATGGTCGCCGAGGAGATCATCCGGGTCAAGCGCGAGTTCGGGCCGTGCGCCATCTACACGCAGCCCAGCTCCCACCAGATGTGGGGCAACGTCGGCTATCGCTTCAGCTGCTATCAGCGCTTCCTGAACGCCGTAGGCATGACCTACATCGAACCCAACCCGGACAGCTGGGAAGGCTGGCTGTGGGGCGGAGCCCACATGTGGGGCAACACTCACCGCCTGGGCAACCTCGAAGGCTACGACCTCCTCGAGGACGCCCTCAAGAACACCGACATGATCGTGTTCTGGTCTTCTGACCCGGATACCACCCAGGGCGGGGTATACGCGGGCTATGAATCCCAGCCCCGCCGCCGCTGGCTCAAAGACCTCGGCGTGAAGATGGTCTTCATCGACCCGTACTTCAACCACACCGCCGGCATGATCGGCGACAAGTGGCTGGCCCCGCGGCCCGGCACCGACGTGCCTGTCGCCCTGGCCATCGCCTTCACCTGGCTCACAGAGGGCACCTACGACAAAGAGTATGTCGCCACCCACGCCGTCGGCTTCGAGGAGTGGACCGACTACGTCCTCGGCACTACCGACGGCCAGCCCAAGACCCCGGAATGGGCCGAGACCGAGTCCGGCGTGCTCGCCCGCGACATCCGCGCGCTGGCCCGTGAGTGGGCCTCCAAGAAGACCATGCTGGCCGCCGGCGGTCTCGCCGGTCTGGGCGGCGCGGCCCGATGCGCCACCGGCGGTGAGTGGCCCCGCTCGATGATCGCCCTCATCACCATGCAGGGCATGGGCAAGCCGGGCATCAACATGTGGAGTACCAGCTACGGCACCCCGCTGGACGAGACCTTCTTCTTCCCGGGCTACACCGAGGGCGGCATCTCCGGCGACATGGCGAACAGCGCGGCCGGCAAGGACTTCGTATTCCGGATGTTCCCGCGCGGCGGAGCATACTCGCTGCCGCACCGCTCGGCCGAGGGCTCACTGGGCTACCGCCTGCGGACCCCCGAGATCATGATGCACGAGCCGCACGAGTGGTACGGGCGCGGCTTCACCGGGTCGCACATCGAGGCCCAGTTCCACAAGTATCAGCACCCGGCCCCCGGATACTCCATGGCGCAGATGTACTACCGCTTCGGCGGGTCGTTCTTCGGCACCATGACCGACACCAACAAGCACGTCAGGGCGTACCGCGAAGGCAAAGTGCCCTTCGTCGTGTCGCAGGCCATCTGGATGGAGGGCGAGGCCAAGTTCGCCGACGTCATCCTGCCGGCGTGTACCAACTTCGAGCGCTGGGACATCGGCGAGTGGACCTCGGCCAACGGCTACGTGACCCACAGCTCCCAGATGTGCAACCACCGCATCATCGTGCTGCAGCACAAGGCCATCGAGCCGCTGGGCGAGTCCAAGTCCGACTTCGAGATCTTCCGTGGACTTGCGGCGCGCCTCGGCTTGGAAGGCATGTACACCATGGGCCGCAACGAGCTCGACTGGGTCAAGGCTACCTTCGACGCCACCGACCTCCCGACGGTCACCACCTGGGACGACTTCGTGAAGAAGGGCTACTACGTGGTGCCGCCGCGCCCGGCCGACCGCAAGCCCACCCCGGGCATGCGCTGGTTCGCCGAAGACCGCGAGCGCGACACTCCCGACTGGGGCCCGGCTCCCTGGGAAGTGGTGCAGAACAAAGGCCTTCAGACCCAGTCCGGCAAAGTGGAGTTCGTCAGCAACAGCCTCAAGCGGGCGGCGGCCACTGGTCTGGTGGATCCCGAGCGTCCCATCATGGGCCCGCAGTACATCCCCAGCTGGGAAGGGCACCACACCAGCGACCTGCTGGCCAAGTACCCGCTGCAGCTCATCATGCCGCACCCCCGTTATACCTTCCACACCCACAACGACGCCAAGGGTAGCTGGACCAACGAGATCAAGGACCACCGGGTTCTTCATTCCGACGGCCGCTACTACTGGATCATGCGCCTCGCCAGCCAGGACGCCGCGGCGCGCGGCATCAAGGAGGGCGACCTCATCCGTGCGTTCAACGACCGCGGCTCGGTGATCCTCTCCGCCCAAGTGACCGAGCGCATGGCGCCCGGGGTGGCTCACTCCTACGAATCCTGCGCCGAGTACGACCCCATGGGGACGCCCGGCGAGTCGTCGGACCGGGGCGGCTGCGTGAACGTCCTATCGCCCTCGCGGTTCATCACCCCGATGTCCTCCGGCATGGCGAACAACTCGTGCCTCATCCAGATCGAGAAATGGGATGGGTCGATGGACAAGGAGGTGGCGTGATGGCAGCAGGGCTGGTGAAGAACGCCAAGAAGTGGAACATGGTCATCGACCTGGGCCTCTGCAACGACTGCAACTGTTGCTTCATGGCCGACAAGGACGAGTTCACCGGTAACGACTGGGCGCCGTTCTCGGTGGCGCAGCCCTGGGAGGGAGCCCGCTGGATCGACATAGAGCGCAAAGAACGCGGCCAGTTCCCGCAGATCCAGGTGGTACACAAGCCTGGCCACTGCATGCACTGCGACGACGCGCCCTGCATGGCGGCGGCCCCCGGCATCATCTACAAGCGGGAAGACGGCATCGTGATCATCGACCCGGTGAAAGCCAAGGGGAACAAGGCTCTGGTCGATTCTTGTCCGTACGGCGCCATCGACTGGAGCGAGGAAGCGGACGTAGCCCAGAAGTGCACCGGCTGCGCGCATCTGATCGATCAGGGCTGGACGCAGTCCCGTTGCTCGCAGGCGTGCCCCACCGGCGCCACCAGACTGGTCCTCGCCGATGACGCCGAGATGGCGGAGCGCATCGAGAAGGACGGCCTGCAGGCGTACAAGCCTGAGCTGGGTGCGAAGCCGCGGGTTTACTACAAGAACCTCTACCGCTGGAACAACGTGTTCGTGGCCGGCAGTGCCTACTTCGCCGACAGCGGCGACTGCGCCGAGGGTTGCGAAGTGACCGTGTTCAAGGACGGCGTGGTGGCCGGCACGGCGGTGAGCAACAACTTCGGCGACTTCCTGGTGGACAAGCTGGATGCCGGGGCCGAATACACCGTCACCGTCAAAGCCGCCGGATACAAGCCGGTGGAGCGCAAAGCCGTTCCGACCGCCGCCAGCCTGACGCTGCCGGCCGTCGCCCTGGAAAAGGCCTAGCCGGAAGCCGGAGAAGGGAAGGAGAGGCACATGGCAGACGATCTGGAGGCGCTGGTTCGCCGCCTGAACGACATCCACGAGATCGAGAACCTCATGGGCAGATACGAGTTCCTCACCACGGCCAACCTGTTCACCGAGACCGTCGACCTGTTCGCCAAGACGGTGCCACAGAAGATCGAAATCGGCCCGATCGGCGTGTGGGACGGTATGGACGCGGCCTACCGGTGCTTCCACGGCTTCCACAACTGGACGTCCAAGATCGGCGTGCCTATCGAGGGCCAAATGATGCAGCACACTCTCGCCACGCCGGTCATCGAGGTCGCCAAGGATGGCAAGACCGCCAAGGGTGTGTGGATGTCCCCCGGTCATGAGGCCCGGGTGCTCGGCGGGAAGCTGACCGCTATGTGGGTGTGGGGCACGTACGGCGAGGACTTCATCAAAGAAGACGGCGCCTGGAAGATCCGCAACCATCACGTGTACCTGAACATCATCACCCCGTTCGAGGTGGCGTGGACCACCCCGCCGCCCGGCGACCCCGGCGACATCGGCGACATCTTCCCGCCCGGCCTCCCGGACGAGTGGAAGCCCAATCGACCGAGCACCTACGGCTGGATGTACTCGCCGTCCGCCGTGATGGAGCTGGTCCCGGCCCCGCCGGAGCCGCACGACACCTACGATTTCTCGACGGACTACATCAAGTAGGACTGAGCAACGAGTCGCCGAAGAAGCGCGAACGAAAGGCATTGCGATGGCTGAACGCAAAGAACTCACTGCCGAGGACAAGGCCAAGCCGTACGCCAAGTACTACTACCTGCCGTCGGCCCCGCCGGCGTCGCATCACGCCGAGATCCTCAAGGATCTGAAGGCCCTCGATCCGGCCAAGGCCGACGCCATCCAGAACGCGGACGAACTGCTGAACCCCGGCTACACGACGGGCGAGAACGGCTACTGCGTCATGCCCGACGGCAGCGGCTGCGTGGCCCTCTGCCACCCGATGAAAGGCGCCACCCCGGAGATGATCGACTGGTGGTTCGCCTGGCACGGCTTGGACGATCTGCGTTACAGGCTGTGGTACCCGGAGATGCACGTGTCCGCGCGCCTCGATCCGGAGGAGCGGGCCAAGGTGCTCGACCCAGCGACGACGCTGCTGCAGAAGTTCCAGGGCCTCACCCACCACGTAGTGGAGGACATCGGCGGCGGCGTGTTCAACGCCGTCGACATCCGCTTCCTCACTCCCGAGGAGTTCGGGTTCGACATGGCCCGCTACAAGCCGCCTTTCGTGGAGGCGCTTGCGGCCGCCAACGTGATGGCGCGCGGCGTGGACGACCCCAAAGACGGCCCCGGCCTTCCCGTGGCCTTCGTCCACCTGGTGCGCAGGACTGATGAGGGCATCGAGGTGCGGAACCGCTTCTGGGTCGGCTATCAGATCGTCGACAAGAAACCCGTCCTCATACTGCCCCCGGGCGTGCGCATCCCGGAAGAGGCCGTTCGGGGCTTGTTCCTGCACGACGTGCAGGAGTTCGCCAACCTGGGCTCCATCCTGCCCCAGCTCTACAAAGAGATGGACGGCAAGGTAGCGTAGCTCCCCTTGGCGCTGTCCCCCGTAGCGCCTGTTCTTCCCCAAAGCAGAGGCCCGGCCATCACCGGGCCTCTGGCTTTTTGTCGAGAGGCGGCGGAGGCGCCGTAGCCCGGGCGGCGCGGGAGGGGCGCGGCGCGCGCAGCCACCGCGCCGGCGGGGTATGCTGGCAGCATGGCCGTGGACATCATAGTCACCGTCGTTGCCGGGATACTTCTCGCCGTCGCCGTCCTCGGCACGGTGCTCCCGGTCCTACCCGGCAGCCCCATCGCGTTCGTGGCGCTGATAGGGTGGGGGTGGGTGCTAGGGTCGGCCGTGGCGTGGACCGCGGCCGGGGTGGGCGCGTTCTTCGCACTCATCGGCTTCTTCGCCAGCGCCCTGTTGACCGGTCGCCAGCTCAAGAAGGAGCGTATCCCCAAACGGTCGATACTTATGGCCGTCGTGGGCAGCATCGTAGGGATGTTCGTGATCCCCTTCTTCGGCTTGTTCATCGGCTTCGCGCTTGGGCTCTACATCGGCGAGTACATCCGCGGCGGCGACGATCAGGCTGCCCTGCGCTCCGGCTGGGGGGCGCTCAAAGCCATGGGGATGGGGATGGCGGCGGAGTTCCTCATGGTGGCCATCGCAGGGTCGGTGTGGACCATAGGGGTGATCGTGTACTTCGCCACGGCCTAGGCAGGGCCCCGCCGCTTCTCCGGCGCGCTACTCCTCGTCGTCGGACGAACCGAGAAGGTCCACGAACTTCTTGGCCGCCTTGTCCTTTTCCTCGTCCTGAACCGCCAGCAATCTGGAGGTCCGCTCATCCAGAGTGGGCTTCTTCTTCTGGGCGTTGGTGAGCAGTGTGTCGAGGCTGACGTCCTCCTGGCCTCGGGCCGCTTCCTTCAGAATGACAAGCAATTCCTGCTGCAGAGTGCGGTTATTGCGGGCGGCGCGGTTGCGCAGGCCGCGGGCGACATCGTCCGGAACGTTCCTGATAGAGAGGTTGACGGGCATCCGGAGAGCTCCTCTCTGGTCTGCGGTGTACGTGTGTCTCGCCGATTGTAGCCGTCCGGAGGCTGGTATCGTATCGGCAGTCGCACCGCATCACCGCAAGGAGGACTGCACAATGGCCGACGACGCGAACGCCGCCGAGCAGAGGCGGTACGAGACACGGCTTCGGCGCATGGCCGCCGACATGGGCCTGGTCTTGCGCAAGTCCCGGACCCGCGACGACTGCCGCATGGACTACGGCTGCTTCCGCATCGAGAGTAAGAATGGCCGTACGGTCGCCGGGACCTATCCGTACCCGTACTCGTTGACCCTTGAGAGGGTGGCGGAAGCTCTGGACCATCTGTCCGAGAGCCCGCCGGAGATGGGCCACGACGATCAGGGGAACATCATCCATGGCCGCGCCGGCGCTGCCGATCCAGACTGGGGGAGATGACATGAGCGAGCCCGTCCGCGTCCGAGTCTTCTCGGACTACATATGACCCTTCTGCTATATCGGCACGGGTATTGTCGATACGCTGAAAAAGGAATTCCCGCTCGAAGATGAGTGGGTGAGCTACGAGATCCACCCCGACACGCCGCCGGAGGGCATCTTGCTGGAGCGGCTGTTCGGGCCGGGCGCGGCGCAGCGACTAGAGCCCCTGCGACAGCGCTGCGTGGAGTTGGGGCTGCCCTTCAACCCGTCCAGTCGGCTCTCCAACACCCGCTTGGCGGTCGAGGCGGCGGAGTTCGCCCGGGACGCTGGGAAGCTGCCGGGATTCCACCGTGCGGCGCTGGCCGCGTACTTCGCGCAGTCCCAAGACATCGGCGACCTGGAGGTGCTCGCCCGGCTGGCTGAAGAGATCGGGCTTGACGCCGCGGCGCTGAAAGAAGCCCTGGCGGGCGGCGCCTACGCCGCGCGCCGCCGGGCGATCGAGCAGGAGGCGGCCGCGCTGGGCATCACCGGGGTGCCGACCTTCTTCTTCGCCGGCGGCCCGAAAGTGGTCGGAGCGCAACCGCTGGACTACTTCCGCAGGCTGCTCGCGAGTCTTGGCGCGGCCGAGAGGTGAGCGACCCCGCCTCGATCGCCGAGGTCATCGCAGAAGAAGGCGGCACGGTGACCTTTGCCCGCTTCATGGAGCTGGCGCTCACCCATCCCACCCTGGGGTACTACTGCCGGGCCGAGCGGATCCTCGATCGGGGCGGCGACTTCAATACAGCGCCGGGGCTGTCGCCGTTCTTCGATCGGACACTCGCCCGGCTGGTGACCGAATTGCTGGACGCGGTGGTCGCCGGCGAAGCCGAAGTGCAGGGCGCGGGGCTTCGCCCGAGCGTAGTGGAACTCGGCGGCGGCGAGGGGCAGTTGGCGGCGGCTATTCTGGGCCTGTGGGAGGCGGAGCGGCCCGAGCTGAAGGGGAGGGTGGCCTACCGGACGGTCGAGGTGGGCCAGGGGCTGCAGCGCAGGCAGGAGGCGGCCCTCACTGCTTTGCTGTCGGCAGGTTGGGACGTGGGCTGGGGCCTGACTCTGCAAGAAGCGTGCGCCGGCACCCGGCCGGTGGTGGTGGTGGGCAATGAGTTCCTAGACACGTTGCCCGTCCACTTACTGCGCAGTGTCGAAGGGGAAGTGTTCGAGGCCTACGTCAAGGCTGGGCCTGCGGGACTGCAACAGGCTTGGGGACCGGTCTCGCAGCAGGCCGCACGAGAATTGGAGTCGCTGTTCGGCACCCTCGACCCCGAGCGGCTGGACGCCCTGACCGAGGACGGCACCATCGAGGTATTTTCGAGGATGGGCGCACTGTTGGGGAGCCTGGCAGAGGAGATGCCGTCGGGCAGCCTGGTGAGCATCGATTACGGGGAGTGGTTTCCGGGCATCCCGCATGAAGGAGAGTGCTGGGGACTGGAAGGCCGGGCTTTGCGGCGTCGCACGGTCCGCGGCTACTTCAAGCACCAACTAACGCTCGATCCGCTGGCCCGTCCGGGCCGGCAGGACCTGACCGCCGACGTAGATTTCGCCACCCTCGACCTTCGCGGACGCCAACACGGATTTGAGACGGTCCTCTTCACCACCCTGGCCGCTTTCCTGAGAGCCGGCGGGGCGGAAGAGGAACTTGAGGGTTTGGAGGGTGGGCGGTTACACGAAGACACCCTAGAGGCCGACCGACAGGCGACCGTGCTTCGCAATCTCCGGGACGACACCGATCTGGGCGGCGCCTTCAAGGTGATGGTACAGGTTCGGGAGTAGCGGACTCGTTATGCTGCTCGGGTGTCTAGCCGCGTATCGTGAAGACTGAGGAGGAGTGTGATGAAGGTAGTCATCGTGGGTGCAGGGATGCAAGGGCACGTCCTCACCTGGAATCTTGCCCAGAACCCGGCGGTGACGGAGATCGTCCTCGGGGATAATGACGAAGCCCGGGCGCGCCTCGTGGCCGGCCGGGTGGGGAGAGGCAAGACGGAGCCCGTCTTCCTCGACGCAAGCGATGCCGCAGCTGTCGCGGCGGTGGCCGCGGGTGCGGGCCTGGTGGTGAACGCAGTCATCCCCGAGTACAACATGGCCATCATGCGCGCCTGCCTGCAGGCAGGCGCCGCCTACCAGGACATGGCGTCCGGACAAACCAGGACCAAGACTATCGACGAGGCCTACGTCGAACAGCTGACTTTGGCGCAGGATTTCGCGAAGACGGGGTTGCTCGCGCTTCTCAGCACCGGGATGGACCCCGGCTTCACGAACACCCTCGCCGCCAACGGCTACGAGGACCTAGACAAATGCTTCCAGATCCGCATCAAGGACTACGCCATCTTCGATTCGCCGGTGCCGTTGCAGGTGTGGTCGCAGGAGACTTACTACACGGACTGCGCCCAGCCGCCGCTTCTCTACGAGGACGGCAAGTTCAAGCGCGTGGAGATCTTCGATCGCCGCGAGCACTACCCGTTCCCCGGGCCTTTCGGAATCGGGGCCGTGATATGCCACGACCACGAGGAGGTCAGCACCCTTCCGCGCCTGCTGCCAAAGGCGCTGGGCGAGAAGGGCCTCCGCTACGTCGACTTCAAGATGGGCGGCCCCGAAGAATGCATCGACGCCGATCTAGCGTTGGTCCGGTCGGGCATGACCAGCAAGGTGCCGGTGACTCTCAAGGACGGGTCGAAGGTGCGGCCGATCGACGTGTTCGTGGCCACCTTGCCGCCGAACCCCCCGATGGACGAGTTGGCCGAGATTGCTCTCTCCGGGGCCGTAACCGATACTGGAGTCGTCACAGTGGACTGCATCGGCGAGAGGAACGGCAAGCCTGCCAGCATCGGCTACGCCATATTCCCGCCGGACATCAAATGGGTGAACGAGCGGATCCCCGGCGCCACGAGCGTCTCCTATGGCACCAGCACGCCCGCGTCCATCTACGCGGAGCTGATCGTGGAGGGACGGATCGCGGAAAAGGGCCTCGTGTGCCCGGAGGAACTATCTCGCGGAGCTCGCGACGCCTTCGTGGCCGAATGCGGGCGGCGCGGCTTGCCGGTGACCCGCACCGAGACGCGGACCATCAACTAGGCGAGCGGTACCCGCATACCCCTGGCGGAATCATCCGGCGAGCGACGTTCGCACTCTGTATCCCACTATAGTATTCTACTCGCACGTTACGGACCGTTGAGTAACAGGGGACCTAAGGGGGTTCACAGCGTGGAAGGGTTGAAGCAGGCTCTCAGCGGGGTGGTAGGGAACGGCAACGTCTCGATCGACCCTGCTCTCCTCGAATCGTACTCGCGCGACCAGAGCTTCGTGCTGCCCATCAAGCCCAAAGTCGTCGTGCGGCCGGGCGCCGAGGAAGAGGTGCAGGCGCTGATCGCCCGGGCCAACCAGACAAGGACGCCCCTGGTTCCGGTAAGCTCGGGCGCCCCGCACTTCTATGGCGACACCGTCCCCAGTGTGCCCGGCGCCGTGATGGTGGACCTGTCGCGAATGAACAGGATCGTCAAGATCGACAGCCGGAACCGCATCGCCGTGATAGAGCCGGGCGTCACCTACGGGCAGCTCCAGCCGGCTCTGGCTAAAGAGGGCTTGGCCGTCGTGCCGCCCCTGTAT
>Ga0182021_10003182_pt1 | contig 19309 bp, 16 predicted proteins | sample 612E3MmetaG_FD_120493 | JGI IMG/M metagenome (GOLD analysis project Ga0182021, IMG submission 120493) | Permafrost microbial communities from Stordalen Mire, Sweden - 612E3M metaG (Illumina Assembly) | ecosystem: Environmental > Terrestrial > Soil > Wetlands > Permafrost | place: Sweden... | reverse complement strand
AGATAAACATTATCTTTTGTTATTTTATGATAGGCTTTTGACTTTGTTAAAGTAATCATAAATTCTACAACAATGAGCAATGGATAGTATCGATTTCACCAAGGTTACTGGCTGGATTGCACTGACCAACCAGAACAGCGATTGCTTGTGATCCGCAAAACAACCGCAGGAAAAGGAACAGTTGAGATAAAGTACTCATTTACGAATGCAAATCTGGAGCAGTATGAACCGGAAGGTCTGGCCTTTATGCAGGTTGAGAGGTAAATTATAGAGCACAGCATAAAAGAATCAAAACAAATCCTTAGAATTGACCAGTTCCAGACAAGAAAGTGGCTTGCCTGGCAGCATCAGATTGCTCTGAACTTTTTAGTGTCGTCATTTATAATGAAGGAAAAGCTTGAGTTATTTGAGGAAATACCTTTGCTATCAGCAAGGGATGTTAAAGAAATGGTAGTGCGTGAGCTGTATGAACAAATGATTGCTTTTACTTCTTTGTTGTATTATAATAGAGAATTTTAATGACCCCATGCTGCAAAATCCCCGCCCGTCTTACTTCAGGGCTTGCACGGTCATTAAGCAGCACTCCCCACACCAGCCCTTCTTTTTTTTTCTTTCACACTTTTTGCAAAGCCCTCGCACATTAGCACATTGCAATCCTAATTCCGCCGATACCACTGATAAACTCGTAGTATCCGACCGTATTCTCATTGGCCCTGTCAACAATCTGCCGGTACTCCTGGGCCAGGAGTTTTAACCCCAGGTAGAGGCAGTTGCCGGTAAACTGTTCCTGCCTCTGCTGGGAATCGCTTATTTTTTTACCTCTCATGCCCCTCTTTATTATTGCGTTTAAATGTAAGTTTGGTACTATAGCGTGGCTCTGAGTTATTTGTCAAAAACCTCTCAATAGCACCCGAGTCAAATACTTTGTAGCTCTGAGCCCGTCGAACTGCAACGAGGATATCTTCCACCCGGTAGTTTACCTTCATAGCCAGCAGGCTTCTCAGATGATGACGCCAGGATCCTGGCTTATGACGCTTTACCTGATCGATATAATCTCCCATCTGCGGAGAAAAGGCCTCAAGACGTGAGATAACATCGGCTATGACCAGATCAGGCTTTTTGCCGGTCTTCTGGCGAACGCCCACGTATCGCTCCTTGCGACCCGGTTCAGCCAAAGGGTGTGTGACCAGCCTCTCACCGTTGGGAGAATAAACCACCAGGTGATCTTCTGCGATACGTACCGTGCACACCTCGTACATGTACTGCTGAGGTACTACATACAGGTAACCCTTCCACTGAACGCACGACTCCTGGTTTACCACCAGCTGAACTACCCTGGATGTGTCAAAATGGTTTGCAGGCAGTGGCAAAAGGAATGGATGTTCTTCGATGAACATATCAATGGGTCTTTTCCTGGTCGTGGCGTGGATACGCACATCATTGACATCCGTGATCCACTGCCGCAGTTGTGTTTTAAGATCATCCATATCCCGGAACTCCCGGCCATTTAAGAAGCTTCTCTCCAGGTAATAAAATGGTCGCTCCACTTTCAGGTTCTCGCTCGGGCGACCGGGAGTGATCGTAAGTGGGCGGAACCGGTAATGGGTGGCAAATTCAAGGTACCTGGTGTTGAAGACCGGACGACCCGCTTCCCATCGGTCCACGCATGCCTTTTGATTATCCCTCTTTATTTCAAGGGGTACTCCGTCATGATAAATAAAGGCATTGATCAAGGCACGAAAAAAGGTTTGCTGCTTCTTATCATCCACTACCTCGATGTATTGCCGACGTGAGCAGCAAAGGATGTAACTAGAGAAAGTAACCTGTGCAGACTCTACCTGATTTTGGGAGGTAAACCGGATGCCATAATCGCTCCAGTCATGTGCGGCCCTCTGGCCCGGATCTGTTTCCACCATCTGCACCGACGTTTTTGAACCCACCTGCCGGATGCTTCTCAGGTAGTCATTTACGATGGTAATCCTGCCATCAAAGCCCCTTTGCCTGAGATGCTCAAACACGCGCTGACCGGTGATATTACCATACTTCTCAAATAGTTCGGCAATAAGTTCCCTGTAAGGATCAAGCTTGCTTTGACGTTTCGTTTTAAGAGAGATTTCATCCCCGGGGGTGGTATCACGTAGTACCGAGTTTGATACCAGCCACCGGCGTACACGTCCGCGGGAGATGCCCATCTCCTGAGAGATCCTTCGGATAGGCCATCCTTTACATGCAGGGTAATGACACTGTTTACTAAATTCTCATCTTTCATCTTTTTGTTTCGGATTTATGGATTTGTAAATGGGTAATGGCCTCTTTTAGTTTCTCAGCATATCCTGATGCCTTCTCAAAGCCCGGGCTGATGATCACTTTCTCCGATTCATTTAACATGCCAGTGCGTTGATCACCCAACCTTGAGAGCAGGATCTGAACCGACTGGATTACATACACCATGGATTGCATAAGATCGTTGCCATAGGAAGATAACCTTGCATCATATGGTTCTTCTTCTGAGAGTGATAAATCATGCCTGAGTATTAGCTCCGGGTGAGATAGTATATACCGCTGCCGGTTCTCATCACCAGCTTTTAAAAAGGCTTCCACCAGTTTATCATTCTGCCGGCTGGAGAGGGAAACGCTGGTGATCGCCCTGGTTACATCTCCCTGGTTGCCGCGCGGCAACTTTGTTAACGCGCGCGCATGGCTCGAGGTAAGAGTGCCCATCATGATCTCTGATGACACATCTTCATCCATCTTGCCAATCAGAGACAGGCGGCGACTGACCCATGAACGGCTGTAACCGATCAGCTCAGCCAGGCTACTCTGATCAATAGAGTGGGTGCGCATCCCGGACAGTGTCAGGTCAAATTCGATTAAGTCTATTTCTTCTATTCTGGTACTCACCGGGACAGTTTTTGGTTCCGGTAAAAATAGATAGCTGCTCTTTTTTAAACGAACGCGTACGTCTTTACAATCATACTGTATTTGGTGGAAAAACCGCCTGCATTGCAGACTGAACCCGCATTTGAGACAATAACGCGTACGTCTTTACAATCTATCCGCTTTTTACCTCAAAACCTCTGTAGAGTTCATCCTGTAAGGGCTGGGGAGATAATGCGTATGTCTTTATAATCATTGATGAAGATTCTGATTTACGCTTTTTATTTCGTTCTCTTTGACCTTCACGATTGCGATTTACATACTCAGGTGCTTCTTTCGGTATTCCTTCTGATACTCGTGGGCAGGATAATTATCATGCCCACGCTTATTGCGAGCCCGCCGTAAGCAGCGACACTCTGAACTTTTAGTGACTCTTGCCTTAGTGATTATATATCGGCGGGTGTTCTGGCAGGCCCTGGATGAACAAAACTTTTGCTTCTTTATTCGGGGATTCCGTGGGACCAATTTGCCACAATGGCGGCAGATAAATGTTGAGATCATGATAGCAAACTTTCGAGTGGCGAAAGATTGCGGTTTTTTAGGAATCCTTTAGAACTCCAACGTATATAAGTGTAAAAGTGGCCAGATTTGCATTAGTAAGAGTAAAAAAGCAGAGATCATGTAAAATAAAACTGACATTCCGGTATAAAGTGTACAACATTTATCAAAAAATTAAAAGATAGTGGTACCGTTTTTTACCGGTAGGTGGTATCATTTCATTCCGTCGTTAAAAAATGAGCGGTATTGATGCTCTGAACCTTTTCGGTTTTGGTCCTCTGCCGCTTTTCTTCTCTGGCAGGACTAACTCTGGTCTCCCAAGAAAGATCTCTACCTCAGAATGAATGTCCAGCATATATACAGACCCTGATTCTCTATTTCCCTAGCAAATGAAGCATCGTTTCCATAATAGCCGTCAGCTGTTACAAAATCAAATGCAATTCCTTGTTCTTTTTAATGACGGATTATTTCTATTGCCAGTTCTAGTTTGCTCCTAAATGCCATTTCCTCACAAGGGATACCTGACTCCTTACAGCGCTTAACATCATTGCACCAATCCTTTGGAAGGAATAATCTTGCATCAATCGTCGATGCAAAATCCACATTGCTCAGGCAGGCAAAAACCGCAACCTGGCTATTGGATGTCTTCCCTACATTGCCGCAGTATTGATGTCCTCCTCCTACACTCTTGTCTCTTTTCTTTACCCCACCTCTTTCGTCTATTATAAGCCCAGTCATCTTTCTTTTCGGCAAAAGAGAACTAATGCTTCCAGCTACTCTGCCAACCAGTTCACGTGCATCCAAGTTCTATTCCGTTATAAAATGTTGAATCTGGTAATAATTAACGCCAGTGTCTTCACTTATCCTTCCAATATTACGCATATCACTTCTTATGATACCTTCTTTGTACTTATTCGCCTTATCAAAAAATCGCTTAGTCTTTTTACGAAAAACACTCTCATATTCAGTAAAATGACATCTCATCCTCCTAAACGAAGAGCTATGTGTTTTTCCATATTTTTTCCTGTATTTGTGTGGTATTAAACATTTGTGGTAACAAAAGGCTTGTTTTTCGATGACTTGAATATAGTGAAACTATTAGATTTTCATTAACTTACAAGCTGATTTTTAATCTATCCAAGTAGAATTAATGTAATCCAAAGTCTATCACAGATAAATCACAAAGATATCGTACTAGTAAAGTTTGAAGACTATGTTAATGATAAAATCAACAATAAAATAACACGCTGAAAATTATGGATTTGATTGATATCGAATTTGAAAGCTCCACTCAACAAAGCTTGGCAGAATCGAAATGGATGGAACGCAAAAGAATGGGTATTAATAAGGATCAACTATTTAATATCATTAAATCACTTAATATAGGTTTTATTAATATTAAAAAAAATGAAAAATATTAAAAGTCGCAGCACCTTAAAAGAGAATGATTACCAAATGAAAATGGAAGAATTAATTAAACATTCCATTGAACTCTTTGGGGCAAGGGACACATTGGATAATTTTGCCAAGTATGCTTCGAGGCAAAGTATTACAAAGTTTTTGGCAAGAGACCGGATTTTTCGTGAAATTTTAAACATTCATGGGAGCATTATCGAATGCGGTGTATATATGGGACAAGGGTTAATGCAGTGGGCTCAATTATCTTCTATTTATGAACCAGTGGGTGGAGTTACGCGAGAAGTATTTGGCTTCGATACATTCACGGGTTTTCCATCTGTAACAGAAATAGATAACTTAAATGTAGCTGAGTTGGACCACCATGAAGCTGGAGATTTGGCTGTGCCGGATGCCTATAACAATATTAATGAATCAATAGCACTTTATGATTTGAACCGCTTTTTATCACAAGTCCCAAAGGTCCATTTAATAAAAGGTGATTTTATGCTAACAAGTGAAACTTTTTTTAGTATTTACCCTCATGTAATACCCGCCTTATTATACCTTGATTTTGATCTTTACGAACCTACAAAAAAAGCATTGGAAATCTTTTATCCTAAAATGCCAAAAGGTAGCATTATTGCTTTTGACGAGAGTAATGATCCCACATGGCCGGGTGAGACAAAAGCTATTTATGAAATGCTAAATATTAAAGAATTGAAATTTAATAAAATTGAGTATGACAAAAAAATGGCATATTGTATATTATGAGCTCATTTATTTGAAATTCTAAATACATATGACTAGTTCTAATTCAGCTCCAACTTATCCTGGTAATGGAGAGTACTAAAAGATACTACAACACAAATATGCTGTAAAATTGAGAAGTACGTGTTTCGTTAATGAATCTAGATTTCAATAATCCAAAACGTAATTTAATGCAGCAAAATGTGATATATTAAAATCCGTCATAATATCTGAATCGGCATTCAATGAGAGCGTAAGCATTCCTATGTTTTTTGCACCAATTAACTCGTCTGGAGAATGCCCAACAAAAACAGAGTGCTTTGCTAACACACCAACTTGTTTAATCGCATATAGATAAATCTCCGGTTCCGGTTTTCGAAATCCAAGTTCGACGGAACTAACAAATACATCCCAAGATATATCAACACCCCTTTGTTTTAACCATTTTTTTTTTGTGTTAGAGGGGATTATTGAGTTTGTTATAACTCCCAATTTCAAGCCTCGTTCTTTTAAAATTTTCAAAGTTTCGGGAACTCCCTCCAAAAGATTGATATTAGCTGAAGTTTTCATCATCACTTCATATCCCTCTTGTCTCAAACTATCTGAAAAAACATTGCATTCATCCAATATTGCTTCATACAATGATGTTCGACTAATAATACCGATTTTTGCATTATAACGCAATTCTTTTGTTTTTTCTCTTATTTCAAATACACTAGGCGAATCAATTTTTTTTTCATTAAGAAATGCTACAAGGCTGGGAATCTCTTTTTGAGGAATATTATAGAGTATTCCACCGGCATCAAAAAAAATGGCTTCTATACATTTCATAATATTAATTTATAGTGGATTTGGATCTTTTTATGGATTTATTTATTTTATAATTGCTCTTCTTATTTCATCTGCTCTTCGAAATCTAATTTTAGGATCCAGTTGAGCGATAATTGCATCTGCTTGTGGCTTGAATTTCTCAACGCATTCATTTGCAATCAAATCCGCATTCATCTGATAGTCATCTACTGATTCTTGTGCTTTTTGAAGACAAAAACGGAACATTGAAAGAAATAAATCATCAGTTAATTTCTTCAATCTTAGTGCATCATTTGTATTCCTTTGTATAGCAACTTGCGTGTCTTTATATAAATACCAAACACTTTGGTTGAATGAGACTTTATTTTTGATTACATCCCAAACATCTATTAGCAAATTTATAATTGGAGTATTACTGGAAAATTTGTAATTCCCAGACTTTCCCTTTTCAAAAATAGGACCGAGCTTTTGAGCTAGTTTTATCGATGGAGTGCCAGGGACAAGGTACAAAGTATTAAATAATTTGTACAATTGTACATTTCCTATCTCCTCCATAAATTGAATATTCTCTAATATGTCCAACTCGGTTGTCCATGGTGTAAACATGATAAAACCGTATGCAAAATCAATCTTTAATTCCCTTAATAATTGCACCGCATCCCTATTGTCTTGGACTTGGGTTTTTTTCGCCATTTTATCTAATACATGCTGGTTCGCTGACTCAATACCAATATGAATACTTTTTAAACCGGCTTTCTTTAATTCTTGTAAAAGCATTCGATTATTTTTTATAGAAACGGCTCGGCCTTCAATAAAAAAATCTATTCCAGGCAATTTTTGTTGCATAAGTAGAGCAAGACTAAATGCCCGTTCTTCCCCAATGCCTGAAGGTCCAATGAAATCAGGATCAACAAAACGAAACTTATACAATTTAGGATTTTTTCTTCTAATACTAATAATTTCATTAATTATGTTTTCCGGAGAACGCGTTCGCCAAGCTGTTGTTTGAGTTGACTTAAAAAATGGTTTAATTGCACAAAAAGAACAATTTTGAATACACCCTCGACTTCCGTCTATGAGCACTTCAAAATCTTCATTCATTTCCAATGCTAAATATCTTTTTGGCCAAGGCAATTGATCTAAATCAGTTAATAATTTACGCCTTGGGTTGACAATGATTTTGTTATCAAAACTGCAATATGCGATACCTTCAATTGCATGCCAGTCTTTCCCGTTTTTCAATGAAGTAGCTAATTCAAGTAAAGTCAATTCACCTTCTCCAATCACAACACTATCAATATCAGGAATTGACAGCCATATTTTCTCACATTGCAATGTAGGGTAATAACCGCCCAAAGTTATATGTACGTCTAGCTTATATTCATTCCGAATCAACGAGATATACTCCAATACCCAGGGCAACGGCTCTTTTGTCATCAATGTTATACCAACGATCAATGGTTTACTATACCTCTTTAACTCATTAAAAGCATCAGATGGTGTTTGCTTATAAAAAAATGAATCACATATAACGACGTTAAAACCTTCTCTTTCGAGGAAACTCGATAATACCCCAAGCATAAGACCTTCATATAAAAATTTTGCATGACGGCTTGATCCTGAATAGTTAGGGTTCACTAGAATTATTGAATTTGTCATTTCTTTTAAAAATCATTGGTTAATAGTCTCTTCTTTCTTTAAACATTTAATTTATTCCTAATTAAAGCATATTGTTTCTTAAAGATATTGAAGCCACAATCTCTCTTTAAATTACTCATCATAATTTTCCAAAGATATCTCTTTATAATATCCTGTAATTCTTTCTTGTTCTTTCGCAATTAATTTCAAGATTTCCCTTCTTCAGCAAGTTAATCCAGGAATTTCTCAACTTGCTATCTTTTATCTTTGATAGGGAATCGAGAACGCAGTTAACGCAACTCTCATTAGAATCACCATTGACTGATTCAAGTTCATCAACACAATCTGGTTCAAAGATGCATGACTGTATTCCACATATACTATTCTTTGATTTAACTTTCATTCATTTATCAGATTTCAAAGCAAAACTTCCAAAAACAAGTAATTGCCATAGTGTATTGATGTTAAGTATCATGATGTCTGGAAAGGTATACTTTATTAGTGTTTTTGATGATTGAAAATTATTCAAATAAGATAAATTCGTTTTTATGTCTGGTTAATTTGAGCGAAAAATATTGTGTGTGGTTGTATTTTGTTTTTAACTAAACCTAATACACGAAATACGAGTAAATAATTAACCCAAGAACAAGTAATACAAATGCAATAACCAAAAACATTCTTCCAGCCATTCTTGCAGAATGAAATAGATGCTCAAAAGTACTGGAGAAGTAGAAAATGATTATAAGTAATAGAAGTATGATTAATATAGTTACTATCATTTGGCTATGATTGAAGGTGAAAAAATCAATTTTAACCTATCATTGAATTGAAAGGATTTTTTTTGTTGAAGCAAATTTTCGGAACAGGTAAAACTACCTTTGAACTGCTTCCTGAACGACATATCAAATGGAATCAGTTTTGGGAATGAGGCTATTGCTGTAAATGGATGATTTTGCTTTTGCAAGAACTCATTCACTTGTTCCATTTTCACTGATGATTTAAGTTGCAAAGAAAAATTGAAAAATGTTGATGAAGCCGGTAAAAAAATGTGAGGTGCCGGTTCAACCAATTGTTCTTTTTGAAGTTGATTCAGCAAGTGAAAACATTTTGCCTGGTGTCTTTTTAATTCTGTGAATGAGGCTTCAAATGTTTCATTTAATAGAATAGCTGAAAGCGGATTCATTCTACCATTTAGAGGTGCGTAAGCATTGTAGTTACTGATTCCAAATATAGTTTTTTGCTTTGATGGATGCTGTGTATACCAAATTAATTTTTCAAAAAGGTTTTCGTCATCAGTGATAACAGCTCCGCCTTCTCCTGCAAAAAATGATTTCCCCGGTGAAAAACTCAAAACAGTTGCATCAGCAAAATAACCTGCCGGTTTATTATTCAGAAATGAACCCAAACTTTGAGCGCTATCACTTATGTAATGTAAATTATTTTGTAAACAAAACGATTTGATAGCTTCTGAATCAGCAGGTGTACCGTTGAAGTCAACAGATAATATTGCTTTCGTTTTTGGAGTGATTGCCGAAGACAAATCACATAGAGAAAGATTTAATGAAACAGGGTCAACCGAAGCAAAGCGAAGTTTAGCTTTGTACAATAAGAATGGTGAAATAGAACCTCCCCAATTCACCGGGGTTGTTAGAATTTCCGTGTTATGCAAATCCAATGCAATGCAGACTGCTTGTATCGCCGTAGTTGCATTGCTAAATGCTACTGCAAATTTTTTATTGTAATAATTGCGCAGTTTTTCTTCGAGAAAATAGATAGCACCAGCACCTGAAAGATGTTGGTGTTGCATTGATGGTTGCTGAAAACAATCCTCAATATACCTATTTAATGAATCGAAGGCGTTTTGAAGTTTCATCTTTACACATTTGCATATGGTTCCAGTTCAGCAATTCGTTTGCTTAATTTCGTATGGTCAATTCTAAAATCATCAGTCAATATTTCACGGATGTATTCAGGATATAGAAAGTCAGGAAAAGGACAATTTTGTGAATCATTCCACCAGGGCAAGAAACTGTTATTTCGGCAATAAGACAATGCACAATAATCACTAAATACGGATGCGATTTTGTTACTGTTTGGAATGATATCGAATGATGCAAATTCTATATGTTCAATTCCTATCTCACCATTTAAAATTGCCTGTGACGACACTAATGCTTCTCTTATTTCTCTTGGTGCTGCACTTGCCTGATAAAACCGAAATGCGGCTGCAATCAATTGGTTGTCATTTGCCGAAATACTGATATTAGGATTTAGTCCTTCCGCAATACTTAAAACAATATCCGTATAATCAGCTTGCAATGGCATAAGTACAGGCAAAATAATCCATCGTTGGCGCATGGCTTCTGAAATTGCGTTTGGTCTGTTTGATGTGCCCACCAGGCAAACTTTTCCTGATAGAGATGTGTCTGCTAAAAATGATTGCAGTTGTCCCATAATATTTTGAGTAACTCCTGAATCATTTGATTGCATGCCTCTGTTCATTGGTAGTTGCATTTCTACCTCATCAATAAGACCCAAACCTCCTAACTCCCGCAGCAGATTTAATTGCAAACGACATTTTCTTTCACTTTCTCCAACCCACATTGTACGGCTGTTTTCCAATGTGAATGTAGGCACATTAGCATTCGCAGCTGCAATAAGTGTCAGAACTGTTTTGCCTCCGCTTGGTGATCCACACAAGATGATGTTGCGTGGTATGTTCTTATTTCCGTTCTTTAAGCCGTTCGCAATGCGCATTAAAATCTCCATTGGTTTTTTGATTGTTGAACCAACTATTTTAATGCCTTTTACACGGTCGTGGTCTATTGCCTGCAATGTTCCTTCACTCAATGCAATAATGTCCGCCTGTTTTTTACTAAAAACATCTGCTGCTGTGATAGGATTTCCTGTTTTATCACCTGACAGGAAGATCGATTCCAATGATCGGTTAGGAGTACCACTGCTAAGATTTGCAATGACTTCATCAGTGAGTTCTGCTTCTGGTTTTGCATTTGGATAGCGGACCCTCAATGCAGAGATAAAATCCATTTTGTCTGCTGCACTAGGTTGTGCAATTGTTACAGAAGGGATATTCTGGTAAATGAGATTTTCAATCAAACCTTGCCGTGATTCTGCAAGTACAGTGAAGTTTTGACTTTTGCGAAACCCCAGTGAATTACTTAATCGGAAAGCCAATTCAATGGCAACAATTTGTTCCTGAGTGTGAGTGCCATGATTGATCTGCGGTAATAAATTTTCACTGAACTCAATTAATACAAGAAAACGAAGAGGAACATCGCCACGAAGCGTAAGTGAAGTTGTTTGTTGTCCTAAACGCAGCAGGGCACGCAAAATGTTGATGAACTCGGATTCATCACCAGTTACTTTATTCCCTGTGTTATTTCTTATACCCAGGTCCGAAAGAACTTTGGTGACATTGTTTTTCTCAGAATTATTCAAATCAGTAAGGTCGTAGGTTACACCTGTAGATCTTGAGTACTGCACCATTACCAAATTGTGTTTGGAGAGTGCCTGAGTCCGAAGTAACTCAATGAGTGGCTGAATCTGATTGTTCTGATTTAATTCTAGATCATGTAAGCCACGTCCTTGAATGATGATGCAGGATTTGCCTTCGGCATAAGGCTGCAAAATTTGTATTGCTGCTTTTGACATAAGATTTAGATTTTCTGTTTATTAAAAGAATTTAATTTTTTCAATCTTTCATGTTCTTTCTTTTTACGTTGAGCTTCTTTATCCTGCTGATCTATTATTTTTGAATATTGAAGCTGACAAATACCCCTGGTAAAAGTTGTTTTCTCATTTCCGATTTTTATTCCCATTTTCTTAAGTTCATCATTGAAATTTGAAATAATTAAACTGCAGGAACCGTCTATGATACCTTTAGTTTCAGTATTTGCATTAACCTGATTTGTTTTTGCATCTATATTGATTTCTGAAATTATCCGTTGCCCATTATTGTTTGTAGCTATTACTTCCAGCTTGCCTTGAACTGTTTTTACTTCAACTTCCCTGAAACCAATGTTATGGCTTGCGGTCGCACAAGCATTGGCAATATTTTTGACAAATACTTCTGTGTGAACTTCTTCCAGTTTTTTCATAACAGTTTTAATTTCTGTATTCAGCACTTTAATTTCATTTGCCTGAAGGACAGCCTTTAAATTACTACTAATTGTATCACCTTGCTTAATTTTGAAATCCATCTTATTCAAAGTATTTAACAAAGTTGCTTTTCTGGCTACAATAGGGTTTATCCCATTAATTTCCATCTTTGTTAAAATTGGAGAAAAGTTATCCTTAAAAGAAGCTCTTAACTGATTCGGGCTTTTAATGGTAGTATCGGATGTTTTAAAGCTCAGGTTACCTGTAGTTGATTTGATTACATTCAAAACCTCACTAGGAATAAAGGAACCCACGTTGGATAAAACAACATTAAGTGGTTGATAGTAGCTCATCTCTTTAAGTTGTACCATTGATGCATGGATGTCTTGTACTGGCATTTCAGCAATGCTGATAATGTTTGTACGTTCTGTAATTTCACTCATAGCTTTATGTTTTAAGGTTTATAAAATTTTATCATTTTGATTAATGTTATCCAGCATAGCGTCATAATCTGCCGATTGGGTTTCAGTTTGCACAGATTCAGGTTCCTGAACCCGAGTATTTTCAGCAAAAGGTTGTCGTTCCTGGGTTCGTTGTGGTGTTACACTTCTTGTAGGTAATTCAGTTAACTGCCTTTGACCATTCAGCGATTCATCCTGCTGGCTAATGGTATTATCCACTTTTACAGTACTAAGCATATCCCAACCATTACGTATGGAATCATGCTCAGGAGAGAAAAAAACCCGACCAACTACCGGTTGTCCGTCAGGACCAACATGATAAGGAAGAATCTCGTGTAACATTACCTTGTTATTAATCATCCATATCAAAAAATTATCGAGGAGAAAAAGTGTATTAATAGCGGTTTCTGGATTTAATGCTTGAAGTTCTTTAAAACATCTGACAAGTTGTTTTGCAGAGCTTGTGAATGTAGTTTTTGCTTTAATAAAAGTATCGTTGAAGGCACGTAACTTTTGGTCCGCAGTGGCTAATGCCTTGTCTTTTAGCCTCATAATTTTGATGGCCTTTTTTGAATCCTCTGCTGATGTGAAAACGCTACTCATTGAAACCAATGAAGTATGAAGAACCACGTCAATAATACAACCAACAATATTCAATGCCATTACTACAGGACGGTAGTTGGAATCAAAACCTTCGAGCAGGTTCATTGCCGGAATAAAAAGCACCATTGCATAAGCTGCTGCTTTTGATTGAAAGAATACAAAAGGATTTTGATCCCGAAAACGATTGGAGAAGTTGTTCAGGTAAATGCTACCAATTACAATTACCCCTGCAAGAGTCATTGCAATTGGAATTATCATTAACAAGGATATGCTTGCGTAAAATTCTCCGAAGAAGAACTTTAACCCTTTTACAGATAGCATACAACCAATGAGCATTACTCCTGTAAGTAGCATGTAGGCACGTTTGTTATCCGTATTCCGTTTTATGTTCTGGTCAACCTGGGTTTCCGTATTATCCCTCAGAAACTGCTCGCGGTGGTTGAATACTTTTTGATGGTCAGCCACAGCATACTCACTGGCCTTGATTATCTTTTGCAGAATATCGAAATTCTGCGTTGTTTGCACAGCCAATACCCGTGTTTTCATCTCCACCTTTTTTTCAGGAGAATCAAATATTGTACGAATTGAATCAATAACTTTTGAAAACATGGCTTAATGATTTTAATGGTTATAAACTCGTATTATCTTTTCTAGAGCACGGTCCAGATTATCAACTTCGATTGAATTACCAGCAACAATGCTGTTTACCGAGCCACTATAGTTCACCAACACCAGAGCAACATCATTGGGTATGGCTTTTAATTGCTGCTTTGAATCATCTGGCGGTATATCCTGTACACCATCACTAATTAAAAGTATCGAACGGAAATGAAGTGAATCATTCTCAACGGTTGTAAGGCTTCTGATGGCAGCATTCAATGAGCCAATTACATCACTGTAATCTTCAGATTGTTTCTTTGTAGAATAGCCTTTAGAAATCATTTCACGACAATCTTTCAGAAACAATCCTTTTGATTTATCAGAAGACTTCAACTCTTCCTCAATCAGTGCAGCATTTTTAACGGAATCAGATCTAAAGGCAGCAAGGCGTTTATCAAATTCACCTTTTAATTCACCTGATTTGCGCACAGGAGGTTCAAATGATTTCATCTTTTCAGAAATGACAAAGTGTAGCACCTTGTTATTTAAAGCAGAACGGTCAACATAGGTGAGCCATATTTCACCAAAACCTTTTTCAGTGATAACCGAAATCAGTTGCTGAATAAACTCAACTGAGATTATGGGTACATTATAAGTAGATTTACCACTTCCGCTTGGATCGAAGATACAAAACACTGCATTATAGCTTACAGGAACAGGATTTGGTTTGGGGGCTGCAACAACTCCATATTTTTCCGCCATAGCTTTAAGCTTAGGGTTTGAATCGATCAGTAAATATCCCCCCCCCAGGAGAGCAGCAAATATGATTGCGATGATAAAAATTGTCTTGTTCATGGCTGTAAGTATTTAATGATTATTAATTATTTATTTCCTCTTGATTGCCTGAAGTTTCTACGACCCGGGAAAAATCCTTTTAGCATTATGTACAAACCAAATACTGCTAATGCCAATGTCAGCAGACCTTGAAGTATGGAAGATTCCCCAAAGGAATTGCCACCTCCATATATTTTTACAAATAGCACGATAGCTGCAATGGCTGCAATTATGATGTAAATGATACGATTGCCCAATAAAATCAGTAAGCCGCACACAATTATAAACACTACCGTTCCGGGTTTCAGATTACCGATCAGGGCAAGTTTGATTGAGGCAATTATAATTGATACTATTGAACAGAAGCGTAAGAGATTGTCCATGACCAGAATTTTTAAATTAATCCATTCATAACTAACCAATAGTTATATGGAATAATCCTTAGTTATCTGGTTACTGATTATTGAGGAAAAAGTGCTAGATTTTGCCTGTTTGTTTTTGAAGATAGATTAATATCTTCGCTTTGCGAATAAGTTTAAGACGACCATGTGTGTCGAGATTTGAGAGTATAGGTGATTTATATGCTTTGTCATCAAGTTCTTTCAGGATTTCTTTAATTTCAAATGAGTATGGCAATAAGTTTATTCGATGAATAAATCCAACATTCTCAGTGTCGGGTTGTTTGATAATTCCCGCTAATAGCATATTTTGATTATCTTTTGGAAGTGCATCATCACTTTCAACTTCATTATTTGAATCAGATGGGAAAATTTCATCCAATGATAATTCAAAAGGATTCTGTTCAGTTTTATGGCCCATCCAATCTTCATTGAAGGAAGTATCTTTTCTTGTTTCACCATAATAAAATTCATCAATATAAGAAACAACATTAGCCTTGCCAGAAGTGGTATTCCAATCAATATTGTTTTCTTTTAGATAAGCTAAGGCTAGTACTTTAAGGGTCTCAGTATTTTTGCGATCCCTTTTCTTTGCCCAATCTTCAACACTGTTTATGACATTAGCAGGAATCATTGTCTATTTGTTCTTTAATTGTTTTAGTTGATTCAAAGCGTAACTCTTAAGCTTGTCAAAATAAGTCTTGCTAATTATATCATCTTCATCAAAACGATAAAGGACTTTGTAAATAATATCCTTTTTATCATTTGTATTTTCCAGGCACCTAATTGATAATTCAAGTGCTTTTCTGATATCATTTGCTGTATGGAATAAAAATTTCCCATTAATAATGAAAGTTTTTTCCAGTTCTGAATAATCATCTCTCCTTCGGTTCATCTTGGGGCTGAAACTTTCAAATAGATCATTGAAATAATTTTCAAATCCACAGATTACTGACATTAAGTCATTTAAATCAACTCCCATTTCAAACTTAAACCAGTTCTTTTCTTCAACCAGTAAACGAAATGGAAAATCTTCCTTAATTACAGCAAGTCTGGTATTTATAAGGGTTTTTGCATCTATGGTTTCAGGAATATCATTTTCATTCGAGGATTGCCATTCATCGTAATTTTCGGTTTTTTTAAAATAGTAATTGAAATATTCACCCTTACTAAGCAAGCTGTAAACAGTGTTAATATGCATCCCTTCACATATTAAAAGCCACCATGCAATTCTTCTGGCTATGAGTTTGTTTTTAAAATAACTCTCACGATAAGTTTCATTAGTTATCGGATAAAAGCAGAAATAATAATCTGTAAATCCTTCGTCAGTTTTTTGTTTGTTTTTTGTCTTTTCTTCCTTTTCGTTTTTCTTTTTACCTTTTATTTGATAGATCTTTATATATTCCTTCTGAAATTTAGTGATTAAACCTGGATTATTCTCAACTTCTTCTTTTTCAAATTGTTTGAACAAACGCCCAGCAATATTTGGGAAGGTTTGAATTTTTGAAAATGAAATATCTTTGTCAGATAATCCATATTTTTCAATAGTTTCTCTTAAGTACTTAATTTGATTGATTATATTGTGGGAGATTTCAGAGACCTCACGTTCCATATTATCATATCCCGGCCATTGCCTATAATGTTGGTAAAAAAGCTCCATTTCACGCCAGGCTTCAGAAGTTGGACGGTTTGTAATCAGTTCTGCAATCTCATTCCCTTTCTCGATAACTTCATCCACAAAATCACTCATTCGGTCAGTAACATCATATTTGCTATTAACTGTAACCCTGATATTATATTTCTTAAATGTTTCTTTGAGGAACCTGCGAGCAAGGCCGGAATAAACAAAAATTTCATTGAACTTGTCTTGTTTCGAAAGCCATTCTACAAAAGAGTATCCTTGTTTACCTTTTAGTTTGCCATCTTGTTCAAGGCGGTAATCGCAAATTACAACGGTAATTCGGTTGCCTCTATCATTATCTATAATTTCCACTGCTTCAGCATAACTGGCAGCTAAAAGAATATTTTCGTTTTTAACTCCTGCTTTTTCAAATGATTCTAGGAGCGATTGAATATCTTTTGGAACATCTTCCAGAATCAGGATTTGCCAATCATAAAAAACTTCACTTACAGACTGTGTTTTTATAGTCTCTTTATCCTGATCTTTCAAAAAACCCAAGATAGATGATTCATCAGTTTTAAGAAAAACCTTTAATTCTTCAATACTCTTCTTATTTTTGACTTCATTTTCCAGATTATCGATAACAGGAATTAAATAGTTAGGTAAATCTTTTATTGTCTTGATTTCTTTAAAAAGATCGAGAATGTAATCCTTCGCGATGGGAATATCCTTTTCAGGAAGAGCATGTTGTTTTCTGTGATAAATTTCACGTATAGCTCCTTCGACACCGCAATAATGCATTTTACAATCCATTAACTCCATTTCATCGAGGGTACTTATTTCTAAATCTTCTTCGATGCCTTTGGGTAGGCGTATGAAATAGTGGCTGCGGACATTAAGGATTTTAAATTGCCTTTTTGTTATTAAAAAATTTTCGGGCATGAATGAACAAATGAAAATCGGGCATTTAATATTGTTTAGTCGTAGTTTCCTTGCAAGTGCTACTCCATAAAAATCTGTCAACTTATTTCCATGCCAATCCAGTTCAGCTAAGATGAAAATGGCAACAGCGCTTTCAAATGATTTGGGATCTGTTATTGTATTGTCTTTTTCGATGATCCCATCAGGCGAAAGGTGTATATCAAGGGAGTCATGGGATGCTTCTTCAAAGTAAATGCTGAAATGTTCATTTTTAAGATTCTTCTTAATGAGGTAGTAGAAAAGAATTTTTTGTATTTCATCCGTCTTAACATCTATGAATGGCTTGCTATTCCATAATACCTGTATTTTCATATTAGTAACTTTTTTAAATTCTTTGAAGCGCAAGAATTAGTTTTTTCATCAGGTTATTCATGTCCGATTTTACTTCATCACTACTTTCAAAACCCTTGAATTGATTTCTTTCAAATTCTTCAAAATCAGTATCCTTTCCAACAAAATGCAACTGAGATATCTTTTCAGATGGATGTTTTAAATTGAACTGATTTAAGATACCTCCTTTTGTATTTTCTGAATCAATATTTTTTTGAGATAAGTATCTGGAATAGCATATAACCTGCTTATCTTCTTTGATACACTTGTCAATTATAGGAACCACTTTGTTGATATCAATAGTTTGACCGTGATGACCATCCAAACACAAATCTGTGATTACAATGCTTGAATCCCCGGTAATGTCAATCTTTTCTTGCTTTGCATTTAAATTGAGCTGGTCCAATTTCTTTTTATCGAAAATAAATTTGAAGGTGAAAAATCTACCTAATCCAGTTGTTTCAATTATATCCTTTAATTTCTCGACAGAATCTCTGTTCTCAATCCAAAGTACTTTTACTCTTTTATTATGAAATTTAGATTGTATAATATCATCAAGGATTCCTTCAAGTGATTCTTCCACAATTATTTCAATTTTTTCCCAAAAACCAGAATAGTATGTTTCAGGCAAACCAGGGGCTAATGGATTCATAAGTACACTTCGTAATATGTTGAAATCCCCATTGTCAGTGGTTTCCATTAATTGGAAATTCTTTATTGGTATTTCAGCAAGTTTGAATAGTTCCCATATCTGCTCTTTGTATTTCTCAATGTTTATTTTAGTTTTTGATATAAAATAATCATAGGTTGTTGTCCGATTTGTGAGTTTTTTAGTCATTCTCTCAAATACCCTGTTGGATAGAAAGTTAAGGTATTTAGGATGTTCAATTACTTCAGGATATGCAATACAATAACATACAATATTTGTACTCGGAGTAAATTGAGGTATAATTTTAAAATTTCCCCTTTCGTAGATTGGGATTGTATTATAAAACTTTTGGGCTGCCAGCATTGTGTAAATCATGATTTTACCATAACCTGTAATATTCAAAGGAACAACCTTAGTGGCCAGGTAGCAGGCAGCTGCAGTAGCACCGGGACGGCTCCCTTCAAGTGTAGTTTGTCCTAAAAAAATGCGATCCATACCTAAAAGTTTGTCACCACTCCATTCAAGGTAGGGTGCTTCGAATGTAATAAGCTCTTTTGCTTTATAATTTTTAAAGAGTACACTTCCAGCAGGATAAGGGACATAACCTAATTTGTGAGGGTCAATAGTGATTGAATCAGCCAAGGAAAGGCTCAAAATATCCTTGAATATAAGAGAAATTGATTTT
>Ga0182021_10003180_pt1 | contig 19316 bp, 23 predicted proteins | sample 612E3MmetaG_FD_120493 | JGI IMG/M metagenome (GOLD analysis project Ga0182021, IMG submission 120493) | Permafrost microbial communities from Stordalen Mire, Sweden - 612E3M metaG (Illumina Assembly) | ecosystem: Environmental > Terrestrial > Soil > Wetlands > Permafrost | place: Sweden... | reverse complement strand
TGCTGGGAGCAGACCTGGTGGTACACAGCGCCACAAAGGCGCTTGGCGGTCATAACGACCTCATGGCCGGCGCCATCGCGGGCAGCAAGGCTGATTATGATCAGCTTTGGTTCGGCAGGCAGGCGTTCGGCACGACACTCGACGCGTATTCTGCGTCGCTGCTTGAGCGCGGCCTGAAGACCTTTGAAATCCGCGCCGAGAGAATGGCAGCGAACGCGCAAACCGTGGCCGCCTTCCTGTCGCAGCATCCGGCCATATCCAATATCCGCTATCCCGGATTATCCGGGGACAAGGGCCATGCTACCGCCAGTTCACAAATGGTGAGAGGCTATGGCGGCATGATGGCGTTCGATGTGGGTGCGGGCATTGAAGACGCCAAAGCGTTCATCGGTAAACTGAGAGTCATATTCCACGCCGTCAGTCTGGGGGCCACCGAATCACTTGTCTGTATTCCCTATCTGACGACGATGCTGTACATGCCTCCGGATCGAAGAACCACCTTCGGGGTCAAACAAAACACGGTCCGCCTGTCAGTGGGAATCGAACCAGTCGAGAGCCTTATTGATGATCTGAAGCACGCCCTCGATGGATTGTCGCGATAGTTTGCGGTGTGCAGTCATCGGCACCCGACTGGTCGTGCACCTCGGTTGCGGGGAAGCCTCGACAGCACCGGCAATCGGTGCCGAAGTGCGCGTGCGCATTGCTCTTGAGGCCGTTTGCCTCTTTCCAGCTAAGGAGGGTTGACCAATCACTCGATCCGTTTTGTGGTAAGGGAAGGGGGAGCATCACGTCTGTTCCGTTCCCGGCGGGTTCCTCGTGGCACGAAGAATGTAGGTCGTTCACCGCCGCGCCGCTCGATGCGGTCGCGTATCCACGCCCGGAGGCGAGGCTTCCCCTGTCGTTTGTTGTTGATCGAGTCACCCTTGGCGTGCTACGAATGGCCAATTCGTACTACTCCATCAGGAAGGATCAGCCATGGTAAGACACGGTCTCTCGCTCGCCATTCTTGGACTGGCGTTCGCTGCCGGCTGTGGTGGGAGCGACGACAGCTCCGCTGCTTTCGCCAGCATCAAGAACGATTTCAATAACCCGGCCATGGCGTACCAGCCGCCCTGGACTATCTGCCGATCCTCGTACATGGGCGTGGACTTCGGGACCATCGCCATCGGCGACACCAGCCCAGAAAAGCAGGTCACCGCCGGGCTGGACTACGTCCTGCTGGTGGGGGCATGGAACGATACCACCTGCAGCCCCGCAACCTCCTTGCCCTTGGCGACTTCGAGTGAACAAGAGATCGTTCCGGGGCAGCACCGCACCATCGCCTTAAACATGGCCAGCCACCAGGGCCCCTGCCCGCCAGAGGGCGTCGCCCCCATCCCCGAGGCAGTCTACGATCGCATCCTGGCCCTCTGGCCCGAGTTCAGCTTTCTGCCCTACGACCAGCGGACCCAGAACACGGAGTGCTTGCCTGCTCAATAGCGCTATGAGGATTCGCCTCGGACCTCACCGCCTGCGCTGGTGGCTGACCGTTGCTGGAGCCTGCCTCATCGCGGCGGCGCTTGCCGGCTGTGACCTTGAGTACCCCGAGGTCGTGGTGGTGAACCAGACCAAAGACCAGATGCTGGTCAAGAATCCCAGTTTCAACGGCTGCATCTGGAGCACCGTGCTTGCCTACGGGGCCGCCACATCACCGGGGCGTTGCCTGCCCGGGGATGACCACGTCCATTTCCAGAAGTTCGATGCAGAGGAGTACTGCCAGCAACAGGCCACAGACGGAACCATTGCTGGAATCTGTCGTTGCGACGGCGGTGTGATCCAGGCTGCTCCTGATGGCGGCGTCGACTCTGGATTGGTGAACACGGTGCCGACCTGGTTCAACTACCAGACCAAGTCGACCGAGCATGTCGATTACGGGGAGTTCCGCATCTTCACCATCACGCTCGACGACATCGAGCAGGACTTCTCCGTGCCCGGACCCTACGGTCATGGTTGAAAGAGCTTCGTGCGATTCGCCCTTTGGCTTTCTGTCGCGATCGGCCTGGCCCCGCTGGCGGCGCGTGGTCAGGAGGCGCCAGTCGACGGGGGCACAGGGACTGATGCCGGGACGGCCACGGACGCCGGGACAGCCACGGAGGATGCCGCGCCCTGGTTGCCTTCGCCCGAAACCGATGATGGCGGCTTGACCACTGAGACTGATATGAGTTTGCTTGCCGCTCCTTCCCCCTACGATGTCGTTGTGATCGCGCGTAGACCGACGAGAAAAGATCGGACCGAGGACACGACCCGCGTGGACGGCCAACGCCTGCGGGACAATGCACGGGCCAGCACATTTGAAGCCCTGGCCCAGGAAAACGGCGATGTGTACGTTTCCGCGCGCGGGGCGGGCATCCACGGCATTGGCAACATGGCCACCGGCGGCATCCGCATCCGCGGCCTCGGGGGCAGCCCCAACTCCCAGATCTTGATGGTCGAGGACGACGCGCCGGACTACCAGGGCGTCTTCGGCCATCCCATTCCCGACGCCTATGTGCCCGCGCTCATCGACGAGGTGGTGGTCATCAAGGGCGGTGATTCGACCCTGTATGGGACCAACGCCATGGGCGGCGTGGTGGTCATCCGCAACCGCTGGCGTGGTGAAGACGGCTACGAGCTGGCCAGCGATGCGGCCATGGGAAGCTACCAGACCACGCGAGCGTCGGTGTCCGCTCTCGGTCGGGTCGGGAACTGGGACATGGAAGCCGCGCTCTCAGACCTGACGACCGACGGACAGCGGCCGGGCGCAGGGGGCAGCGATACGGTGGCCACGACAGCCCTGCGATACCGACTGACGCCGACGCTGCGTATTTCCGTCAGAAACAAGGTGACCCACGTCGATGGTAACGATCCAGGCCCGGTCACCACCGCGACTCCTGACCACTGGTTCGATGCCTGGCGGGACAACGCCTCGGCGCAACTCGTCTACGCGAAGGATGGAACCCGACTGATCGTCACGCCCTACCTGAATGCGGGAATCCATCGCCTCTATGACGGATTCTACTCGCACGACTATGTAGGCGGGAGCACGGCCGAGCTGGACCTGCGCTTGCACAGCCAGGCCAGTCTTCTCTTCGGTCTCGCCAGCGAGGGTGTCGCGGGTACTGTCGTAAACCGCATCACTGGGGATCATCCCGATGTGCGTGACCATGTTGACGGCTCGCTCTACAGCCAGCTCACTTTGCGTCCGTTCGCCCGCACTGACATCGTGCTCGGTGCGCGCGAGCTGTACAGCAGCCGCTACGGATCGGTGCCCCTGTACAAAGCAGGGGCGCGAGTCGATCTGGGCCGGGGTTTCTCCTTGCACAGTCGCGTGACGCGAAATTTTCGCCAGCCCACCATGTCGGAGCTCTATCTGCCTTATCCCGTTGCCAATCCCGATCTCAAACCCGAGTACGCGCTCAATTCGGATCTGGGCGCTGCATTCTTGTCGGAGCATCTGGAGATCTCGTGCACAGGCTACCGCACGGAAGCGCGGAATCTGATCAAGTACTTCGGACAATGGCCGGCGGCCGAGGTGGTCAACATCGACCACCTCGTGATCTGGGGCGTGGAGGGACGCGTGGCGGCCAAAGGGCTTGGGCCATTGTCGGTGATGGTGGCCGGCGATCGGCAGACCGTTGGACGCTACACCAAACAAAACCCCGATGGCAAAGTCGACTTCATGGTGGAGGCAGTCCGCCGCATGAATGCACATCTTCTGGTTGGCACCCTGACCGGCGAGTGGGTGCATGGCCTGTACATGGCCGACTATGGCCGCCAACCCATGGCGGATGTTTTCGTGATGGACCTCGCCCTGCGGGACCGCCACACCTCTGTCGAACGCCATTTGACCATCGAACCCTATCTCTTGCTGCGCAACTTTCTCGACCGGCGCTACGCCTATGTTCAGGGCTATCCCATGCCCGGCTTCAATGTCTTGGCCGGCCTCAAAGTAGGGATCTGACATGAAACGTCTTGACCCTCGTGACCTCGCGTACTGTGGTTTGTTCGGAGCCGCAGCCTTGCTGCTGCCTGTGCTTTTCCACCTGGTTCACCTCGGACGTGTCTTCATGCCGATGTACCTGCCCTTGGTCACGCTGGCGTTTCTGGTGCGTCCCCTGCCGGCATCCACGACGGCGCTGCTCGCTCCTGTCCTCTCGGGCGCGGTCACAGGGATGCCGCCCTTGTATCCGCCAGTTGCAGCTTTCATGAGCATTGAGCTGTCCTTCATGGCGGCGTTGATCGCGACGGTGGTCTGGCGCCGGCCGCGTGTCAATCCATGGCTTGTGCTGATCCCAGTCCTGCTGCTCGGTCGGGTCCTCTATCTCGCAATGGCATACGGCTTTGCCCGGATCATCGGCCTGCCGGCCGGATTCCTGGCTGGGCTCTCGTTCGCCAGCGGCTGGCCCGGACTCATCTTGATGGTCGTCGTGGTCCCGCCTGTGGCAAGACTAGGACGAAGGCACGCTGGTGCTGCGTCCGTGACTGCAGGAGAGAGCGAATGAACGAAAACTCGCGATCCGCATACTTCGATTCCATAGCCGACAAGTGGGATGGGTGGGATTGTCTAACCGCGCTTCGCCACAAGTTTGCCGCAGGCTTCGATGCCATGGGCGTGAACCCGGATGAAACCGTGCTCGACGTGGGCTGTGGCACGGGAAATCTGACCAGCGCACTACTTGCCAGGTTGTCGGCCACCGGCCGCGTGATCGCGATCGACATCTCGCCCCGCATGATCGAAGTCGCCCGCAACAAGGTACGCGATGACCGCGTTGTCTGGCATACCGTCGATGCGACCCGCCTGCCTTTGTCGGCCGAGCATTGCGATCGTGTGTTCTGCTTTTCCGTGTGGCCGCACTTTCACGATCCTGGGGCTGCGGCGATCGAGTTTCGCCGCGTGCTGAAGCCCGGGGGCCATCTCCACGTCTGGCACCTGATTTCCCGCGCGCGCGTGAATGAGATCCATGCGACCGCCGGCGCGGCGGTGAGCCAGGATCTACTACTGCCCGCAGAAGAGACCGCTGGCTTGCTCAGTCGCTTGGGCTTCCAGATTGTGTCGCTGGCCGACAGTCCCGAGCATTATTTGATTACGGCAGTCAAACCATCTGGCTAGCCGATCATGCAAACGCATTGGCACGACCTTTGGGGATGCGCACGGGGCCCGGTGGTCAAGCTCGTTCCTCAGGCCCGCCTTCTCCTCGGGGCCGTCGCGTTTGCGACATGCATGATCGCACCGGCTGCCACGGTCACGGGTGGACTGCTCATCGTCGGCACCGTTGCGGCCTGGTTGGCAGCGAGCCGGCCGCCCCTTAGAACGGTGGCATCGTTCATGGTCCTTGGACTCCTGCTGCTCCTTCCGACCTTCCTCCTGGTGCCGCTTATCCCACCCGGCAGCGCCGGCTCGCCGGGCGGCTGGGGAGACGCGTTCCTGCCTCCCGCGATCCTTGTGGTGCGTGGTCTGAGCGGCGTGCTGATCTCGATGGCAACGGTGGCCTCTGTCAGCGCGAGCAGCTTGCGGGAAGGGCTCACACGGCTTCCCCTGCCTGGTATCGTATCGGCCATCCTCGTGCAGATCGTTCATCAAACTGCGACCCTTTTCTACGAGACCAAGCGGGTGGCCTCAGCCATGGCGGTGCGGGGTGCTTCCGGCAGCGGGCGAGCGGCGTGGCAGATATTGTGGTCCTTGCCCCAGGTCTGGCTGCCCAGGATTGTCGACCGCGCGGATCGGGTCGCCGAGGCGATGGAGCTGCGCGGCTACTGTGATGGCGAGACGCGCCCCCAACACGGCGGCCGCATGCGCGCAGCAGACTGGGCGATGCTGGCGCTCGCGCTAGCCGTGCTCGGGTTGGCCGTGGTTATCCGCGTGCGGGGGCCTGCATGACGGAGCCTGCCCTTGCCTTCCGCGACGTCAGCGTCCGCTACGAGCCGGGGGCAGCAGCGATTCTCTCGGGCGTGTCGTTCTCCGTGGCAGCACGCGAGCGCGTCGCCCTGCTCGGCCTGAATGGCTCGGGCAAGACGACCCTGCTCAAGAGCGCGGTTGGACTCGTCCCGCACGAAGGCGAGATCCTTGTCGCCGACACGGTTGTGGCGCGCCGGACCCTGCCAAAGATCCGAGAGCGGATCGGCTTCCTGTTCAACGTGCCCGAGGATCAGCTTCTTTTTCCCCGGGTCATCGATGATGTCGCCTTCGCGCTCGTACGCCAGGGGCAGTCAAGTGGCGAAGCTTCTGCAAAAGCCGCGGATGTCCTCAACTCTCTCGGCATCAGCGACCTGGCCGAGTCTCCGGTCCATCATCTTTCGCATGGCCAAAAGCAGCGTGTCGCACTCGCGGGAGCGCTCGTGGCGCAGCCTGGGCTGCTGCTGCTAGATGAGCCATCGGCGAGTCTTGATCCACCGGGGAAGCAGATCCTGGCCCGTCTCTTGGCCGGGCTGGACGCGGCCATGCTCATCGCGACCCACGACATCGCCTTCGCCGCGCGGCTGTGTACGCGGTTCATCGTGCTTGAACAGGGGCGGGTGGCGTTCGACGGCGTGGATGCCTCAGATGTCTTGCGGGGCTGGGAATAGGACAGTCCTTCGCCCCCCTGCTGTCCTTGCAGGTAGTCGTTTCAAGCGCCATTCTGCTTTCACCGAAGCGCTACATCCGTGTCTGTCCGATAACAGAGATTACGTAAACCACATCCACCTACACGCCCAAACTATCCCTCTACCCGGCTGTGAACCGAGAAAAATCTCCGACGAACGCGTCACCTGGTCGTGGGACAAGCCGGAGGGCATGCCGTGAAGTCGCGCTGGTTTCGCTCCTCGCCGATGCTGCGAGACCGTGCCGCCGTCGACGAGTACGCGCGCAAGCTCGGCGCCGTCGCAGTCAGTGGCTACACAGGCCCAGATGGCAGCATGCGGGCGCTGCTGGAAATCACGCCCGATGCCGCCGGCCAGGAAATCGCCGAGATGGCGCGGCGGATTGAGCAACAGTGATGGTCCAGATTGCCCCCGGGGTGAGCATCCCCTTGGCGCAGTTCCAGGCTGCAGCCGACCCTCTTTGCCGCTTCTGCAGCCAGGGGATTGTCACGCGAATTGAACGGAATGGGAAGCGCGTGTTCTCGGGTTGCCAGTGTGCAGCCAGGAAGTTGCGGCGGGAGATGCGCGTCGCCCGGCAGGCGATGAGCATTCCCACGGCTCCGTTCGTCCACGTGGAGAAAGACCCGGCGCTGGAGGGGGCGCGTCTCGACGCGCGGCTGGGGATTCTCCGGGCCCAGGCCGAGGCCATCGAGGCGAGCGTGCGGGAACGGACGCAGGGATGCGACGACGCCGTTGTGGGTGCGAAAGCGATGGTGCAGTTTGGTGAGGCGGAGTGCAGTGACAGCCGCCTTCGCGTGATGGACGAAGAGACGACCTTGCTTCTGGCCAAGCAGGAGGCGGCAGAGAAGATCGGAAATCAGAAACGAAAGCTCGCCGAAGAGCGCGAACTCCTTGCGCGAAGGGAGAAGGCCAAGGCGCAGGCGGCGGCCACGCTTTCTGAACTCCAGTCGAAACGCGCGCGCATTTCCAAGGACACCGAGGGTGCGCGAAAGCGTGCTGAGAATCTGCGGCGCCGGATAGCAGGCATCGAGGCCCGCAACGCGGACGCGCTGAAAGACGGGGAGCCATGCTAGCCCGCGCCCTCCTCTTGCTGCTTTTCCTGTCCGGCTGCTACGACGCCGACCCGTCCCCCGAACCGGCTCCAACTGTCTACGGCCTGTACGACGGCCACCCGTACCGCTGCCACTCGGCCGACCAGCAGAGCGCCGAGACGTGCGAGGGCAGGGCGGTCGAGACGTGCGAGGACTTGGCGGTCTGCCAGTGGTCGTACGTGGCGCCGGGTGTGGTGGTCAATGGCATCGGCACGTGCTCGCGCGGGGCAGACGTGGCGGCGTGCTGGGTCGGAGGAGAGACATGACCAACACACGAACCGGATCGCAGCGAATCGTCGACGAACGCGCACGGCAGATTGCCCAGGAAGGCTGGACGCCGGAACACGACGACGAGCACACCGATGGCGAGCTGGCGCTCGTCGGGGCGCTGTATGCTACGCCGGTGCGACTGTTCGCCAAAACCAGGGACAGTGAGTGGGAGGTTCGGCTTGCTGACCCGTGGCCAGATTCGTGGAGCACCGAATGGGACAAGCGAATAGATCAGCGTGTCCGCATGGCGGGTGGCCCCAACCGCATCCGTGAACTGGAGAAGGCCGGCGCCCTCATTGCGGCCGAGATTGACAGGCTGCTGCGGAAGGCGAAACCATGACCTCCTGGGCTCATCGCTACAGCGAGTTTCTCCTGTGGGTGGTCGGAGCGTTGTCGGTATTCGCACTGAGCTGCATCCCGAGGTGCGCACGGGCCGACCCGCCGACCGTCACGGGCGACCTGGTGTGCGGAGTCCAACACGCGATACGGTGGCAAGACCCGGCATGGACCGAGCGCGAGTGCGAAGCCCAGGCGCAGGCGTTCGTGACCAGCGGGGAACGCTGGGGATTCAAACCTGTGCTGCTGTTCGCGATGGCCATCGTGGAAAGTGACATGCGCCCTAAGGCAATGCGCGAGGACAGGGGAGCATTTGACGTCGGCGAGATGGCGGTGAGGTGCAAACTCGGGCGGGATGTCCGATGCACGAACAAGCCCGTCAAGGGCATGACTCCAGCGCGGCTCATGGACCCCACCGTCAACATCGACGTAGGCGCGCAGATACTGGCGACGCTGCATGGCGGGTCACTGGTCGGCTACAACGGCGGGCCGAACGCGCGGGAGCATGGCTACCCGGCAAAGGTGGGGGCAATCATGAGCGCCCTGGGCGGTGTCGAGATTCGGGTCAAGGGGCACAGGATGAGGGAACTCGTGAAGCGAATCGTCTCGGCGGTCAAAACGCCCAGGATGGAAAAGCTGACTGGGCAGATTGCAAAGGCGGTGAAGCCGTGAGCGAAAGGAACGTGCGCCGACATCCCCATAGAGTTGGGAATGCCTGGTACAGCGATAAGCAAGTGTTCGGCAGACACCTAGTAGGTTGGTCATTGGCATCGAGGTGCCTGGGAACGCTGCTCCTGTGCGACGCGCCGCCGCTGGCGTCGCGTCGTTCTGCTACGCCGCTGCGACCACCGCGATCTCTTCATCCGTCAGGCCATAGAGTTGATAGACCAACTGGTCGATCTGATTCTCGGTTGCAGCAATCTGGCGCTCCAGTAAGGTCGCGTCATGGGGAGTCTTTGCACTAGCAACCGACGGCTGCAGGGCGATCATCTTCTTTGCCAAACTCACCACTTGATCGTGAGCTTCCTGGTCTGAGTCGCTGCCAAAATCGATAACGCGAATCGGAAGTTGCTTTACCTTCGCCAGTTTCACTTGCGCAAATACCCTCCCGGATTCTTGCGTAAGAGCGTCATATAGGTATTTGAAATACTTCGAGTTGAAGAGACCCACGAAGTACTCCGCTTTGTAGGCAGAGCCTGGACGCAACAAGATCGCGATAATGCTGCGACCGAACCAAACTCCTCTATAGTCAACGGTGGCAATGATCTTGTCAGCCGTCTGGCGGATCAGAATTTTCGGAGCATTCCGGTAAACTACATCATTGAGCCTAACGACTTCATTTGTACGGACGAATTCCTTGTAATTTGGTCGACAGAATCGCTCCGTTGACTCAGCTATCCAATACCGGTTTATGTCCGTACCCTTCCAGTACATCTTGTCGACTGCCTTTTGCTGCTTGCCCTCGTACAGAAGGCGTTCGGCCAAGTCGCTCTTGCCCTTGTCCTGCATACCCGTACCCACGCGTTGATAATTGATGCCGGCATCTTTGCATTCGAGGTCATCAAAGTCACCCAACAGCGCGACGGGTGCCTGATGGCTCTTTCTGATGACTACAAATGCTAGGTCTGCATTGCCTTGAAACTCGGCCTGCTTTATTGAGGCACCAGTCGGATTCCCGCTCTCCAATGCTTCTGCCTTGGGGACGCTTGACAGTGCGGAAAGGTTGGACACAGAGATCTTGTGAGAGGCTGTTGCCTTCGCGCGTTTCACCACAAAGATGCAGGACGGAGCGACAACGTCCTTGAACACATCTTCGCCAAGGTCCACCAGGGAAATGATTTGGTTTGTTAATAGGAAGGCGCGAACGTCCTTGAGCCGACTCTGGCGCAGTACTGTATTGGGAACAATCAGAGAACTGTGCCCACCCGGTGACATCAAGGTAATTGAGCGCTCGATAAAGAGTTTGAAGCTATCGGTGTGTTCTTTGGTCGTGGCGGGATACTTCTTATGAAAATAGGCGAGATATTTGTCAATATCGCTCCCCCACGGAGGGTTCCCGATGACCACGTCAAAACCACCTTGCTTGAACACCTGTGGGAAGGAGGATTGCCAGTCGAACGCGTTTACCTGGCGAGCGGCCTCATTGTCTTCACCGTTTAGATCAATCTGTCCGTCATGGAACTCCGGCCCGATCAGTGAGTTGCCGCACTGGATGTTGCGATCAAGATCGGGCAGCACCCGCTCATGAAAAAGTTTCATCTGTCTGTTCAGGGATTCCCCGGATTCGCCTTCCAGCACTTTGAGCAGCAACGAGAGCTTGGTCACCTCCACCGCTTGCGTGTCGATGTCTACACCGTACACGTGTTGGAGTAGGATGCGCTTCTTCTCCGCTGGGGTGAGCCGCCACTCGCCGTTTGCAGAGGGATGGATGCGTGCCATCTTGCCCTTTGCATGCTTGTCCGTTCCCTCCGCCACGTAGCGCGCCAGATACCAGTCGAGCAGGTATTGATACGCACCGATCAAGAATGAGCCCGATCCACAAGCCGGATCGAGGATGCGAACACCTTCGGCTTGCTTGCGAGTCTTGCCATCCAGCAGTTTACCAACGGTCTGAGCAACAATATACTGCACGATGTACGCGGGAGTGTAGAAGACGCCGCCGGCCTTTTTGACGTCGGGTTTGTCTTCCACAACAGCGCGGTGACCCGTTACGAGACGGATGACCTTGCCGAGGAATTGTTCGTAGACGCTGCCCAGAATGTCCGCGCTGAATACGGAGAATTCGTAAGGGCTATCGGGGTAGTAGAGATTCTTGAAGATCTCTTTGAGAGTTTTATCGTCGATGCTTAACTGTGGTGTTAGTTCGTCCGGTGCGCCGGCGCGGTGCCTTTCCTGGTTGAAGTGGAACAGGCCGGAGTTGTAACGGTCATCTGCTGCACGGAAGAGGTCGCGTAGGCGTCTGTAGACATTGACACCGTTTTGCAAGGCCATCAATCGGCCATAAGGCTCGATGCCGCGGTCCTCAGAGATGCGAAGAAAGATGATGCGGTCAATGGTTTGCTGTACGGCGAAGTTGAGTTCGCGCTGGGTCAGGTTGGGGTTGCGCAGCGCAATGTTGTGCGCGAGAAGGTTGCGCCAGTTTTCGATCTCTTCCAGAAACGCGCTGTCGACTTCGCTGGTGCCATGTTTTCCCTTCGTGCTGCCGGCATATTTGTCGAAGGAACCTTTGAGGACCGCATCCTTTGAGAATATCTTGGCGATCTCATCCCACTTCTCCGAGTACTCGCGGAAGGTGAAGTAGAACAGCCTCGACTTGCTGGCCTTGTCGTTCTTGTCTGGTTTCTGGCGGCAGTCATAGACCGCGAATTCCTCGAAGTCGCTGAGGATGGATAGCGGTAGCTTTGCCGACCATGCATACCGGCGCAGTTGGAACGCGGGTTCCACGTCCTCTTTGAGGTTGACCGACGGCTTTTTCGCTTCAAGAAAGAACTTCCGTTGCCCTCCAACACGGAAGCTGTAATCCGGCGCACGGGTGGAGAGGCCAACCTTGATCGCGTCCTCGTGGATGACATCGCGGTAGGCTTCTGCATAGCCTGCGCTGTTGTCCATGTCCCATCCGAGCGCTTTGAAGAACGGATCGATGAAGTCGCGCCTGACCTGTGTTTCGTTGTAGCGGCCAGCGCGGTATGCGTCGAGATTGCGCTCGAAATTTTCGATCAGGGCTAGAACAGTTTGGGGGACGGGCATGGCTTGCGCTTTCGTGCTGGGGCACCGTGATGCCGAGGGAGGAGAGTCTCTTGGCAGGGATTCTCGCCCATAACGCAGGCGCTGTCGAATCCGTTCCGGACGAGGGTCCCTGCGGGTCCGGGGAAGGCAGGGGCGCTGGCCCGATGAACCACCCGTTGCTGCCGAACAAGCCGTTGCAGCGGACGAAGGCCTGTCAACTCTCGGTCGACGGTCAACGAGCCGGGGCCGCGCGGCTCATGAGATAAACGGCGGCCGCCGCGCGGCCCCGGCAGTGCTACTATCGACCATCACTTACAGGCCTTCGCCGCTGAACGGCAAAGCGTTGTGCAGCGGAGCGGGCTACTACATTGGCACGACCTGCTGGACGCCAGACTTCGGCGGGTTCGTCGACATGGGCTCTCGCGAGAGCGGGTATTTCCCGTCAGCCGAGGAGGCAGGTAAGGCGCTGGAAAGCGGAGACTTCGACGAACGAAGGTGCGTCGAGAATGACTTCGCTTATTCGCAGGGACTGCCAAGGACCAACGGGAGAAGGCCGTGAAGGAAGGTTGCGATCCGAGCGAACTACTGAAGGCCCTGCGGTGGAAAGCTGGGCAGGTAGTCGTTTCAAGCGCCATTCTGCTTTCACCGAAGCGCTACATCCGTGTCTGTCCGATAACAGAGATTACGTAAACCACATCCACCTACACGCCCAAACTATCCCTCTACCCGGAAGAACCACCCGACGCGCAGGCCACGGCCCCACACAGTGCTCCTATCAGGTAAACCAGGGTAACGGACTTCACTGCGAACATGAGGAACCCCCTTGAAAGGACGTTTGGCGTTGGCGGTCCGGACAATCTAGAGAGGCAGTTCATGTTTGTCTTCATCGGCAGTATCCTCGCCTCGGCACTGCAAGGGCTGTACAAGACTGTCGCGCGCAAAAACCGCTCGGGTTAGGGGGGGATCAGGGGCTCAGAGACCTTGACCACGCGTCCGTCCTCAGCAAACTCAACTAGTTTTCCGGGCGGGTACCCAATTCGATCCATTGGGCAAAGTACGCGAAGTTCGGTGCTTGGCTCGACACAGAGATACTCCGCAATCGTTCCTGACTGCAGTCTTCCGGATGGCCAGAATTCCACTCTGGTCAGCTTCTTCAGCATCACTCCGTTGATGATTGTGTCCCGCGCGAGCCACCCGCGGTACACCTGGCCATTGTCCATAAAGGAAAGGTAGCCAACATAGGTGATACCCTTCACTGTGATTGGATCCACGACTACATAGTGGAGAGAGCCGTCATCACGGAAAACCACCTCCGTTTCTGGCGGAAATGTGATTCCATAGATGACGGCACTTGCTCCCAGCATTCCCTGAACTACCCTGCCATCCTCGGAAAAGCCCAACCTCTCGCTACTCATTGGACGGGGCTTGGGGATCTGACCGGTGTAGACACGTCCCTGGACAAGCGTCGGTACCACGAGCCACACCGACCTGAGTCTGCCTTCCAAATCAAATCGGACACTCGTGCCCTTCTTGTAGACCACCCCCCCGATCGTCGTGTCTTCAGCCAGGTGGCCGCACACCCCATCGAACCGCGGATCGAGGCTCCCGGTCACGTAGTTGATCCCATTGATCCTTGTCGTTCCGCAGGCGCCTAGAGCCGGAAGTAGCGACAAGAAAACGAGCCAAGGGCGAAACAGATGCTCCAGGCTCTCGCCGACGTTTGGACCTCGTCCTGCTCTATAGCTCACGTTTGGCTCCTACACCGCTATGCGGTCACAGAAAAGCGGTTGAGACAAGTTTGATAGAACCTCACCGAGGTTGCCCAACTGGACCGTCCGCTGGTGGTGCGAGCCGGTAGATCATCACACAGGGGCGGTAGAGGCAAGCCTTGTTTCCTTCCCGATGGCAAGCTGAGGATCTGCGGCCTGGAAGTCCGGCCAAAAGGGCGAGGGCAGCTGGATCCACGTGCGCCTGATGATCAGCAAGACCCTGCGGATTGCAGGTAGTCGTTTCAAGCGCCATTCTGCTTTCACCGAAGCGCTACATCCGTGTCTGTCCGATAACAGAGATTACGTAAACCACATCCACCTACACGCCCAAACTATCCCTCTACCCGAGCGAGGTCGAGGCCCGGCTCGGGCATGCGGACCTCGTCGCAGACTTGTGCCCAGCGTTCGAGTGGCGTCTCGCCATCCAGACCCTTGTGCGGTCTGTGGTGGTATTCGCCCTCGACCCATGCCCACAGACGCCGATTGAGCGCCTCCAGGCTGGCGGTGTCCTCGGCGCCGAGCAGAGGGAGGAACTGCATGCGCACCGTCCTGAAGAATCGCTCGATTTTTCCGCGCCCCTGCGGCACGTAGGGCCGACTGTGGATCAGCGTGATGCCGAGCTTGGCGCACACCAGTTCAAGGTGGTGCGAGCGGTACACGGCACCATTGTCGACGTAAAGGCGCTTGGGTAATCCCCGACGCAGAATCGCTCGCTCCAGCACGGGAAGAAAGGCCGCTGTGTTTTCCGCATGAGCGAAGGACGCGGAAGGCACCACCCTCGTCGCATCGTCGAGGAACGCAATCAAGTACGACTTGTGCCGCCGCTTTCCCTCAGCGGTCACCGGCACCGCGTGCATCACGTCGCTCATACACAGCTCGTTCGCTTTCTCGAAGGCGAAGTGCCGGCGATCTTTGCTCGTCGGCTCCTCGGGCCGCTTCTCCATCAGTCCCTTTTTTGACAGCAGCCGATGCACTGTCGCGGGTGCCAACTCGAGGTCCACTGGCACTTCGCCAGAGGTGCGTGCGGCATCGATCACCATCCGGACTGACAGTTCTTGCTTGTCCTCCTTGATCGTACACAGAAGGTCGGCCACCTCCTGTGGAATGGCTCGGGCCTGCCCCTGGTCCGCGCGGGCCTTCGGGCGTAGCGCCTCGAATCCGCCCTTGCGATAGTCGCGCAGCCAGCCTCGCATGGTCTCGGCCGCCACCCGTGTGCGGTGCGAGCCCGGAATCGCGTAGCTTTGCGACGCCTTTTCCTTGAGCCGGGCGTACGTCCCCGTTGCGCCCGGGTCTATGTGGGTCAGATCGGCAATCAGTCCATAGCGGAAGAGCGCCACATCGTCACGTCGGTCGGTCGTTGCTTCGGTCGTCATCATTTTCCTCCTCGGACCCCATGCTTGGGGCCGCCACACACCACTACCGGCTTGTGCGCGGCGGGTCCGGCCCCGTTTCCTGTTGGCTATGCCTTCGCCGTCGCCACCGCCGTTTGGGGCGGGGGCCGAATCCGAAAGGAGGCGCCAGCGCCCCCAGATGCGCGGCCCCAACCTCGCGCAGTCGCACCAGCGCGGATTTCGTGCCAAGCGCCTTGCGCACCGGCGAAAGGCACGGCTCGTTTCCCAGCTGCCCCGGCAGCAACGTCACCAACGCCAGTAGCGCCATCTTCACAGCGCCCAGCCTCCGCCGCACCCAGCGCACCGCCCCGGGCAGTTCGATGTCTGGCCGGATCTCCCCGGCCGCCTTCTCGATACTCGATCCCGCCGCTACTTTCGCAAGGGCGGTGGCAACCACCTCCTCGACCTCGTCGAGGCCCCCAGAAAGTCGGCTCGACAGAAAGTCCGGCAGCAGGCTGAACGTGGTGCGTCCCGTCGGACAATACCAACGCGCAATCTGCATCCCGGGCGGCTCAACCCGGTCGTACGTCCCGTGACGCTCGAAGCCGCAACCACCCCGAGGATGCAGCGGACAGCGATCCAGGCTTGCCTGTCGCCACCCTTGCTGCTTAACGTAGTCCTCGCTGGTGAGCGCCGTCTGTTGGCGCAGTTGCACCGGCCACTGGCCCGCACGGCGGCAACCGTGGCGGGCCTCTTTTTTGTCTATGGGTGTTCTAGCGGACGAGCCCCATGCCCGTCACCAGCCCCAGATTCACCCACCCCGCGCTTCCCACAAAATTCCCACGTAACGCCGTCTCGACCTCTGCCCCCGTCTCAAGACAACCAACGCTGGCCCACTCCGCGATGCGACCGCCGGTGGATCACGAAACTACGTGCGAGCCTACAGTGGCTGTGCCACGGACGGCAGATAAAGAAGGAACATGTTCGCGGCTCCGATGTCGAACCAGCCGTTGCAGCTGACAAGGGCCGGTCAGCTCTCGGTCGAGGGTCAACGAGCCGGGGCCGCGCGGCTCTTGAGATGATCCGAAGGCCGCCGCGCGGCCCCGGCAGTGCTACTATCGACCATCACCTAACGGCCCTTGCAGCTGAACGGCAAAACGTTCGGCAGACCAAACCCCGCTTGCATGCCCAGCACTATGTTTCCCTCTCGCGCCCTCCGTCAAAGGGGAGTATATTCGGATGCCTTTCGATCAGGTGAATCTGAGCACAGGAGTGCTCACGAGCAGCCTGCTCACGTAAAAGGAAGCGAATCGGGCAGTGGCGCCACCCAGCTTGAAGAACAGGAGCGACGCTTATGCAGGAAGATGACCTCAAGACTCTGAAGAAGAAGAGCGACATCGAGGTTCTAGAGATTCTCCTGAACGGTCAAGACTATCGTCCGGATTTTCTCGAAACGGCGCGCAGCGTTGCACTCGAACGAGGAATCGACCTTTCGGATCTGCAAGCGGCTCACCGCAGGCTGGTGATACGCGACCGGCCATTGGACTTGCCTGCTGGAAAACCAATTCCAGTCGAGAGGGTGATCTTCGGAGAGGATTCCGTCACACTCAATGGTCAGTGTTTTCCCCTGTCAAACGTGATTGAGCTCGACATAGAGATCCGCTCTTTCACGAAAATGTATGTCGTGAGCACCAAGCAGATCACCCGCGCGATTGTCGAAACCGTGGAACCAAGACGCTCGTGGTCGTTGTTTCGGGCGCCAAGAATACCGTGGAAGACTTACCTCCACGAGTTCGTCTCCTTCCTCGATAATCATGGCAAGCCCCGCGCGATCGAGAAGAACGATCTGCTCGATCTGCTCAACAAGTACCAGCCCGGGTGTCTCGCTGGACTGGGCATTTGGGTGACCTGTCTTCTTGCATCGCTCGGCGCAGTGCTTGTTCTATACGGCTCCCCCAGTGGCAATGGTGACATTTGGTTTCTGCTCGCCACCATGGTGGTAGCCGGTGCTGCGTACAAGCTGATTCTGGCATTGATAGCAAGAAGACATCGCTCGAACATGGCGCAACGCGCCCGGCCCGTCTTTGCAAAAATCGAGAAAGATCCCGAAGCGTTCGCCAAGGCTGTTCGCGACTCCGACATGCTGAGAGCCTGGTCGGATGGCGTGCCGGCAACGCTCGACGTCTTGGATTTCGCGGCGCTGCAATACCTGTCGGGTGCAGAGTCTTTACGTGCCGCACCCAAAAGCGGCCCGTGAAAAAAACTCCTGGTTTTCGATACTGGCTGGTGGATAGTCGGTAACTACCTCCCCTCAATCCAGGCTGCCGAACAAGGCGTTGCACCTGGCAGTCCGCTTCGCGGCCGTAAACCCCTTACAGGGAGGGTGATTGCAGGAAGCCCGGGCATGAAGCAGATTGGCGTGGATGCCAACGACGCAGCGAAATCTCGAGAGGCCCGGATTTTCCGGCGGCGAAGAGCAGCCGCGCGTGGGGCTGTTCGGGGCGCTGCTATCGGGCTTGGTTCGCGGCCCAGCTTGCGGGGGTGAGTTCGGACATGCGCGACAAGGCGTGCCCGCGCTCCAGCTTGTCGATGGTGTCCTGAAGATAGCGTCTGGGGTCGATGCCGAGGATGGTGCAGTTGTCGACCAGGGTGTAGGCCACGGCGAGCCGCTCACCACCGCGCACGGAGCCGGTGAAAAGGAAGTTTCGTCGCCCGACAGCGTAGTTTCGAATGCGTCTTTCGGTTCGGCCGTTGTCGATCTCGAACGCGCCATCGGAGAAGCAGCGATGGAAGAAGGCTCGCTGGTTGATGGCGTAAGTGGTGGCACGGCGCAAGGGGGACTTGGGCAGGAGGATGGGATGGGTGCTGTCCACCCAAGCGTCAAGCTGGTCCAAGATGGGGAGGGAGCGCTCGCGGCGGATTTGGCCTCGGGCGTGGGCATCGATACCGGCCGCCTTGCACTCGGCCTCGATGAGGTAGAGGTCGGCAAAGAATTTGAGCGGGATGACGGCACGTTTGTCTTTGGTCAACAATGCGGCGTGAAACTTCGATCGAATGTGCATCCCGCAACCGAGACGACGGTCGCCCGGCACCGCAATCAGCGTTTCCCCGTCGTAAACCCCTTACAGGCAGGGGTGATGCGCCGAGCTGGATTTGGGGCATGCTGGGCGCATGGAAAAGACAGGGGATACGGCAGCGGCAACGTCCAAGCGAAAGCGGCGGCCACGTGCAGCGTGGATCAAGGAGGTTCGGAGCCTACGTGACAGTGGCTTGTCCCCCGAGGAATACGCCGCGAAAAAGGGCATCGTGGCGAGCACGCTCAAGTTCTGGGCGCGGGTTCTTCGGGACGACGTTGGGGCAAGAACCAAACGCGCAGTTCCCGCGTTTCTCCCGGTGAGCGTCCTGCACGCGGCAAGAACACCGGCCTCCGAAGGCGCCGTCATGGTCGAGGTGGAATTGGCGAACGGCCGCCGCATACGAATGCACGTGAGGCCCGAAGCGGACCTCAAACGAGTCTCCGACCTGCTCGCCGCGGTCGAAGGTGGGGCTCGATGCTGACGTTGCCTCCCAGTGTTCGGATCTTCGTTGCTACGGAGCCTGTTGACGCTCGCAAGAGCTTTGACGGCCTTTCGGCCGTGGTCCGTGACGGCCTGGGCGGAGATCCAATGACGGGACACATGTTTGTGTTTATCAACAGACGAGGTGACATGGTCCAGATTCTGTTCTGGGACCGCACGGGATTCGTGATCATGCGTAAGCGCCTCGAAGCCGGGACTTTTCGATTGGTCCGCGGGGCGGATGGCAATCATGGTCACGTAGAGATTGATGCTGCGGACTTGGGACTGATGCTTGAAGGAATCGAATTGGGCACCGAGAAGAGGCGCAAACGGTTCAAGCGGGAGGCGCAATTACCAATCCAGGAGAAATCAGCAATGAGCTAACGATTTCATTTGCATTGTGGGCGGCGATTTGTCATTTGAATAGTCGCCTTGTCGAAGTCTCAATCCCCAAGCAAAGAGAAGCGCTTCATTGTGGATGGCCACTTGCCATTCTCACGTGAGCTGCTCTCGGCCGGCAGGTAGTCGTTTCAAGCGCCATTCTGCTTTCACCGAAGCGCTACATCCGTGTCTGTCCGATAACAGAGATTACGTAAACCACATCCACCTACACGCCCAAACTATCCCTCTACCCGAGGG
>Ga0182021_10003179_pt1 | contig 19320 bp, 17 predicted proteins | sample 612E3MmetaG_FD_120493 | JGI IMG/M metagenome (GOLD analysis project Ga0182021, IMG submission 120493) | Permafrost microbial communities from Stordalen Mire, Sweden - 612E3M metaG (Illumina Assembly) | ecosystem: Environmental > Terrestrial > Soil > Wetlands > Permafrost | place: Sweden... | reverse complement strand
GTTGCCGATCTGGCCGATCGTCGCCCGGCAATCCATGTGGACCTTCCGGATCTCGGAGGAAGGCATGCGCAACTGGGCATACATCCCCTCCTTGGCCAGGATCTGGGCGCCCGCGCCGGCCGTCCGGACGATCTGGGCGCCCTTGTCCTTCTGGAGCTCGACGTTGTGGATGACCGTGCCGAGGGGGAGGTTCCGGAGGAGAGTGGCGTTGCCCGGGACGATGTCCACGACCTTGTCGGAGGAGACGATCGTCTGGCCGACTTTCAGGTCGAGGGGCGACAGGATGTAGCGCCGCTCCCCGTCCGCGTATTTGACAAGGGAGATGAAGGCCGAGCGGTTGGGGTCGTACTCGAGCGTCTCGACGACGCCCGGGATGTCGAGCTTGTCCCGGCGGAAATCGATGAACCGGTACATTTTCCGGGCTCCGCCGCCCCGGTTGCGCATGGACAGGTGGCCCTTGTTGTTGCGCCCCCCGAACTTGGGGAAGCGGGTCACCAGCGGCTTGTGCGGCTGGTCCGTGGTCAGCTCGTCGAACGTCAGGCCGGTGCGGTGGCGCAGGCCCGCGGTGCGTGGTCGGTAGGTCTTGATGCCCATGTTAAACCGCCTCGAAGTATTCGATCATTTTCTCGCCCTCGCGCAGGCGGACGACGGCTTTCTTCCAGGTCTTGGTCATCCCGGAGCCGCGGCCCACCCGGCGCTCCTTGCCGTGCTTGATCTGGGTCCGGACGTCGGCCACTTTGACCTTGAACAGGTGCTCGACGGCCTTCTTGATCTCGCTCTTGTTGGCGTGGAGGGCCACTTCGAAACAGACTTCCCGGTGCTTCTCCCGCAACCCCGTGCTCTTCTCGGTGATCACGGGCCGGAGGATGATCGTGTAGGGATCCATGCTCACTTCAATTTCTCCATCAATGCGGCAAAGGCCGGGGCGCTGATGATCAGCCACTTGGAGGCCAGGACGTCGTGGGTGTTGACCCGCTCCCAGGCGACGGCCTTGACCTTGGGGATGTTCCGGACGGCCGTGAAGAGGGCGGCGTTGTCCCCGCCGTCGACCACGATCCCGGCGTCGACCTTGAGGGCCTTGAGCAGGGCGGCGGCCTCCTTGGTCTTGGCCGCTCCGAGCTTCAGGTCCTCGAGAACGATCAGGCGCGATTCCGCCTGCTTGGCCGCCAGGGCCGATTTCAGGGCGTTCCGGCGGGCCGCCGCCGGGAGCTCGTAGCCGTAATCCTTGGGCCGGGGGCCGAAGGTCGTGCCGCCGTGCCGCCACAGGGGCGAGCGGGTGGCGCCGGCCCGGGCCCGGCCCGTGCCCTTCTGCCGCCAGGGTTTGCGGTTGCTGCCGCTGACTTCGGCCCGGGTTTTCGTCGAGGCCGTCCCGCGCCGCTGGTTGGCGTCGTAGGAGATCGCCGCCTCATAGAGGAGGTGCGTCTTCACCGGATAGCCGAACACGGCCTCCGGGAGCTCGATCTCCGACGTCACGTTGCCGCGCTTGTCCAACACCTGCGTTTTTGCCATGATCGTCCCTTCCCTCAGGCCTTCTTGATGAGGACGTAGCTCCCGTTGGGCCCGGGGACGGCCCCGACCACGACGAGGAGGTTGTTGTCCTTGTCCGCCTGGAAGACTTTCAGGTTCCGGACGGTCACCCGGTCGCCGCCCATCCGGCCGCCCATCCGCAAGCCGCGGACGACGCGGGACGGGTAGGACGAGGCGCCGATCGAGCCCGGGGCCCGGTGGAACATGGAGCCGTGGGTGTCCCCGCCGCCCCGGAAATGGTGGCGCTTGACGACGCCCTGGAACCCCTTGCCCTTGCTCGTCCCGATGACGTGGACCTTCTCGCCGACCTTGAACATGTCGACGAAGAACTGGTCGCCTTCCTTGACCTCGCCCGTCCCGTCCGTCCGGAATTCCCGGAGGAGCCGGGTCACGGGCGAGCCGGACTTCTTGAAGTGCCCGGTCTTGGCCTGGGTGGCCTTGCGGACGGGCGTCGCCTCGACGAGCCCGACCTGGAGCGCGTCGTAGCCGTCCTTGTCCTTGCTCTTTTTCTGGATGACCGTGCATGGGCCGGCCTGGAGGACGGTCAGCGGGACCGCGTTGCCCTCCGGGTCGAAGCCCTGGGTCATGCCGATCTTTTTGCCGATGAGAGCGTCCAGCATGTCTTACTCTCCCGCGCCGAAGGCCTGGATCTCGACGTCGATGCCCGCGGGCAGGTCGAGCTTCTGGAGCTCTTCGATCGTCTCGTTGTTGTACTCGCTGATGTCGATCAACCGCTTGTGGACGCGCATCTCGAAGTGCTCCCGGGCCTTCTTGTCCACGTGAGGGGACGTCAGGACGCAGAAGCGGTGGATCCGCGTCGGCAGGGGGATGGGCCCCGAAATGCTGGCGCCCGTCCGCTTGGCCTTGACGACGATGTCCTTGACGGACTGATCGAGCAGCCGATGGTCGAACGATTTCAACCGGATTCTGATTTTTTCCATAGGATGTTCCTCGGTCCTTTCCGACTAGAATGATGTCTTCCGTCCGGGCCGCCGCGCGGCGCGCGCGCGCCGTGGCAATCTCGCCGACATTCCGCGAGTTCCCCATGCCTCACGAGCACGCAGCGGCATCGGTTTATCCCTCATCGCCTCGTCGTTTCGAGCGTCACTCGAGGATGTCGGTGACGGTGCCGGCGCCGACCGTGCGCCCGCCCTCGCGGATCGCGAACCGCAGCCCTTTCTCCATCGCCACGTCCGTGATCAGCGAGATCTCCAGGTTCACGTTGTCCCCCGGCATCACCATCTCCACCCCGTCCGGCAGCTTCGCGTCTCCCGTCACATCCGTCGTCCGGAAGTAGAACTGCGGCCGGTAGCCCGTGAAGAACGGCGTGTGCCGTCCCCCTTCTTCCTTCGTCAACGCGTAGATCGACGCCTTGAACTTCCGGTGCGGCGTGATCGAGCCCGGCTTCGCCAGCACCTGGCCCCGCTCCACGTCCGTCTTCCCGATCCCCCGCAGCAGGCATCCGATGTTGTCTCCCGCCTGCGCCTGGTCCAGAAGCTTCCGGAACATCTCCACCCCGGTCACCACGCTCTTGCGCGTCTCCCCGAACCCCACGATCTCGATCTCGTCGCCCACCTTCACCACGCCCCGGTCCACCCGGCCCGTCACCACCGTCCCCCGACCCGTGATCGAGAACACGTCCTCCACACTCATCAGAAACGGCTTGTCCGTCTCCCGCAAAGGCTCCGGAATCGACTCGTCCATCGCCTTCACCAGCTCCCAGATCGGCTTCGCGCCCTCGCCGTTCACGTCCGCGATCGCCTTCGTCGCCGACCCCCGGATCACCGGGATCTTGTCCCCGGGGAACTTGTACTTCGTCAGCAGCTCCCTCACCTCCAGCTCCACCAGGTCCAGAATCTCCGGATCGTCCACCAGGTCGCACTTGTTCATGAACACCACGATCGCCGGCACGTTCACCTGGTAGGCCAGCAGGATGTGCTCCCGCGTCTGCGGCATCGGTCCGTCCGCCGCCGACACCACCAGCACCGCCCCGTCCATCTGCGCCGCACCCGAAATCATGTTCTTGATGTAGTCGGCGTGCCCCGGACAGTCGATGTGCGCGTAGTGCCGGATGGCCGACTCGTATTCCACGTGGCTCAGCGCCACCGTCAGGATCTTCGTCGCGTCCCGGCGGAACATCTTCGCGTCCGCCTTCGCCACTTCGTCGTAGCTCTTCGCCACCGCCAGCCCCTTCGTCGCCAGCACCTTCGTGATCGCCGCCGTCAGCGTCGTCTTCCCGTGATCAATGTGCCCGATCGTCCCCACGTTCACATGCGGTTTGGTCCGCTCAAACTTCGCTTTCGCCATCTTCGTCCTCCTTGTTCGTCCTTGATCCTTCGGGGGAAGGAATCCTTTCGGTCAACCGGCCGCCGGCCCGACCCGCCCCTCGATCCGGGCGATGATGCCCTCCATGATCTGGGGCGGCGTCACGTCGTACGCCGCGAACTCCAACGAAAACACGCCCCGTCCCTGGGTCAGCGTCCGCAGGATCGTGGCGTAGCCGAACATCTCGGCGATGGGGGCGAGGGCCTTGATGACCCGCGACCCGGCGCGCATCTCCATGCCGTCGACCTTGCCCCGGCGGGCGTTGAGGTCGCCGACGATGTCGCCCAGGTACTCGTCGGGGGCGACGATCTCGAGCCGCCCGACGGGCTCGAGGAGGACGGGCGAAGCCTTGGCCGCCGCGTCCTTGAAGGCCAGAGTGGCCGCGATCTTGAACGCCAGGGGCGTCGAGTCGGCCTCGCTGTAGGTCCCGGCGACGAGGGTCGCCCGGAGGTCGGTCATGGGGAAGCCGGCCAGCGTCCCGAAATCGAGCGACTCGCGGACCCCGTCCTCGATCGCCGACACGAATTCCTGGGGGAGCAGGCCGGGCTTCATGGCGTTGACGAAGGCGAACCCGCGGCCCCGCCCGAGCGGCTCGAAGGCCAGGCGGCACTGGCCGAACTGGCTCTTGCCCCCGACGGGCCGGAGGTAGCGGCCCTCGCCCTCCGCCGCCTTGAGGAACGTCTCCTTGTAGGCGACCTGGGGACGGCCGAGATTGGCTTTGACCCCGAACTCGCGGGCCATCCGGTCCATGAGGATCTCGATGTGGAGCTCGCCCATCCCGTAGACGAGCGTCTGGCCCGTCTGGGGGTCGGCCGCCACCTTGACCGTGGGGTCCTCCTTGGCCAACTTGGCCAGGGCCGCATGGAGCTTGGCGTGCTCCACCCGGGACTTGGGCTCGACCGTCACCGAGATGACGGGCTCGGGGAACGTGATCGACTCGAGGACGATCGGCTTGGCTTTGGCGCAGAGCGTGTCGCCGGTCGAGAGGTTCTTCATGGTCCCCATGGCGCAGATGTCCCCGGTGAAGATCTCCTTGACCTCTTTCCGCTTGTTGGCGTGCATCTCGAGGAAGCGCGACACCCGCTCCTCCTCGTCCTTGACCGAGTTGTAGAAGACCGACCCGGCGTGGGCTTTGCCCGAGTACACCCGGAAGAAGGCCAGGGTCCCCATGAAGCTGTCGTTCTGGAGCTTGAAGACCAGGGCCGAGAACGGCTCGTCGTCGGACGGCGAGCGGTGCTCGGGATGGTGAGTCCGGGGATGGAGGCCGGCGACCGGCGGGATGTCGGACGGGGCCGGTAGGTAGTCGATGACCGCGTCGAGCAGGGGCTGGACGCCCTTGTTCCGGAACGAGGCGCCATAGAGGACAGGAACGATCTTGCCGGCGATCGTCGCCGCCCGCAGCGCCCGCTTGATCTCGGCGGCGGGAGCATCGTGGCCCTCGAGATACATCTCCATGATGCGCTCGTCGGCGTCGGCCAGATGCTCGAGCATCTCGGTCCGCCGGAGGCGGGCCTCGGGCTCGATCTCGGCCGGCACCGGCCCGACGGAGAACTCCCCGCCGGTCAGGTCCGTGCCCCAGTCATACGTTTTCATGTCCACCAGGTCAATCATCCCTCGAAAATGCTCTTCGCGACCCAAGGGAAACTGGATGGCAAGGGGGGTGGCCGCGAGCCGCGAGCGAATCTGCTCCACGGCCCGCTCCGGATCCACGCCCACGCGGTCCATCTTGTTGATGAACACGATGCGCGGAACCCGGTACTTGTCCGCCTGCCGCCAAACAGTCTCGGATTGGGGCTCGACTCCACCGACTCCACACAGGAGCACGACGGCTCCGTCCAGGACCCGCAGCGACCGCTCTACCTCAGCGGTGAAATCAACGTGCCCCGGCGTGTCGATGATGTTGATTCGATGGTTGTTCCAGTAACAGGTGGTGGCGGCCGATGTGATCGTTATTCCACGTTCCTGCTCTTGAGCCATCCAATCCATGACGGCGGTGCCCTCGTCCACCTCGCCCATCTTGTAGGTGATGCCGGTGTAATAGAGCATCCGTTCCGTCGTGGTCGTCTTCCCGGCGTCGATGTGGGCCAGAATGCCGATGTTTCTGACTCGTTGGATCGGATAAGGTCGGTTCAACGATGAGCTCCATCGGCACGAGGTCGGCCCCCCATGTCCCCAACGGGAAAACTCCCATGTATAAGATCACCACCGATAATGGGCAAAGGCCCGGTTGGCCTCCGCCATCTTGTGGGTATCTTCGCGCTTCTTGACCGCGCCGCCCTTGTTGCCCAGGGCGTCGAGGATCTCCGCGGTCAGCTTGTCGACCATGCTCTTGCCGCCGCGTTCCGTGGCGTACTTGATCAGCCAGCGGATGCCCACCGAGATCGAGCGGTTCTGTTCGACCTCGATGGGAACCTGGTAGGTCGCGCCGCCCACGCGGCGGGACTTGGTCTCGAGCATCGGCCGGACGGCGTCGATCGCCTTCTCGAAGGCCTTGAGGGGGTCTTCCTTGGCTTTGACCTTCAGGTTCTCGAGCGTGGCATAGATCGTCCGCTCGGCCGTGCTCCGCTTTCCTTCCTTCATGAAGGTGTTGATGAACCTCGTGATCAGGGAGCTGTTGTACTTCTGGTCCCCCTGAACCTTCTTCTTTTTAATGATCCCGCGTCTCGGCATCGGATTCTCCCGCCGCCCTAGGAGGCGACCTTCTTCTCCTTGGGCTTCTTGGCGCCGTACTTGGACCGCGACTGGTTGCGGTTGACGACGCCCTCGCTGTCCAGCGTGCCGCGGATGATGTGGTAGCGCACGCCAGGGAGGTCCTTGACTCTCCCCCCGCGGACGAGGACGATCGAGTGCTCCTGGAGGTTGTGGCCGACGCCGGGGATGTATCCCGTGACTTCGATATTGTTCGTCAGGCGGACGCGGGCCACTTTTCTCAAGGCGGAGTTCGGCTTCTTGGGCGTCGTCGTGAACACGCGGGTGCACACGCCCCGACGCTGCGGGCAGTCGTCCAACGCCGGAGATTTGCTCTTGTATCCCTTGAGAATCCGGCCCTTTCGGATCAATTGGTTGACGGTTGGCAAGAAACCTGCTCCTTCACATAAAAATAGAGATTTATACTCACTCCGGACAGAAAAATCTGGCGGAACGAATAGTCGGAGTTTACCAAACTCCGCGATTTATGTCAAGAAAATATCATGACTTAGCGAAAAAATCGTCAGCTCGGAAGCGGAGCCTCGTCCGCGGGCTTTTCCGCCTCGGCCGGCCGGTCCTCCTTGAGCTCCACGTCGCGGTAGAACTTGTAGCCCGTCCCGGCCGGGATCAGCCGCCCCATGATGATGTTCTCCTTGAGGCTGCGGAGGTGGTCCACCTTCCCGTAGATCGCGGCCTCGGTCAGCACCCGGGTCGTCTCCTGGAAGGAGGCGGCCGAGATGAAGCTGTCCGTGCTCAGGGCGCTCTTGGTGATCCCGAGGAGGAGCGGCCGGGCCTTGGCCGGCTTGTGGCCCTTGTCCTGGATCTTGCGGTTCTCCTCGAGGAAGACGAACCGGTCGACCTGCTCGTCGATCAGGAAGTCGGTGTCCCCGACCTCCTCGACTTTGACCCAGCGGAGCATCTGGCGGATGATCGTCTCGATATGCTTGTCGTTGATCGTGACGCCCTGGAGGCGGTAGACCTCCTGGATTTCGCGGAGCAGGTATTCGGCCAGCTCCTTCTCCCCCAGGACCTTGAGGATGTCGTGGGGGTTGACCGGGCCGTCCATCAGGGGGGTGCCCGCCCGGACGCGCTCGGCCTCACCGACGCTGATATGGGCGCCCTTGGGGATCATGTATTCCTTCTCGATCCCCCGGTCGCTGCGGACCGTGAGCTTCCGGTAGCCGCGGACCAGGCCCCCGAACTGGACCAGGCCGTCGATCTCCGAGATGACGGACGGGGTCTTGGGCCGGCGCGCCTCGAACAGCTCCTCGGCCCGGGGCAGACCGCCCGTGATGTCCTTCGTCCGCGCGACCTCGCGGGGGATCTTGGCCAGGATGTCCCCGGCGTCGACCACGTCGCCCTCCTTGACCTCGAGGTTGGCCCCGGAAGGGAGGTAGTACTTCTTGAGGACGATCGCCGTCTCCTTGCCGGACTTCGCGTCCTTGCCCTTCTTGTGGAGATCGATGATCTCGATCCGGGGCTGGAGCTTCTCGTCCTTGGGCTCGATGATGACCGGGCTCATCAGGCCGGTGATGTCGTCCTGGATCTCCTCCATCGTCACCTTGGGCACGACGTCGTGGAACTGGACGCGGCCCCTTTCCTCGGTCAGGATGAAGGTGTTGAACGGATCCCATTCGGCGAAAACCTGGCGGCCCTTGACCGCGTCGCCGTCGTTGAGGAGGACCTTGGCCCCGTAGGGGACCTGGTAGTGCTCGACCTCGCGGCCGCGGTGGTCCATGATGGCGATGTTCGCCGTCCGGTTGACCACGACCTGGGATTTGTCCTTGCCGGCGACGGTCTTAAGGTTGTTGAAGCGGATGATCCCGTCGTTCTTGGCCTCGAGCTTGGACTGCTCCTTCTCGCTCATGGCGATGCCTCCCACGTGGAAGGTCCGCATCGTGAGCTGGGTGCCGGGCTCGCCGATCGACTGGGCGGCGACGATGCCCACCGCTTCGCCGAGCTCGACGAGATAGCCGCTGGCCATGTTCCGGCCGTAGCAGAGCTGGCAGACGCCCCGCTTGGCCTCGCAGGTCAGGACCGACCGGATCTTGACCTTTTCGATGCCCACGTTCTGGAGCTCGATGGCGATCTCGTCCGTGATCTCCTGGTTCGTGTCGACGATGACCTTGTTCGTGTCCGGGTTCAGGATCCGGTCGAGGGAGAACCGGCCGACCACGCGGTCGATGAACGGCTCGACGATCTCGCCGTTCTCGACGATAGCCGAGACGCTGACGCCCTTGGGCGTCCCGCAGTCGTGCTCCTCGATGATGACTTCCTGGGCCACGTCCACGAGCTTGCGGGTGAGGTAGCCGGAGTTGGCCGTCTTGAGGGCGGTGTCGGCCAGGCCCTTGCGGGCGCCGTGCGTCGAGATGAAGTACTGGATCACGTTCAGGCCTTCCCGGAGGTTGGCCACGATCGGCGTCTCGAGGATCTCTCCCGAGGGCTTCGACATCAGGCCGCGCATGCCGGCCAGCTGCCGGATCTGCTGCTTGTTGCCGCGCGATCCCGAGTCGGACATGACGAACAGGGGGTTGAGCTCGGGGCTCTCGAGGCTGATCCGCTTCATCTCGGCGATCATGGCCGCGGAAACCTTGTCCGTGGTCGAACTCCAGATCTCGACGACCCGGTTGAACCGCTCGCGGGCGGAGACCGCGCCGTCGGTGTAGAGCTTCTCGATCTCCAGGACCTCCTTGGTGGCCTTGTCCACGAGATCGGCCTTCTCCTTGGGGATGACGAAGTCGTCGATGCCCAGCGAGAAGCCGGCCTGGGTCGCCTGGAGGAAGCCCAGCTCCTTGAGCTTGTCGAGCGTCTCGACGGTCGGGCCGAGGCCGGACCGGAGGTAGATGTAGAAGATCAGGCTCTCGACGCCCTTCTTCTTGAACGTCCCGTTGATGAAGGGCATGCCCTTGGGCAGGGCGTTGTTGAAGATGATCCGGCCGGCCGTGGTCTCGATGAGCTCGCGCTTCAGGGTCGCGGTCGGACAATTGAGGACCGCCTGATCGTCGTAGAAGGCGGCCAGGTTCATGAGCGGGCCCTCGTAGCGCATCTTGATCCGGGCCTGGAGGTTGATCTCCTTGTTCTCGAAGGCGAGCAGGGCTTCGTCGGCCGAGCCGAAGATCCGGCCCTCGCCTTTCCGGCCCGTCTTGTACAGGGTGCAGTAGTAGCAGCCCAGGATCATATCCTGGCTGGGAATGGTCAGCGGCCGGCCGTGGGCCGGCGACAGGATGTTGTTCGTGGAGAGCATCAGGGTCGAGGCCTCGATTTGGGCCTCGACGGACAGGGGGATGTGGACGGCCATCTGGTCGCCGTCGAAGTCGGCGTTGAAGGCGGCGCAGACGAGGGGGTGGATCTGGATGGCCTTGCCCTCGACGAGGATCGGGTCGAAAGCCTGGATCCCCAGCCGGTGGAGCGTCGGAGCGCGGTTGAGGAGGATGGGGTGTTCGCGGACGACTTCCTCGAGGTAGTCCCAGACCTCGGGCCGCTCCTGCTCGTGCCATTCGCGGGCGACCTTGACGCTCGGGACGAGGCCTTCTTTCTCCAGCTTGTGGAAAATGAAGGGCTTGAACAGCTCCAGGGCCATCTTCTTCGGCAGGCCGCACTGGTTCAGCTTGAGCTCGGGGCCGACGACGATGACCGACCGGCCCGAGTAGTCGACGCGCTTGCCGAGGAGGTTCTGGCGGAAGCGGCCTTGCTTGCCGCGGAGCGCTTCACTCAGCGACTTGAGCGGACGGCGGTTCGCGCCGAGGTGGACGCGGCCCCGCTTGCCGTTGTCGAACAGGGCGTCCACGGCTTCCTGCAGCATTCGCTTCTCGTTGCGGATGATGAGCTCGGGCGCGCGGAGCTCGATGAGCTTCTTCAGGCGGTTGTTCCGGTTGATGACCCGGCGGTAGAGATCGTTGAGGTCGGATGTGGCGAACCGGCCGCCGTCCAGGCGGACCAAGGGCCGGAGGTCGGGGGGGATGACCGGGACGACGTCCAGGATCATCCACTCGGGGCGGTTGCCGGACTTCTTGAGCGCCTTGAACACCCGGAGGCGCTTGGCGTAGCGGAGCCGCCGCTGCTGCGACGTCTCCTTCTTCATGGCCTTCCGGAGCCGGTCCGTGTCCTTCTTGATGTCGATCTTCTCGAGGAGGATCTTGATCGCCTCGGCGCCGATCGAGGCCTCGAACTTATCGCCGTACTTCTCCCGGGCCTCCTTGTACTCGTCCTCGTTCAGGAGCTGCTTTTCCTTGAGGGGCGTGTCATGCGCGTTGAGGACGATGTAGGACTCGAAGTAGAGGACCTTCTCCAGGTCCTTGATCGAAAGGTCGAGGATCAGCCCGATCCGGCTCGGGGGGCTCTTGAAGAACCAGATGTGGGCGACAGGCGAAGCGAGCTGGATGTGGCCCATGCGCTCCCGGCGGACCTTGGACTTCGTGACCTCGACGCCGCAGCGCTCGCAGATGATGCCCCGGTATTTCATCCTCTTGTATTTGCCGCAGAGGCACTCGTAGTCGTTGATGGGGCCGAAGATCTTGGCGCAGAACAAGCCGTCCTTCTCGGGCTTGAAGGTCCGGTAGTTGATCGTCTCGGGCTTGGTGACCTCGCCCCACGACCAGCCCTTGATCTTCTCCGGCGAGGCGATCGAGATCCGGACCCGGTCGAATTCCATCTTCGGCTTGCCGCCGACCGCGGGCTGTCTGAGTTCCATCACAGTTCTCCTTTGACCGGCTGGGGGACCGCGATCCCCCAGGGCAGGGCCTCGTCCTTGTCGGCCTTTTCGAGCTCGACGTTGAGGCACAGGCTCTGCAGCTCCCGGATCAGGACATTGACCGATTCGGGCAGGCCTGGCGTGAACTCCAGGTCGCCCTTGACGATCGCCTCGTAGATCTTGGCCCGGCCCTCGACATCGTCCGACTTGACTGTCAGCAGCTCCTGGAGGGTGTACGCCGCGCCGTAGGCCTCGAGCGCCCAGACCTCCATCTCCCCGAAGCGCTGGCCGCCGAACTGGGCCTTGCCGCCGAGGGGCTGCTGGGTGATGAGGGAGTACGGGCCCGTGGAGCGGGCGTGGATCTTGTCGTCGACCAGGTGGTAGAGCTTCATCATGTAGATGTTGCCGACCGTGATTTCCTGGTCGAACGGCTCGCCCGTGATCCCGTCGTGGAGAGGAGTCTTGCCGCTCGCCGGGAGGCCGGCCCGCCGGAGCAGGTCCTTGACCTCGGTCTCGGAGCAGCCGTCGAAGACCGGCGTCGAGATCCAGAGGCCGAGGGTGTCGGCCGCCCAGCCGGCGTGCGTTTCGAGGATCTGACCGACGTTCATGCGGGAGGGGACGCCTAGGGGATTGAGGACGATCTCGACCGGCGTGCCGTCGGGCAGGCGGGGCATGTCCTCCTCGGCCACGATCCGGGCGACGATGCCCTTGTTGCCGTGGCGGCCGGAGACCTTGTCGCCGACCGACAGCTTGCGCTTCATGGCGATGAAGACCTTGATCGCCTGGATCACGCCCGGGGCGAGCTCGTCGCCCTTTTTCAGGCCCTCTACCTTGTCTTTAAAGATGGCCTTGAGAGCCTCGATCTGGCGCTTGGCCTTCTTCTCGATGTCCTTGATCCGCTCGTCGCGCTCGGGCTCGGCCTCGACCTTGATCTTGCCGACGTCCTCGATGTCCGTCTCGTCGAGGATCTTGTCCGTCAGCTTCTGGCCCTTGGTCAGGGTTACGCCCGCGACCTTCTGGTCCTTCTCGGAGACGGCGCCCTTGAGAAGGGCCTTGATCTTGCGGCCCCGCTCGGTCTCGAGGATCGAGATCTCGTCGTCCAGGTTGCGCTTCAGGCGGCCGATTTCGTCCTTCTCGATGAGCTTGGCCCGGGGGCCCTTCTCGGTGCCGCGCCGGGAGAAGATGCGGACGTCGATGATCGTCCCCTCGACGCCGGGGGAACAGTAGAGCGAGGCATCCTTGACGTCCAGGGCCTTCTCCCCGAAGATCGCCTTGAGCAGCTTCTCCTCGGGCGAGAGCTGGGTCTCCCCTTTCGGAGCGACCTTGCCCACCAGGACGTCGCCCGACTTGACCTGGGCGCCGATCCGGACGATGCCGTTCTCGTCGAGGTTGCGGAGGACGGCCTCGGGGACGTTGGGGATGTCCCGGGTGATCTCCTCGGGGCCGAGCTTCGTGTCGCGGGCCTCGATCGTCTCCTCGACGATGTGGAGCGAGGTGAAGATGTCCTGTTTGATCAGCCGCTCGCTGACGATGATCGCGTCCTCGAAGTTGTAGCCGCGCCAGGGCATGAAGGCGCAGAGCACGTTCCGGCCCAGGGACAGCTCCCCGCGGTCCGAACACGAGCTGTCGGCCAGGACCTGGCCGGCCTTGACGTGGTCGCCCCGGCGGATGATCGGCCTTTGCGTGAGGCAGGTGTTCTGGTTCGTCCGGAGGAACTTGGTCAGGAGGTAAAGATCGGTCCCGACCTCGTAGTCCTTGGCGTTGTCCCGCTCGTCGGTCCGGATGAGGATGCGCTCGGCGTCGACGAACTCGACCGTGCCGGCGCGTTTGGCGACGATGACGTCGCCCGAGCCCTTGGCCACCAGGTGCTCGATGCCCGTTCCGATCCGAGGGGCCTCGGGCCGGAGGAGCGGCACGGCCTGGCGCTGCATGTTCGAGCCCATCAGGGCCCGGTTCGCATCGTCGTGCTCGAGGAAAGGCACCAGGGCCGCGGACAGGGAGACCAGCTGCTTGGGCGAGACGTCGATGTAGTGGATCTGCTCCTTGGGCAGGATTTTGAAGTTCCCGGCCTGGCGGGCGCTGATGAGGTCGTCGAGGAAATAGCCGTCGTCATCGGTCCGGGCGTTGGCCTGGGCGATGTTCCACTTCTCTTCCTCCCAGGCGGTGAGGTAGAAGCAGTAGGGCTCGGCCAGGGGCTGGTGGCGGGCCTTCTTGCGCTTGAGGCTCTCCATTTCCTTGAGGTAGTCGTCCTTCTTGACGATGTCGCCCACCCGGTATTCCGCATCGCCGGGATGGAGGACCTTGACGAAGTCGATGATCCGGCTGTCCTCGACCTTGCGGTACGGGGTCTCGATGAAGCCGAAGGAGTTGACCCGGGCGTAGCTGCTGAGGGAGGAGATCAGGCCGATGTTCGGGCCTTCGGGCGTCTCGACCGGGCAGAGGCGGCCGTAGTGCGAGGCCTGGATGTCGCGGACCTCGAACCCGGCCCGCTCGCGGCTCAGGCCGCCGGGGCCCAGGGCGCTCAAGCGCCGCTTGTGGGTCACCTCGGCCAGGCCGTTGATCTGGTCCATGAACTGCGAGAGCTGCGAGCTCCCGAAGAACTCCTTGAGGGCGGCGATGACCGGCTTGGAGTTGATCAAGTCCTGGGGCATGGCCGACGCCAGGTCGGCCGTGATCGTCATCTTCTCCTTGATCGTCCGCTCCATCCGGGTCAGGCCGATGCGGAAGGCGTTCTCGACGAGCTCGCCGACCGAGCGCACCCGGCGGTTGCCGAGGTGGTCGATGTCGTCCACCGCGCCTTCGCCCCGCCGGAGCCGGAAGAGGTACTCCAGGACCTTGACGTAATCGTTCGGCGCCAGGGTCTTGTCCTCGAGCGAGGTCTCGAGCCCGAGCTTGATGTTCATCTTCAGGCGGCCGATCCGGCTGAAATTGTATTTCTGGGCGTTGAAGAAGAGGTTGTGGAAGAGGTTGTGGGCGCTCTCCATGGTGTGGGGCTCGCCCGGGCGGAGCTTGCGGTAGATCTCGGCCAGCGCCGCGTTGGTGTCCTTGCGCAGGTCCTTCTTCAGGGTGTTGACCACGATCATTCCCGCGTCGTCGTCGAGGGGGAAGAAGGCCTCGAACGGCTCGCCCTTGCCGATGAGCAGATCGAGCGCCGTGTCGCCGATCTCCTCGAGGGGCTTGACCTTGCCCTTGAGGCCGGAGACGGCGTAGGCGTTCTGGAGGTCCTTGCGGTCGATGGCCACCCGGGCCAGGCCGAGATCCTTGATCTTCTCGAGGACCTCGGGGGTGATCTTCTTCTTGGCGTGGAAGAAGACGGTCTTGCCCTTGGCGTCCTCGATGTCCTCGGCCAGCGTCCGGCCGAGGAGGGCGTCCCCCACGGCCCAGGCGAGCTTGCCGTTCTCGGGGGTCACGGTCACGACGCGGTGGAACAGCCGGAGGATGTCCTCGTCGGTGCTGAAGCCCAAGGCCCGGAGGAACACGGTCGCCAGGAACTTCTTCTTCCGGTCGAGGCGGACGTAGAGGTTGTTCTTGATGTCGTACTCGAACTCGACCCAGGCGCCCCGGTAGGGGATGATCTTGGCGATGAAGTAGCCCTTGACGTCGGCCTGGCGGAAGAACACGCCGGGCGAGCGCTGGAGCTGGCTGACGACGACGCGCTCGATGCCGTTGAAGATGAACGTCCCCTTGTCGGTCATGAGCGGGATGTCGCCGAAATAGACTTCCTGCTCTTTGATGTGCTTCAGCCTCTTGGCCTTCGTGACCGCGTCCTTCTCCCACGAGATCAAGCGGACCTTGAGCCGGAGGGGCACGGCATACGTGTAGCCCTTCTGGAGGCACTCGTTCGGGCTGAACTTCATCTTGAGCCCGACCCGGTCGCCGCAATGATCGCACTGGGGCACCTCGATCTTGCGGGCCGCGTTGCAATAGGGGCAGACTTCCTTCTCGGTGAGCTCGGCGTCGGCCGGGAGGAGGGTCCCGCAGCCGTTGCACTTGGCCCGGGAGTTCTCGACCCCCTTGAGCCGCCCGCACTTGCATTCCCAGTTGCCGATCGCGTAACTGATGAAGTCGAGCTGGGTGGTTTCCTTGAAGTCCGAGATGGGAAACACATCCTTGAAGGCGGCCTGGAGCCCCGTGTCCTTGCGCTCCTCGGGCATGAGCTCCATCTGGAGGAACTCCGCATAGGAGGCTCGCTGGATGGCCAGCATGTCGGGCATCGGGAACACGGTCTTGATCTTGGAGTAATCCAAGCGGTCCAGGTAAATATTTTCGGATTCTTTGATCATGGACGCTCTCTACAGGGCCCGCCGCCCCGTCGGAAACGGGACAGACAGGCCCCCGGGAAATGGGCGGCGCGGGCCGCCGGGACGAGGACCCCGTCAGACGACATCGCTCCGATACCGGATCGAAGAGAGGGGGGCTTACTGAAGTTCGACGACGGCTCCGACCTCTTCGAATTTCTTCTTCATCGCTTCGGCGTCAGCCTTGCTCAGGCCTTCCTTGACCGGCTTGGGGGCACCGTCCACCAGGTCCTTGGCTTCCTTCAGCCCGAGGTTGGTGATCTCGCGGACGATCTTGATCACGTTGATCTTCTTGTCGCCGGCACTCTTCAGGACGACGGTGAACTCGCTCTTGACCTCTTCGGCCTTGGCCTCGGCGGCCACAGGCGCGGCGGCGGCCGCCGGCATCGCCGCGGCGGCGCTGATCCCGTACCGCGATTCGAACTCTTTGATGTAGTCGGCCAGCTCGAGGACCGTCAGGCCGTCCAGGTGCGCGAAAAATTCTTCCTTCGTGAGTTTTGACACGTTCATGGTCTCCTTTCCGTATCGCTCATTCCGATTGCGGTTTTTTATCTTTTAACTGACGCATCAGGCCGCCCCAGCTGGACAGGGGGGACTGCATCGTCCTTAAAAGCGTGGTCAGGGGCGAGGCCATCAGGGCCCCGATCTTGCCCAGGAGCGCCTCCCGGGAGCCGAGCCTCGTGATCTCGTCGAACCTCTCGGGGCCGAAGGGCTGGCCCTGGACGACGCCGCCTTTCATGATCAGGACCTTGTTCTGGGCGGCGAAGTCCTTGAGGATCTTGGCCGTCTGGATGGGATCGGCCCCGGTGTAGGCGACGGCGGTCGGCTTGCGGAAGGCGGCCTTGAGGTCGCCGGGGAGGTCCGCCGGGAGGGCCCGGAGGGCGAGGCGGTTCTTGACGACCTTGAGGGCAGCCCCGCTCTTGCGGAGCGAGCGCCGTAGGGTCGTGGCCTGGGCGACGCTCATCTTGTTGTAGTTGAACAGGTAGTAGGTGCTCGTCGGCGAGAAAACGCCGGCGAGCTCCTTGACGAGGGCGGATTTCTGGTCGCGCTTCATGGGACGGGTCTCCTATTTCTCCAGGATGTCTTCGTTCAATTTGAAGGACGGGCCCATCGTCGAGTGGAGGAACATGGTCCGGATGTACTTGCCCTTGGCCGAGGCCGGCTTGGCGTGGACCACGGCGCCCAGGAAGACCTTGACGTTGTCCACGAGCTTGTCCTCGGGGAACGAGACCTTGCCGACCGTGGCGTGGATGATGCTCGTCTTGTCGACGCGGAACTCCACCTTGCCGGCCTTGGTCTCCTCAACCGCCTTCTTGATGTCGAACGTGACCGTCCCGGACTTCGGATTGGGCATGAGGCCCTTCGTCCCCAGGATCCGGCCGAGCTTCCCCACGCCCCGCATGATGTCGGGGGTGGCGATGACGATGTCGAAGTCGACCCAGCCGCCGGCGATCTTCTCGATGAGGTCCTCGCCGCCGGCGAAGTCGGCCCCGGCCGCCTCGGCCTCCTTGATCTTCTCCCCCGTGGCCAGGACGCAGATCTTCTTGGTCTTGCCCGTGCCGTGGGGCAGGACGACCGTGCCGCGGACCATCTGGTCGGACTGCTTGGGGTTGACGCCCAGGCGGAGGGAGAGGCCCACGGACTCGTCGAACTTCGCGTAATGGCTCTGCTTCATGAGGGCGACCGCGCTCTCCAGCGAGAACTCGGGCTTGTCCTTGAGCTCCCGCGCCTTCAGGTACTTCTTGCCTCGTTTAGCCACTGATGATCTCCAATCCCATGTTCTTCGCGGTCCCTTCGATGATCTTGGCGGCCGCGGCGACATCGTTGGCGTTCAGGTCCGGCAGCTTGAACTTGGCGATGTCCTCGATCTGCTTGCGGGTGATCTTCCCGACCTTGTCCTTATTGGGGGCGCCGGAGCCCTTGGCGATGCCCGCCGCCTTCTTCAGGAGATAGGACGCGGGGGGCGTCTTGAGGATGAAGGTGAACTTCTTGTCCTTGAAGACGGTGATGATCACCGGGATGACCATGCCCTCTTCCATCTTGCCCGTCTTGTCGTTGAACTCCCGCACGAACTGCATGATGTTGACCCCATGCTGGCCCAGGGCGGGGCCGACGGGAGGGGCGGGGCTGGCTTGGCCGGCCGTGATCTGCAGCTTGATCCTTGCGACGACCTCTTTGGACATGAATGCCTCCTAGATTTTTTCGACCTGTAAGAACTCGAGCTCGACGGGCGTCGACCGGCCGAAGATGGTCACCAGGACCTTGAGCGTGCTCCGCTCGTGGTTGACGTCCTCGACGATGCCGTTGAAGTTGAAGAACGGCCCGTCGATGATCCGCACCGCCTCCCCCTTCTCGAACGAATGCTTCGGCTTCGGCTTCTCCGAGGTGGTCTCCATGTGCTCGACGATCTGGCTGACCTCGTCCTTGCCCAGGGGCGAGGGCTTCTTGCCGGAGCCGACGAAGCCCGTGACCTTGGGCGTGTCGCGGATGATGAGCCAGTTTTCGTCGGTCATCTCCATCTCGATCAGGATGTAGCCGGGGTACGAGCGCTTGGTCGAGACGACCTTCTTGCCCGACTTGATCTCGATCACGTCCTCGGTGGGGATGATGATCTGCCCGATCTGGTCCTGGATGCTCAGCTCCAGGGCTCGCTGATGGATGGACTCCGCCACGAACTTCTCGAAGCCGGAGTAAGTGTGGACCACGTACCAGTTCTTGGCCATGTTCGTTCTCAGCCCAGGAGCGACTTGATCTGGGCAATGCCCCAGGAGAAGATGACGTCCATGAAGAACAGGAAGAAGCCGAAGAAGATCGTGGCCGCGATGACCACGAGCGTCGTGCTGGTGACCTCCTTGCGCGAGGGCCAGGTGACCTTCTTGAGCTCGGACCGCGCGTCCTTCAGAAACGTCCACAGCTTGTTGTACCATCTCACGTTGTCGCTCATGGTGTCCTATCCTTCCGGGGCGATCGCGCGCCGCCAGGCCCTCGACGGGCCCGTCAAAAATGGCAGGTGAGGCAGGACTCGAACCCGCAACCTGCGGTTTTGGAGACCGCTGCTCTAACCAATTGAGCTACTCACCTGTCGCGCGTCCCCCGAGGTCCGCTTTATTTCACTTCCTTATGCACCGTGTGCTTGCGGCAGAACGGGCAATACTTCTTGATTTCCAGACGCTCGGTCTGCTTCTTCTTGTTCCGCGTGTTCGAGTAGTTGCGGCGCTTGCACGCCGAGCAGCTCAAGGTGATGATGTCTCTCATGTCGTCTCTCTATCGGTCTCGTCCCGGGTCGGACGGCGGAGCGGGACGCCCCGCGGCCGCCCGGTCCGCAGTCACTCGAGGATGTCGGTGACGGTGCCGGCGCCGACCGTGCGCCCGCCCTCGCGGATCGCGAACTGCAGCCCCCTCTCCCTCGCCACGTCCGTGATCAACGAGATGTCCAGGTTCACGTTGTCCCCCGGCATCACCATCTCCACACCCTCCGGCAGCTTCGCGTTCCCCGTCACGTCCGTCGTCCGAAAATAAAACTGCGGCCGGTATCCCGTGAAGAACGGCGTGTGCCGTCCCCCTTCTTCCTTCGTCAGCACATAGACCGTCCCCCGGAACTTCCGGTGGGGCGTGATCGACCCCGGCTTCGCCAGCACCTGGCCCCGCTCCACGTCCGTCTTCCCGATCCCCCGCAGCAGGCACCCAATGTTGTCCCCCGCCTGCGCCTGGTCCAGGAGCTTGCGGAACATCTCCACCCCCGTCACCACCACCTTCCGCGTCTCCCCGAACCCGACGATCTCCACCTCGTCG
>Ga0182021_10003178_pt1 | contig 19321 bp, 16 predicted proteins | sample 612E3MmetaG_FD_120493 | JGI IMG/M metagenome (GOLD analysis project Ga0182021, IMG submission 120493) | Permafrost microbial communities from Stordalen Mire, Sweden - 612E3M metaG (Illumina Assembly) | ecosystem: Environmental > Terrestrial > Soil > Wetlands > Permafrost | place: Sweden... | reverse complement strand
GAGAATAGCCTGTATTTAAGAGCTAATATCCGGAGTCTATAGATTCTATAAGGGTCATTTAAATCCAATTTGTAATACCTTTTAATTGCATCGCCAAATACACCCGAATAACGTCTGAAAATTATCCTCTTGGAAATGCCTGTAAGTTGATAAAATTCATGTTTGCGGCGAACTGCTCCAAAATTATCGACAAATACTCCTTCATACTGTTCGCTTATTCGCATCCACATATCACCATCTTCCCCATTGATGTAATTCTCATTAAACAGGCCAACGTTGTCAAAAACATATCTGTGAAAAAGAAAGACGTTCGTGCAAACGATATTATTAGCTGAGATCACCGGGTATAAAATGTTCTTTCTTGTCAGATGATCTTTTGTCCATGCTCTGAAAAATCTGGAATCGCCATTATCCTTGACCTCAAGAATCCGGCAAAATGCAAAACCGAATCTGTCGTCAGCTTCCAATGATGAAGAAATCTTTTTGAGGTGACCGGGTAAAAAGTAATCATCGGAATCTAAAAAACAGATGTTAGGTTTCGTTGAGGCTCTTATTCCCCTGTTCCTGGTGCTTGCCGCTCCCTGTGTAAAACAATTCACGGGTTTTCTCAAAACAACTACCCGTTCACCAAACGATTCGGCAATTTCCAGAGTTTTATCTGTTGAACCATCATCAGATATCACAATTTCGATATCCCCATCATAATCCTGAATTAAAACACTCCCGATCGCTTCAGCAATGAAATTTTCCCTGTTATAAGTCGGTATAATAATACTGATACCTCTCATTATCAAACTATTTCTTATGGTTTTAATTTAAATACTATGATTAGTGAAGATTTTGACATTGTCAAAATTAACTTCACTGTTTCTAATTCTGTCGATAATAATTCCGTCCTTGTTAAAATCAGGATGCACCATTATTTCTAATTTTTTACTTTTAAAAAACGTTGGATCCTGCTCTAATTGCCGGATTGCCTCTAACTGATTTCCTAAAAAATCGGAATAATTTACACCGTATAATTTTATAATTCTGTTTATTATTATACGATAGCCCGATTTATAAAATCTGGTTGACCGGTTAAGGTTATTAAGAATCCGCATCGAAGGAATATTATACTTTTTTAATAATGTCAGAATAATTTGTGTTACTGACAATGACTCATGAATGTGATGATGCGTATCAATATGGGTTATTTGAATTCCGGCATTTCTGACTTTCATAATCTGAGCAGCAAATTCATTATATATTATCTCCTTACCTATTTTCGATAAAAAGAATAATTTTCTCTTATGCATTTTAATATCAGCATAATCATTATCATGCTCATTATCATTATAATATTCTCTTATAAGCTTGTTTGATGTTAAAGGCTGACCTTCAGTAAGCGCTAAATGGATCCCTATTTTTGCAGTAATATTATGTTTTTGAGCTAATTCTATGGCTTCATCAAATCCTGGCCTGTTAGCCAGAATTGTTGCACTATTGATTAGACCTTTCTCAAATGATTCAATAATTGCATTATTAACGGATGCATTTAACCCAAAGTCGTCAGCATTAATTACTAATTTTTCCATGAAATCAGCTTACAGCAATTGGAAAATTTATTTATACTCCTTATATAAAATATTAAATAAACCTACTATTCCCCCAATGCCTTCTGAGATCGTAAATATGCCCCAGTATTTTTTTCTTATCGGCAATGGGAGAATTATAAGTGCACAAATTCCTGAGAAAATGTATGCACAGCTTATCAGAATCTTTTTAAGAATAGCGAAATATTCCCTTTCCAGCTTCAGGACATAAGTATATGTACTGGCACCCCGGTAAATCCTTTTAATCAACCATTTTATATTTGCCCGGCTTCCGGGAATCGTTTCATAAACTACGGCATCAGCAGCCCAGAATATCCTGGCCCCTTTATTCAATATCTGAATTCCGAAGTAACTATCACCCGAACCGATAACATTAAACCTAGGATCAAACCAGACATCAAATTTTTTCAGCGACACACAATTCAGTATCAGATTATTAGTTTCCACTAAGCATATCTGGGCATTATTCGGATAAGTTTTTCTTATAAACCAATAAGAAATATTCTCGGATATCGTTTTATCAAGAACTGCTATTGCCGGCCCTCTTACAGCATCTGCATCATTATTTAAAATTGTTTTTACCAATTCATTTAACCATTCAGCAGCCACATATTCATCATCATCAACAAAAACTAAAAAATCGGGATTAAATGACAGTGCTCTTTTAATTGACTCATTTCGAACATTTGAAATGCCTTTTAACGGATGACAGGAATAATCTATTAAAAATAAATCATTATATTTTTCTTTAAGTTCATTTATTACTGGTTCAGCTGTTTTTTTTTCATCATTGTCTACAACAATAATATAAACCTCCTTTATTAAAGCTTTATCAAAATTACTCACAACAATACTTTGAACCAGTTTTTTAAGCATTTCCTGTCGCTTAAAAGTAGGAATGCAAATTGCTACATTATTCATTTTCGTAAAATATTAAGATAGTCTTAATTTGATAGTAAGTCATCAAAATTCTTCAATGTTGCCTGAAAGGAGTATTTTGCAAGAAAACAGTTTCTGCTGTATTCATTGAATTTTTCTCTTTTTACAGAACAATAGTTATTTATGGTATGAATAAATTCTTCTTTGTTATTACATAATGCCCCGGCTTTTTGATAATCTAAATCATAGCCTTCAAAAGCTTCTTTTGTGCCGATAATATTTTTCCCATACATCAACGATTCGCATGTTTTAACTTTCATACCGCCTCCTATAAATATCGGAGAGAGAACATAATCCGCTTTACTTAATATTTGAGATAAGTCTGGAATATAGCCAAGGAATTCAATTTTAGGATGTTTAAATTTCTCCTTCAATACATCCATCCCTGTGCCAACAATTTGCAGTTTTATGTCAACATGGTCGAGAACATTACTGACAAACCATTTCAGTCCATGAATATTAGGCAACCAATTGTTACCAATAAAGATTAAAGTTGAAGGTGACGATGTAAGTTCTGTCACTTCACTTTTAAATGTATCTGCTAAGCTGATGGGAATTATACTTATTTTAGTGACTCCGTATATTCTTTGCAATTCCATACAGTCACGCTTATTTAAGACGACAAGTTTATCGGAATACTTACAGGCTTTTTTCTCATTGTAATACATTATGAGAATGTTCCAGATGCGAAGAGGATTTGCTTTTGTTCTTTGACATTGTATATTATATTCAACATTATGGAAGAAACATATTATTTTCCCTTTATAATTTGACCTTTTCAAATACCAGGCAATTACCCCGTAAAATGATTGATCAATAAATACATAGTCATATTTCTGTGAAATATTAATAATATTCTTTAATTTCCCAGGTGTTAAACCCCAGTAAAAGCCTAATAATAAGTAAAGTCTCTTTAAAATACTCCGGTGAAGAGGAAGTTTTTTTTCCACTAAATTTATTACCTCAATATTGTCTGAACCAATCAATTCGCAAAACGACAAATAATTCCTGTTAGTGCACTGGAATCCTCCATGGTGTTTTACAAATACGTCTCTGGAACTGATATAGAGCAACTTCATATTTATTATTAGCACTTTTACGTGATTAATCTGAAACAAAAGACCTTTTAAGGATTCCTGCTGTTGATTTGTAAATCTTAAAATAATATAACAGTAAAATTCTTCGCATCTGAAATGTATTTTCCTCCAGGGCAAGATTTAGTCTTTGCATAAGAGGCGCTATCTCTCCAAAAGCGACATATTTGATTCTTGATTTGGCTATTCGCATAAACCATGCTCTGATATGCTTTTTCAGACTGCAATCTTCAATTTTAATTTCACCATGTTTTGATTCCAGGTACAACCAGCTTGCAAAGGCCAGTTGAGCATTTAACTTTCGCCTAACAATCTCCTTGTTATGCACTAGAGAACAGATATTATATGAGCTTATTCGCCAGCTGACTTTTGAGTTCTCAATGTTCCTTATACCTTTATTTTTGCCTAATTTAATCCAGGTTGCATCATCGCTGCACCAGGCTAAATCAAAATTCTGAAACCGATTCTTATTATAAAAATGTGATTTTCTGAATATATACTCAACCACAGTACTAAAGTATCCTACGTAAAGCTTCTTTATTAAAAATTCTTCGCTTGTCAAAATCTCAGGAAAAGAATAAAAATTTCCAATAATATTTTCAGACTCATCGATTTTCAAAACATTAAAGTGAAAAAGATCAAATTCAGGATACTGGTCCAGTGCCAGGTAAAAGTTTTCGACGCATGCTGAATCCATTATATCATCATCAGAAAATAACCACACCCATTCTTCATCACCAACTAAGTCTATACATCTCTCCCATTGGGCAACCAGATCCTTTCCGCCTAAATTATCATCAAAATGTCTATATGTTATGTGGATTCTGTCTTCATACTTTTTCACAATGTCGTATAAGTTGTCAGGACTACAGTCATCGCCAATGTAAAGCGTGAATTCTTTATTTGTCTGATTGGCGATTGATAACAGAGCCTGATCAAAAAATATGCTTTTATATGCGGGGATGACGATTGCTAATTTTGGCATGTGACTAACACCTTTTGTTCATGATCTAGGTTGAAGATATAGAATATCTTGTCAGTTCCAGTTGATCTAAATATTGTATTTGATAGAGGTAAATTACTAACACTGTGCAAATCAAAAAATTGTACGAATAGATCGTATCAGACGTTAAACTGGTTACTAAAAGAAACCATAAGTAATATTTTAGATAGTAATAATTTTTGGGTAAAGGAAGGCTAAAGCTCTTAATCCAGATGAGAATATACCCTAGAACTCCAATAATTCCAAACATGGCGTATACAGCAATTATACCAACATCTGACATATAAAGACCATACTGATTTAATGAATCGACAAATCTGCTATAGGAAGAGTCTTCGCCGGATGGCACGCCATTACCAAAAACCTTATTAATATTAGTAGGTGATAATTCAGTAAGAAAATAAGCACCTGACAAAACACGTAGATTATCCCTGCCTTCCTGGGCAGTTTGTTCCTGTGTTTCAACTAGTCCTCTGATAATTACATTATTAGAAACTGTAATATAGTACACTAGTAATCCACTAAAAAGAACCATTACAACCACTTTTTTAAAAATGGATACATCTTTAATAAAATGGTAAACAAAGATTATTAATACTCCAAGAATGAATTGCCGGGTAGCTTGTATTATTGGAATAGCCAGGCCTGCAAATGACAAAGCAATCCAGAATAACCTGTATTTCTTTTGAGAAGTTAATTTATTCAGCGCCATAAATGAGGCAAGAAATAAGCCTCCCTGCCCGGCTATGTATACTCTGACAGTACCTCGTTCTTCTGTGAATTCTTCTCCACTTCCAAAAACTACTGTCTGGCTATGTAATAATTGATAGAAAAAGAGTCCGATATAGATTATGCCGTAAGCCACAATTATTTTTTCAATAGTTTGTACAGGAATTCTTTTTTGCAGAAGGTAAAAGAAGAATACCCATAACATCATGGGAATTGTGCCTAACAGGCAGTTTGTAAAACCTTGCCCCCATGACAGGTGTGCAAAAACCATGGAGATCAGCATAGCTAATACTATTAGTTGTACGGGCAAAACGAATCCCTCACGTTGAGTGATGAAAAAGGGTATTGATATTGCTATAGCAAAAGAAACATAGAAAAAAGGCAGATAATACACAAAAGCCTTACCTAAAAATTTTGCTTCAAAAAAATGGAAAGAACAAACCACTAGCAGAGAAACTAACAATATCTGAAATGATTTAATCAATGTGTGTGGCATTCCTTGTCTAATCAATTATATACCAAAGATTTATATATTTCAACCAATTCACTGCAATTTTGAGAAATCGTTTTTACCTCTGGAATCTGGCGCCTGAAAATACTTACCAGATGCGGGTTATCAATTATATACATAAGTTTCTCTTTCAGGCCGTCAACAGATGCTTCCTGGTAAATTAAACCGTTAACATTATCCTTAACAAAATCAGGGAATCCGCCTACCTGTGGCGCTATTATGGGCAACTCACAGCTAAAGCTTTCAAATATGGTTTGCGGTGCTGTATCTGCGCAGAGTGATGGCAAAACCATGATATCAATTGTATTTGTGATATCCTTGACGTCTTCAGGATTATATCTGCCATGAAATCTTACCTTATCTGCATACTTGTCAAGCTGCAAAAACTTATTTATTGAATTCAGATAATTACTGTCATATTTACCATATAATTCCACCACGCTCTTCTCCTTATAAGAGTCTGGCATCCTGGTAAAAGCATCGACCAACTGATGTACACCCTTATAATATCCTATTCCGCCGATAAAGCCAAATACAATCTTATCATTGTTGACTTCCTTAATATGAGCTGTTTTATTTTCAGCGATTGTTGATCCTATGTGCTGAACAAGGACCAGGGCAGGATTAATACCATAAGCAGTTAGTTTATCTTTTACATCTTCTGAAACTCCTATTATAAGATTTGCCGAATTTAGTGCAGCTATATTTTTATTTAGTCTTGTACTTAATTGATCTTCTAATTTTTGGCTTTTAAATGCTGTAAAATCTGCGGAGCCGAATTCAAGATCAACAATTTTATCAGTTTTTTCAGGACGAAAATATTTTTTCAGGCTAAAAATACCTTTAATTAATTTGAAGATTACCGGCACTGAATTTCTTATTTTTTCTCTCCTTTTCTTATATGTTGAACTAACGCCAATAAGCTTTTTATGGACACAATAACTGCATTTTTGTATGTTATAAGGGCCTTCGCATATCTTATTGTTAAAGTCAACCATTACCCTGTGGGGGCATAACCACCAGTATTCATGCACTGTAACAACGACCCTGATACCCAATTGCCGTGCTACATTTATCATTGACGATGAAAAGCCAAAAATCTCATTAATATGAATGATTTCTATTCCATGCTTATTAATAAAGTCTCTGAACAATCCGTCGAACCAATCGGAGGTATCGACATCGAGGTTGTCATAGTTCTTCTCAATACCCTGGCCATTTATCAATTCAAAACACTTGAAATCAGACATTTCCTTAGATTCGTCAATCCGGATTCCTCTAAAGTCAAAGTTGTTACTACTGGCACCATTATATAAATAAAAGATTTCCTGGCTTTTCGAAAGCTCAAAAGCCAACGGTCTGGTATAGTTTGTGACACCACCGATTCTTTTTGGATAATCCCCAATTATCAAAATTCTCATTGCAATATTTTTGAAACTAATGTTTTGGCTGAAATGATGTTATCTTCGATCGAACAGTATATCCATTCTCCATACCTGCCAATGGAATATATATCATGTTTTGCAAGATCCGCCATTTTCTCTGATTTATCCTTCTCGCTCTCCAGTTTTATATGGACATATGCAGGATCCATAATAACACTTGAATAAGCAACAATTTTATGATCATCAATAATTCCTGCAATTTTAAGATCGTAAAGAACTCTCTCAAAGTAATCCTTTGGATCTGCATGCTGGTCCTTATTAATCCCTAGTTCTACATATATGCTAAGCTTATCTGTGTTAAAAATATTGTCATAATACCCTACCCGGTAAAATGAATATTTCTTTTCAGGAAAATAAACCCAATGATTTACTGTGTCCTTTCCCTTCTTATTGAATCCGATATTGAATACCAGAACCTTATTCCATGAGTAAAAATCTTTATTATAGCTTATATCACATAAATCCAACAGTATAGGAAAAGGTACAGTAGATATAAGATGATCGAATTTAATTTCTCTTTTTGAAGTTTTTGCAACCTTATTTTTTAAATCAATATGCAGTAGTCCTTCGTTAAGTGTCAGCTTTTCCTGTATAATCCTCTTATATAATGAATTAACATACTCTATCGCTCCTCCTCTCGGATATGCAAAAAAACTATTGTATGAATCGCTATCGGGCTTCCTGAAATTTTTAATTATCTCTTCCTTATCAGCATAGGGAAAGAATCTGCCCATTGCATTAACATCTAAAAGATTTGTGTCTGTAGCGTACAGTTTTTCATTATAGGGAATTAAAAACTTCTCTGCAATCGACTTGCCAAATTTTGCAGTGACCATTTCCTTGAAATTGGAAAAATCGGGATTCCTCTCAGAAAATAAATCATACAGACATTCAATAAACTCTTTCTTGGATAACTGATGAATATTTTTCTGGAATGGAAAATCAATGTAACGGTTTTTGTACCTTATCTGTGTCATCTTGGTAATCTCGAGAATATCGTCCCGATCCATCTCTGCAAGAATATAGTCTTTAATTTCCTGATTCCTGAAATGAAAAAAATGTCCGGAATAGTCCCATGTAAAACCCGCTTTTTTTATTGTTTTGCAGTAACCTCCAATAGAGGAATCCTTTTCGATAATAAGATAGTCATCATGACCACAAAAATTTGCATAGCTTAATCCGGAAATACCGGCACCAATAATCAGATCCATTTATATAGATTTAAATCCCTTTGACTTTAATTTAATGTATGCATATGCCTTCTTTACCGGCAGGTAATCCAACTGAGCTAAAAAGATTGTATATAAGGCCAGGATTAAAACTCCCAAACTTCGTATTATCATAGGGGCCAGACTGAGTTTACAAACATAATAAGAAAGAATAATGGTTAAACAGCTTATGAAAAGTACCAGTAAAATATCATCAATTTTCTTCATTACTTTTATACGTTTTGAATACCATTGTAACATAAGTTGAAGAATAATATTCCCAATAACCATACTGACTGCTGCCCCAATTATATGATAATGCGGAATTAAAAGGAAGCTTATAATTACCACGGATAATGAAGAAACTATATACGAAAACAGTATCTCCTTTGTGCGGGCTAGTGCATATAAAATACCATTATATATTGAAGAGAAAATAAAAAATGCATACCCGATAACCGTAATTATTATGGGTAATCCCAAAGAAATGAATTCTTTGGAAGTAAAAAGTCTGATAATATCATTAATAAAAAAAATATAAAAAATAATTCCACAGATAATCAGATAAATGTACCCTTTCATAATCAGCTGATATATGGAATTAAACTCTTCATGCTTTTCACTTCGGATAAGATTTGAACAGGTAGAGAACCAGAAAAATTGTAATGTTGTCCTTAACATTAAGAAAATTCCTGAAATTGAAAGCAAGACTGAAAAATTTCCAACTTCTTCCAGCTGACCAAAATAGCCAAGCATATAAACTCCTATAAAGCTTAAAAGCCATTCTGAAATATAAACAGGAATAAGAGGTATTCCGATCCGCAAGACATCCTTCAGAAAGTCCTTATTGATGTACCTTGTGAACTTGATTTCTTTATATACCCGTGAAAATAATATCAATGAAACTATCAGCTGAACTACATATACAGGTATCATGATACTCAGATAGCTTCTATATTTTAAAACCATAAGTATTGTTAATAGAGTACTCCCATAGGCAACGATGAAGTTTACGAAAACCAGCAGTTTGGATTTTTGGTAGCATTGATAAAGCATAACAGCTGCTTTAAAAGCAATCATTATCACAACATAAAGGATGATAGGAAGCCAGAATGATCTTGTTATCGATAAATAATACAGAATAATTGCCACCGGTACAAGTAAGATAAGAACTATAAGCGTGGCTCCGGATAAAATTGTGCTGTATTTCCTTGTTACTGATTCATGATCAAAATCTGAAGAGAAAAACATTCCGCTCCCATCAAAGATGTTCAGAGTAATTATGGGTACGATTAAAGAAGCAGAAGTTGATATAATCAACCAGCTTCCCAAATCTTCTTTAGTCAGAAAATGCACAATAATAGGTAACGTTATCATTCCTTTGATACGAATGAGAAATTGAAACAACAGACCCAATCCCGCATTTTTAAAAACAGCTTTATTGGTAGCCTCAAAACTTATTATTGGCATTTCAGATTTTTAATGTATAACAATATCATCCTGTTTCTCAAATTTTATTATTTTCAATTTCTTCCTTTTCGAACTTCCAGTAAATTTTAAGAGTGTTCTGAAGTATAAACGCAATCCATAGAAGCAATACCGGAACTATTTTGGTAAACATCCTTATTTCTGCGCTGCCTAACAAACTTCCACCCATGTAAAGGAGAACTATAAACAGGAGAAACCTGATCGGAAAATTAATTTTCTTCCAGTTCATTAATGTCGGGAACAGGCAAAACAAAACAAAAACAACTATCACCCCGCTGTGTGGTAACCTTAACAAATCTTTATAGCTCTGCAGCCTGTAAGAATAAGGGTAATCAAAGAGCATCCTGCCAAGGTTGCTCAAGATATTCTGAACAAACTTTACAGGATGCGATTTTATATTTTCGACTGCAATTTTTTTACTAACCCGATCCTGATCAAGGGAATAATATGTATACTTATCAAGTTCTTCTGAATCTTTCTGATGATTTGCCTTTAAACTGTCATAGTAAGCCGGATTTGTTTTCATCAACGGGTTCCTGGCTGGATTTAATGTCCACCAGTCCCCGTATTCTCCTTCGTTAGGATTACTCATCCAATATAGATTATCACCTCCTGTTGTACCCCAGTAAAACAAATTACCCGTTTTATGATGAGTGTATATTAAATATGGCGATTGAATTCCAAAAGCAATTAACAATACTATTAATCCTTTTCTGTAATTAATATTCTTACGTCTGACTATCCATAACAATCCCAAACCAATAATCATTGCTATCAAAACATAGCCAAATACAATTTTAGTCAATACTAAATATCCTAAGACAAAGCCTGATATATACATATATTTCTTCTGTAATTTATCAGAATCATTTTGGTTATATGTCTTTATCAGACAGTAAATTAGTAACGAAATTAAGAATGAGGTCAGAATTTCGGGTATCATTGCTTTCAAATCCTGATATGAGACGTAATATAAAGCCCAAAACAAGCTGAATCCCAATGATAGCGTGAATGACACTATCTGCCTTAAAGCTTTAAATAGAAAAACTATAGACAGATAATAGAAAAGTGCATTAGTTAAAGCAATGCAAATCAATGGTAATCCCAGAGCAATAAATGGCATTAACAATATTGGATAACCTGGACCAACTGGTATAATAATCTGGGGAGCAGGCACTAAATAAAAACCATGCAGAAGATTTTGTGCTAACAGGCGGTATTGAGGCTCATCCCCGTTAAACCCATTTGAATGATAAATTATTACCCAAATTATAAAAAATAAGAGAAATGGAAGAAACAAGATGTACGGTCGCTCTGTTATTTTATCTATTCTCATCAGTTAAGTTATTTAAAGAGGTAAAAGGCAACGGGAAATGATTTCAAATGATGTGAGCTCGCATTAGTCATAAGAAGGCTTCTATTTCAATTTTAATAATTTATATATAGACGCGCTTATATGAAACGATTCCTCAAAGTATCTTTTTTGTTGAAGTGAAATAAAGCCCAGACTTAATATTTGAATTGCTGCCAGGAGAGTAATACCACCAATAAAAAATGCGTGAGGCCGTTGCTGAAAGACTAATCCTATGGCTTTTGAAAACCTGTCATCAAAATAGACCTGCTCCATATGTATAGTTGGCATTATCTGAAAGGTATTAAAGAAAATCCAGCCAATAACATAAAGAGAAATTAACAATAAAATAAAACCGACTGACAGAAAGAAGATATATGGCCTGAAAATAAATCCGGCCATTAATCCTGAATAAAATGTGGATATAATCCTCATGCTCGAGGTTCTTTTTTTGCCAGCATTATTTTGATAGCTCCAATCGAGGTGAGCCGGGATCTCAATAATCCGGGCACGGAGGATCATTGCTTTATACAAAATTTCAGGATTTATTTCATAATCTTTTGTCTTAAGATTCATGTTTTTGATAAATTCAGATTTATAAGCTCTGACCATTCCCGTGAAAGTACTAAGTTTCTCCTGTGCTGCAAAACGCATAAATCTATTTACGGTCCTGCTTAACAGAGCTCTGACAAAAGGCACTCCAGTAACTTTTCCCTTTTTCATATAGGGAGACGCAATAACTATGTCCGCATCTGTAGTAATTTGTGTATCAACCAGTCTTTCAATATGATCTGCAGAATAGCTTAAATCAATATCCAGCACCACAATAATGTCTCCGTTTGCATTTTTAAATCCCGTCTGGAGTGCTCTCCCCAGATTCAGATTCACAATATGATGTATGACACGCAGATTTTTGTAAATCTTTGCCAATGAGTCAGCAAGTATCCCGGTTTTATCTTTGCTGCCATCATTAATAATTAGTATCTCCCATAAATATTTATCCTTTTTTGATTCGAGATACTCAACAATAATTCCAACACTTTTTTCAATAATTAACTCTTCATTGTAAGCAGGAAGAAGAATTGAGATAAAAGGCAGTTTTTTTTCTGTAGTCATTTTGCTAATTATTTATGAAAATATTTATTAATTGCGCCATTTTGACTTATAAACCTATGATTTAGGGTTGTTTAATAAGGATTGATATATATGGCCATTCAATATTTAAGCATGATAAAATATTGATAAATTTGCAATTGTATACCTGACAATGAAGAGACATCATGCATAAGAACATCGCTCTATTTGATTTTGACGGAACAATCACAAAAAAGGATTCATTTATAGAACTGATCAAGTATTATAAAGGAACACGATCCTTTTACACAGGGTTAATCCTTTTATCGCCATTCCTTCTTCTTTATAAAGCAGGAATTATTAAAAACTGGCGAACCAAAGAACTGGTATTTACCTACTTTTTCAAAAATGAACCTCTTGAAATTTTTAAAAACAGATGTAAAGAATTTTGCCTGAATGTTATCCCCACTTTAATAAAACCTTCCGCATCAGAGGCAATTGAAAATCATATCAAAAATGGAGACAGGGTTGTAATTATCAGCGCATCATTCGAAGATGTTTTGACTAATTGGTGCGAATTAATGCAAATTGACCTGATAGGCACAAGGATTACTGTAAAAAAAGGTTTAATAACGGGAAAAATAGAGGGTAAAAACTGTTACGGCGATGAAAAAGTAAAAAGGTTAAAAGAAGCTATTGATATTCGTCAATTTTCTGAAATTTATGCCTATGGTGACAGTATTGGTGATTTACCTTTATTAAAATTGGCTGACCACAGCTTTTACAGATATTTCTGAACTTTGTTTTGGATTATATTGAAAAACTTTTACCTCACTAAAAGGATAGTTTCGATTTAAATAATTATATCTCTAAACAGCTTTTGATCAGATCCTCAGGCAGATGATCGAATAGTGAACTTAATGATTCCTTATTTTGAATAATTTTTACAGCTTCCGCAAATAACGGGGCTACAGATATAATTTTTATTTTATCACTAAGGAATGTCGCAGGATTAAAAACCGTATCGGTAGTTATTAATTTAGTGATATGACTTCTTTCGAGTTCTTTAAGTCCTTTTTCATTCAACAGCGAATGCGTGACCATAGCATAAACATTATTGGCACCTTTCATTTTTAATACCCTTGCCGCATCAATCAGTGTACCACAGGTAAGAGTAAAATCATCAACAATGAGTGCATTCTTATTTCTCACATCACCGAACATTTCAATAACTTCAGCTTTCTCAGAATGGTCTTTTCGTTCTTTATCACAGATTACAGTAGGCACATTCAGATAGGAAGCATATTTCCTTGCATTCTTTGCAAATCCTATATCAGGTGATACAATTACCAGATCAGGAATTGCCAAAGATTTAATATATCCGCATAAGAGCGGATAGGCATATAAGTTATCAACGGGTTTTTTAAAAAAACCCTGGATCTGCGGGCTGTGCAAATCGATCATTATAACTCTGTCTGCACCAGCTGCTTCAATACAATCGGCGCACACACGGGCCCTGATCGAAACTCTAGGCTCATCTTTTTTATCTGCTTTGGCATAACTGAAATAAGGAATTATTACTGTAACGGAATTCGCACTTGATCTCTTAAACGCGTCAATCCAGAATAGTAATTCCACAAAAGAATCATTTGCATCTATTCCGATAGTCTGAACAAAATACACATCCTTTTCCCTTACATTCTCCTGTATCTTAACATAGATATTTCCCTCCTGAAAATGAAATGTTTCGGATTTTCCAGGAACAATATTTAAATACTGACATATTTTTCTTACAAAATCAATACTTGAACTTCCCGCAAAAATTTTTATTTGGGATTTATCATCCATGTCTTTTATAATTTGAATAAAATAATTCCATTTGATTCAAATTCTGCTTTAAATCTCTTCCTCATAAGGTCTTCAAACCCTGGTTTTGTATTCATCGCTCCTATCTCAGCTATAAAGTATTCAGCTCCTTTTTCTTTAAAGGCCAGCACATTTTCTATTGTCTGATCCTCTAAACTAATATTATAACCCCTCCGGTCCAACCAATAGAAGAAATAGGATGAATTATAAGCGGTCGGATATTTTCCATCCAGTTTTCTACCCCCGCTTGCAAGAATCAGAGATCCGCCTGGAATAATTTCCGCCAAACGATCTTTGCATTCATAGTATCCTGATGTCTTATAATGGGAAGGCTTATTGGTAATAATAAGGTATCTGAAGCTATAGGCTATATAAAATGATACAAATAAAAACATTATGATATTGATAAAGCTGCTTTTTAAGAAATTTGAAATAAAGACAAACGGTTTAGAATTCAGATCCGTTTTTGGAAAATATTTGTCATAAATTTCAATAACTGAAATCCCAAGTAACATTGATACTGAAGGAATAGAAAAGATATGATAATAGGAAGCCCAGGCATCAGCAGTTGTCCGTGCGGCAATTATATAAAAGATTACAGCAGCGGCCAGCCAGCAGACAGGAAAGATAATATATTGTCTTTTTATCATTTTAGTTGAAACCAACCCCAGTATAAGTATGGCAGGCCCGGCATAGGTCCAGATATGAACTAATTCCTGCTTGATAATACCCGTAATAAAATAAGGATCCGTGAAAAAGTTCCACCCGACCCAGGGATACTGATTAGCAAGTCCAAGTGAATTCCCGTACAAAATGTAAAATTTATGGCAATAAGGATACCATAATAATGATGGAATCACAGTAAGTAGTGCCAGAAGAATGACTTTTGGTTTAAATGCAAATCTCCACCCCTTTTTAATTAATATTACCAGGGTGAATAAAATTCCGATATTTATAGCTGTTATCTTACAAAGAAGAGTCAGAGCCGTAAAGATAAAGGTCAGCAGATAATACTTTTTAGACTCACTGTCAATCCACCGGATAAAGGAATAGCCGGCGAAAATGTAAAAGAAAAACATCAGAGATTCAGGTTGAATTGAATTACTGATTATTGTCAATAATGGACTAAGAGCGAAAAAACACGATGCAGCAATTGCAGTTTTTTTATTAAATAAGTATCTGCTAAGTCGAAAGAAAATAAGCAATGTTCCCAAAGAAAGAAGAAAAGAAATTATCCGGCCTGTGGGTTCCCAAAATCCGAATAGTTTGTATGACAATGCCATAAGATATGGATAGACCGGAAACTCCGATTCTACATAGCCTGGTCCGTTTCCACCCCAATCAATCTGCGGATGCAAAAAATCCATTCCATTCCGATAGTAATTCCGGGCGATAGAAGATTCATCGTTTTCACGCCATGTACCTGTATCGATAGGGTGAAATACATTAGTGCTCCTTACTCCGAAACCAATGATAAATATTACTATCCAGATTATTTTTTCGTACCTCATGATAAACTAAAACGGAAATGATTTTGGCCCGTATATTACAAATCCTACAACTAATATCCATAGTATTCCATTTACGATTGTCGGAACATCCTTCACAAGAAGCTTTGCCGGATCACCACCCAGATTGTGTTCATAGATCAGGTATAAATAACGGAATATCCCATACATAACAAAAGGAGTGGTCAGTATAAGTCTCTGATTTCCAAATCTCATAACTGTCTCTGCTGCCATTGTATAAAGAGAATATGTACCTATTGCAGTAGCACTGCAGATAGTGAGGATAATATCAAGAAGCTGAATATTGTAAAATTGCAATGCCTTCCTGTGGTCCATTGCTTCAGATTTAAGAATCTCCATTTCGTTCCTTCTTTTGCCAAAACTTATGATAAGAGCTAATGAGAGAGTACAGATAAACAACCAGGGAGTAACAATCACATGGATCACTATACAACCTGCAAATGCCCGTAAAAGGAATCCTATCGCAACGATGAAAGCGTCGAGAAGGACTACTTTTTTTAAACCAAAAGAGTAAGCGGTATTAAGACAGATATATGCCAGTATAATTATAAAGAATTTCTTCTCTAATAAATATGAAAATAACAATGATGAAAAAAGAAGAACAAAGAGAATAACTAAAGCGGATACTTTTGATACTTTGCCTGATGCTATTGCCCTGTTGCGTTTAACAGGGTGAATCATGTCAAACTTAATATCCCGCAGATCGTTGAGTATGTAAATGCCGCTGCTTGCCATACAGAAAATACAAAAAGCGACGACACTTACGACAATAACATCGATTTTAAATAGTGATGTAGAGAAGAAAAGACCACTGAATACCAGTAAGTTTTTGACCCACTGGTAAGGCCTGAGAATCGAAATATGCGACAGCAGATATGAGGAATGTTTACTCATCACTGATGCAGTAATTCCGAAATTCAGGTCTTCCTGATTATTATTTATTTGTGATATGTCCATGTAATGTGCTTATAAATTCAACTTTATAGGATTTCTTCAACCTGTTTAATACTTCTTTGAAAACAAGAACCTTTCTTTCACTGTCAATATTCATACCCGGGAAAAATGCCAGTTGCTGTATTTTGTCGCCACCAATTATATCGAGCGGATGAAGCAAAAAGTTTATTGGAGTGCGTGTCAATTTACACATTAAGATTGCTAAATTTAAGTATAGCTTCATGATTGTCAGCGATATAGTACTGAGGTAAATAAGATAACTCAAGTGAAATGGAATCTTTATTATCGGGATTGTAGTGACAGGGATCTCCAGGATCTGTTTGTCACCGTCGAGTTGGAAATAATAAGGTTTTAGTTTTCTGAAACCTTCGCTGAATTTTCCAAACAGTTCCTTCCGGTCTTTTTTTTCTGCTCTCGACAATCCCGATTTTGAAAAATAATACATTCGTGCCAGTGGCCCCAGAAAAGTCGGCAATGTCGAAGTATCGTACAGATATTCGCGTTTTTCCAGAACTCTGAGTAAATCCAGACTCCAGCTGAATCCTGGCCCTCGGAAGCCTTTTGGTGTCTGTCCCGTTGCCCTTTCAATAGCTTCTTCGGCGGCAATTATCTCTTTTTCAATCTCTTCGTAAGAATAGGTTTGAAGCCATGATTCATGATTATAGGAATGGTTACCAACTTCATGACCTCTGTTTGTTATCATCCTCAGATATTTCTTATTTTCTTCGGAATCAGCATCGCGGCCGACTATAAAAAATGTTATCTTAAGATTCAATTCGTCTAAGATGTCAAGAACATGAGGGACGAAAATATCAAAATATGATGGGTATGAATCCCAGCCCTCATCGCCATGAATTTTCATGTAAGACCACTGGTTGTCAAGATCCAGTGAAAGAGAGGCTAATGGTTTTTCTTTTTTCACTATTGGTTATCTAAAATTTCCATGAGTTTTGATTCAGCAACCTGAACAGTTTCGTTGACATTAAGGGTGCCATTGATTATCTGGGCTGAATTTATAATGTAGTATCCTTCCAGCGATGTTGCTATGGATGGTAGCTTTTCGGAGTAATTCAAAGTAGGCAATGCAAAAACTCTTCTTGCAGACGACACATTCCAGAATGTCACATCTTTATCAGAAAAGTCAGGATACATTTTAAACAACGGTTTCAAAAAGTACTCTCTGAGTTCGTCGCTTATCTTTAAGAATAAATCATCTCCGGGCTCAACATATTTTGGGAGATAAACAAGACTGCGGTTGCCCAGTTCAGCAGGATCGACCAATGCTGTCATTTCAATAATTCCGGTAAAAGGCGGCCAACTGTCAGTAATATTTGTCACATAATATTTTGAAATCGGACGGGAGAGCAGAATTGACGGACATACTACTCCCAGGTACCTGATTGCAGCATGTTTGTCAATTTCTTCCTTCGTCAGGGAAGGAGCTATCTTTACCGATATATCCGCATGAAGGGTTGAAATAACATTATCAAACTGATAATCATCGGGTAAATTTGTCTGAACGATCACCTTATTATTGGGGTCCCTGGTAACCTGTTGTACCTGGGAATTCAAAATGATTGTTACTCCGAGACTTCTTAGTTTTTGTTCAAAAGCCGTATTAATTTTATCATATCCTCCTGAAACGTATCCGAACATTTCCTTTTTCAAACCACTTTTGCGGGCCGAATACATCCTTTGTATAGTAGTCCAGATAAACAAAGCTGAAGTATCCTTGTACTGGTTGCCTAATTTTGCTTTTAGTAATGGCAGCCATATTTTTTCGAATACACGTTTCCCTGACCAACGGGTCAACCATTTTTCCACAGGGATACCCTCCATTCTTTTCCAGTCTTTTATGATCGAAGCAACAATAATCGTCAATCCGAGCCTGAATTTATCAATGAGATTAATAGGAGGAAATTTCAGAAATTCGAAAATATTCGACATGGAATATAGCTTGCCACCTGAGAAAAAACCGGTTTTGGTTTCTACCCACTGCAATTCATTTTCAATACCAATTTCCCTTATGATATTCCTCGTATTTAGATCAGACATGAGAATTACATGATAGAAGCGATCCCATACTACCCCATCCATTTCTACAGCGCCTGTAAGACCTCCCAGTTTCGGAGCAGATTCCAGAACCGTAACCCTATCTCCGCGTTGTGCAAGCCTCAGGGCCAGGGTCATTCCCATTATCCCCCCGCCAATAATCCCCCATGATTTTTCGCTTCCCATTATAGATAGATTATTTTATTTGCACACATCACTAGTCTGCTCGAAAATCCTTTATACTCAGGTACATCCTCTACTTTACCGGGGTCAGCTATTTCACAACCGGTAGAACAGGTTTTAGCTAAACTCTGGACCTTACTGAACTCCACTTTATTGAAATCATCATGAGCATAATTTTTGTTATAGAACTCAATAAGTGTTAACAATTCAAGTCCAAGTCCTTTTTCCATTGCTCTAAAGCTGTTGTAAACAAAATTTATGAATTCCGGTTCAGGTTTTCCTGTTCCGCGTCCAATTCCG
>Ga0182021_10003177_pt1 | contig 19322 bp, 22 predicted proteins | sample 612E3MmetaG_FD_120493 | JGI IMG/M metagenome (GOLD analysis project Ga0182021, IMG submission 120493) | Permafrost microbial communities from Stordalen Mire, Sweden - 612E3M metaG (Illumina Assembly) | ecosystem: Environmental > Terrestrial > Soil > Wetlands > Permafrost | place: Sweden... | reverse complement strand
CAACAAAACGTTTAGGTTATGACTTAGAATCTGATGACCGTTATATCGAGGTAAAGAAAAGAGATGCGAAATACAGCTTTGTTTTTATTACAGATTACGAACTTCGTTTTTTCTCAAAAACAAGAATGCATATCTCTATGTAGTTTTTTACACGGGAGAAAAAACAAACCTTCAGATTTTTGATAGAGACACGATACTAGAGAATTTGCATGATGCGACAAAACGATATAGGGTTCATAATGAGCAAAGCATTGAAAGAAAGATTCTGAAAAAAGAGACCTGTAGAATCCCTATTTTTCACAAAAAATAGCTAGCAAAAACTTAAAACTGTTTACAGTAGAAATAACGAACTGAGGCTAATTCGATGGTGACTTGGGGAAGGGCTTGAAGTGGCGCTTTTGCTTGGATGGGATGGACACTTCTATATGGAATAATTGGGATCGTAATAGTTGTTGTAGGTGTTTTTCTAATGGTTGGTTCTCTAAATAGTTTAGTGCCACTAAGTAATTTAGCGTCTTGGGATTTCTTTAATAGTAATTTGTTTGATGGTTTTTTAATAATGGTGATTGGATGGATTATTATTGCATTGGGAGCAATTGCATCTTTCTTTAAAATAAACTCTGAAATCATCAGTGAAGAAGTTAACGCTTAATAATTGACATGAAAATAACGCAAACGCTTCAATTTTTATTTTTTTAACGTTTGATTTACACTTTTTTCTAGTGCAAATGCTTAAAATGTTCTTGATTAGACATAGAGTTAGACGGGGAATAATAGCTGTTATCTGAATCAATCGTTATTGGTTTCATGGAAGCAAGTATAACTGGTGCAGGGTTAGTTCTCGCTGTTTATGCACTGATTATACCTATGTGAACTCGAATTTTTAAAGAATTAAACAAAGAGATAAATGAAAACATGATCGAATTTGACAAAATAAAAAACAAAATTACACCCGAATCCAAAAAAGAAATGAAGAAACTTAAAGATTTGAGCAAAAATATGGAACGCACAAAAAAGTTCCCTTCCTATTTGTTTTTAGGCGTATTGATTTCTTTTACGTTTTATTGTTCTTCGGTAATTTTTGATTCTTTTTGGTTTCTAAGTCCAAGTTCAAGTGCAGATTTTTCGATTATTATTCTTTTTTTCATTGCTACAATTGCATTCGTCGTTGTTGGCGCTATAGCGCTAATCATGGTTTTTGTTCCTTTGCAGAACGAATTTGAATCAATAACGAAAAGACAAAAAAAAGTTAATTCCACACTCACTTATCTTTCTAAAGATTAGCCCTAATTTTTCTAATGCAAACGCTTAAAACTTCTTAGCGATAAAATAGCTATCATGGCAACTAAGGGCAATCTTAAATTTGGTTGGTCTCTGATTCTGTCATTAATTCTCGGCATTCTTTTACTTTTTTAACTAGCTTTTGCTTTTCATTATGGTTATCTTTTAGTTTTTAGCAATGTAACGCTTACTGCATTAATTCAAGCTGAAGCGACAATCATAGGTTTTTTTGGTATTATATTCATTTACGCATTGACTTCATATGATAATAGACGAGATAAAATTGAAGCAACTAAATCAGATTTCACACACTTCAATCTTCAATTACTCTCCGAAAAGAAAATTACAGAAGAAAAGGCAAAAGAAATAAATGACGCATCGGCTAAAGGGGCATTTGACCTCTTAGAAAACATTAGAAAAAATAAGAAGGCATTAATTGATTATTCTTTGATATCTGGGTTTTGCTTATTGTTATCTTTATTATCACTTATTTTGGCTTTGAGCGCTCCAAACGATGGATGGATTACATTTCTTTCCTCTTCTGCTGTGGGGATACTTTTCATAGGCATATTTCAGATATTTTGGACTATGCGTGATTTAGGTAAAGACCCATGTGAAAAAGCATGAGTTAAGGATAATTAAAAAAAAAGAAATTCAGTAGCAAGAAAAAAAATATGTTTACTTTACAGTAACACACTTCGCCAGGTTTCTTGGCATATCTGGATTGTATCCTTTTTCAAGCGCAACATAATACGCTAAAAGCTGCAGAGGCAATACAAAAGGAATTGGCGAGAGAACACCTGGGATCCCATTGGGAACCTCAATGTACTCATCAGCTAACGATTTGATATCCCGATCTCCTTCTTCAATGATAGCGATTATGTGGGCGCCTCTGGCTTTCATTTCCATAATGTTGCTAACCAGTGTCTTGTGACAATCATCTTTGGGGCACACGAAAACGACTGGAAAACCCTCTTCGATAAGACTGATTGGTCCATGTTTGCTTTCGCCCGCTGGGAACGCTATCGATGGAATATAAGCAATTTCCATCAGTTTGAGTCTGCCTTCAAAAGCAGTGGCAGTACTAATTCCTCTGCCTAAGAAAAAGAATACCTTCGAATTCTTGTATTTCTTGGCAATTTTCTTGACTTTTTCCTCTTGTGTCTTAACTATGGTATCAGCAATTTCAGGTAATTTATCCAAATTTGCTTCAAGACTATCTATTTCATCCTGCGAAACTTTACCTCTCTTCTTTGCCAATCGAAGTGCAAGTTGCGCCATCACGGAAAGCTGAGATGTAAACGTTTTTGTAGCTGCTACTCCAATCTCTGGACCAGCCTGCGTGCCAATATAAACACGGGAAATCCTGGTCAAACTAGAGCCAATAACATTAGTTAGGCTTAGAATCGTGGCTGCACGCTGTTGGGCGCAGGTAACTGCTGCTATAGTGTCGGCTGTTTCTCCTGATTGACTAACCGCTAAAATGGTGCTGTCAATGCTTACCGATTTGCCATGTTGTTCAATGAATTCGGAAGCATAAACTGGATAGGTTGGCAGAAATGCAAGTTTAGAAAACATGTATGAAGCTGCTAAACATGCATGATAACTTGTACCGCAAGCCACAAGAAAAACCTCGTTGGCTCGATCTAAAAATGTTGACATCAGTTCCAAATAATGTTCTTGCATTCGAAGAGTGTTGCGTAAGGTTTCAGGCTGCTCGTGTATCTCTTTGATCATGAAGTGTGGATACCCTTGTTTAACTGCCATTTCAGCTGTCCACTCAATAGTTATTGGTTCGCGGTTGACAAGGCAGAAATCTTGGATTTTTCTAATTTCATAACCTTGGGCTGTCAGGATAACTAGTTCACCGTTATTTATCATGACTGCTTTGTTTGTAACTGGCAAAAATGCTGGAATATCTGAGGCGCAAAAAACGCCTTTTCCGTTAATGCCTAAAACTAGTGGGCTCTCGTTTCTGGCGCAGATGATTTTGTCTGGTTCTTTTGTGGATATTATGGCAAGGGCATAAGACCCTTCTAGACGTTTGAGGGCTGCTTGAACTGCATCAACTAAAGAGAGCTTGGGGTTGTCTTTCAGGATTTGTTCAATAAGGTGTGGAATTACTTCGGTGTCTGTTTTGGAAACAAACGTGTGATCGAGATTTTGTAGTTCACTTTTGAGTTCCATGAAGTTTTCGATGATTCCGTTGTGAACAGCAACTATTTCTCCAGAACAATCTGAATGAGGGTGAGAATTGACTTTTAATGGAGCACCATGAGTTGCCCAGCGTGTGTGACCAATGCCTATGCTGCCTGGTAGGTCGTCAAGGTTTACAATTTTGTGAACTTCATCAATTTTTCCCGAATCTTTTTTTAGAAAAATTTTTCCATCAGAAATGGTTGCTATACCTACTGAGTCATAACCACGGTACTCAAGCCGTTTTAGAGATGAATGTATCAGTGGTGCAGCAGCATTTCCTTCTTTTAAAACGCAGCCAAAAATTCCACACATTTTTGTAGTCTCGCTTTCCTATTGATGTATCTAATGGAGCCTGAGTTTTGTTAATAAGTATTTTTAAAGTTTCATTATAACCGCTACAAAATTTTTTGTAGCAGATTCTATGTTTTTCACGCAAGGAACAGTGTAGGTCTTTGAAGCAAGCGTAAGTTTTGTTAACCATTATAAATAAATTTTTTATAGTACATTCGAGTATTCTTCATTTCGACGGAACATGGACAAAAAACTGCTTCTGCAAGACAACGGCAACACGCAAGAAGTGAAAGAAATTGCCATTATAGAGGATTCACAAAAGCTAAAAATGATTTTAGGCAGTCTAAGCTGGAAAATCCTATTTCTAATATCAAAAAAAGAAATGTATCCGTTAGAAATCGCAAGGCAACTGGGCATGCACGAGCAAAAAATCTACTATCACATAAGAAAACTAGCTAAAGCGGGAGCAATAACCGTTGAGCGAGAAGAAAAGAAAAAAGGCGCAACCGCAAAATATTACAAAACAGTATCGCCAGCCTTTGGAATTGAGTTCCCGTCTGGGTACAAACCAATCCAAAACCTATGCACCTTAACCATTGATAGGCAACTCCAATCTTTCTTCAAAGAATTCATCAAAGATGGAGTTTTTGATGGAAAAATAGTTGTTGGCAGCCCTCAGCCGCATGGACCTTTCAAAACGAGTGCCCGAGACGGACATTACTCAGCACACTTGGCACTTTTTTTGGGTCAACTAGCTAAAATGCCGACTGAATTTGCCGTGAAACTTGATGTTGACGTAAAAGCAGAAAAAGAAGAAAAGAACAATTTAATCCTTGTTGGTGGTCCCGGGACAAACCTGCTTACCCAAGAAATAAATGATTATTTGCCTATCAAATTCATAATGCAGTCTTCTGAGCAGGGCTTTTTGTTGGGCGGTTTATCTTCAAAAAAGACTATGCAAGTTTACACTTCAGATGTTTCAGGTTTGATAGCTAAGATTGTTAATCCGTGGGACAAGACCAAGCGCATCGTGATTTTAGCTGGAAACAAGGCTGTGGGAACCAAAGCATGTGTCTTAGCCTTAACTAATTTTTGGAAGAAAACTCTGCAAAAATACAAGGACGAGGACACTTTCTCAGTTGTTATTCAAGGGTTTGATTTAGATGGCGACGGCAAAGTCGATTCCATTGAGGTTAACGAGTAGTTGACTGCTAAACAAACAAAAGAAAAGATTGTAGCGTTTGGGCATAAAAACATCCAAGCCAACCACCCCACAACGCTGATGTTTACTAAGGATATTCACGTTTCAAAGAACGGCGATTGCATTGTTGCAATGACCGCTAATAAATCTGTTGCAGATTTAAGCGCCCAATTTAAGGAGGAACTGCGGAAGCCAACCGCTAAGGTAACCGTCACTATCGAAGCAGGCGGCTTCAGAGAGGAAATCAAGGCATTTGGCTCTCCCAAGCTCTGCTTATGTCACCCAACTGACATCGTAATTAGGAAAAGCGATTATATCTGCAATAGAACGTTGGCGATTTGTGCTGACAAATCCTCAAACGATTTGCAAAAGGCGCTTGTAGAAAAACTCCAAGACCCTAAACAAAAAATCAAAATAACACTGAGAGTTGAAAGTTAAACAATTTTGGCGTCTAACACAACTTGAGACTCAAAAGGTGCAGTTTCCCGTATACTCTTTGCATATAGAAAAGCCTCAACTCTCCTCCCATTCTTTTCCACGTTTCTCAAGAAACGTTGTTTAAGGTCCTCTGTAGTGTCAGGTGAACGGACGAAACCGTAGAAATGCACAACTCCACCTTTGGGCTTAATCGCGTTGCAGGCTGCGTCGACAAAGTCAATGGCGGTTTCAGGCAAATTCATAATTACCCTATCCGCTTTGCCTTTAAGTTTGGTAGCAGCGATTTCCCTTGCATCAGCCAAGATGGGGAAAACGCGGGTTTCAACCCGATTAACCCTCACATTTACTTTAAGCAACTCAACCGCATCAGGGTTGAGGTCAACGGCATATATTTTTGCCTTCAAATTTCTTTTGCCAATCAACACGGAAAAAGGTCCAACTCCAGCAAACAAGTCTACCACAGTTTCGCCATCTTGCACAAGCGAAGCCACACGTTCATGTTCATGCGAGAGTCGAGGTGAGAAATAAGCTCTAGCAATGTCAACATGGTATTGGCAGCCGAATTCCCGGTGGATGGTTTGAGTTTCTTGTTCGCCAGCGATGAAGGTATAATCGCGGATGCGGTAAACTCCGATGATATCGCCTGCTTTGGCAAGAACGGATTTGACGTTTTTTTGGGTTTGCAAGATTGCATTCCCAATTAAGTTTTGATAAAGTTTGAGGTTGGGTGGGATGTCGATTACAACTATGTCGCCAATTATGTCGAACGCTTGAGGAACACTGGCAAGCAACTCAGGGGGCAGATTATCTCGGACGGCTTGCGTCAGGGTTTCGGCTGGAGGTCTTTTTTCAATAAAAGTATCGGTTGTTAATTTTATTTGGGGCACTTGATTTTTCAGAGTTTCCCACTCGTCTTCTTTAGGTTGCCGCAATAAAGGAATGCCAAGATGAGTTTCGTTTCTTTGGATGGTTAAGGATTTGTCAATTAACTCAAGTTTAAAGGCTAAGGCAATAGTTTTTTCGCCTTGATTTTTTGGAACTTGTATGCATGGGGTTGGTTGCGGCATTTAGGTCAGCTGCTTTTTTCTATTTTGTATAGTTGGTTAACCTTTGTAATTGTGAATTTAACATTTAACATTTTTTCCATTAACCAAATGTTAGATTCAATATGTTCAGAAATCGATCTAACTAGAAAAGCTGATTTGCCCTGTGCCAATGCCATGTAGGGAATAAGCATGTCTGCCAAGTAAACATCAACTGTTGGCTCAGCATATAATTCAGCTAAAAGTTTTTCGGCGGCTTCTTTTCCGACTGCTTCACTCATTTTGCGGAGCTCGCCTATTGCGTCAGCGCCAAAGATTATGCCTGTGTTTGTTTCAACCCACAAAACAATTGAATTTCCCTTCTGGAAAACGTTTGATTGATCATTTACCACATTGATGATTACATTATAGCCCTTTTCGGAGAGATATCTTTGTGCTGCTTTTGCTTGCCTCTCCGCCACCTGCTTATCAGCCAAAAAAGTGCAGACTGAAACACCACTAACTCGTTTGATTTTGCCAAAATCCTCAAGCATTATGGCCTCAAATTTACGGTTTGGCTTAACCGTTATTGTGGCTTCACCCATTCCTTTAGGGTAATAACCGTATTTTTGAACCGTTATATCAGCATCTATTCCCATCTGTTTGAGCACTGGCAAAAGCACAAAGCGCAAGTAATTAATTGTTGGTGCGTGAGTTGTATCTGTGCCGCCCTTGGCAACATGCAATTGCACAGGTTTATCCGCGAACAAACAGATTGGCAACGTCGCTAACATGAGCATTGGGATACTTCCGGCAGTTTGGATTTCAGCTTCGATGTTGCCGCCAGTTATGTGCCCAGGTGTGAACCAAAGCTCTCTTGAGCCCAAGGTTGCTCCCTGCACTTTGGCGTTGCAGAGTTTAGCAGCTGTCAGGACTGCCTCCAAATGTTGATGTTTTAAACCTGATTGAGGACGATTTTGCCTGATGTTAGTGATGTGTAGTGGCTGATTCGTTATGGCTGCCAAAGCTATGGAGAGGCGTAGTATTGTGCCGCTTCCGCTTTTTTTGCTTCCATCGATTTCAATCATCCGTTTTTTCTTCCAAATTCAGGCTTTGTGGTTGTTTACGAAATAATTAATAAGCTTCTTGGTTTATTTAGGAGTTTAAGGGAGCGTTTGCGTGAGCACAGACAAAGAAAAGCTTAGTGAGCTAATGGTTAAGGTAGATAAACTTCTTGCAGATTTAACCAAAACTTCAGAAGAGCTACGATCGGTATCGTCATCGTTGAAGTCGCTTGCTGTAGGCCAAATTATTCAGCCGCCATCTGCAGCTCAAGCGCCTGTGTCTCGTGAGGTTGGCTCCAAGCAAAGAACGCTTGATAACATTCGCATGTCGTTCCCAGAAGAACTTGAAGCGCGTTTGAGCTTCGAGGAGAAAGGCGACTACATAATAATTAAGCCTAAACAGTTTTTGGGTTCTGAAAACTTTGCAAAAATTGCCTCAGCAGTTCGTGGCATGGGAGGCGAATACATTAGCGCTGGAAAAGATTCGCACTTTAGGGTACCAAAGAAAAAAGCCTAATTATCGCACATCAAAATACCAAAATTCCCCAACATATTCTTCCCAAGAAACTTTAACATCTGTTACTTTTGCACGAGAAGGGCCATGATAACAATATTCAACAAGCGTTTTAACCGCCGGTTCTTCACCTTCAAAAACAGCCTCTACTCTGCCATCAGGCAAATTTCTCACCCAACCTGCCACCCCAAGGCTTTCAGCACGTTCTTTGGTTGTTTGCCTAAAGAAAACGCTCTGAACTCTGCCACTTACAAACACATGCGCTCTAACTTTAGCCATGAGCAGTCTCAAGTAAAATTAGTTATAAAAAATAAATATTTAAATCAATAAATAAAAAGAAAAAATTATGGTTTAATCCCAAACACTGATTTTTTCTCCAACAGTGTACAAGAAGTTGCTTGCTGAAGGCGGTCCTAACCATTTGAATTTGTTGACCAAATCTTTAATCGCGTTTTCATAGTTGTTTGATTTGTCAAGGCTGTCAAGGTACTTTTGGAATGAGCCGTATTGTTTTTCTATGGCTTTGAAGTTTTTTGCGTTCTGTATGATTGCCTGGATTTTGCCTTTGTTTCTCACGATTCCTTCGTCTTGGAGTAGTCTTTGAACATCTTTGTTGGTGAAGCATGCGACTTTGTCTATGTTAAAGTTTGCAAATCCTTTTTTGATTGTTGGCCATTTGTGGTCAATTACTTGCCAGTTTAATCCTGCTTGAAAAATTACTCGGGACATATTTTCGAAATAGACATTGTCATTTGATGGACGCTTATCTCGCAGCCACCAATCAGGCATATGCCAATGGTGTTCTTGTTCTTGCATAAAAATCAGCTCTTAAGTTTTCTTCCATTCCCAGATTGTTATGTTAAGTTCCATCCACATGGGATCCATCGCTTCAAAAGTGACTACAGCAATTGTGTCATTGAGCCAACCGAGTTTCTCTGACGTTGTCATGAAAGTCCATAAACCTACGCTCGTGGGGTTCTTGCCCACCACCATCTTCATCACGCTAGCCCCCTTCAATGTGCCCATATCACCAGTCATAGTCATCATCATTCCCAGATCTTTTGACCAAGCAATGCCTTTAGGAGGAGTCATGCTCATTCCTGTCACGTTGAGATTGCAGTCTACACCTTTAGCTTTCCCCACGCCTTTCATTTGAGCCGTCCAACCGTACATTGAAGTTACGCCATTCATGTCGATTTCCTTTATGAAACTTGCGCCACCTTTGCCTTTGCCTTCCCATAATTTTTCGCCAATAACCATTTTTTTCACCTCACATAACACATGGGAACTTTAATTTTGGATTTAAGCCGTTGTGGTTGTCCGTACGCAACAACATTATTTGCATTCACTTTCACTCACCCCTCCCCTGCTTGAAAGAGTCGTTTCAAAGCTTGTTTTAAAAGAGTTTTTGGCAGATTGACTGTTTGGTGGTATGACATGTTCAAGGAGAATTGTGGGAAACTAATGGTTTACGCGTCAAATGGTGTTCCGTTTAGAAAACGATTAGACTCAGTTAGGACTGCCACAGAAGAGACAGCTAAACGCTTAAATTTAGATTTCGAAGTGGTAAAGTTGGAAAGGGCTGGCTCACCGATTTATGTTTACTATGAAGAATGCGATGGCGATGAGCCTATTCCGCTGTATTGTGATAAAGGTAAAATGTCAGATTTAGAAGGGATACGTTCAGCGTTGAGGAGCATGATGTTTGTTTTGTCTTTTCATCCGAAGCATTCAGCGCTGAGGCAAATGAGAAAAGAAATTCTCAAACTTTCATGAAACGAATCGACTGGTTTTCCAATACTACTTCGTAAACTTGGTTAACGTCAAAACTTATGCCCAAATTGTCGTTTTCTTGTTCAGTTAGGAACAGAATTATTTTTGGGGTCGCCATCTGGGTTTTCTGTGGCAGGAAGGGCATTTGCTGCTGGAGTGCTTGCATGATATCCTGTGCCATTTTGGCTTCGTCTGATTGTGGTCTTACAACGTAGGGGTTGACTTGTTGTTCTTCAAGTAATTCGATTCGTTTTCCAAGGTTGCCGTCTAAATCGCGGGTTGACTCAATTTTGTTTACTCGCACCCGAAACATTTGAAGTTCACTTCTTATTTAGGAAATACTTATGTCATAGATTTAATCTTTACACAAATAGCCAAGCAGTTTCCTCATCAAGATACCGTTTCATATCTTCACTACTGTGCTGCCTTAGGCGAATCGTTGCTTTTCTGCTTCTTGATTTCCCTGATTCTATTATCGAACTGTTTTAGTTTTTCCTGTATCATTTTGTACGCCTCGTAAGCGTGCTTGCGCTGGTGTTCTAAGTTTTTGAGGTTTTCTTCACTATCTGGATTTTCTTCAAGAAAAGGCGCGAAAAGAGAAGGCATATGGGGCATAAACGACTCAGCTTCGATGTTTAAGACATCTCGGGCGAATTCTCGGAAAAGATTGCCGATGTTACTTGAAATTTCAGCTTGCTTCAGGATGGCTCGCCTGAGAATGAGTTCTCCTGACTCTGTTATTTTGTAGACTTTTAGTCTTCGGTTATTCTGGGTTTGCCATTGACCTTTGATGTAACCACTTTTTTCTAAGTCTCGTAGAATGGGGTAGACGCCGCCTGCCGTTGGCTGCCAGAAGCCTTTGCTTCGGCTGTTGATTTCTTTCATGATTTCGTAGCCGTGGGACGGTTTCTTGTTGAGAAGTATTAGAGCTCCCATACGTATGAAGCCTTTTTGGGCTTCTTTCATCCAGTTTGCGGTTGTCTTTTCGTCTTTTTCTGTTGCCGTCTGGCTTTCGAATCTATAGTGTATTTGGGTAGTACTTATTTTTTACCGCTATATATTGCACTGAATAATATAGCGAAATCGAGCAGGAATAACAATGGCAAATAATTCGATAATTGAAGTTCAGAATCTTACAAAAATGTTCAAGAAATTCACAGCGGTAGATGACATTTCTTTCACCGTCAAAAAAGGCGAAATCTTTGGTTTACTGGGGCCTAACGGTGCAGGAAAAAGCACAACCCTGCGTATGCTCTCCACCCTCTCAAGACCAACCAAGGGAACAGCCACAATCGGCGGATTTGACACAGTTAAAAATGACATAGAAGTACGCAAGCTAATTGGCATTGTTTCTGAGATGATTATTTACAATCGTTTAACCGCTAAAGAGAACCTATGGTTCTTCGGTAGCCTTTTCAACATTCCCAAAGATGTTCTAAATAAAAGAATCGATGATTTACTTGAGTTGGTTCAACTTACAAAATGGAAGAATGCTCAAGTCGGCACTTTTTCCACAGGCATGCGTCAACGAATGAATGTGGTACGCGCCCTGCTGAACATGCCCCAAGTTTTGTTTCTCGACGAGCCCACGCTGGGGTTAGACCCTCAATCGTCAGTTGAAATACGGGTTTTCATAAAGAAACTAAACCAAGAACAAGGTACTACAGTTATCATAACTACTCACATGATGGTTGACGCTGACCTCTTATGCGATCGAATTGCAATAGTTGATCATGGGAAAATCATAGCCCTTGACAATTCGACAAATCTTAAAAAGATAATTTCAGGAGCAGATACAATGATAATAAAATTGGAAGTAGCCAACCTAACCCCTGACATGGTAACATCAATTAAAGCACTTGACTGTGTAGCTGCAGCAACTCAGGAAAACTCAACACAGCTCCATGTAATCGTTCATGGTCAAGAGGCATTCGAGACAATTGTTGATACTGTTAGAAAGAAAAACGGAAAAATAACCTCGATGGCTAATTTGCAGCATAGTCTAGAAGATGTGTTTTTGCATATTACCGGTCATGAAGTTAGAGACAGCGCCGACCAGAAAATTCCGCAAGAAAATAAAAGGCGTTTTGGCGCAGCGTCAAGTAGAGTGAGGTAATATAAATGACAGTAAAAACAGTTCTTAATCATAGTTTTAGAATCGCAAAGAAAGACCTGACTGAGCTTTTCCGTAACCGATTTGGCTTGATTCTTTTAATTGTTATGCCATTGTTCACGATGGTTATGGCCGGCTTCATTTACCCATCCAACGGCACAGTTACAGGTCTGCAAATTGGATTGGTTAATGAAGATTCAGGGTACAACAACTCCCGCTCCAAGCCAAGGCTTTCTAACAGGTCTGTATGTAATTAATAGTCAAACCCATATGCTGACCATAACCAACGTATCTACTGTAGCAGAAATCAAGGATATGGTGCAACGAGGAGACTTAGAAGGCGGCTTAGTAATACCTAGCAACTTCTCCCAGAGCGAGATGACAGGGCAACAAGGCACAATTATCGTCATTAGCGACGAATCTAACCCGCAAATTTCAGTGACCATTAACGCTGCCCTCAAAGGCGTGGTCGGTGGAATGGGAACGGCTGTTGCACAGAATAACGTAGCACAACAACTCAACCTAACAAGCACTAATGCACTTGCAGTTATTCAACCTTTCAACGTGAAAACCCAAGGCGTAGTGTCAGGTAACCCGAGCTATTTTGACTTCATTGCTCCCGGCATTATGGCTATGACCGTTATGATGAGTGTTATGACAGGGTTACCAGTTGCGATTTCGCAGGAGAAGGAAATTGGCACAATGGACGGTATGATGGTTGCACCAGTAAACAGGCTTTCGATTCTATTGGGCAAAACTATGGCTCAAACGGGCAGAGGCTTGATTCAAGGAGTCATAATCTTGGCGTTAGCAATCGGCATATTCGGAGTAGCCGTACAAGGAAGCATCCTTCTAGTGTTTGCACTGCTGTTGCTCGGAGTGTTTAGCTTCGTGGGCTTAGGCATAGTAATAACGTCCTTCACAAAAGACCAGGAAACCGCACAAATGCTGATGATGACGTTGATGTTCCCGATGATGTTCCTGTCTGGAGTGTTCTTCCCCATGCAGCAGATGCCATGGTACATGCAGGACATTAGCAAAGCTCTCCTTTAACGTACGCAAGCGATGCTCTACGAAAAGTCATGGTGCTCGGCTCAGGCATACCTCAGATATCCACAGACCTCATCGTGCTGATAGTCTTCGGCATAGTTATGATTGCAATCGCACTGCCAGTGTTCAGACGAATGATGACAAGATAGGAGAACTTAGAAAACGAGTACACTTTGCTCTAAATGCCCTTTCTTTCAACTCGCCCCACTGATAAGACGCAAAAACGCGCGCAAAAGATGCCGCATTGAACCTCAAAGGCAACTAAGAATCTACGAATGCAAAGACTTCCCAAAAAAGAGCCGCTTCAGAAGATAGAATTGAGCACACTTCCTTTCTTATTCTTTAAACACTATTTTTTTGAGCTATCCCGTTACTGTTTTATATGTTGCAAGCGTAGAACTCCAAAGAAGAGAAATCCACTATGTCAGACACTGGGATTACCGTTAAGAAAAACCAAGACTTCTCAGAATGGTACGTGCAAGTTGTTCAGAAAGCTGAACTTGCAGATTACGCACCCGTTAAGGGCTGCATGATCATTAGACCAGAAGCCTATGCTGTGTGGGAAAAAATCCAAGAAATTCTAAATAAAAAAATCAAAGCCACAGGTGTCCGCAACGTCTATTTCCCCATGTTTATCCCCGAAGCGTTCCTGAAAAAGGAGGCTGAGCATTTTGCAGGCTTTACGCCTGAAGTTGCATGGATTACAATGGGCGGAGAAACGCCGCTTGAAGAGAGATTGGCGGTTAGACCAACAAGCGAAACCATCATGTATGATACTTTTAACAAGTGGGTACGCAGCTGGCGCGATTTGCCAATCAAAATTAATCAGTGGTGCAACATTGTAAGATGGGAAACAAAAGCTACTAAGCTATTTTTGCGTACAAGGGAGTTCCTATGGCAAGAAGGCCACACTGCTCACATGACAAGTGAAGAGGCAGAAGCTGAAGTCATGTACGCCTTGGGCGAATACAAGGATATTATTGAAAATTACCTTGCGATTCCAGTGCTTGTTGGCACTAAAAGTGACAGTGAAAAATTCGCAGGAGCTCTCTACACCACCGCTTTGGAATCCATTATGCCTGATGGAAAAGCGTTGCAGATGGGAACCAGCCACAATTTGGGGCAGCATTTTGCTAAAGTGTTTGATATAAAATTCATTGGCGAAGACAAAGTGGATCATTATGTTTGGCAAACCAGCTGGGGCATCACAACTCGGCTTATTGGCGCTATGATTATGGTTCACGGCGACGATAGAGGCTTAATTATGCCGCCCAAAGTTGCGCCAACCCAAGTGGTTATCGTTCCGATTCCATTCAAGGGACTAGAAGCGGAGGCAATTGCTGCAAAAACTAAAGAAATCGCGGAGATACTCAAAGCCAAAGGAATCAGCGTAATTTTAGATGACCGCAACGAATACACTCCAGGTTGGAAATTCCACCAGTGGGAACTCAAAGGTATCCCAATCCGCATTGAGCTTGGTCCACGAGACCTCAAACAAGGACAAGTCGTAATGGTTAGACGGGACACAGGTCAAAAAACGCCAGTTAATGAAGCAGACATCCCAGCAGCAACAGAGAAACTTCTGGAGGAAATCCAAGATAATCTGTTTGCCAAAGCCAAAGCAATGTTGCAAGAAAAAACCTCAGTCGTTCAGACTTATGACGAATTCAAATCCGTCCTATGTGATAAAGGCGGCTTTGTAAAAGCAGCATGGTGCGGCAGCGCTGATGATGAAGCAAAAATCAAAGAAGAAACAGGTGCTACCATCAGAGTTCGACCTTTCCAGAAAGAGGAACCGACAACTAACTGCGTTTACTGTGGACAGAAAGCTAAGGAAACGGCGTATTTTGCAAGGTCGTATTGATAAAAGGGTCAGTTTCTAATTTAACGGTTGCTTCAAGCTGTTTAGCTTCATTAGCTAAACCAAACCTCTCCAATGTCGAGCGCTTTGGTACTCCTCTTTCATCCCAACCCCTTTTCTGGTAGTAAAGGCTCAACATCTTGTTGTATTTTTCAAGATCAAGCATGGATCCCTTTAATGCTCCCTTGGTTAATGGCTCTTTAAACCACCTCATAGATGGAACATCCAATTCCCTGCTCCATTTTTCTCCGTACTCTCTTACCCAGAAAGCACGTATCAACGTGAGGATTCTGTTGCTGATTTCGTTCAATTGCTGCAAAGAAAACTCCATCCCCGTTGCCGCCTTTAGGTATTTTCTGTACCATTCAAGTTCAAAGCCAAGCGAATTGTAGGGGAAACGGCAGACTGTCAATGCCTCGAACAGACCGCCCCTGATAAGCTGAGTTTCGATAAGGTGATCGACTTTTACTGGGTCATAGTTTGCTCTACCAACTTGCATTTCCCAAGTTATTACCCACGCGTCTTTATGGTGAGCACCAATGGAACTAGTGCCATAAGCCAAAGCCATTGCGGGTGCAGCATGGCAATCATATGCTGAAACCTCTAATCCTTTAACATGCATCGCCCAGTCGCTTGATCCCTGCCCAACGACTTTGGAAGCAGAACGGACTCCTTCAGCTAAGACAGCGCCAAAACCGCTTCTGTAAGCAATGTCGTTGATTAACAATTTAGTTTCCTCGAAATTCCCCCAACCGATCTTCTCATCTATTAGACCTTTCTCTGAGGCTTCCATGGCAAAGCCAAGCACATTTCCAAGCGAGATAGCATCCAAGCCAAGCTCATCAGCTATCCTATTCAAGGTGCCAACTTGCGCAAGATCTCCAAAACCAATGTTTGAACCCAGCATAACAACGTTCTCGTAATCTAACTCTGAATTTTTTCCTTCGCTGTCTTTGATTAAGTTGCCGCAGGTCATATTGCACTGTGGACACCCGCGGTTTGAGACCTTCATTTTCTCCATCGTGAACCCGCCGATTTGCTCTGCTTTATCAAAAACAGCTTGTCTATAGTTGAAGGTCGGCAGTGCACTGTTTTCATTTGACCACTCGACTGTTGACATGGTTCCTTGACGTTTCCAGAATGGATAGAGCGGTTTGGCGAGGACTTCTCGGTAGCCGTCGGCTGATAGCTTTTTCATCCCTTCTTGGTCTGCGAGCAATATTTGCGTTGTGCCTTCGACTACTATGGTTTTTAAGTTTTTTGAGCCCATGACAGCACCCATTCCAGGTCTGCCGCCTGAGCGTCCTTCCTGCGAAACAACGGTTGCAAACTTGACTTGATTCTCTCCTGCTGGACCAATAGAGACGATTCCCACGCCTCGTCCATAATTTTTCTTCAACCTTTCTTCTGTTTCAAAAGCATTTAAACCCCAAAAATCGGTTGCATCTACAAACTCGCATGTTTTATCCTTAATGTGAATGATAGTTGGCTTCTCAGCTTTGCCCTCAATCACGAGTGCATCATAGCCAGCTTTGCGCATGTGGACAGCCGCCAAGGTTCCTATGTTTCCGTCACCGTAACCGCCAGTCAAGGGGCTTTTTGAAGCAACAACAAGTTTGCCGCTATTAGGTAAACCAATAGCTGTTAATGGTCCGGTGGCAAAAATGAGTTTGTTTTCAGGCGATAAAGGTTCAGTTCCTTGTTTTAATGTGTCCCAGAGGGTTTTGATAGCGAAGCCTCTGCCGCCCAGAAAATTCAACGCCAATTCTTCATCGTATTTTTTTGGAGTAGCCTCACCTTTGGTTAAATCTATGTTAAGAAAAACGCCATTCCAGCCAAACATGTTGTTCACCAAAAACCATTCTTTAATGAAATCGAATCGGACATAAAAATATGCTGAAATCGGCAAGTTTTCAAGGAAATGAAATTTTCGTAGAGGCGAAAGTCACAGTGTACTTTCTGATGATCATTTATGTTTAGGAATGTTTATTTTTTCCATTAGCAAGTGTTTGGGTAACAGGTAACAAAGCTTGAGCTTCAAAGTAACAAGCAGAGCATCAAACATTGAATATGCCATACGAGACGTCATAGTGCATACTAAACAGCTAACTAAAGATGGCAAAAAAATCTATTACCTCAACATCGGTGACCCTGCAGCGTTTGATTTAACAGTGCCACCGCATGTCAAAGCAGCCCTATGCAAAGCTTTGCAAGAAGACAACAATTACTATTCACCTTCCGAAGGACTTTTGGAGCTTCGAGAAGCGGTTGCCAAGAAAGAAAAACGAGTCAACAATGTTGACATAACCGCTGAGGACGTCCTCATCACGGAGGGCATATCCGAAGGCATACAAATGTCACTTGCCGCCATCGTTGAGAGAGGCGATGAAATCCTTTTTCCAGGACCAACGTACCCTCCTTACATTTCCTACACAAAATTTTTTGAGGGCACCCCAGTCTCATACGAAACCGTTGAGTCAGAAGGCTGGCAACCCAACGTGGATGACCTGCGAAAGAAAATTTCCAAAAAAACCCGAGCGCTTGTGATCATCAACCCAAACAATCCTACCGGCGCCGTCTATGGCCGAAAAATGATTAAGGAAATGCTCGATGTAGCCGCAGAACACAAATTGCTAGTTTTGTCGGATGAAATCTACGACCAAATCACTTACTCTGACAATTTCGTGAGCACCGCCAGCCTTGCCAAAGATGTGCCTGTTCTGGGGTTCAACGGTTTCTCTAAAGCATACCAGATGACGGGGCTGCGTTTAGGTTACTTGTACTTTAAAAGCCAAAAAGGCGAACTTGATGCTCTTAGGCAGGGCATAGAAAAAGAATGTCGCATTCGCTTATGTGCCAACACGCCTGTTCAGAAAGCCGGCGTCGCTGCTCTTAATGGACCACAAGACCACATCAAAGGCGTCGTTGAAAAACTGCGTCAAAGAAGAGACTACTCATGCAAACGGCTTAACGAGATTGAAGGAATAAGTTCCACAAAGCCTGAGGGCGCATTTTATATTTTCCCAAAAATCCATGATATAGGCACAAGGTGGAAAACCGACATGGACTTCGTTGTGGATTTGCTTAAGCAAACCGGAGTGCTGATCGTTAACGGTTCAGGCTTTGACCCCGTGTATGGCAAAGGACACGCGAGAGCAGTATTTTTACCGCCGATTCCAGAGCTGGAAGAAGCGTTCAACGGCTTAGAAGCTTTCATGAAGAAAAGCAAACATTAGATTGAACATCGCGTCTGCCACTTCTACTATTAGACTATGTGAGAGAGAACAAATCTGGAATGAAAGGCGTGCAGAGACAGACAGAGACAGGCCGGGAGGGTCTGTGGGTAAAGTATTATTTTGATGAAATTAACGAAGAACAAAATTTGACTCAAGATAACGAAAAAAAGAAACAATAGAAAATTAGATTTTTGTTCCCTGAGTTGGGTCTTCGATGACTTTTTGGAACTCCGCCATAAGCTTCTTTGTGACTGGTCCGGGTTTGCTTGTGCCGATTACGCGTTTGTTGACTTCTCGTATAGGTACTATTTCCATGGCGGTGCCTGTGAAGAAGGCTTCGTCAGCTGTGAACATCATGAATGGTGTTAGGTTGGTTACGGTGAGTTTAATGCCGAGTTTAGCTACAAGCTTCTCGACGACTTCGGCGGTGATCCCGGCTAACGCTCCTGTTGAAGTAGGTGGTGTCAAGACTTCTCCGTTTTTGACAATGAACACGTTTTCGCCGACTCCTTCAGCGATGCAGCCGCTGCCTTCAAGACAGATAGCTTCGTCAACGCCGCATGCGTTAGCTTCGATTTTTGCTATGACACTGTTGAGGTAGTTGAGTGATTTTATTTCGTGTGTTGTTGCGTCAACTGGGTTTCTTCTGACCCATGAGAACATTGTTGTTATGCCTGTTTCTTTAGCGTTGCCTGCTCGTATGTTAATCGTGTCAGTGATGATTATGACTGTGGGTTTGGGGCATTTTCGCGGGTCAAGTCCGAGGTCTCCAACTCCTCTGCTCACGATCAATCGTATGTAGGAATCTTTCATTTTGTTTTTTCTAAGGGTTCCAACTACGGCTTGAATCATTTCTTCTTTAGTTAATGGGATTTGCAGCATTATTGCATGTGCTGAACGGAAAAGACGTTCAACATGCTCTTTTAGTTTGAAGACGATGCAGTTGTATTCACGGATTCCTTCGAAAACGCCGTCGCCGTAAAGGAACCCGTGGTCATAAACTGAAATTTTAGCCTCTGACTTTGGGTAGTATTTCCCGTCAATGTAGACTTGTAGTTCGCTGTTCATTTGTTTTCCACTTCTTGATTGGATGATTCATATTGTCCAATTATTTGATATAGTTTACGTCAATGATACATATAATTCGTTTATCAGCCGTGGAATTGCGGTCTCTTCGAAAGGTACATTGGGAGCGGCAAAGGCTTGAATGGTTTGTCAACGATTTTTTCTGATACTTTCGCTATTAATTGGTCAGCGGTCATGTTGTGTTGTTGCCCCT
>Ga0182021_10003176_pt1 | contig 19325 bp, 15 predicted proteins | sample 612E3MmetaG_FD_120493 | JGI IMG/M metagenome (GOLD analysis project Ga0182021, IMG submission 120493) | Permafrost microbial communities from Stordalen Mire, Sweden - 612E3M metaG (Illumina Assembly) | ecosystem: Environmental > Terrestrial > Soil > Wetlands > Permafrost | place: Sweden... | reverse complement strand
TCGACGGCGGCGGCCTATTCGGTGAATGTCACAGTGGTGCCCGACGGAGCGCTCGGTTATCTGAGCGCCTGGCAGACCGGTGCGACGCAGCCGAACGTCTCCACGTTGAACTCCTGGGACGGCAGCGTGGTTGCGAACGCGGCCATCGTTCCTGCGGGCACCGGCGGTGCAATCAGCGTCTTCGTGACCAACCCGACCAACGTGATTCTCGATATCAACGGGTATTTCGCGCCGTAGGCCAGCGCGGAAGCAGGATCCGTTGAGGCTATCGCGGCAGCCAGACTAGACGGCCGCTCTTGCGCCGGCTTGCAAAAACACGACGCGCAGAAGCCGGTCCGCTTCGCGCGCGGTTTCCTGGCGTTTCCGGGGAGTCTGGGCCTCCTCGACCAGCCGCGAGCGGCAGATCGCTTCATCGACCTCCAGAGGTTGGCCGCCCAGTTCCCGGAAACGGCGATACCCGGCGACCTCCCGCCGCGCCTTCGCCAGCGCGCCTGGCGAGGAGCGTGTCAGGCGATCGAAAAGGCCGTGGGCGGAACCTCCGGGGCGGTGGCAGTGGCAGCGGGGATTGCCACACCGGCCCCCGGTGCTGGTGATGGCGCCAGACGGCATATCGCCCAACCGGACCACTTCCGGCCGATGGCAGGGCGTCGGGTTTCTGGTTCCGTAGGGGGGGCAGACATGTGCCTCCACCCCCTGCCCAGTACGCGAGCCGGCCGTTGTAGTATCCTCGGATGTTGGAGAATTCGAACAGTACGTGGAGGTTCGTCATGATCCTGAAGAGAATGGCTGTGCTCGCCGGCGCGTTGCTGATTTGTGCGGGTGTTTTGCCGGCCCAGATCACCTGCATCGAGGGGAAGGTCACCGGAGAAGATGGCCAACCCCTTAAGGACGCTGTCATCAAGATCGAGCGCACTGACGTCATCGGCCATTACCAAGTCAAGACCGACAAGAAGGGGCATTACTTCTATGGCGGGCTGGCCATCGGCTCGTATAACGTGTGCGTGGAAGTGGACGGGAAGCAGCGCGACTGCGCGAACAAGGTCAAGACCTCGACGCAGAATTACCAAGAGATCAGTTTCGATCTCCATGCCCAGAAGGAGCGGGCTGAAGCCGCCACAACGGGCGTTGGACTCACCAAGGACCAGGAACGCCAGATGACGTCCGAGGAGCGCAGCCAAATGAAGAAGGCACAGGCAGATCGGGCGCAGGCCTTGGAACATAAGCAGAAGCTGAACGAATCGTTCGCATCGGGCATGCAGGCTCTGAACTGCGCGAACAAGACGGGGCCTTGCGTCCCCCCTGCCGCCGATCCCAACAACCCGCAGGCCGCGCCGCCGCCCATGACCCCCGAGACCTATTTCGCGCAAGCCGCGGCATCCTTCAAGCATGCGGCCGAGCTCGATCCCAAGCAGGACGTTGTCTGGTCGCACCTGGCCGAGGCCCAAGTCGGTCTGGCGAAGACGCAGACCGGGGCCGATCAGCAGGCCTCGCTGGCGGATGCGAAAGACAGTTTCGAGAAGGCGATCGCGCTCAAGCCGGCCGATCCCGCAATCCACAACAACTATGCGCTGGCACTGGCGCAAATGAAAAAGTTCCCGGAGGCCACAGCCGAGTTGCAGAAGGCGGCTGAGCTCGACCCGCCCGGCGCCGGCAAGTACTACTACAACCTCGGCGCGCTGCTGGTGAACGCGGGCCAGTACGACGAGGCGGCCGGCATGTTCAAGAAGGCGATCGAGCTGACCCCGACCTACGCCGAGGCGCACTTCCAATACGCGATGTGTCTCTCGTCGAAGATGACGGTGACCCCGGACGGCAAGACGGTTGCGCCCCCGGAAATGAAGGACGAGCTGGACAAGTACCTGGAGCTGGCGCCCAACGGCGGCAACGCCGATGCGGCGAAAGCCATGCTGCAGACAATCGGCGCGGAAGTGCAGACCAAGTACGTCAACCCGAACGCGGCGAAGAAGCCGAAGAAATAAGTAGCCGCGCGATAGGAGTGCGGGGCGCTCGCCGGGGCGCCCCTTCTCATGATTCGAGTCGTCTTCTACCTTCTTCTCGCCGTCGTTCTGATCAGCCTCCTCCGGTCCGTCGCAGGCATTTTGGGAAAAGTCCTGAGCGCGGCGCTGGGACGGCCCGCTTCCGGCCGCTCGCCGTCTTCGGAACCGCGCAAGGCAGGCGAGCTCAAGCGCGACCCCGTCTGCGGCATCTACGTTTCCACGGCGACCTCGATCAAGCGCACCGTGGGCGGCGAGACGATCCACTTCTGCTCGGTCGAGTGCAGCGAGAAATACGGCCGGCAGGGGAAGGGATGATGGGAGCGCGGACGGACTCCCCGGTGCGCCACACTAGAGTATAGAGACAAAAGCGGGTGGTCATGTTTTCGCACACGATTTTCCGGCGGTTGTCGAGGTTGAGCGGAGCGCTGGCGCTGATCGCCGCGGTTACGTTCGCCTGCGCCCGGGTGCTGCATGTGAACCCGACCACCGTATCGCTCGCGTATCTGCTGGCCATCCTCGCGGTGGCTACCTGGGCGAGCCTGACCGAGGCAGTGCTGGCGTCCATCGTGGCGATGCTGTGTTTCAACTATTTCTTCCTGCCCCCGGTTGGGACCTTCACCATCGCCGACCCGCAGAATTGGGTGGCTCTGACCGCGTTTCTGGTGCTTGCGGTCACGGCCAGCAATCTCTCGGCGACGGCCCGGCGGAGGGCGGCCGAGTCCTCCGACCGCCGCGCCGAAATGGAGCGCCTCTACAACCTCAGCCGCGCGCTGATGATGGCGGAGATCGGCGAGGCCGCCGCGGCCCGGCACCTGGCGCGCGAGGTGGCGTCGGTGTTCGATCTGAAGGCCGTGGCCGTATTCGACCGCCGCAGCGGGGAAGTGGAGCGCGCCGGTCCGGAGGACCTTCCGATCGGCGAGAGCAAGCTGCGGGACGCGGCGGTCCAGAACACCGAACTCGATGAGAAGGGCGTCACCGCGCTACCCATCCGGTTGGGAGGGAGCCCCATCGGCGCCATCGGTGTGTTCAGCCGTTCCATATCGGATGCCGCGCTCCGCGCCATCTCGAATCTGGCCGCCATCTCGCTGGAGCGTGCGCGCACGCTCGATCTGGCCAGCCGGGCGGAGGCGGCGCGCCAGAGCCAGGAACTGAAGTCCACTCTGCTTGACGCCGTAGCGCACGAGTTCAAGACGCCCCTGACTTCGGTCAAGGCGGCGGCCTCGGCTCTGCTGTCGGGTGTGCAGGCCGATCCGACCGCCACCGAACTGCTGACCGTCATCGGCGAAGAGGCCGACCGCATGACCACCATGGTGAGCGAGGCCATCGAGATGGCGCGCATCGAGGCCGGCGAGTTGCGCATCAGCCAGGAACCGCGCGCGCCTGCCGAGCTGCTGTCCGCGGCCGTCAGGAAGATCGAGCCCAGCCTGGACGGGCGGCGCATCGAAGTCTCCGCCGCGAGCGGCCTGCCGCTGTGCAGCGCCGACCCCGCAATGTTCCGCACCGTCATTCTGCAACTGCTCGACAACGCGGCCAAGTACGCCCAGCCCGGCGCGCCGGTGTCGCTGGGGGCCGAAGCCACGCCCGAGGGCATCGTGTTCAGCGTGGCGGACCGCGGGCCCGGCATTCGCGAACAGGAACGCGAGCGGGTCTTCGAGAAGTTCTATCGGTGCGAAAAGGACCGCCAGCGAATTCCCGGCACAGGGATGGGGCTCGCCATCGCACGGGAGATCGTTCAGGCGCATGGCGGGAGGATGTGGGTGGAGTCCTCGCCGGAAGGCTCGCGCTTCTGCTTCTCGCTTCCGCTGGCCACCGGGCGGATGCCTTCATGAGCGCCACACGGGTGCTGGTGGTTGACGACGAACCACAAATCCGCCGCGTGATGCGCGCCACGCTGACCGGGCTCGGTTACTTCGTGGCCGATGCGCGCAGCGGCGAAGAAGCCATCGAAAAGCTCACCGCCGAGCGGTTCGACCTGGTGCTCCTGGACATGAACATGCCGGGGATGGGGGGACTTGCCGCCTGCCGCGAGATACGGGCGCACTGGGACGTTGCGGTGATCGTCCTGACGGTCCGCAACGCCGAAAAGGACAAGGTGCAGGCGCTCGACGCGGGCGCCGACGATTACATCACCAAGCCGTTCAGCATGCCCGAGCTGCTGGCGCGCATCCGGGCGGCGCTGCGCCGGCTTCCCCAGCGGCCCGAAGACAGCCTGGGAACGGTCAACCTGGACGAGGTCGAGATCAACCTCAAGACCCGCCGCGTGACGATGGGAGAGCGCGAGGGCCGGCTGACTCCCAAGGAGTTCGACCTGCTCGAGTACTTTCTCACGCACCCCAATCAGCCCATCGCGCACGGCACGTTGCTGCAAGCCGTCTGGGGGCCCGACTACGGCGACGAGGTCGAGTATCTGCGGGTCTTCGTTAACCAGCTCCGCAAGAAGATCGAGCCGGACCCGTCGCATCCGCGATACCTGCTGACCGAACCCTGGATGGGCTACCGGTTCAACCTGCCGGGCGAGAACTGAGTGCAGACAGGAGGCAGGAGACGGGAGCGGCTGTGGCCCGTAGCATGCCGGGATGGCTGGCGGTTCGGCTGGGGATGACCGGCTGACTGAGCCACGGGAGACCGGCTGCCGGTTCCACCTGTCGGGCGAGTGGCCTGCGGGGCTCGTGGCTGCGGCCTCCTGTCTCCCGGCCCCCGGTTTCCCTTACGAAATCCTGACGCGCTCCTTATGCCTTTTTTATGGGTTCGCCGCTAACCTGAATCAGGTGACGAACATGATGGAAGCCCGGCTCGCGGAAGGTGCGGCCCCCGTATGCGCACCTCTGCTCACGGAAGGCGCAAGGATCGAGGTCGTGGTGGTCTACACCAGCATGAAGCGCACGCTGGCCGCGCTCCGGGCCGCCGGCAGCCTCGCGCGCGGTTTCGATGCACGCATCCACCTGGTGGTGCCGCAGATCGTGCCCTTTCCGGCGCAGCTCGATGAGCCGCCGGTTCAGAAGGAGTTCGCGGAACGGAAGTTCCGCACCCTGGCGGAGGAATCCGCTATCGAAACCAGGGTGGACATCTGCCTCTGCCGCGACCGGGAGACCGGGGTGCTGCACAGTATCAGGCCGCGGTCTATCGTGGTGGTAGGGGCCGCTATGCGTTTTTGGCCGTTCGGACGGGAGCGGCGGCTGGCCCGGACTCTCCGGAAGCACGGCCACCAGGTGCTGCTGGTAAGCTCGAACTGAGGAGACGCGGAATGCTTGATTTCCTGTACGTTCTGACCGGGGTTGCCGGCTTCGTCGTATTGTGGGCCATCACGAAGGCCTGCGACCGGCTGTGAGGGGGATGATCCATGGACTATGTGATTGCAGGCATCACCGGAGTGGCTCTGTTGGTGTATCTGACTTGGGCGCTGCTTCGCCCGGAGAAGTTCTGAGGGCTCTATGACAGGCTTGGGAATCCTCCAAATCGCCGTTTTCTTCGGCGTGATCCTCCTGATCACGAAGCCGCTCGGGCTGTTCATGGCCAAAGTGTTTGAGGGCGAGCGCACGTTTCTGCATCCCGTGATCCGGCCCGTTGAGCGCCTGGTCTACAAGCTGTGCGGCATCCGGGAGGACGTGGAACAACGCTGGACCCATTACGCGGGTGGTGTCCTCGCGTTCAGCATCTTCGCTTTCCTGTTCGTCTACGCGCTGCAACGGCTGCAAGGCTTCCTGCCATTCAATCCGCAGGGCTTCGGCGGCAAGCTGATTTCGCCGGACCTGGCCTACAACACCGCGGTCAGCTTCCTGACCAACACGAACTGGCAGGTCTATAACCCCGAGACGACGGTGAGCTACCTGGTGCAGATGGCGGCGCTGGCGGTGCAGAATTTCGCCTCTGCCGCCGTCGGCATTGCCGCCGCGGTGGCGATCATTCGAGGATTCGCGCGGCATCAGGTCTCGAGCATCGGCAATTTCTGGGTGGACCTCACCCGCTCGACGCTCTACATCCTGCTGCCAATCTCGATCGTTGCGGCGTTGTTGCTCTGCTCCCAGGGCGCGATCCAGAACCTCCATCCCTACACCGTGGTTAAGACCGTCGAAGGCGCCACGCAGACCATTCCGCAAGGGCCGGCTGCGTCCCAGGAAGTGATCAAGATGCTGGGGACCAATGGCGGCGGGTTCTTTAACGCCAACTCCGCGCACCCCTATGAGAACCCCACTCCCTTCACCAATCTCATTCAGGTGCTGCTGATCTTCTGCATACCCGCCGGCCTCACGTATACGTTTGGCCGCATGGTGGGCGACACGCGGCAGGGCTGGGCGATTTTCGCGGCCATGGCCGTGATGTTCTTGGTTGGCGTTTTCGTCTGCTATGGCTTTGAGCAGGCCGGCAACCCCATCCTGGCCAAACTCGGACTTCAGAACGCAGCCACCGATCGCCAGGCGGGCGGCAACATGGAAGGAAAGGAGACGCGCTTCGGGATCGCTGCGTCGTCTTTGTTCGTGACGGTCACCACCAACGCCAGTTGCGGCGCCGTCAACAGCGCGCACGATGCACTCACGCCTCTCGGCGGCCTGGTCCCCATGTTCAACCTCCAGACGGACGAGGTCATTTTCGGCGGAGTTGGCTCGGGCCTTTACGGCATGTTGCTGTACGCCATCGTCGCAGTCTTCATTGCCGGACTGATGGTGGGCAGAACGCCCGAGTACCTGGGAAAGAAGATCCAGCAGAAGGAAGTCAAGATGGCGATGCTGCCGATCCTGGCGACATCGTTCCTGATCCTGGTTCTCACTGCGGCCAGTTCCGTTGCTCCATTCCACAAGGACAGCTACTGGAATCCCCCCGGCCCGGCGACCGCCAATCTGGGCAACGCCGGCCCGCACGGTTTCAGTGAGATTCTCTATATGTACTCGAGCGCGTCGGAGAACAACGGCAGCGCCTTCGGAGGAATCAACGGCAACACCCCCTGGTACAACGTCACGACCGGCCTGGCCATGGTCTTCGGCCGGTTCATGTTCATCGTGCCGCTGCTGGCCGTAGCGGGCAGCCTGGCCGCCAAGAAGAAAGTGCCGGTATCGAGCGGGACTTTGCCTACGCACGGCCCGCTCTTCGTGGGGCTGCTGGTGGCGACGGTGATTGTCGTCGGTGCGTTGACGTTCTTCCCGGCGCTGGCGCTCGGCCCGATTGTGGAGCACTTCCTCATGCACCAGGGGAAACTGTTCTCGCTTGTGCTGTTTGGGAGCTAAGCCATGACGACCCCCGTAATTCCACCTGCGATCGACGATTCGACGTCGCTCATCCCGAAGAAGATGGCGCGCGCGCGTCCCCTGTTCGATCCCGAGCTTCTCCGGCGCGCCATCGGCGCTTCGTTCGGCAAGCTGAATCCCGTCACGTTGATGAAAAACCCGGTCATCTTCGTGGTCGAGGTCGGCGCCGCCCTGACGACGGCGTTCCTGATCCGGGACTTGGTCACAGGCGCGGCCGGCCTGGGATTCGAGCTGCAGATCTGTATCTGGCTGTGGTTCACCGTGCTGTTCGCTACCTTCGCCGAGGCCATGGCCGAAGCCCGCGGTAAGGCCCAGGCGGACACGCTGCGCAAGACCAAGAGCGACGCCACCGCCCACCGCCTGCTTCCCGATGGAACCAGCGATAGGGTCCCCTCTTCGAAGCTGCGCGCCGGAGACGTGGTGCTGTGCAACACGGGCGAATTGGTCCCGGGCGACGGCGAAGTCATCGAAGGCATCGCTACGGTCGACGAATCCGTCATCACCGGGGAGAGCGCACCCGTGATTCGCGAGTCGGGCGGCGACCGCAGCGCCGTCACCGGCGGCACCAAGGTGCTCTCCGATCAGATCAAGATCCGCATCACCTCAAACCCCGGCGAAACATTTCTGGACCGCATGATTGCGCTGGTCGAAGGCGCTTCGCGCCAGAAAACGCCCAACGAGATCGCGCTCAATATTCTGATCGCGGGGCTGACGCTCATCTTCCTGTTTGCCGTGGCTACGCTGGTGCCGTACGCGGTGTACAGCGTGGCTTCGGCCCACGCGGGCACCGTTCCGACCATTCCCGTGTACGTCGCCCTGCTGGTGTGCTTGATTCCCACCACCATCGGCGGGCTGCTCTCGGCGATCGGCATCGCCGGCATGGATCGCGTGATGCAGCACAACGTGCTGGCCATGAGCGGCAAGGCCGTCGAAGCCGCCGGCGACGTGAACACCCTGCTGCTCGATAAGACCGGAACCATCACGCTTGGCAACCGCCAGGCGGTGGCTTTCCTGCCCGGCGACGGCGTCACCGAAGACGAACTGGCGGACGCAGCCCAGCTTTCGAGCCTCGCCGACGAGACTCCCGAAGGGCGCTCGATTGTCGTCCTCGCCAAAGAGAAGTACAAACTGCGGGGCCGCGAGGTCTCGGAGCACAACGCGCACTTCATTCCGTTTTCGGCTTACACGCGCATGAGCGGCGTCGATATCGACGGCCGCCGGCTGCGCAAGGGGGCCACGGGCGCCATCGTCGAGTTCGCTAAGGAAGAGGGCGGCGCGGTGAAGCCGGCCATCAGCGAGCTGTCCGACCGGATCTCGCGCACCGGGGGCACGCCGCTGGCTGTCGCCGACGGGCCTCGCCTGCTGGGCGTCATCCACCTCAAGGACATCGTCAAGGGCGGCATGAAGGAGCGCATCGCGCAGTTACGCGCCATGGGAATTCGCTCCGTGATGGTTACCGGCGATAATCCTCTGACCGCGGCTGCGATCGCCGCCGAAGCGGGGGTGGACGACTTCCTGGCGCAGGCCACGCCCAAGGACAAGCTCGAATACATCCGCAAGGAACAGGCCGGCGCGCGCATGGTGGCCATGACCGGCGACGGCACCAACGACGCTCCGGCGCTGGCGCAGGCCGATGTCGGCCTGGCCATGAACAGTGGAACCATGGCGGCCAAGGAAGCCGGCAACATGGTGGACCTCGACAGCAATCCCACCAAGCTCATCGAGGTGGTTGCCATCGGCAAGCAGTTGCTCATCACCCGTGGCGCACTGACCACGTTTTCCATCATGAACGACGTCTCCAAGTACTTCGCCATCATCCCGGCGATGTTCATGGTGACGTACCCGGCGCTGGCCAAGCTGAACATCATGTACCTGCGCACGCCGCAGAGCGCCGTGCTGGCCGCGGTGATTTTCAACGCGCTGATCATCGTCGCGCTGGTGCCGCTGGCGTTGCGCGGCGTGAAGTACCGGCCGCAGAGCGCCGCCGGAATGCTGCGGCGGAACCTGTGGATTTACGGCGTGGGCGGCTTCGTCGCACCGTTCCCGTTCATCTGGCTGATCGACCGGATACTGGGCTTGCTGAGACTGGCCTGAGGAGGCACTATGTGGCAGCAGATGTTTCGCGGCTTCAAAATGATGCTGGTGTTGACGGTCCTCACCGGCCTCGCTTACCCGCTGGTGGTCACCGGACTGTGCCAGGTGTTCTTTCGCGATCGGGCGAATGGCAGTCTGGTCAGCGCCAACGGCCGGATTGCCGGTTCCAGCCTCATTGGCCAGAACTTCACCAGACCGGAGTACTTCCAGCCCCGGCCCTCCGCGGCCGGCAACAACGGATACGATCCGATGGCGTCCGGGCCGGCCAACCTCGGGCCCACCAATCAGAAACTGGCCGATCGCGTGAAGGACTCGGTCGCCGCGTTCCAAAAGGCCAATCCCGATTACACCGGCCCGATCCCAGCCGATCTTCTAACCACGTCTGCCAGCGGCCTCGATCCGGACATCAGCCCGGCGTCGGCGGATGCGCAGGCGGCTCGCGTAGCCAAGGCGCGGGGAATCGCCGTCGAGCGAGTCCGGAGCCTCATCGCCAGCAGCACCCAGGGGCGCGACCTGGGCTTTCTGGGGGAGCCGCGGGTGAACGTCCTGGCGATCAACCTGGCACTGGATTCCAGCGTTCCGAACAAGTGAGCCGGCTTTCGTTGTTTGGCCTGTTCGCCGTTGCCGCCATGCTCGGCTGCTATGCGCTGGAGCGCCGCAGCCACTGGTTCGTGTTCGCTTTCGCCTGGGCTTGCGTGCTGGCGTCCATCTATGGCTTTCTTCAAGGGGCGTGGCCCTTCGGCCTGGTTGAAGCGATCTGGTCTATAGTGGCATTGCGCAAGTGGTGGCTCGCCAGAAAGCCGGGCTGAGCGCGCAGGTCCGTTTGCGAAGGCCTTGGAGGTACTTACAAATGAAACGGCGAATGTGTAGCCTGACGATCGGCTTGTTGCTCTCGGTGTCGTGCGCGATTGCGCAAGAGCCTGCAGCGGCCCCCGCTGCCACGCCAACCCCGGAACCCGCTGCGGTCGCGGCGCCCGCTCCGGCCCCGCTGCCCGCCCCGGCAGTTGCAGGCCCCGTGCAGTGGCTGCCCCCGGCCACTTTCGATGCCGGACCATTCGGCAAGCTCGCCGTGAACGGCATCCTGGACGGTCTGGGCATGGTGACGCAGAATCACGTCGCGGGCGATAAGAGCACGCAAGCGGCTCTGAGCAACGGGCAGGTTTTCATTCAAAAGACGGACGGGTGGTGGCAGTTTTACCTCCAGGCTGGCGCCTACAATATCGCGGATCTCGGGGTGCCGTTCATGGCCACCGACAAGACCGTGAGCGAACTCTATGGGCCGGTGCCGGTCGCCTTCCTGAAGCTCGCTCCGGCGAAAAACACCTCGATCCTGGTGGGCGCGCTGCCGACGCTGATCGGCGCGGAGTACACGTTCTCCTTCGAGAACATGAACATCCATCGCGGCCTGCTGTGGAACCAGGAGAACGCCGTCAATCGAGGCATCCAGGTGAACCAGACCATGGGCAAGTTCACCGCCTCCCTGAGTTGGAACGACGGTTTCTATTCTAACCGTTACAACTGGGTGAGCGGCTCCCTGACTTACGCCAACGGACCCCACAGCCTGATGTTCGTGGGTGGTGGAAACGTGGGGCAGACGGACTATTCGAGCTTTGCCACACCCGTACAGGACAATGGCAGCATTTACAATGTCATGTACACATACACGAAGGGGCCCTGGGTCATCGAGCCATACTTTCAATACACCAACGTGCCGACTAACGCCAAGCTCGGCATCGTGAAGGGAGCCTCGACCACAGGCGGTGCAATCCTGGCGAGTCACGCCTTCAAACACGGCTTCTCGCTGGCGGGGCGCTGGGAATATATCGGGAGCACGGGGAGCGTCGCCGACCAAGCCGTCAATCTGATGTACGGTCCGGGTAGCGCGGGGACTTCGGTGACGGTGACGCCGACCTTTCAACACGCTGGTTTCTTCGTTCGCGGGGACCTGGCTTTCGTTCATTTGAGCAGCATGACGCCGGGTGACGGCTTTGGCTCTTTGGGCATGAACCAGAACCAGACCCGAGCGATGGCCGAAGTCGGATTCATCTTCGGCAACAACATAGCTGACAAGAAATAGCCTTTTCGGGCGCATACGGGGTCAAGGACTTCACCCTGACGGCGGAGTTCAAGGCACGCGGAACAACCTCCCCGCCGATGCTGTGGCGACGCATTGGAGCATCCCGCGGCATTCTACAATAGGCGTTGCGGCTCGACGGAGCAACGGGAATTGGAGCCGGCCGGTCAGAACCACAAGGAGACAGGCAGAAGACCGTGGACAAGCGCATTCCATTGGTGATCCGACAGGTCGCGTACAATCTACGTGGCGGATTCCTGGTTCGTCCTCTAATCATCACGCTCACACTCGGTTGCGTGGGTGCGCTGCTGTCGTTCCTCGAAGAGTTAGTCCCCGGGTTCTCCGATTTCGTTCCGGAGGTGCTCTTTCCGTCTCATTCCGATCCACAAGTGGCGCAGGTCATCTTGGGAAGCATTGCGACGTCGATCATGACCGTGGTCTCGATCGTTTTCGCGATCCTGCTGATGACGCTCACGCTGGCCTCCATGCAGTTTTCTCCGCGCATCATCGTCGGCTTTTCCAGGGATCGCGTAACGCAATGGACGCTGGGGATCTTTCTCGGTACATTTGCCTACTGCATGGCCGCACTTCCCGCGGCGCACTCGCTCCCGCACCCGTTCGCGCCGGTCGTCACGGTGATGGGGGCGATGCTGCTGGCGCTGGCCTGCGTCGGCTGGTTGCTGTTCTTCATCCATCACATCTCGCGCGCGATCAGCGTCAACCACATCGTGGACCGGATCGCTTCGGAAACCGAGGCGATAATCGACGAGATGATGCGGTGGCCGCACCGACCGGGCCGCCCGGAAAGCGACGATCCGCGACGGGGATACACCTGGGAAACGACGATCACCAGCCAGGTCTCCGGCTACATCCGCTTCCTCGACACCCGGCGCTTGGTCGCGGTTGCCAAGTCCCACCGCGTCAAAGTCGACGTCCTACGCCGCGTCGGCCACTTCGTCCCGGCCGGAGTTCCGCTGATGAAGCTCTCGAAGGGCGACCGGATACCGCCGGATGGGATCGAGGAGCTTCGAGGAGCATTCGACTTCGGTCCCACCAGGACCCTGCAGCAGGACGTGGAATTTGGAGTTTTGCAGATTGTCGACATCGCGCTGAAAGCCATTTCGCCCGCGGTCAATGACCCCACCACCGCGATCGGTTCGGTGGACCAGTTGAGCCGCATCCTGATCCGGTTTGCGTCGCGTGAAACGCCGGAGTCGATTCTCTATGATCCGCCTGGGCTCTTTCGCGTTCACGTTCCATGGATCGGCTTTGAGCGGCTCCTGGATTCGGCTTTCGAGCAAATACGCATGTATTCCAGGTCCGATGTTGCGGTTAGCTTGCGTCTGTTGCGCGCGCTGACTGACATCGCCTTCACCACACCCGACCCGCTGTTCCGTCGGGTTCTCTCGGAGCGCGGCCGGCGAATCGTCGAAGGTTGCGCAAGCGCCCTGGGTGAGGAAGAGCTGAAGCCCCTTCGTGCGAGAGCGGCGGCGCTCGATGTTGTCACTGCTCCGACTCAGGCGGGCGCCGGAGCCTCCGGTAGGCCGTGAACTCGAGCCGCGTGGATGCGGCGTCGAAGGGGCCCGAATACTTTCAGCCCCGGCCCTCCGCCGCCGGCAACGATCGATATGACCCGACCTCTTCCGGCCCGGCCAATCTCGGACCCACCAATCAGAAACTGGCCGACCGCGTGAAGGACTCGGTCGCCGCGTTCCAAAAGGCAAATCCCGATTACACCGGCCCGATCCCAGCCGATCTTCTAACCACGTCTGCCAGCGGCCTCGATCCGGACATCAGCCCCGCGTCGGCGGATGCGCAGGCGGCTCGCGTAGCCAAGGCGCGGGGAATCGCCGTCGAGCAAGTCCGGAGCCTCATCGCCAGCAGCACCCAGGGGCGCGACCTGGGCTTTCTGGGGGAGCCGCGGGTGAACGTCCTGGCGATCAACCTGGCACTCGACCGGAGCTTTCCGAACAGGTGAGCATGCGGGCGCGAGTTCGATGGCCGGCGCAATACCCCCCTTCGACCGCCGCGCCGCGAACAGGTGAGCACGCCGGCGCGAGTTGCATGGCCGTGCGGGAGCGGCGGGTTGAATCTCGCCGCCGCACACTGACGGGCTCGTCACGAACCCGTCACTTCGCCTTGGCCCGGCCGAAGATCCGCACTCGCACAACGATGTGGCGGCCCTCGTCCGCCACAAGCTGGAGATACCGGGGAGAGCCGATCATGTTGTTCACCGCCGCAGGATTCGCGTGGTTGGTCAGGTTGTTCACACCGGCACGGATGGCCAGCCGGTAACCCCCAAAAACGAACCGCCGTTCGATGTGCAGATTCAGTTCGAAGTTAAAGGGGAAACGGAGGGAGTCCACTCCGCCCGCGATTGCTCCGGCTTCATTGACGGCCGAAAACGGAAAGCCGCTGCGCGCATCCGCGAGAACCGCGACGGCCCAGTTGCTTCCCGGCAAAGGCAGGTACGCCCAGCCCAGAAAACGGTTGGGGGCATTCCAGGGCACGGGGACGAATTCGTTCAGCACCTGAAAGGACTGGTCGATCGTCAGATCCAAAACCCCGTTCGATATTGCACGTGAGCGTGTGTAACTGGCCATCCACTCGAACTGCCCGGAGAACGTCTGGCGAACCGCGATGTGCACGGCGTCGTAGGCGTCGCGGCGGCCGTTGGTGAGCGTGTAGATGCCCGGAAGGACCGGGCTCCCGAAGAGCGTCTCGATGCCGGAGGACCCTGCGGCTTGCGCCGCAGCGTCGACGTAGCTGAAGCCGTCGGTTCCGCGGCGCCGCAAGTACTCGGCGCTGGCCACCAGTTGGGGCCGGAAATGATGCTCGATTTGGGCGCTCCAGTTCCGATAGCCGGGCAGCCTGAAGCCGCGGCCGGCGATCGCGAATGCGGTCACCTGCGGGTTGCCGGCTGGAGTGCCGTCCGGATTCAGGTAGGTGGTCTCGGCGATCTGATCGAGCGGGCGGCTGAACAACGCGAGGTTGGAGGCGTCGTGCGTGATCGCGAATCCCGCCGAGAGTTTCGTATTGCCGGCGGCGAACGGCGACCAGGCGGCAGAGAGTCTCGGCGCCAGCACGAAGTCGCCCGTCAGCCGATCCCAGTCCTGGCGGATGCCGGCTTCCACCTGCAGGTTCTTCTCCAGCTTCCAGCTATCCACGGCGTAGGACGACGCTTCGACGTTGGAGCGCTGGAACGCGCCGTGGCCGGTAAAGACGGTCCGCCAGAGCGGGTAACCCGCCAAGCCGATCTCCTCATAGCCGGTGCGCGCGAAATCGGCCCGATAGTCCAGCCAATCGAAATCGGCGCCAACCTTTAACTGGTGCGTTCCGGCAAACTCGATCTGCGGCAGGAATGCATTCGCCATCGCCTCGTTCCTGCTCGACCACTGGCCCGAGTTCACGAAGTTGTACCCGCTTCGCCCGCTGGGAGCGAGGACGTACAACCCGTCGCCCTGCGGCGTCCGCAGGTCGAAGTAACGGCTATACCCATAGCCGACCTCGACCACCGTTCCTTTACCCAGGTACATCTGATCTCTGAGGCTGCCAAAGTACTCGCTGGCCCGTTGCGTGGTCGTCGTCGAAACCGGGTCCAGCGGGCCCAATCCTATGCGGCTGTGGTTGTCGAGATTCACCAGGAAATCGGTAAAGAGAATCTGGGACGGCGTCAAGTTGACCTGGGTGTGAAGCAGGTTGCTGACCGCCCAGCCGAAGCGCTGGTTCTGCCCGCTCGGCAGGCCGTTGACGACAGTGCGGTCATACTCCGCTCCGATATTGTCCGCGAACCAGACCCGGCCGCGCCGGATCGGCCCGGAGACGCCGGCCCGCGGCGTCCAGTTTCCGAAATGGATCCCGTGCTGGGTGCCCAGGCCGGGGATGAAGTTGGTTGCCGTGGCGTGAAACTGGTCGGAGCCCGTGTCGGTGTGGATGGTCAGCGCGCCCGCCGAGCCTTTCCCGAACTCGGGCGACAGGCGGCCGCTCTCGAACTCCATGTCCCGAATGCCCTCAATGGCGAGGCGCGTGCCGAAGCGCCCGGAGACCGGGTTGGCGACATCGAAGTCGTTCAGGGCGTAGTGCACCTGGTTCTCGGCGCTGCCCTCGAAGTGCAGCGTTCCGGTGGAATCCGCGACCACGCCCGGGATCATGTCCATGGCGTTGCGGAGGCTGTGGGACGCCACGTAAGGGAGGTTATTGACCTCGGTCCCGCTCAAGTTCTCCTGGTGTGCGGTCTGCTCCGGGCCCGCCTGCGAGGGGGTGCCGTTGACGACCACGCTCTGGAGCACTTCCCGGAGCGGGTTGAGAACCAGGACCAGCTCGCGATCCGCACCCACGCGGAGGCGGTAGTTCCGCAACTCGAAGTAGCCCTCCCGCTGGACGTCGATCGTATAGTCGCCCGGCGAAGGCAGAGCGATCGCGAACGTGCCCGACGGAGAGGTCACGGTGGGCACCGCCTGGCTATCCGCTCCCGCCACCGCGATCCGCGCCTGGCCGACGGGCACTTCGTTTTCGTCGACGACCCGGCCCGTCAGCCGGACTTGTTCGGCGCAGCACTGAGCCGCGGCAAACAGCGCGAACAGGGCCGCCGCGCGGGTAGAGTTCCACGCGCGGCACCGTTCTCCGGCGCTGCCCGAACAACCGTGCGGCATCTGCCTATCATCCTACGGATAACGAACCCCCGCGCAGGGCGCAACCCGGCGGACAGGCCCCGGCCCATCGAGCCGCCTGCCGGGAACGAATCCGCGTCAGATTGCCGACCGCAGAACCAGATTCACCACGATCATCAGCGCCGAGGATGCCGGAAGGATCAGGAGCGCCTTCTTCAGCCGTCTCGGATCGTCCCCGCCGATGGCCCCGATGATCGGCGAGCTGACGGCCAGCCCGATCCAGCCGAACATCGCGACGATCCCCATGGCCGTCGCTTTGGCCGGGCCGAATACGTTCCCCGCGATCGCGAGCACGGTCGGAAACACCGGAGCCATGGCGACACCCGCGCAGAATACCGCGACCCACGCCATGGCGGGCCTGCGGGCCTGGAGCGCCAGCCAGGTCGTGATCGTCATTAGCACGGCCGCAACCAGCGTGACGGTTTCCGGCCGCATCGTCTTGAACGCCGGCGCAACGGCCACTCGCCCGAGAAGCAAACCCAGCGCAAAGCCGAGCGAGAGGATGTTCAACGCGCGTACTTCCGAAATGCCCTGCGCGATCAGGTGCCGCGTCAGCCAGTTCCATACCCCGACCTCGCACGCCACGTAGAGGAAAAGCATGGCCGAGAGCAGCCAGAGCGCCGGATGTCCCAGCAGCTTGCCCGCTTCCGAGAGCGCAATTCCGCCCGCGGACCGTGCCGCCGGCATGGTCACGCTGGCGTTCACGGCGAGGGTGGCGGCGCAGGCCACCGCGGTCAGATAGCACAGGCGGGTCGAGTTTCCGCGCAGAAGGTTGGCCAGCACGAAGGGAGTCGCGAGGCCGCCCAGTCCGAAGAACACGTTCAGGAAGTTCAGCGCCGCGGCACGCTGGGAACCGCCCAGGTCGAAGGCCAGCGCGTTAGCTCCGGTGACGATGGTGCCTCCGCCCAACCCCAGAAGGAACAGGCACAGCAAGACGCTCGCGTAGCTCTTCGAGCCGGGCAGAAGGAATAGAGCCGTGGCGGCGGCCGCCAGGCCGAGAACCAGGCCCGTCTTGTAGCCCTGGCTGTCGATCAGCGGCCCCGCCGAAACGGAGGCGATCACCAGACCGATCGCCTGCGCCAGCGCGATGTTGCCGTTCTGCTTCGGCGTGAGATGGAAGCGGGCGGAAAGCGCGGGCAGAATCGTGCCCAGCATGGCGGCGATCGATCCGTATACGAAGATCGCGAAGATGGGGGCGAGCATCGGCATGGAACGCTCCTCCGGACGGCCGCCCGCAGATCGGATCCTGCCGAGCGGCAACTCACCCGATCTTCTCACGCTCCGCGGCTGCGGCGCGCGTGCCGGAATCCGTCCGTATGGTTTAGGTCACACGCTCGGCGCCCGGCTGCGCTATACTGAACTCAGACGTCGAGCCGCGAGAGTGGGCGAAAGCCCACTTTTTTGTTGGCCAGTGACTTACAGGCAAAATGAACGAAGAGATCGTCGCCAGGGTGACGGAGGTCGCCCGACGTGTCGCGCAATCGGAAGGCCTCGAAGTCGTTGAAGTCCAACTGCTCGGCGGGGGCAGGAAGCGGATGCTGCGAATCACAATCGATAAGCCGGCCGGCGTTTCCCACGCCGATTGTGAACTGATGTCGCACCAGGTGGGAACCATCCTCGACGTCGAGGACGTCATGCCGGGCGGGAGCTACACTCTCGAGGTGAGTTCGCCGGGCGTGGAGCGCAAGCTTCGCGGACCCGCGGATTTCGAGCGCTTTCTCGGCCGCAAGGCCAAGGTGGTGCTATCGGAGCCGGTCGAGGACCGGCGTCACTGGGAAGGCATTCTGGCCGGCTTCGCCGGGGATGTCGTCACGCTGGAGCCGTCGCCTGGAAGGACCGTCCGGTTCACCGTCCAACAGGTCGAAAAGGCAAACCTGAAACTCGACTGGTAATCCCGAACAGTCAACGAGGAAAGTATCTTGGGCACGATCTATCAGTCCATCGAGATTCTGAGCAAGGAAAAGGGAATCGACCCGCAGGTGATCGTCGACGCCGTCAAGGACGCCATGCTCGTCGCCGCCCGCAAGCACTATCGCACCGAAGAGGATCTCGTGGCGGAGTTCGATGAAAAGACCGGCGCCATCCATATCTTCGTCGTCAAGAAGGTGGTCGAGACCGTCGAGGACGCGCTTAACCAGCTCACGGTCGAGCAGGCCCGCGCCATCGACCCCGGCGCCGAGGTCGGTTCGGAAATCAGAATCCCGAAGTCCACCGATCTTCTCGGCCGCATCTCCGCTCAGACCGCCAAGCAGGTCATCCTCCAGAAGGTCCGGGAGGCCGAGCGCGAGACCGTCTACCAGGAGTTTTCCGGCCGGGTGGGCGAGTTGGTGAACTGCACCGTCAAGCGGGTCGAGGGTCCGGACCTGGTCGTGGACATCGGCAAGACCGAGGCCCGGCTGCTCAAGAAGGAGCAGTCCAGGCTGGAGAGTTTCAGCGTCGGCGACCGCGTCCGCTGCGTCATCAAGAGCGTCGAGAAGGCGGGCAAGAATCCGGGCGTGATGGTCTCCCGCGCGGCGCCCGAACTGGTGGTTCGCCTCTTCGAGCAGGAAGTGCCGGAAATCTACGACAGCACGGTCACCATCAAGGCCTGCGCCCGCGAAGCCGGCGAGCGCACCAAGATCGCCGTCCAGAGCCGCGACCGCGACGTGGACAGCGTGGGGGCCTGCGTCGGCATGAAGGGCATGCGGGTGCAGTCGATCATTCGCGAACTGCGCGGCGAGAAGATCGACATCATCGAATACTCCGACGATCCCGTGGGTTTCGCCACCCATGCCCTGAGCCCCGCCAAGATCAGCCGCGTCGCCATCCTGGACCCGGAAGGGAAGCACATGGAGGTCATCGTCGACGACACCCAGCTTTCGCTCGCCATCGGGAAGAAGGGGCAGAACGTGCGTCTGGCCGCCAAGCTTTTGGGCTGGAAGGTGGACATCAAGAGCGAAGAGGAGAAGCGCCAGGAGGTCGAATCGCAAATGGCCGCGCTGGTGGTCTCCGGCGCGCCGGTTTCCGTGCTCATCGATAGCGGCCTCACCGACAAGGTGATCGAGAAGCTGATCGAGTCTGGCGTCGGAACGGTGGAACAACTCGGGTCGATGACCCCCGAGCAGCTCGAAGAGATCCCGGGCGTGGGCCCCAAGACCGTCGAGGCCATCCAGCTCGCGGTAAACAGCTACTACGCTCAATACGAAGAGCCGGCTGGCAGCGCGGGCGAGAGCGCCCACCCGGCCGAGGCGGCGGTAGGGGCGCTGCCTGC
>Ga0182021_10003175_pt1 | contig 19327 bp, 18 predicted proteins | sample 612E3MmetaG_FD_120493 | JGI IMG/M metagenome (GOLD analysis project Ga0182021, IMG submission 120493) | Permafrost microbial communities from Stordalen Mire, Sweden - 612E3M metaG (Illumina Assembly) | ecosystem: Environmental > Terrestrial > Soil > Wetlands > Permafrost | place: Sweden... | reverse complement strand
CCCGTCCGTGCCAAAAGACGTGCCACGGAGCCTGCCGCGCCTTGAGGTCGTCGCCCTCCCAAAGACATCCACGCCGCCGTCCATCAGTGGACAAACCGGGTGAAGTCGTACGCGGCGGTCTTCGTGACCACGAGGTCCCAGGCGTCATACACTTCATAAGGGTCGACGAAGTGGCTGACCCGTAGCCGCAACTCGAACGGGCCCGAGATGCGCAAGCGGTAGAACCCATCGCACTGTACGTGGATTGTCAGAGTCTTGGGCACGCCCGCGGTAAACGCGATGGGTTCCGTGTCGCTGCCCGTTACGTTCTTGCCGGTCGGATCGAAGAGATTCCCCTGCACGTCGAACGTCCCCGACACGTCCATTGAAACCGTCGGCTCGAAGTCCAATTCGTCGATGAGGCCGTCGCCGTTGGTGTCGACGGCAGTCTCAGCGGGCACGGAGAGGATCTTCATGTCGTCGCCGAAGACGACCAGCGGATAGCTTCTCACTCGCATCCGCGACCCGCCGGTGCTCGCCCGGATGTCGTAGTCGCCCGGCTGCGCGACGGAAGCGGTCCCCGTCCAGTGACCGGTATTCACCTTCGTCATGACGACGGGCTCGCTCAAAGATTGACCCGCGATCGCCACTGTCAGCGTGTCCGAATCGGTCGGCTGCGTCAGGACGACGTCGATGGCGAACCGTTGGTTCTTCGCTACGAAGGTGTCCGCCAAGGCGACCACGAGATGGCGCTGGGTGGCGATCACGATGTAGCCAGCGACCTTGGCCGGAGTCTTTCCCGTGTTCTTGAGGGTCAAGGTGCCGTTGACCGGCTTCGCCGGCTGATAGGTCAACGTCCAGCCAAGCGCGCTCTGAGCGCCGGCCAGTGCCGCTCCATTGAACGTGCCGCTCACATCGCTGCTGTCGGAGTACACGCCAACCGACGCCCAGGTCGAGCCCTCGAAATCGAGCGGCACGGAGATCGTCTTCCCGGGCGAGATCGACCGCGAGAAGTAGCCGGTGCCGTCCTGGGACTCCGAATCGATCGGCGTCGCCGTCGCCATTGGTGCGGGGGGCGGCGTGACCAGGAGCGTGGAGCTGGGTGTTGGGGGCGGCGTTGGCACGAAGCAATTCGCCGGCATCGGCGTGGGCGCATTGGGGCCGTCCTGACACATCACACGGGTCGGACTCGCTGCCGGCAGGTCGATGGGCAGGGATCCCACGACGACTGGCGAGTTGGAGCCCAAAGCCGGCGCGCTCGGCGTCTCTGCGGCGCTCGTGCAGCCGGCGGCAAGCAGCCCCAGGAGGGCCAGAACGCCGGCTAAACGCGCCCGACTATCATTCTTTCCCGGTCCCACTCGCATCATCATCCCCTCTGCAAGTCTTCGAAAGACTCTTGTCCGAGTGTCGCCGGTCGGTCGCGCAAGTCAAGCACAAGTCCGACGATAGTCAGGTAATCTCGCCGAGATTCCCGACAGCAGCCCCACCTTCCTGCCGTACCGGGCACTCGGCCGGACCCTCGTCGGATTCAATGCCGGCGACACCTGGACTAGGCTGATCGTCGCAGAGCCCATTTTCGGTCGGTTACTCTGTTGTTCAAACAAGCCGCTCGGATCGGGGATGCCATGACCCGCCGTCGCCATTTCCTCTCCACGATGACCTCGTTGACCGCGCTGGTTCTGATGGCCGGTTTCGGCCAGATCACCGCGGCAGCAGCCGCCACGGCCACCGCCGCGTCGCCGATCGCGACCTTCCTGGCCCCGGCTCCGGGCCTTGTTTCGGTGACACAGACGGGTTCGTTCGGCGCGAGCTGGAAGATTGCCGCCGGCGCGACCGTGAGCGCAACCACCGTCGTCGTTCAAACCTCGCGCCCGATCGGTGTCAACGGCTGCGACATCCGCTGGGTCCCCATCCAATCGGTTGCCGTTTCCGGCACCTCATATCACGTCGACGGACTACTGACGAACCGGTGCTACCGATTCGTGCTCGTGCTGGCCACCGGCTCCGGCTCTCAGATTTCGACCTCGTCGCCATTCATTCCCGCTCCCGCCGGCCTGGGCCCCACCGCGGACTTCACGAACCCATTCGTAGACGGCTCCGTTTCCTACGACACGACGGCACGTATCGGCTGGGCGGAGCGCGACACGTTCGGCTCGACGATAGTCTCTCGCGGCCTGTCCGAGCAGTCGGCCGCTGCAATTGGCGGTAGCTGTGTCGGTGTGAAATGGGCGAGCCCGACGAAGCTCTCGTTCACGGGATCGGCCGTGACGCGAACGGTCAAACGTTCCTTCTGCTACCGGTATCTCGTCACCCTCCAGGATGCCGCCGGGTTCCGGAGCAGCCTCACATCGGGAGCGATGTTCGTTGCGAGCGGGCTGCCCAGCTGGACCGGGACGCTCGATTTCTATCGGCCCGACGCGTTCGCGTCGCAAGCAACGCTAACCTGGTGTGTGGCCGCGAGCAGCCAGATGATGCTCAACATCATCCTCGGCCAGAGCGACACAAGCAGCCCTTCCCAGGCGAGATATATCGCGTACGGGCAGGCCAACGACGGAGCTCCATACAAGGCCGGCACGGACCCAGCCGGCTGGGTCGCCATCCTCAACCGATATGGCGGCTCGAGTTACTCGGTCCAGCGGTTCACCGATGCCGCCTCGGCGTTGAAGGCGGCCGCCATCCGAATGCGCCTGACTAACAAGCCCGTGGGGGTGCTGGTTTGGAGCGGACAGCACGCATGGGTCATGAACGGGTTCAGCGCAACGGCCGATCCGGCGACCGGCACCGATTTCACGATCACGTCGGTCGACGTCTCCGGGCCCCTATACCCGCGAGCGATGAACGCGTCCGGCTACGACCTGCCTCCCGACACGAAGCTCACGCCCGCCCAACTGTCCAAATACTTCCTCAAGTACTCCGACACGGTCGTGAAGACCTGGAACGGCAGCTACATCCTTATCGTGCCCTAGCCTGCGCTCCGCGGCGGAGCTCTACCGGCAGAACCGGGCTCAGAGTCGATCGGCTTCCGGCGGGATTCCGATCGGCGCCACGAGGACCCGGCCCGCCACGGCCGCGCCTCGACGCGCCAGGAGGCCCGACTTGGGGCGGTGGAACGTGACCGTCAGGTGCGCCCGAACGATCGGGTCCGAGAGGTCGCCGCTGGTGAGATCGACTGCGGTCGGGCAGTCGACGGCGACGATCGGGATGCCAGCCCGGCGCGCCTTTGCGATCAGGTCGACAGCGCTGCGGATCGGCTCGCGCAGCGGCCCGGCGGTCCCGGTTCCGAGCAGCGCATCCACCACCACGCCCGCCTTTTCGATTGCCTGAGCGAGGATCCCAACGTCCCGGGCGACGGAGGTGTGGACCCGTTCCACGTGGTCCTCGTTGTCGAGACGATCCCAGTTCCGGGCCGCGTCCTTGCCCAACGGACGCCCTTCGCTGGCCACCAGCACGACCACGACCTTCGCCCCGTGGCGCGCCAGATGACGGGCCGCGACGAAGCCGTCGCCGCCGTTGTTGCCGGGGCCGCACAGGATGAGGATCGGCCCTTTGCCCCAGCGCTCCGTCTCGACTGCAAGTGCACGAGTGGCCGCGGCTACGGCGCAGCCCGCCTGCTCCATGAGGCGCCCGCCCGTCACCCCCAACGCCTGGGCGCGCCGGTCGGCGCCGCGCATCGCCTCTGCTCCGATCGCCGAGGACGCCATCGAGCGGGACCACCGCGCCGCCAGCTCGTCCAAACCCATGGTGAACAACGTGGCGTCGTCCGCGGGAAGTGGCGGCATCTGCCACGGATCGGCTTCCGGAGTCCCCACGGCGACATCGGCACTCGCCGCGGCTGCCTGGCCCGCCGCCGTGGACTCCGCAGGCGCCGACGGGGCGGAAGTGGCGGCAGCTGCGCGGCGGTTCGAAGTGGCGCGTCTCGGCGTGGGCATGGCGTAACTCCTCGCGGCCCTAGCCGGTGTTCTGGAGGCCGGCGGCAACGCCGTTGACGGTGATCTGGACGAGCGTGGCCAGTCGCTCCCGATCCGGATGGTTCGGCGGCAGCGACCGAAGCCGCGACAGGAAGAGAACCTGGATGTGCGACAGCGGGTCGATGTAGGGCCGGCGCAGACGGATCGAGCGCTGCACAGCCGGGTCGGTCTCGAGCAACTCCCGGTGGCCGGTCACCTTCGCCAGCTCCTCGATCGAGAGCGCGTATTCGGCCTGGATGCGGCCCCACAGCCGCTCCCCATCGGTGCCGGCCAGCGCGGCGTAGAGGCGGGCGATCTGCGGTTCAGAGCGATAGAGAATCAACTCGGCGTTGTCGAAGGCGCTCGAGAGGAACGGCCAGTCGCGATAGAGAGCGGCCAGCTTCTCCGTGGACTTCGCCCCATGAGCCCGCCGGTATGCCCGCAATGCCGAACCGAGGCCATACCAGGCCGGCAGCCCGATCCTCGCCTGCGCCCACGAGAAGACCCATGGGATGGCCCGCAGCGATTCGATCCCCGGCGCCGGTTGGGTCGGCTCCACGACCCAGGCCGGCTGGGCGAGCCGACGTGGCGGCTCGACGCTGAGTCGACGCGGGGGACGCGATCCGAGGGCCATGGTCGAGAGCTCCTCGACCGGCGTCGCGACGCGGAAGAACTCCGGGAAGCCGGGTTCGTCGTAAACCAGCGACCGGTACGCATGCCGAGCGAGCTCGGCCAGCTTGTCCATCACGGCCTTGCCGCGGGCGTCCACCTCGGCCACGCAGTCGTCGTGCTCCGGCGTGGAGGCAATTACGGTCGCGCTCGCAACGAGTTCCAGATGATGCTCGGCCACGGCGGTGTTCGAATAGTTGGCCGCGACCGTCTCGCCCTGTTCGGTCATCTTGAAGCGGCCGTCGATGGAGCGTGGGGCCTGCGCCAGGATGGCCCTGTTAGTCGGCCCGCCGCCGCGTCCGATCGCGCCGCCACGGCCGTGGAAGAGGGTCAGTTCAATACCGTGGCGGCGGGCTACCGCGGCCAGGCGGGACTGCGCGCGGTAGAGCATCCATATGGCAGCCAGAAAGCCCGACTCCTTGTTCGAATCCGAGTAGCCGAGCATCACTTCCTGGCGGTTGCCGCGGGACTCCAGGTGGCGCCGGTAGTCCGGATTGGCGAGCAGCGTCTCGAGGATCTCGCCGCAGCTCTCGAGTGCGTCCGCCGATTCGAAGAGTGGTACGACGTCCAGATTGGCCTGGCCCCGAACGAAGCCGGCGGTGGCCACCGTGGGAACGATTCCACCGGCGGCCAGCTCGGCGAGTTGCAGCACGGCCATGACGTCGTCGGCGGTGCGGGCGAAGCTGACCACGTAGCGATGACAGGCTTCCTCGCCGAATCGTCGTTGGATCGCGGCCACGGCTCGGAACGTGGCCAGGACTTCGCCCGGTGAAACGCCGGGAACGAGCCCGCGAGCCAGGTCGGGGGAGGTTATGCCGCGGGTGTGCATGAGGGCCTGGAGAGCTTCGGCGTGGACGTCGGAGTGCTGTCGGATCTCGAGCGAGGCGAGGTGGAAGCCGAACGTCTCGACCTGCCAGCGGAGGTCCTGGACATCTCCGTAGGCGACGCGCGGAAGACCGTCCTGGACCAGCCAGGCCTGGATCTCGGCCAGCTCTTCGACCAGTTGCTCGGTGGTCTCGTAGTGGCCGGCCACCGGCCCAGCTTCTTCGGTCAGGAACCAACGAGTGCGTCGAAGCCGCTCGGCGATCGCCCCCATGCGGCGGCGATACGGCTCGTCGGGAAAGCGACGAGTGAGATCTCGCATCGTTTCGGGCAGGTCTTCGGCGTCGCGTGCCAGGCGGTTCTCGAACTCCGGATGGATCGCCTCGCGCGTGATCTGAACGGACAATGTCGAGAGAAGTCGCGTCGCGACGGCTTCGTAGCCGCGCATGACGTGGTCGGCATGGATGCGCGGAACCTGGCGCGTGAGCTCCGCGGTCACCGTTGGGTTGCCATCGCGGTCGCCACCGATCCACGAGCCCCACTGCAAGAAGGCCGGTACGCGCGGCGCTCGCGTCCCGCTCAGGCCCGCGTCGCTGGCGAGCGCGCCGCCGCGACTCCCGCGGCCCCTTTTCCTGGTCCTATCCATCGCCCGATCGAAGGCGCGGTAGACCCGCGGCACCGCCCGAAAGATCGTCTCGTCGAAGAACGCCAGGGCCGTTCGAACTTCGTCGATCGGTGTCGGGGCGGTCTTGCGCACCGACGAAGTCCGCCACAGGAGGCTGATCTCCTCGCGCAGCCTGCGTCTGATCTCCGCGTCGCCGACGGGGCCGAGGCGCGGATCGTCGAGCTGCTCCAGGAGCCGGTAGCAGCGCCGCAGCGCGGTGAGCATCGTGCGCCGGCGGGCTTCGGTCGGATGGGCCGTCAGGACCGGCGTGATCCGCAGCCGGCGCAGCAACTCTTCGATGCGATCGGCCGACCAGTCGCGCTGGCGCAGCCAGTCGATCGTCGCGTCCGGGGAGCCCTCCTCGGGCGTCGAGTCCCTTTGGGCTCGCTCCAGGTGGCGAACCTGGTCGCGCTCCTCGCAGAGGTTGACGAGCTGGAAGTACAGGCTGAATGCGTTGGCCAGAACTTCGGCCTGGTCGACGGTCAGCGAGTCGAGCTCGGCCGCCAGATCCTCGCTCGCGCCCTCGTCGCCGGCCTCACGGAACGAAATCGATCGGAGTCTGGTGCGCTCAACCAGATCCAGCAGCTGCGTGCCGCCCTGTTCCGCAATCACCTGGCCGAGCAGAGCGCCCAGGAGCTTCACTTCACGCGAGAGCGGGTCGACGGTGCCGCCCGTACCAACGGCCCTGGGCTCCGCCTTCACGGCGGCGTTCATTGAGGCGCCGTTGCTCGCGGCGCGTGCTTTCGGCGCTGTTGGGGATAGGCGATCGGCGGACATGTCCCGGGAGCATACAGCGGCGGACGGCACCGCCTCTGCGCAAGCCACCCGAGCTCCGAAGGGGAGCCACTCCCGCATCCGACGCAGGCTGATTGGCCTGGTCGGATGGTACGAACGAGGCACTAAGGATTCTCCGTAGGGGTCGACACCTAGGGCAGACGGAACCCGCTTCGACGGGTGCCCGCTGCCGGAGGCGAGATGACCGAAGCCGAAGCCACGCGTGAACCACGCCGCGTGCCTTCACTCTGTCCGGCTGTCCGTCCCCGGCCGCTCCGCCGGTACCGACACGACCACATGACGCCGTCCCCACGATCCAGATTTGCGGGTCGGCCGATCCACTCCCCTGCCCTTTCCGCGCGGGCACGATCCGCGCCCCCCATGGACCGCCCCGCCGCCTGACGATCCGGCGACGGGGCGGCCCGCCACTCGCCCGAGCGGGATACGGCCGGCCGGCCGGCCGCGCACGACTTCTCTACGCGCGCTAACATCCCGCGGTGGCAATCGAGACGCCGCTCTCCCCAACGACTCCCGACGACGATCGGGCGGTCGGACCGTCGCTCACCGTCCTGTACGACGGCGGCTGCGGGGTCTGCTGTGAGACGGTCCGCGTTCTGCGCCGCTGGGACCGCGACGGCCGCATGGAGTTCCTGCCACTGGCGTTGGCCGCGACCTCCGGGCGGCCGATCATCGAGCGACTCGCGGCCGAAGGGCACCTGGCCGACGCGGTCCATGTCGTCAACGAGTCGACCGGGCAGGTGGTGTCAGGCGGACATGCGGCGCTGGCCCTGCTCGACGCGTTGCCGGGCGGCTGGTTGCTCCGACCCTGGGCGGCGCTCCCGCCGACAGCCGTCGCTGCCGATGTGGTCTATCGAGTCGCGAGCCGAAACCGCGACGTCCTGGCGTGGCTGATGGGCATGCGCAACGAGGTCAGCTGCCCGGTCCGACCGACGCTCGACTCCTCGGAGCCGGACCGCTAGGGCTTCAGCGACACGGCCCGGCCGCATCGACTCGCAGGGTCCACTCGGGACCTGCCGCGACGGGTAGGTCCGGTCGGGCCGTTCGTACCGCGTCGGTGTGACGGCCACCCAGTCTCCAGCCACAGCCGATCCGATAGGATCGGAGCATGACGAGCGTCCCCAGTCACGTCACGCCGCTTCGACTTGTACAGCATGTCGCTTTCGACCTGGCGCCCGGCTGTCCGCCGGCCGCCCTGACCGATCCCGACTGGCTGGGTCTCTCGGTGGCCTCCGTCCGGACCGGCACTCGCCGGTTCCTTACCGATCTCAGTCTGCCTGTGCGCGACCACGCCCCGCAGCTGACGTTCAAGAAGGCCGCCTATGTGGATCTGGGTCAGGTCCGGGCCACTCCGGACGGTTGCGAAGTCGACATCAGCTGGCAGTCGTCGTCGCTGGCGCCCCTTTTCCCCGTCTTCGCCGGCCGCCTGAAACTGACCTCGTCGGAAATCCTCCTGGAGGGTTTCTACGCCCCTCCCGGCGGCGAATTCGGGGCCGTGCTCGATCGCGCATTCCTGAACATCGCCGCTCGCGGAACGGCCCGCTGGTTCCTCGAGAGAGCGGCGGCGGCGCTTTCGACCGTGACGGCGCACGCTCCGGAGAGGCCGACGACCGCAGGCTCGACCGCAGGCTCGACTTCCGGCGGCGGCGCATCCGGCCCCGGCAGTTCCTCGACGCTCCGCGGCCGGGCAACCCAGTAGCTCCGACACAACCACCCGGGCACGTCACTCGCCGAATCGTCCCGCTGGAAGGGACGAGCTATCCGATCCGGAGTCGCCTCCGGCTTTCTGTCCCACCAGCCGCCACTCACGGACCGCCGGCCGCAACGGTAGGCCGCGGTGAGAGACGCGAATCTTGCGGTAATGGAACAGCCTCGATATGGATTCGAAACCGCCGCCGGAGTATGGTGTCGCTCCGCATCGATCCAACCCCGTGCGAACCCCCAAAGGAAGGAGGGTCCCGTGCCTGAACCATCCGCCATCGAGGGGGTCTTGCGATCTCTGGTCGAGGCCATGGAGGCCAAGGAAGCCGCCGAGCCGGACCTCCCGGAATGGGAAGCCAACGCTCGACTTCGAGCAGCCGAGGCCAGTCTTCTGCGGCTCTACCGCGAGTCCGCCCACGACCGGCCTCCCCGGGTGGCAATTGACATCGAAGTCGCCCACTCTTCCGTGGGCCCTACCGCGGCAGAGGTCGCCTGACCGCCGACGGCCGCCTCTCACCGGCCGTCGCGTAGCGTTTCGACAGGACCCCGGCATCGCCCGCCTCGCTGCTGCATGTGCGCGGCCAGGCTCGATCTCGCATGCCGAGCTACCGCTTCGGCGATCGCAGAGGTGAGTCGCAGGTCCGGCATGCTGCAGTTCGCACTCCCTCGGCCGATACCTTGGACGGTTGGGCAGACCGTGCCATTGGAGCCTGACGTGCTTACTGGGGCAACGGAGAGACCCGACGCCAGCGCCGCCCACAGGAATCGACGCCTGAGGGCCGTGTATCGCCGGGAACTCCAGGAAAATGTGCTGTTCTCGGCTCTGGTCGTAACGGCCGGGGTCGCGGTTTCGAGCGTGGTCGCATGCCTCGTCGCGCCGAGTGTGGCTCCGCTCGAGATCGCGCTCGCCACGCCGCTCGTGCTCACGGGCCTTGGGGTCGCGCGCACCGTTCCCTGCCGCTGCCGGCGCTACGTAGTCCCACTCGGCATGCTCGTCGGCCTGCTCCCATTCGTGTCCACCGCTGCGGCAACGGTTCTGATTCCCGGTTCCGAGCCCCTCGCCCTCGGAGCTCTGGGCGTGATGTCCCTGGCATTTGCGGTCTTCATCCCTCTCGAGCGCATGGCGCACCTCGTCTGGCTGGTCCTGGCCAACGCGATCTTCTTTGGGATCGTCCTGGCGAATTCGGGAGGGGCGTCGTGGTCCGCTGAGATGCCCGCCCTGGCCTTCACTGCCGCCCTGGCATTCGGGCTCAGCCTCGGCGCCAACGAGATCCAGCTCCGACGGCGCCTGCAGATGAACGGCCAGCTTCTGGCTATGCGCGGTCTGTACGGCCGAATGAAGGAGCACGAACTCGACCTCCGCCGCCAGGACGAGTTCCTGTTCATGCAGCAGGAAACTCTGGTCGTCCAGCAGGCCGAGCTGCTACGGCTCAACGAGGAACTCGAGACGATCGCGCGCATGGATGCCCTGACCGGCCTGGGCAACCGCCTCCGCCTCAACGAGGATCTCGCCCAGGCAGCCGCCAGGATCGAGCGCAACGGCGGCACGGTCGGACTGCTCCTTATGGATCTCGACCGCTTCAAGCGGCTCAACGACTCCGCCGGCCACCTCGCCGGCGACGCCGCTCTTCGGGGAGTGGCGGACGTGCTCAGAAAGACGAGTCGCCTGGGCGACGGCCTGTATCGCTACGGCGGCGAGGAGTTCCTGGTCCTGTTGCACGATTGCGACGAGTCCGTGCTGCAATCGGCCGGACAGCGCTACATCAGCGCCATCGAAGCCGCCGGCATGCCCCATCCGGACAACCCACCCTGGAACCTCGTCACAGCCAGCGCCGGCGCCCGAGAACTCTCGCAGCGCAACTGCGTCGACATCGACGCGGCCCTCCACGACGCCGACGAGGCGTTGTACGTGGCCAAGGCCTCGGGTCGGAACAGGCTCGAGATCCACGGCGGCATTCCGGCCGACTCGGTCGTGTCGATCGACCAGCAACGAGCCGCCAGCTGAGCCAGGATCAACCGATCCTGCGCTTCAGGTCGCCTCGGCCGGCGAGATCGTCTCGTAGTGAGCGCTAGATCGGCAGCAGCGCCGCCACGATTGCCACTGCGGCGCCGATTGCGATGGAGCCCACTCCGATTTGCATCGATCTGGCCCGATCGCGCGCTCTGGCCGCCGGGTCCACGACTTCCTGCACCGTCCCGACCGGCCCAAAGTTGTACACGCCACGAGATCCGAACCCGGCGCAGAAGTGGAACCACGCCTGCAGGTATCCCGACGCGGACACGCCGGCCGTCAAGACGAGAACCAGCCTCGTCCAATGGGGAGCCCCGACGGCAACCAGCGCCGCGAGGACAACCACGCTCGCCAGGAGCCCCAGGTGGCCGGCCATTCGACGGCGAGCGATCTCCGCCGGCCCGATGTTGCAGACTCCGGGGCTGTAATCGACGACATGGAGCGGACCCAGGTCCGCGGTGCTGGACATCATTGATACCTCAACTACTTGGGATCGATCCTACAACCGACCGTGAAGTGCGGTGTTCGGCCGCATGGTCGATCCGGCCGCCGCGACGACTCGCCGCCGCGGGTTCGGCCGCGGCGGCCGGAGTTGGGACCGGACTGCGCCTCTCGGCCTCGCGCCGGACCTTGCAGGGGTCCTTTCGGGTCAAGTAAACCCGTACAATCGGGGAGCAATACTTGGAATGGAAGGGACCGACTATTCCGATAGGCGGGCGGCCGACGCTTCGAAATCGACTGCCTCGCCAGGAGGACCCCAGCGTGCTCTTCAACCGCAGGCAAGCGAAGGACAGCGAGGACCGGCAGGAAGATCAGGCGGGGCTGATCGAACTGCTGCTCGGCGCGGACGAAGTCGAACGCAAGCGCCTTCTCCTGCTGGCTCTTCAGACGGGCGAGCTTCGCAAATCGGAAGCGGCCGACCTGCTGCGGTTGGTCGACCGACTCGAGGCCCTTTCTGCGGATCCGTCCCCTCGTGCGGTTTCGAGCCACCGATAGCGACTCGCACGCCTCACACGGCGACGACACTCGCTAGGATCCTCTCATGACCACGGCCCATCGACTCCGCTTGTTGGGCGCTGCGGCTGATCGAGAGCTGCGCCGGGACATCCTCCCCTACTGGGCAACCCGGGCGGTCGATTCCGAGCAGGGCGGCTTCTTTGGAGCCATCGCCGTGGACGGCCGGCCGGATCCGAACGCCGGCAAGGGCGGCGTCCTCAACGCCCGCATTCTGTGGACGTTCTCGGCCGCGTTCCGCCACCGACCCGAGCCGCTCTACCGCCAGATCGCGGACCGGGCATTCAATTATCTGGTCGAGCACTTTTGGGACCCGGAGCATTCCGGCTTGTACTGGGAGGTCGACCACCGCGGGCAGATGCTGCTCGGTCGCAAACAGACCTATGGCCAGGCCTTTGGAATCTATGCGCTGGCCGAGTACTTCCGCGCGACCGGGGTGCAAGAGGCGCTCGATCGAGCCAATCGACTATTCGACGATATAGAAACCAGGGCGCTCGACCCTGTCAGGGGTGGTTACTGGGAGGCTCGAGGGCGAGACTGGCAGCCGATCGAAGACATCCGCTTGTCCGAGATCGACCTGAACGCGCCCTTCTCGATGAACAACCACCTCCATCTGCTCGAGGCCTATACGACGCTGACTCTCGCCTCCGGGGAGGCGCGACCGCGCGCCCGACTCCGAGCGCTGCTCGAGCTGATGCTGGACCGCTTCGTCGATGCCGCGTCCGGGCATCTGATCCTCTTCTTCGACGAGCACTGGCGGTCCATGTCGAAGGTGATCTCCTACGGCCACGACATCGAGGCGAGCTGGCTCATCTGCGAAGCGGCGGCGGTCCTGGGCGATCCGGCGCTGGAGGCACGGGCCACGACGGCGGCGGTGAAGATGGCCGACGCCGTCCTCGCCACCGGGTTCGACACCGAGCGAGGCGGTATCTACATCGAGCGGAGCCCGGACGGCCACCTCGACACGAACAAGGACTGGTGGCCACAGGCGGAGGCGCTGGTGGGCTTCCTCAACGCATATCGGATCTCGGGGCGAGCGGAGCACTTCGAGGCCGCGGCGAAGACGTGGGACTTCATCGACGCCTTCGTGATCGATCATGGTGCCGGCGAGTGGTTCACCCGCGTCAGCCGCGAAGGCGTTCCGGTGCCGGATCTGGGCAAGGCCGACTTCTGGAAGTGCCCCTACCACAACGCTCGGGCAATGCTCGAAACGATGGAGCGAACCCGTGGGCTGGAGTCGACCGCCCCGCGCTGACCGGCGGGAGCACGCCCCGGCCGACTGATCGGCGCAACGACAGGGCCGCGGCAGCGGCGCCGAGGGCGGCCGTGGCCGTGAGACACTACCGGCGGCCTGGCTGCGTTCCGTGAGCGTCGGAGGTTCGTGATGGTCGCCACTCGGGTCGGGATAATCGGGTCGGGATGGATTGTCGGGGTGCACCTGCGCGTTCTCTCGGGTTTCGACGACGTCAAGGTGGTCGGCATCGCCGCACGCAATCCGAACTCTGCAGGCCCGCTGGCCGAATCCGCCGGCGCCCGCGTCTATCCGGACTATCGATCGATGCTGGACGCGGCCGAGCTCGATGCCGTTTTCGTATGCCTGCCGCCGTATGCCGCCGGCGAGCCGGCACTGGCCGTCGCCGATCGCGCCATCGCCCTGTTCGCGGAGAAGCCGCTCGGCGTAGACGAGGAGTGGCCGGCACGGATCGCGAAGTCGATCCACGAGAAGGGCATCGTGTCGTGCGTCGGCTACCAGTGGCGCTATCTGCAGGTCGTCGATCGGGCCCGCGAACTCCTCGCCGCTCGCCCGCCGCAGCTGGTCGTCGGCTCCTGGCTGGGCGAAACGCCCGCCGCCGGCTGGTGGATTCGAAAGGATCAATCGGGCGGTCAGATAGTGGAGCAGGCGACGCACATCTTCGATCTGGCGCGTTATCTGGCAGGCGAAATGGAGCCTACCGCCGCCGCCGGCCGCCGGGTTCCGCGGCCGGCCTACCCGGACAGCGACATCCTCGACGTGACCGAGACCGCGGTGCGCTTCGCGTCGGGTGCCATCGGCTCGTTCTCGACCACCTCCCTGCTCGCGGTCGCGCACAGGGTCGAACTCGAGACCGTCTCGGACGGGATGGCGCTGACGTTGGAGGTCCTCAACCACAGGCTGGTCCTCCGGCTGGGCACGGAGACAACAACGCTTGCGCCGCCCTCCGAGTTCGACACGCCCTACGAGTTGCAGGATCGGGCGTTCATCGACGCAGTCCAGGGCAAGCGCAACAGGATTCGCTCGCCGTACGACGATGCGCTCCTGACGCACCACCTGACGATGGCCGCCTCGCGCCTCGCGAACGAGGCGGCCTCGGACTGACCCGGCGGCGGCGGCGCGAACCCAGGAGGCCGAGCGCCACATCCGGGCCCTTCTTACCGTGTGCGACACTACTTCGAGTGGCCGCGAGACGTCAGTCGTCGCCGGCCACGGAGGGAGGTCGGGTGGAACCGCACGGGAAGGCCGCTGAACGACTCGTCGCCGGGCGACTTCGTGCTGCGCCCCCCTCGGTCGGTAGGCGGGAAATGCCCTCGTTCTTGCGCATGCGCCGTATTGCCCGGGGGACGGCCATCGTCTTCCTGGTGGGATCTGTAGCGGCGTGTTACGGCACCGCCGGGACGCTCACCGGCTTCCTGGCCTCCGCCGTGCCTACCGTGGCGCCCACGCCGACACCGACCCCAACGCCGACACCTACTCCAACACCAACGCCCACACCGACTCCCACGCCAACACCGATGTCGCTCGTGGACAGCTTCGAGGCCAGGATCGCAAGCAGCGACTTCCAGGCCCAGGGCCCCGTCGTCGGGACCATCACGGTGAAGACGATCCTCGGCCCAACCACAGGCTCGGTCACGGGGACGTTCATGGTCAAAGGCGCAGACAGCGCCTTCTCGATCGCCTCGAAGGTCCTGGGCATCACGAACACGAACGACAGCATCGTCGTCGGCGACACGGCCTATTCGCGGGCGAACGGAGGCCCATGGAACCAGGGGCCGGCCTCGGGCAAGACGCTCCAGGGCTTTGTTGGCAGCGGCATCCTCCTCATCGACTGGGGTGTCGAGGCCAAGTTCGGCCAACTGCTTCATCGTCTCTCCGTCACGAACCTGGCCGGAGTGGACCTCGCCGCGTTCGGCATCACGGCCGGTTCAGGTCAGGAGAACCTCGCCGTCAGCGGCCTGTCTTTCTGGGCCGAAGACGACGGGACTCCGGCCGGCCTGACCATAGAGGCGTCGCTCGATCAGAAGATTCTCGGCACGCCGTCCCATGAGACGGTGACGCTGGACATCAGCATCGACACGTTGTCGGGCGTGACGATAACGGCGCCATCGAATTAGGCCCCACCGGCAGCGCGGTGATTCGCCGGCCTCGAACCAACGCGGCGATAGTAGGTCGATCAAGGGGAGGCTTCACATGGGTCTGTTCGTCGAGAGAGTGGCCCCCGATGAGGGCGCTCTGCGGAATGTCATCCATGAAACGCTGCTTGCCGACCCCGGCAGCGCCGAGGATGCGGACACGGTCAACCTGCACATGAGGGCCGCCAAGCAGGCGGCAAAGGGGACCAAGGTAGTCAAGTGGAACCGCATCCTCGTCGCTCTTCTGATCGGCGGAGGATTGATCCTGGTGGGCATAGTCATTGCCGCCTATTCGGATAACTGGACCGCCGACCAGGCGCTCAAGGCGGCTACGACCACCGGCTACGTGGCGCCCAAGTCGAGTCTTTCAGCGATCGCGACGAGCCTCATCGCCCTCGGTTCGGCCTGGTCGACGGGTCTTGTCGGTGCCGTGCTGAGCGATAGCGCCTCGAGTTAGCCCGCAACCGCCCGGCCGAGCTCGGCGAGGAGCTCCTGTTTGCGTGCCGCCGTGGCGAACGAGCCGTTGATGGCGTTGGTCGCCAGCCGGGCGAGGTCCCCGGCATTCAACCCGAGCGCGGCGGCGATCGCGCGGTAGTTGTCGCCGATGTAGCCACCGAAATAGGCCGGGTCGTCCGAGTTGATCGTCACCGCCACCCCTGCGTCGAGCAGCGTCCGGATGGTCGAGCGCTCCATCGTCGGGAAGACGCGCAGCCGGACGTTCGAATTGGGGCAGGCCGTCAGTGTGACCCCGCATTCGACCAGGCGGCGCATCACGGCCGGGTCGTCGGCCGCCCGGACGCCGTGGTCGATTCGAGACACCCCCAGCGCCTCGATCGTCCGCGCAACGAGCGACGCGTCGCCCTCCTCACCCGCGTGCGCAACCGCGCGCAGCCCCAGCGATCGCGCTCGAGCGAAGGTGCCCGCGAACGGCTCGGGCGGGAAGCCGATTTCGCTCGAGTCGAGGCCGACTGCCACGATCCGATCCAGCCACGGCTCCGCGGCGGCGAGAGTGGCATCTGCCGCCTCGGCGGGAATATGCCGCAGGAACGACAGGATCAGGCCGCTCGTGATGCCGTGCTCGCGCTCACCCTCCGCGAGACCATCGAGGATGCCGCCGATCACATCCCCGATCGGAATCCCGCGGTCCGTATGCGTCTGCGGGTCGAAGAACGGCTCGACGTGACGGACGCCGTCGGCGTGAGCGCGCGCCAGGTAAGCCCGGGTCAGGTCGCGAAAGTCCTCGCGCGTGACGAGAACGGTGCAGGCGGCGTAGTAGACATCGAGAAACGACTGCAGATCGCTGAACTCGTAGGCCGCTCGAATCTCCTCGACCGAGGCGAACGGCAGCGCGACTCCGTTCCTGGCGGCGAGCCGAAAGGCGAGGTCAGGCTCGAGCGTCCCCTCCAGGTGGACATGCAGCTCGACCTTGGGCAGGCGGCCGATCAGGTCGGCGAGTTCTGGATCGAGCGCGCGAACGGCGTCCGACGGCAAGGCTGCCTACCTCCATTGCCAGATGGTCGGCCGAGCGGCGACGAGGGAGTGCGCACGGCCGGGCGGGCGGATCGCCCGCGAGTTGTTGGCCAGTCTACTGACTCGGCCGCGAAAGGCCCGGCGCCACAGTGCGGCGCCCGTTGAGCGCCGCGGCCGGGCGACTCCCCATTCGGCCGAGGTCAGCGGAGATCGTCGATCAAGTCTGCGACGGACTCCACGATCTGCGAGGGGCGGAACGGGAAGCGGTCCACTTCGCCGCGCGCCGTCGAGCCGGTCAGAACCAGGACCGTGTGCATGCCGGCCTCCAGGCCCGACTTCACGTCCGTATCCATCCGGTCGCCGATCATGGCCGCGGTCTCCGAGTGCGCATCGAGGGCGTTGAGCGCGCTCCGAACCATCAGCGGGTTCGGCTTGCCGACGAAATAGGGCTCGACGCCCGTGGCGCAGCTGATCAGCGCGGCAACCGCCCCGGTAGCCGGGACGGGTCCGTCGGGCGTGGGCCCGCTGGGATCGGGATTGGTGGCGATGAATCGGGCGCCGGCCGAGACCAGCCGGATCGCGCGCGTTACCCGTTCGAAGCTGTAGGTTCGCGTCTCGCCGATGACGACGTAGTCGGGGTCTCGTTCGGTGAGCGTGTAGCCCGCGTCGTGTAGTGCGGTGGTCAGCCCCGACTCGCCGATGACGAAGGCCGATCCGTTCGGCCGCTGCCTGCTCAGGAATCGCGCCGTTGCCAGCGCGGAGGTCCAGATCGCCGCTTCCGGTACTCGGAGGCCGCTGGCAAGCAGCCGGGCCGCCAGATCGCGCGGCGTGTACATGGAGTTGTTGGTCATGACCATGAAGCGCATGCCCAGCTCGTCCAGGCGGGTCAGGAACCGGCCGGCGCCGGGGATGGCGGCGTCGTCGTGGACGAGGACGCCGTCCATATCGATCAGCCAGGACCGAATCTCAGGCGGCGTCATCGAACCTCCGTGTCTTCATTGGTGCCCTGGCGCGATCTTACCCGGCCCGTAAGCACGGTCGCGGCCGCCGCGATGGACCTGAGCCAGGACCGGCGTGAGGTCGCAGACGGGCTCATCGGGTCTTCCAGACGGATCTGGGTCAGAGTAGATTGTGGCATCGTCCCGGCAGTTTGGAATGGAGTTCCTGATGCGCAGGCTCGCGGTCTTCTTCGTGGGCCCTCTGCCGCTCCTCGTGAGCGAGCGGCTGCGGCGCTCCGGCGCGTTTGATCTGCCGTGAACGTTCCGGCGGCCGCGGCCTCCGCTGAGGGTGGCGGCCTCTCCGTCCTGCGCAACCGGCCGTTCCTTCTGCTCTGGCTGGCCCAGTTGGCGACCCAGGTCGGCGGCAACATGGTCATGCTCGGCCTGCTCGTCATCATCACGTCCACCTACAGCGGCTCCAAGATCGCCATCAGCGTTCTTCTGCTGTGCTTCCTTGCACCGGCGATCGTCTTCTCGGCCCTCGCCGGCGTCTTCGTGGACCGGGTAGACAAGCGACTCGTCCTGGTCGCCACGAACGTGCTCCGCGGCGTGGCCTTCGTGGCGGTGTTCCTGGTCAGCAGCAACCTGCTCTTGCTGTACCTGCTGATGATCCTGGTCTCGACACTCACGACGTTCTTCGGCCCGGCCGAGGCTTCGATGATTCCCTTCGTCGTGCCGAGATCCCAACTGCTGGCAGCCAACGGCCTCTTCGCCCTGACGTCCAATGCCGCGTTTGCGCTGGGCTTCGCCCTGTTCGGGCCGTTCGTCATCGCCATTGCCGGGCCGCAGACGCTGATCCTGATAGTGGCCGCGCTCTACTTCGTCGCCGCCGTCTTCTGCGTGATCCTGCCAACGTCCCTGCCGCCGGCACCGCCGCCGCCGCTGCTGCCGTCGACGCTCCCGTTCTCCCTCCCGGCGGCCCTCCCCATGCCGGCACGGAAGGGAGCGTCCACTCACACGGTCGTGGTCGCGGGCAAGGCGGTCAAGGGCACATTCGGGCAGCTGGTCGAGGGCATCGCGTACATCCGCGAGCACCACAACGTGGGCTGGTCGCTCTCCTACATGGGGGTCACCGGTGCGCTGATCGGCATCCTGGCGGTGCTCGGCCCGGATTTCGCCAAGACGTCCCTGGGGCTCGGCGACAAGGGCCTGGTTGTGGTCGTCCTGCCCCTCGGCGTGGGCATCGTCACGGGGGTCCTGGGCGTCAACGCCTACGGTCACAACTTCACGAGGCGGCGGATCATCGAGGCGGGATTGATCGTGCTCGGTCTCCTGCTCGCCTTGCTCTCGGCTCTCGGCTCGATCTGGCACTTCCTCAACGTCCAGATATCTGCGACGGCCGGCACCGTCAGCTTGCAGGACCTCAACCAGGCCGTTTCGCTGCTCTCGGTCGTCGTCGGGATCGCGTTGGTCGCGGGCATCTGCTACGCCGTCGTCGCCATCTCCGCACAGACCCAGCTCCAGGAGGAGCTTCCGGAGGAGGTCCGAGGGCGAGTCTTCGGCATCCTCAACATGCTCGTGTCCGTCTCGAGCTTGCTCCCGATCATGGTCGTGGGACCCGCCGCCGACTTCTTCGGATCATCCGCGGTCCTGCTCGCGGTTTCGCTCGTCGTGAGCGCCTGGGGCCTGGCAAGCGCAATTCGCCGCGGACACGAGAAGCCGGCATAAGAGAGGGTTTTCATACTCGCGGCCGGCACCCCCCGTGGAGCATCTTCCGGCAAGCATGCGACTTCATGCCCGGCGCAGGCGTGCGCGACTACCGGAGGACTCAGATGGCGACCGCGGTTCCGAAGCTTCGGCTGCGTTCGATCAACCTGCGCCCGGCCAACAGTCTGCGGCGCTTTGGGACGATCTTCTTCGTGACAGGGTCGGT
>Ga0182021_10003174_pt1 | contig 19328 bp, 16 predicted proteins | sample 612E3MmetaG_FD_120493 | JGI IMG/M metagenome (GOLD analysis project Ga0182021, IMG submission 120493) | Permafrost microbial communities from Stordalen Mire, Sweden - 612E3M metaG (Illumina Assembly) | ecosystem: Environmental > Terrestrial > Soil > Wetlands > Permafrost | place: Sweden... | reverse complement strand
GATTTGACCGTAAGTACTTGACATGATGAGACTTGCTTGATGCTTCGAGACGACGGTAACCTTCAGGCGCTAACTGGAGGTTTGAAGTTGAAAATACGGATTCAGCATCCCGGTGTTCACGAGAGAACGGATCGCGGAGGTTCGTACTGGTATTTCCGCTACTGGGAAGACGTTCTGCAGGCGGATGGTACGACCAAGGCCATCCGGAAATTCCACACGGTCGGCCCGAGCAAGGGCGACACTAAGCTCTCGAAGAAGCAGGCGGAAGTTGCGCGCGACAAGTTCGTGGCGACGATCAACAGGCCCACCATTCAGGAGAAGATCGTTGACGGATTGGCTCTGTTCAGCAAAATGGTCGAAAAATACAGGGCGGCGCACGTTGAAGCGGAGGTCGCCGGGCACTTCCTGCTGGCGAAGCCGACGCGCGACAAGTACGTCATCCACCTCGAGCAGCGCATCGTCCCGCAGTGGGGCGACCGGCGTTTGTGCGAGATCAACCCCGATGAGGTCCAGCAGTGGCTGTTTAAGACCTGCGACTCCTGGCACATGATGAACGACTTGCGGGGCATCATGTCCGGCGTCTACACCAAAGCGGAAGAGTGGGGCTACTGGCCGGAGGGGCGGCGTAACCCGATCTCCCGCGTCAAGATTGGGGAGAAGTGGAGCGTGCGGCCCGAGCGGATTCTGACGGAAGAGGAGACCGTAAAGGTGCTGGCGCGGCTGAGCGATCCCAACCTGCTCGTGCTTGAAACCGCAATCGCCACCGGCGCGCGCATTTCCGAAATCTTGGGGCTGACGTGGCGGCACGTAGACCTCCAGAGTGGTGTCCTCCGCATCGCGCAGCGCTACTGGCGCGGTGACATAGACGAACCGAAGTCGAAGACCAGCAAGCGGCCGCTCACGTTGGGATACCTGGTTGATCGCTACCGCGTGAAGGCCGCGGCGGATAAGGCGCAACCGGAGAAGTGGGTCTTCGCCCGGACGGACAGCAGCGGCCTCCCGCTGTGGGATTCCGGCGTGCGCCAAGCTCTGAAGCGGGCGGCGGTCGCCGACGGCTGCGATTTCCCTGGTCTCGGTCCGCACTCCTTCCGGCGCGCCAACATCACGTGGCGGCAGGAGGTCGGCGGGTCAAGCATCGAAACTTCGAAAATCGCGGGCCACAGCACGGTCCGGATGACCGAGGAATACACGAAAATCCAACTCAGCCGGCAGGAAGAACTCACGCGGCTGATCCAGGATCGACTGGCCAGCGTGGGCGAGAAGCAGCCAGCGGTGGTCCAGTAGATTCGCAGTAACGATTGCTGAATCCTCGGGGAGATCGATATTAGGCTACCCGCCCGGAATCAATCTTCAGCGTCAGAATGCCCTCTCGGCCCGGTGGTAGGTGTACCGTCAACATCTTGGGCGGACCGTCAGGACCCTCGAACTGAAGAGTAAGCTGTACATGAAGTCCGTGATCTTCCCCGGTTGGCAGAGCAAGTGAGATCAAAGACCCATCCGGGCTACCCACCGCTTCCATGTAACGCAGCTTCAGAGCGGGCATCTTGGCGAGGAGCGCGAAAAGGGCCTCCGGCCCCAGACCTGCTTGGTTCCCATTCAAGAACGCTTTTAGCGTACGGCCACTCAGTCGAAGGTCTCTGGCAAGATGTTCGCGAAGGCCTGCCTTTTTCCGGTCGCGTTTTCCAGGATCTTGGCCATAGTCCCGTCGCAAGTCGCGACGCACCTCCTCCCAGAAGTTGGCAATCTCCGGTTTCACAATAACGATTTTAGACAATCGTTGTTTCGGACGCAAGGATCGTATACAATCGAAATGTAGAAGGGAGACCTTGGCCGCGTCGTAACTTCCGAACTGGACTCTGTCGTCTTGTGCACGGATCAGCCATATCCGCACACAGTATTTTGACAGCCATCCATGCCGCAAGTAGTTGTTTCTAATATGTTTATAAAATTGTGAGGATAAACCAAAATCATGGGTTTTTGGCTGCACATAATGACAATTGCCGCGGTGAGGGAGAGCAGATAGGCCTCCGGAATGGTCTAGCGACTAGGCCCGTGATGTATTCCCTTACGCGAGTCTGGAGTTGACGCCGTGCTGGAACAGACGTTCATTCACATTCCGGGCATCGGGCAGAAAACCGAACGTGAATTGTGGCAATCCGGGATCAGGTCCTGGGACGACTTCACAGCAATCCTCAGGCCGCCCACGCCGATTGGCCCCGCTCTCCGGCGCCGCCTTGAGGACTACATCCCCCAGTCCATCGAGGCCGTGAAGAATCGAGATGCCGGGTTCTTTGCTCGCCTATCAGCTCTGGGTGAGGCATGGAGACTTTTCCCAGAGTTCGCGTCCCAGTGCGTCTTCCTCGACATCGAGACCACCGGCCTCTCGCCGGTCTTTGACACCGTGACTATGGTCGGTCTCTTTGACGGCCATCGGTACGAGGTGTTCATCGACGGCCAAAACCTTCAGGACCTGCCCAGCCGACTCAAGAAGTACTCCGTTGTTGTCACCTTCAACGGCGCCGGCTTCGACCTTCGCTTCCTGAGAATCACATTCCCGGATCTCGAGTTGCCGCCCATCCATATCGACCTCCGTTGGGTCACACGGCGCCTGGGATACCGGGGGGGACTGAAGTCAATCGAGAAGGAATTTGGCATTTCCAGGGACGAGTCCGTTGAGGACGTCAATGGCTTTGATGCCACCGTTCTCTGGTCACGCTACCTCCGCGGCGACCGCGCTGCCCTCCAGAAGCTCGTCACGTACAACACGGAGGACGTCGTTCACCTGAAGGCCATCATGGAGATGGCGTATGACAAGCTCTCGAAGCAGCTTTCCGGCGCGCTCTGGGATCAGAAAGCAATATACGACGGGGTAGCCGACCTTCCGAAGGCACCCAAGTATCGCAACCGCGTTGCCGACGCGCCGGGCAAGTCGCTGGTCGGGGAACTCCTGGCAAACAGCACGATTCCCGAACCCAGAATCGTCGGCATCGATCTGACTGGCAGCGAACGCAGAGCAACCGGTTGGGCGTTGCTCCACGGCGCTCAGACAGAAACCAAAAGCCTCGTCACGGATGAGGAACTCATTCGCGAGACGATAGCCGCTGAGCCCGACATCGTTTCAATCGACTCGCCGCTATCGGTACCGGACGGCTGGAATCGTTTCCAGGAACAGATCGTCGATGGTTCGCCAATCTATCGGAAGTGCGAACTGGCACTCAAGCGAATGGGGATCTCCGTCTTTTGGTGCCTCCTGCCGACCATGAAGGGCCTGACGATGCGCGGAATGCGTCTCGCCGATGAGTTTCGAAAGCACGGACTGCATGTAATCGAGAGCTACCCCGGAGCGGCGCAGGACATCCTTGGAATCCCCCGAAAAGGGTCGAGCCTCGAAGAGCTGAAGTGGGGGCTGAACCGCGCTGGCGTCGATGGCCCATACCTCACGGGTCGCGTAACACACGACGAAGTCGATGCGATCACATCGGCTCTCGTCGGATTGTTCTACCTGGCAGGCGACTGCATCGCTCTTGGCACTCCCACCGAGGATTACCTCATCGTGCCGAGGTCCCCGAAGATCAAGTACGTAAGGCTCGCCCAAATACTCGCCGCGACGGGCCTGGATGCCCTCACCGCCGTCGATGGCAGTGGGATAGAATGCAAGTTTGAGGCCAGACCAACATCTATTGCCGCATTTGCCGATTGAGCCCATTTATGTCGGTTTTGCGGGTCAGATCGGTGCCGGCAAAACCTCTGCAGCCAGATACCTTAGTGCCCGTTACGGATTCCAGTATGCGCGCTACAGCCAGATTCTTGAGGAATGGCTCTCGTCGGGCCCCCCTGATCGGAATCGACTGCAGACGTTGGGATGGGAGGTAATGTCAGGCGGTCAGCAGTTGGAGTTGAATCGGCGCCTGATAGCAGTATTGGACCCCTCGCGAAACGGGGCAATCGATGGCCTTAGGCACCCTGTAGATTTTGACAGTCTCTCAGGAGCTTTTGGTGCGTCTTTTCGCTTGATCTTTCTTGAGGCTAGGCAGGAAGTTCGTTCCGAGCGGCTGCGGTCACAGTTTTCGGCCGACACCGCATTTCAAGCAGCCGAGGCGGCGCCCGTCGAGGCGCAGATTGACGGACTGAAGGTGCGGGCGCACGCGACGATTTCAAACGAAGGATCGCTGGAGAAGCTATATCAGGAGCTCGATGCCTGGGTCGCGACTCGCGAAATGGGGAGCCATTAATGAGCGTCTGGGTGGTGGTGGGTGGACAGTTCGGTTCTGAAGGCAAAGGCAAGATCTCCGCGATTATCACCGTACAAGAAAAGATCGACTTCTGCATCCGATGCGGTGGCCCCAACTCCGGCCACTCGTTCCAAAAGCCGAACGGAGAGATGATTCTGTTGCGCCAACTGCCAACCGGTTTCGTTCGACCTGAGACGCGCCTGTTGATCCCTGCCGGGGGTCTGGTCGACCTCGACGTGCTGCGCTCTGAACTCGAGACTCTTCGACTTGGAGCCGACCGCGTCGGTGTGGACCGCAACACCATGGTCATCACCTCTGAGGACCGAGAGCAAGAACATCGCCTGGCCATGTCCGAACGACTCAGTTCCACCTTGTGCGGCGTAGGTTCTGCAGTCGCGCGCCGTGCTCTTCGAACCCAAGACGTTGACCTCGCCGCGAATGCCGCAACGACAAGCCACCCATGGCTTCGCCCATTTCTCACGGACGTCTCCGCCGAAACGAATTCGGCAGTGGACAGCGGCAAGAAGGTACTTGTTGAGGGAACGCAGGGTTCGGGGTTGTCCCTCTATCACTCGTCGTACTATCCGAAGGCAACGTCACGGGACACCAACGCCGCAGGGTTCATCAGCGAGGTCGGTCTCAGCCCGCGCCTTGTTTCTGAAGTTCTCCTTGTCTTCCGGACGTTCCCAATACGGGTCGCCGGGGCACAGGCTGGCCCAATCCATGACGAGATCACCTGGGAAAGACTCCAGGCGGAATCTCATTCTCCCGTCCCACTGCACGAATATACTAGTGTCACTCACAAACTCCGGCGAGTGGGAAGGTTTGATTGGGGCGCCGCAAGGCGGGCGATCACGTTGAATCGGCCAACTATGTTGGCGTTGAACTTCATCGACTATCTGAGCTTCGAGAATCGGGGGGCGTCCGACTGGACGGCGCTCAGTCAGGACGCCAGAACATTCGTCCACGAGCTTGAGCAGCTTGGCCCCCCAGTCTGCCATCTAGGAACGGGGCCACATCTAGCTGACAACGTTCGGTTGGGTCCTACGCGGAATCGCCCTGACCTTACGGGGGCACCACCAGCGCTCGCTCTCTCCCCCATTGAAGGACGGCCATGAGTTGGAACATGGGCCGCAGCAATTCCCAGAAGGCTGCGTGGTCGCTTTCGACTCAAGCGCCAGAATCCCAATCCCTTGGTTCTTTGGACAACGACGTGCCGGAGGCTGGATGATGAGCTACTGCGAGAGGTTCCTATGGGCAGATCCGTTGCCCGAGTCATTTCGTGCAGGTGTCTTGCTAGCCGATCAAATCATGTTTTTTGTCGATGCCGTCCATCTGATTGAGCCTAGCACCTTCTCTTTGGACGACCTTCGCCCAGCGGCCTATGATGTGCATATTGGCGACACATACTACGTAGACGACCAGCCGAAGACACTCGGTCCTGGAGATGGGTTCAAGATCCGGGCCAACGGTCTCGTGTACGTCAAGACGAAGGAGAATTTCAACATACCGTACTACATGGTCGCTCGGTACAGCCTGCGAGTGACTCAGGTCTACAGAGGTCTTCTCATCGATAACGGTTTGCATATCGATCCGGGCTACCACGGTCCGATTTACGTGCCGATTCACAATTTTACAGACCAGGACCGGCCCCTATCAGAAGGACAGGCGTTCCTGAGCATTGAGTTTGCGAGAACGACGCCACTTCCGATCGGCCCCTTAGCGCGGATACATGGAGAACTTGAGCTTGTCAGCCTGTACGGAAAGGCCGGCATGGAAGGCCATGCTGGCAACAAGGTGATTGTATTTAACAAGAGCCCAGAAGATCTCAAGAGAGCCCCCCGAACGCCGAGAGACTTCTGGAACAAGTTTTCCGGAGAAGAGCACAAGAGCGCCATGATGGGCACCGAAGGCAGACTCGAGAAACTTCGGGACGATGTAACCAAACAGCAAACGAAGCTGATGGACGACGTGCGGAAATCAATCGAAAAGATTCAAAGCGTGGGGCTCTTCGCGGCCCTCGCACTTGTCGTTGGCATTCTTTCGGTCCTCCTTTCTGCGCTTCTGCCCAGGTATCTGGATACCGAAAGAGCATACATGGAGTCAGCACAGAAGCTCCAAACTCTCGCGTTGGAAGTTCAGGAGCTAAAGAAGCAAGCAGCAAACGTAGCGCCAAGGCCAGGAGTTCAGCAGCCAACTGCTCCGCCGCAGCAGGTGAAATAGGCGAAGGGGAGGCAATTTCAGCTCGGACGAACTGGGGTGTCCGTCAACGTCCGCCGTCTCTTGACGGTTCCCCGATGAAAGTTGATATTTCAAGCCCAACCAACGATCCACACTGCCGATTGGTTGATTGGTTCGCTTCCGTATCGATTTGTCGATTCTGTAGTACCCGTTCTTGCTGCCCACATGGGCATCGTCCTTATATGGAAATTGATTGTTGTCTCCTTCGGCAGACAACAAGTAGAGCAGCCCGCAACCGCGCGCGGGAAAGCACGCCGCATGCCAGTCCCCGGTGTGGAGTCCTGGAGTCCGCGTGGAGTCCAGACGCCCAAAAGTGGCCCCATGGCGTCCAACGGAGTCCACGAGGCCTCGTGCTAAGTCTTTTGTTTCTGGTGGAAAAGTCTGCAAATGATTGATATTTCTTAAATGGCATGGAAGAGGTCGTGAGTTCGAATCTCACCAGGTCCACCAAAACATCCCACAACAATTCTACCGACTTGCCGCATGGTCGTCTGCGTGCAAACGGGCCTGGGGGCCGGCGGCGCCCGAAGATCCCCATCCGCGCCTACCTGGCCGCGATCCAGCGGGACCCGCAGGCCGTCATCCGCGCCTTGCGCGGGCCTGAACCGCCCTCCAGCTTACCGGCAAATGGAGGGGCCTGGCCGCACCAATCGCGGCCGGCCCGGCGCCGAGGGGGAGGTCGCACCGCCGGTCTCCGGCGGCCCCAGGGCCGACATGCGCCGCTCGATCTGCTCCTGAAGCCGCTCCGGCGCGAGTTCAGACCGCCTTCGCAGGCGCTCGGGCAGCGCGGGGGCCGACGCCAGATCGAGCCGTTGCACCTCCACGAAGTTCAGTGAATCGGCCAACCGGCAAGCCAATTGGATGAGGTAGCGCGGGTCGGTTAACCCGCCCTCGCTCGATTCGTGGTGGCTGGCCATGTGGGTACGCAGGCTCTCTGGGAATCCCCAGGTCTGCGCCAGAAATGCTCCCGCTTCGCAGTGGTCCATGCCAAAGAGCGTCTTCTCGACCACGTAGGCTTCCGCGAGGTCGGTGAACTCCATGGACATATACTCCACGTACTTGTCGCCGCCGGCAAGTCGCAATCCCAGACGGCCAAGATCGTGTGTGAGCCCGGCGGTGTACATTCCCGGCGAGCCGTACAGGTTGCCGACACTCTCCGCTATGACCGCGGTAGCGATGCTATGGGCCCACACACCGCCCAGATCCGTCTTGCGCTGCACCTTCCGAACATAGAGCTGCATGGCGACGGTGGAGGCCAAAGCACGGACCCGGTCCAGACCCAGCAAGGTAAGCGCGTGCCTGACAGTCTCGACACGCGCGCGAAAGCCGAACTCCACGGAATTGGCTATCAGAAGGAGGTCGGTCGCCAGTGCCGGATCGGAGAGGAAAACGTTCTCGATATCCTGAATCGCGGCTTCGCTGTCGGTGGCGAGGTTGAGCAGATTCAGGGCCGACGTTTGAAAGTGGGGCAGCTTGGAGAGGCGGCTGGCGATGGCAGCATGCTCAGCACTGAGTTCTCCCCCGCCAACGGCGTCGACTGAATGCGCAAGTGACAGCAAAAGCAAACCGCCCGAGGCAGCCGAGCGGACTCGCTGCACCGGGATTCATTGCCCTTTCCAAAATACATATCGGCGGGCAGCGCGTGAGATTCTAAGGATTGTTCGGAGAGAGCCTGCCCTCGCTCCCAGGGTCGCGCGGCTACCTGGAAAAGCGATCGGCGACGGCATCGCTGGCGTGGATGGCCGTGGGCGGGCGCCGCGCCGCCAACGAGCGCACGTTGAATCCGAATAGGGCGGAGAAGTCCGTTTGCGACAGCCCGAGCGTCTCGCGCAACGCCCGCACGTCGGATGACGCGTCGCACGGGGCCATTATACGGCTATGCCGTATGGTGCGCCAGCAGCAACGCGCCGGCCCGGTGATGAACCTGGTTGACGTAGTCGAGATGATCGGTAATCACCTCACTCAAACAGACATGGCGATCGCCCGGCTGACACCCAGCGATCCCAATACCGCGGAACTTGCGAGCAACTTGGCCTGAGCCGGCACCTTTTATTTGAACGCATGATCGCCCTGCCGACGCCGGTCGCGGCAGCCGCGCGCTTCCGGGCTCCCTCGTCGCCTCACCTCCCCGTTGACAAGTTTCTCCCTCGAGTTTTCTCAACCATTTCAATCACCTGGCAGTTCAAGCCCCGTCGGCCCGATTTTCGCCTGCTATACCGGAACTAAGAGGCGCCAATGCGCAATCCCTTCGCTCCCCTCATCCGAGCCCCGCCACAACCCCCCGGCCCCTGGCCCCCGGCCCCTGGCCCCCGGCCCCCGGCCCCCGGCCCCCGCCCCCATGCGTCTCCCAATCTCAGGCCACCTCCGCAACCAACTGAAACAGAGCGACTTAACACCTCACAAATGACAACTCCACAGCCGCACATCTGCGTCTCCCGGGTGGCACGCTTGACCCGTCTACGCACCCGTCGCGCGGCCGCTCGCCCCACAGCCCGGCTTCGTGGAAGCATCATCCGGTATCCGGAGCCTAAAACCTCTTATACTTGCTGTATGAAGCCCGTCCACGTGTTCAATGTCATCCCTTCGCTGCCGCCCGCGCTCGAAGGGCTCCGTCAACTGGCGTACAACCTGCGATGGGCGTGGAACCACGACACCATCGAACTCTTCCGCCGTCTGGATAGCGACCTATGGGAATCCACCAAGCACAACCCCGTGTTGATGCTGGGAACGATCGACCAGGCGCAACTGGAAGCCGCGTCCAAAGACGATTCGTTCCTGGCCCAACTGGATCGCCTGGTCAAGGAGATGACTTCCTACCTCTCGGCGGAATCCACCTGGTATCGCCGCACCTACCCTCAGACCGACAAGCTGCTGGTCGCCTACTTCTCGGCCGAGTTCGGAATCACGGAGTGCCTGTCCATATTTGCGGGCGGGCTGGGCGTGCTCGCCGGCGATCACCTGAAGTCGGCCAGCAATCTGGGTGTACCGCTGGTGGGCGTCGGCCTGCTCTACCAGCAAGGGTATTTTCGTCAATACCTCAATGCGGCGGGATGGCAGCAGGAGTCGTACGAGGACAACGATTTTCAGACCCTTCCCCTCACCCGCGAACGCCGCGCCGACGGAAGCGCCGTGACAGTCGAAGTAGCCTATCCCGGCCGTGCCGTGACCGCGCAAGTGTGGAGAGCGCAAGTCGGCCGCGTCTCACTCTACCTGCTGGATTCCAACCTTCCGGCCAATCGCCCGGAGGACCGCGTCATCACCGACCAGCTTTACGGCGGCGACCTCGAGATGCGGCTGAAACAGGAGATCCTCCTCGGTATCGGCGGGTATCGCGCCCTGGAAGCGCTGGGACTCGAACCGACGGTGTACCACATGAACGAGGGGCACTCCGCATTCCTTGGGCTGGAACGCGTGCACCGTCTGAAAGAGAAGCACGGTCTCTCGTTTCAGGAGGCGTGGCAGGAGGCCTCCGCGGGCCTGATCTTCACCGGCCACACACCGGTGCCGGCCGGCCACGACTACTTTCCGGCTTCCTTGATGGACCGTTATTTCGGGGATTACAGCAACCGGCTGGGGATCGGCCGTGCGGAGTTCCTGGGGCTGGGCCGGCAGAATCCCGCCAACGACGGCGAACAGTTCTGCATGACCGTTCTGGCGCTGCGCATGGCGGCCTCCACCAACGGAGTCAGCAGGCTGCACGGAGAGGTCTCCAGGAAGATGTGGAAGTCCATCTGGCCGGGCGTCCCGGAAGATGAGATTCCCATCGGCCACGTCACCAACGGGGTGCATTTCCGCTCCTGGATTTCCCTCGAGATGAATCAATTGTACGACCGGTACCTGGGGCCGAAGTGGCGGGAAGAGCATGCCGACCCGAAACTCTGGCAGCGGGTCGAAGGCATTCCCGCCGAGGAACTGTGGCGAACCCGCGAGCGCCGCCGGTTGCGCCTGGTGGCATTCGCGCGGCAGCACCTGCGGATGCAGCTCCAACGCCGCGGGGCGCCCCAGGCGGAGATCGACGCAGCCGGCGAAGTGCTCGACCCGGATGCCCTGACCATCGGCTTCGCGCGCCGCTTCGCCACCTACAAGCGGGCCACTCTGGTGTTGCGGGACATCGAGCGGCTGGGGCGCATCCTCAACCATGCCGAGTGCCCCGTGCAAATCCTGTTTGCCGGCAAAGCCCATCCTCGCGACGATGCCGGCAAGCAGTTGATCCAGCAAATCGTGAGGCTGGCGCAGCAGAAGGAATTCCGCCGCCGGCTGGTGTTTCTGGAAGACTACGACATGGCCATGGCGCGGAGCCTGGTGCAGGGCTCGGACATTTGGCTCAACACTCCGCTGCGGCCGGAGGAGGCCAGTGGAACCAGCGGCATGAAGGCGCTGGCCAACGGCGCCATCAATCTGAGCATATTGGACGGCTGGTGGGACGAGGCCTGGCGGGAAGCGGCTGCCAGGAACCAGTTTGTGGGGTGGGCCATCGGACGCGGCGAGGGCTACCCTAGCGCCGAGTACCAGGACCAGGTGGAGTCGGCCGCCCTCTACGACTTGTTGGAAAACGATATCGTTCCCGCCTTCTACGACCGGGGGGTCGATGGCGTGCCGCGGCGCTGGATCGCCAACATGAAAGGGTCCATCTCCCACTTGTGTCCGTCGTTCAACATGCAGCGTGTGGTAAAGCAGTACGCCGCCGAGTCCTATGTGACGGCGCACGAGAGATACCAACGGTTTACGGCGGAAGGTTCGGCGCGCGCCAAGGCGCTGGCGGCCTGGGTTTCGCGCATGCGGGCGAATTGGTCCCAGGTCCGCGTAGAGCGCATTGCCGCGCTGGCGGCCAAGGAACTGGCTGTCGGCAGCCAAATTCAGGTTCGGGCGTGGATTCGGCTGGGGGCCATTCCCCCTGAGGAAGTCGCGGTGGAACTCTATTTGGGCCGGCTCGATTCCGGCGGCGACATCGCGGGCGGCGTGGCGATTCCCATGCAATCGGCCGGGCAGAGCCCGGAAGGTTTCTGTATCTTCGAGGCGGACGCCGTGCCGTGCAGCCGGAGCGGTCTCCACGGGTACACCGTGCGAGTCTTGCCCTTCCATCCGGACGAGGCCAAGGCCTTCCTCCCCGGACTCATCACCTGGGCGGATGGTCAGTGAAAGCCGGCGACGGAGGAGTCCATTGTCGCCCTACGCGCCGCTGTGGGGCAGCCAATCCTGGCTGCAGCCGGCTTTCAGCCGGCTCTAGCGGAGATCGGGGACTCTCACAGCCGCCTGAAAGGCGGCTGCAGGCATGCCAGCCACCATCCATGGATTGTACGACTACCCGAATTTCCGGGTCGCCATGTGGGGCAGGATTGCAGGGGTACCCCCTGGGTCCGGCGGATTTTCAATCCGCCTGCCGCCCTTGGATGCGCCCACCACAACCGCGGAGAATCGCCAACACCGTTTGCGGCTTGCCGCCATGTGGGGCAGGATTGTATCCTGCGCGTCGGTTTTCAACCGGCGCTGGACGGTTTACCAACCCGCCGGACCCAGAGGGTACCCCTGCCAATCTGCCCCACAATTCTCGCCAGGCAATCCTGCCGGCCCCACACCTCGGCCGCACATGTTTCCTGGGCGCTTCAGGCCGGGTATGCCCCGCCCCTACGCCGCGCCCTCCCCGCGCCCGGGGCGGAAGTCGCGCGGCCGGCGTGCTGGCACTCATCATGGTTGCCTGCCTCTCGATGACCCTTGCCGCCCGGCCGCCGCAAGGGCCAAGCCCCTCCAGTGAAACCGGCGACGCGCCCGGCGAAGCCCCGCTCGCCAAACCTGCGGACCAGGCGGACGCCCCTTCCGCGCCCGCCGCGCGAAGCCCGGAAATGCAGCTTTCCCAAAACGACGCCGGTGCCGGAGAAAGCGAGCGCAATGAGAACGTCCCGGTCACCCCGGTGGACTTCAGTCTCCTAAAGGACCAGACGATTCGGGTTGGCCCGACGGCCACCATCATCCCCCAATTCCTGCCGGACCTCATGTACTTCAGCTCGGAATATGGCGTGCCTCCCGCCCTCGGGCTGCACCTTCCGGCGCTGACGCGGCGCGCACCGCACGGCAGGCTGTACGAATCCCATTCCAACAGCGCCCTCGGCGCCCGGGCCTTCTTTCAGGTGGGAGGGCTGAAGCCCGCGCACGATAACCAGTACGGATTCCTGGTGGAAGCGCCCGCCTGGCGCGGGTCCTACTTCCTGCTCGAAACCAACCAGCAGAAAACCCGCGGCATGGTGAACGGGAATGTACTGGTGCCTTTGCCTTCGGAGAGGACCGCGCTGGCCGCGGACCCGGTTTTGCGCGACTACATCCAGCAGGTTCTCGACAGCTATCCGGATGAGATTCCCAATCGCACCGACATCGATCGCCGGATGTTGAACACCAATTCGCCCCAGCGCGTGGACGGGCAGGCCTGGAACACGCGCTTCGACCAGGAGATTAGCGGCCGCGACCGGCTGATGCTTCAGTACCGCCTCGTCGGCCGCCAGGTGACCGCGTTCCAACTGGTGGCGGGGCAGAACCCCGACACCACCACCTATTCGAACGACGGCCGCGTGACCTGGCGGCGCGATTGGACCCCGGCTACTTCCACCAGCGCCACGGCCGCCTTCGATCGCCTCACCGCGCTGCTGGCCCCCGCCAAGGGCTACCTGGGCCCCGGTTTTATGGTAGGCGGTTTGCAGGCCCTCGGCCCACTCGCGGATGTACCCACGTACCGCGCCGAGAACCAGTTCCGCCAGGGAGTCCAGGTGCGACACGTGCACGGCACCCACACCTTGGTCTTCGGCTTCGAGGTGTTGCGGCGGCAATTCAATGGGTACCGGTCCGATTCCAGCCGCCCTCTGGTCAGCTTCGCGGCCGACTCCATGCACGATGCCATCACCAATCTCCGGCTGGGCGTGCCCTATTCCATGGTCATCGCCATGGGGAATCTGTCGGCCGGATTCCGCAGTTGGGATCTGTCGTACTACGCCGGCGACACCTGGCGCGCGGGCTCGAACCTCACCCTGAGTTACGGGCTTCGCTACCAACCCAGCCCCGCTCCCAACGAAGTCAACCACCCGCATGCCATCCCCTACGGATGCGACTGCAACAACCTGGCTCCTCAAGTGGGGCTGGCCTACCGGCTTCCCGGAGCGGCCGGCGTGTGGCGCATGGGCTACGGGCTGCAATACGGACCCGTGCTTCCGTCCACTTACGCCTGGCTGCGCTCCAACCCGCCGTCCAACAATGTGTTCATGCTGCAGCAGCCGAACCTGCTGGATGCCCTGCGGGAGGCCAGTGGGACGGCCCTCATCAGCGGCATCACCCCGGGACGCCAGTTTCTCACGGTTCTGGACAGCCGCCTGGCCTCGCCGTATTCGCACCAGTACAACCTCAGTTGGGAACGCGAGTTGCGCCAATCCTGGCGTGTGCAACTGGGGTATGTGGGAAGCCGCGCGTTCAAGCTGGTTCAAATGAGAACCGCCAACCGCGGGGTGCTGGTGCCGGGAATGACGCTGACCCAGGACAACGTCAACGACCGGCGGCCCGACCAACGCTACAGTTCCATTCGAACCATCGGGAACACCTCGCGAGCCTGGTACGACGCCGCCATAGCGAGCCTCTCGCTGCCGCGCTGGAAAGGGCTGCACGCGGATGCCTCGTTTTGGTTCGGCAAGTCCCTCGACTATGCCGCGAATTTTCCCGACCAGGGAGCCATGGGAGGGGTCGACAGCCAGTGGGAGTATGAAAGGCACAAAGACCTGAAGGGCCTTTCGGACTTCGACCAGCCGCGCGCGCTCCGGGCGCGAGTCTCGTATGAGACCGGCTCATCCGTTTCGTCGAGGCGCTGGGTTCGGGCCTTGGCCGGAGGCTGGGGTATCTCGGCCATCGGCTTGCTCAAGAGCGGGACGCCCTTTTCCGTGAATACCGGCTCCGACGCGCCGGGATTCGGCAACGTGGACGGAGCGCAGTGGGACCGGCCCGACGTGGTGGACCCCCGCGTTCTGGGTCGCACCATTGGCAACCCGGATACGTCCCGGCTGCTGCTGCCGGCCTCCGCCTTCGCCTTCATCCAGCCCGGAAGAACCGCCGGCACCCTGGGCCGCAACGTGTTTCGAAAGGGTCCTATACGCAATGTCAACGCCTCGTTGTCGCGGCAGTTTCCGGTATGGAAGGAGAAGCCGCTGACCATCCGGGCCGAATCCATCAACCTCTTCAACACGGCGCAGTTCGCCGCGCCGGATTTCTCTCGTGCGGATTCCAGCTTCGGGGCCATCACCAACACCTTAAACAATGGAAGGAGTCTCCGTTTGGCGGCCAGCTTTGAGTTCTGATACGCCGCAACGGGGAAGACGAATGCGTCGCACCTCCACCACCCGAACGCTCTCCGAAGATCTGGGTCCCGACGAAAGTGTCCCAAGGCGCGCGTTCCCCTCGCCAAACAGCAGTCTCTGGCATGCCAGGCACCATCCATGGATTGTACTACTACATCTTCAAATCTTCGCAGCCCGCGACGATTTGCTGTTGTGGGGCAGGTTGTTAACCTGCGGCGGATTGGCAATCCGCCTGCCGCCCTTGTACGCGCCCGCCACGACCGCGGAGAGCCGCCACCACTCGTTGCGGCTTTGCCGCACTGCGGGGCAGGATGGTATCCTGCGCGCCGGTTTTCAACCGGCGCTGGGCGGGTTACCAACCCGCCGGACCCAGAGGGTACCCCTGTCAATCTGCCCCACAATTCTCGCCAGGTTCCAGACTTCGGGAAAAGTATGTGGCATTGGGCGGAACCGCCTGCGCCATCACAACCAGTCCTGCATTTTCAGAGGTGAGGCGGGCGGTTCCGCCTGCCTCGCCCGCTTGCGGGCGTTTTTTTCACACCTTCTTAGTCCCCGGCGCGGGCCGGCGCCTCGCCTTTGTAGGGGCGAGGGAGCCCCCTCTGTGCCCCTCGCCCTCGCGCCGTCTGTCCCTCGCGGCCGGGGCGGAAGTCGCGCGGCCGGCGTGCTCGCGCTCACCCTTTATGTCTGCCTGTCGATCACCCTTGCCGCCCAACCGCCGCAAGGGCCAAGCCCCTCCGCTGGAGGCGGCGACACGCCCGGCGAGAACTCCATCGCGAAACCGGCGGACCAGGAAGACGCGGCTTCGACGCCCGTCGCGCGGAGCCCGGAGATGCAGGTCTCCCGAACCGACGCCGGGGCCGGAGAAAACGAGCGCAATGAAAACGTCGCCGTCAACCCGGTGGACATGAATCTCCTCAAAGATCTGCTCCAACGGCTGGGCTCGACGGCCACCCTGATTCCCCAATTCCTGCCGGACCTCAACTATCTCGGCTCGGAATACGGCGTCGCACCCACCGCCGGGCTGCACCCTCAAGCGCGCGTTTGGCGCACCCTGCATGGGAGGCTCTACGAATCCCATCAGAACAGCGTCTTCGGCGCCCGGGCCTTCTTTCAAGTGGGGGGGCTCAAGCCCGCGCACGATAACCAGTATGGCTTCGACGTGGAAACGGCCCTCTGGCATGGGGCCTTCCTCTCCCTCGATATGGGCCAGCAGAAGACCCGCGGCATGGTGAACGGAAATGTCCTGGTGCCTTTGCCCTCGGAAAGGACCCCGCTGGCCACCGACCCGGCTCTGCGCGCCTTCGTCCTGCTGATTCTGAATGCGTATCCCAATCAGGTTCCGAATCGCACCGACATCGATCCCCGGATGTTGAACACCAATTCTCCCCGGCGCGTGGATGGGCAGGATTGGAACACCCGCTTCGAACAGAAGATCGGAAGCCGCGACCGGCTGGTGTTTCAGTACCACCTCATCGACCAGAAGGTGATCGCGTTCCAACTCGTAGCGGGGCAGAACCCGGACTCCACGAGTTGGATGAACGACGGACGTGTAACCTGGCAACGCGATTGGTCCCCCGCCACTTCGATCAGCGCCACCGCCGGATTCGTTCGCACGACTTCGCTCCTGGTCCCCTCGAAGGACACCTGGGCCCCAGCATCGCCGTGGTCGGATTGCAGGGACTGGGCCCGACTCCGGACATCCCCGCTTACCGGGCCGATAACCTGTTCCGCAACGGAATGCAGTTGCGCCACACACACGGCAACCACGCATTCGTCTTCGGGTTCGAGATCGCGCGGCGGCAATACAATGGATTCCGGTCCGACTCCAGCCGCCCTTATATCAACTTCGTCGCCACTGCCAATAACAGTGCGATCGCCAACCTCCGGCTGGGCTTGCCCTATTCCATGGTCACCGACATCGGTAATCTCTCGGCCGGATTTCGCAGTTGGGACATGTCGTTCTATGCCGGCGACACCTGGTACGCGGCTGCCAACCTCACCGTAAGTTATGGGCTTCGTTACCAACCCAGCCCGGCTCCTTTTGAAGTCAACCATCCCGGTGTCATTCCCTACGGATGCGACTGCAATAACCTGGCTCCCCAGGTGGGGCTCGCCTACCGCCTTCCCGGAGCCTCCGGCGTGTTGCGCGCGGGCTACGGGCTGCAGTACGGGCAAATCCTGGCTTCCACATACGCCTGGATACGCTCCAACCCGCCGGCCAACACGGTGCAGGCCATCCAGCAGCCCGATTTGATCCAAGCCCTGACCGCTGCCAGCGGGACGTCCTTCAGTGGGGCGTCCCAAGGACGCCAGTTCTTCACGCTTCTCGATCCGCATCTGGTGCTGCCCTATTCGGACCAATACAACTTCAGTTGGGAGCGCGAGTTGCGCGGCTCCTGGCACGTGCAACTGGGCTATGTGGGGAGCCGCACCTTCAAGCTGATTCAGCAGAGATCCATCAACCGCGGGGTGATTGGGCCGGGACTGACGCTGACCGAGGCCACCGTGGACTCCCGGCGGCCCGACCAGCGCTACGCCTCCATTCGCGACCTCTGGAACGGCTCGGCTGCCTGGTACAATGCCGCCCTGGCCAACCTCTTCCTGCCACGCTGGAAAGGGCTGCACCTCGATCTATCGTTTTGGTTCAGCAAGGCCATGGACAATGGCTCCGGCTTCGCCGATCAGGGGCCCCTGCAGCAGGCCGACAGCCAGTGGGAGTATGAAAGACACAGAGACCTGAAGGCCCGTTCGGACTTCGACCAGCCGCAATCGTTCCGGGCGCGGTTCTCCTATGAGACTCCCTCGCCTCGCTCGGCGCGACGCTGGGTTCGGGCCCTGGCGGGAGGCTGGAATATTTCGACCATCGGGTTGCTCAAGAGCGGGACGCCGTTTTCCGTGTTCTCGGGCTCCGACGCGCCGGGTTATGGCAACGTGGACGGAACGCCCTGGGACCGGCCCATGCTGCTAAACCTTGCCGTCCTGGGCCGCACCATTGGCAATCCGGATACGTCCAGGCAACTGCTGCCAGCCTCGGCTTTCGCATACATCACGCCGGGCATGACCGCCGGAAACCTGGGCCGCAACGTGTTTCGAAAGGGGGGCATTCGCAACGTCAACGCCTCGGTCTCGCGGCGCTTTCCGGTGTGGAAGGAGAAGCCCCTCACCATCCGGGCCGAGTCCATTAACCTCCTCAACTCGCCGCAGTTCGCCGCGCCCGACTATATGCTCGTGGATTCGAGCTTCGGGGCCATCACCAACACCTTGAACAACGGAAGGAGTCTCCGTCTGGCGGCCAGCTTTGAATTCTGAAGCGGTGGGCGCGCTCCTGCTGACCATGGCCGTGTTGTGCCGCGCGCAGGTCGCGCCGTCCGGGCCGCCCAAAAAGCCCATCCTGAAACGGCTGATCGGCACGGAGGCTCTAGCAGCGACGGTTCCGGGCGCCATCATGCGGCAGGTGCGCGATTGGCCCGAAGAGTGGGGCCGGAAGCCAGCGGGATTTGAAAAGCGCCTCGGCTCGCTCTACGGCCAGTTCGTCGCCGGAGTTCTGATTGAGAGCGGCGTCAAAGCCATTCATCGCGAGGACACGCGCTATCGCCGCCTGGGCCAGGGCAACTTCTTCCGGCGCGCGGGCCACGCCATCGTGGACACGGCGACCGCGCGCAAATCCGATGGCAGCCGGACCGTGGCGCTGTCGATGCCGGCCGTTGCATACGGAAGTTGGGCCATCGCCACGCTGTGGAGCCCGCGCGAGTTCCGCAATGCGGGGTCCATCCTGAGATGGGGCACCGCGGGCATGGGATCCGCCGCGGGAGCTAACATGGCGAAGGAATTCTGGCCCGACTTGAAGGGCGTCTTCCACAAGAGGAAGTAAGCATGTTTCGCCACGCCATGGCGCTGTTCGTGACGGTCCTCTGGTGCGCCAACCCGATGGGCGCCGAATCCGGACCGCAACCTCCTTGCGATGCGGAGCCGGTGCCGTCGTATGCCGCGCCGGACGCTTCGCCGACCGTGAAAGTCTGGAGCGCGTCCGACCTCGGGGAGTGGAAGCCTTCGGCCTGCACCGGATCGGATGTTCACCCTGACATTTTGAGGTAAGCAATTCTATCTGAAGCAGTTAGGTCGATTTTCGTCTGAAATGTGTAGACATGTATTCTTTCGGAATATAAGCGATGTGTTCTATTGATTATTGGAATTATGTGCTGTATTATGTGGACATGCATGTAGCCCGCGCCCGCTGGCCCTCTTCCAACGGTAAAACCTACGAGTCCATCTACCTCCGCGAATCCTTCCGCCAGGACGGCAAAGTCAAAAAACGCGACATCGCCAACCTCACCCACTGCGATCCCGCCGAGATCGCCGCCATCGAACTCGCCCTCAAACACAAGGGCGATCTGGCCGCCCTCGCCTCCCTCGACGGCGTTCAGTTGCAGGAAGGCGCTTCCGTCGGCGCCGTCTGGACCGCCGCTGAAATTGCCCGCCGCCTCGGCCTCGATCAAGCCCTCGGCACCGACTTCTCCGGCCAACTGGCACT
>Ga0182021_10003173_pt1 | contig 19329 bp, 16 predicted proteins | sample 612E3MmetaG_FD_120493 | JGI IMG/M metagenome (GOLD analysis project Ga0182021, IMG submission 120493) | Permafrost microbial communities from Stordalen Mire, Sweden - 612E3M metaG (Illumina Assembly) | ecosystem: Environmental > Terrestrial > Soil > Wetlands > Permafrost | place: Sweden... | reverse complement strand
TGTCAGCCTTCGTGGTCTGGCCAGGTTGAATCGTGCCAAAGGCGTGGATTTGGGGCGTGTTGTCAGCCTTGGTGGTCTGGACCGCTGGAATGGTCCCAAAGGCGTGGACTCGTGGCGTGGTGTCAGCCTGCGTGGTCTGGCCAGGTTGAATGGTCCCAAAGGCATGGACTCGTGGCATGGTGTCCGCTTTCGTGGTCTGGCCAGGTTGAATCGTGCCAAAGGCGTGGATTTGGGGCGTGTTGTCAGCCTTGGTGGTCTGGACCGCTGGAATGGTCCCAAAGGCGTGAACTCGTGGCATGGTGTCGCCTTTCGCGGTCGGGGCCGCCCCCAGCGTCGAAAGGCCGTCGGCCGGGGCTGGGTGGTCAACCGACGCCGGATCAGAATCGGCCTCGGCGGAAGGCGTAAGCCCCTTGGCCTGGATTTGGCGCAAGAGGGCCGAGACGTTCCAAGTGGCGGCCCTGCGCACGGGAGGCGAGGCCGAGCTGCCATGAGGTTGGTTGTCTGGATCTCCGTCAATCGCGCTTCCGTCTCCACCCAGGGACAGGCGCTTCTCTGCATCGGACGCATGGCCCGCGCCACGGGCAACAAGGTCTGCGTTGGGCTTACCCGTCGCGGTTGCGAGGGCGGCCCTGGCGGGCGGCAGCAACGGGATCAGCGCTGCAAGCTCGGGCGCGCCAGAGTCCGGGGACGCCGCCAAATCATCGACCGCGGGCATCGTGACCGGGGCCCGGTTCGACGGCGCCTTTTGCGCAGCCACCAGGCGGGACGGTCGCGCAGTGGCCTCCCCCTCCGACTTGCAGAGTGACCAGCCGAACATCTGGGCGAAGCTGCCACCCTGCCTGTGCCCGTGACCAGAGGCGCTGTCGGGGCTGGGGGATGAAGGACTGCCCTCGGACTGCGCGATAGCAGCGGCGGTGACTTTCATGGGGTGGCTCCCTTCTTGGCTGAGGTCGGCTTGCGCGTAGCGATCTCGGTGGCCAACTCAGCGGCCTGTTCCGGTTTCAGGTACCCCATCACCGCCCCGGCATCGGCCGGCCGCATGCGACGCAGGACCTGGGCCGCCAGGCGGCGCTCCAGAAGTGACAACACGGCCGCTGCCTGTTCGGGCTTCATGCCCTTCATGGCCTTGGACACGCTGTCGAGCTGCTCGCGGGCCATGTCCTTGGCCGCCGTTGCTGCGGCAGCCGCAGCGGGACTGCTTTCAATCGACGTGACACCCTCTCCCTCAGACGAACCACGCTGCTTGATGAGCGCTTCCAGGCGGGCCGTCTCCTGCCGGAGCGCCTCACGCGCATGGGCAATCTCCGACGCCAATTGTTCGAGACGCGTTCGATCGGAAACCGGCGCCCCGGTTTCTACGGGTGTGACCAGCGACTGGCGCAGTTCGCTCTTGAGCGCCGTGGTGGTCAGGGTAGGTAGCACAGGCTGCACGCTGCGTTTGCCAGACCCGGCTGGGCGCGCGCTCTTGCCACCGGCGGATCGAGAGGAGGCCGCAGGCTTGTCGGATTCTGCTTCACGCTTTTGCGCCGCAGGTCCGGCCTCGCCCGCAGCGGCATGCCCTCCAGCAGCAGGGTCCGGGGTGGGCGCTCGACCCGACGAACCGCTTGCTCCCGCGGCTCCCGCCGGTGCGCCTGCGGGAAAACCGGGCGGTGCGGGCAAGGGCGGGGCCGATGGGGAAGGCGCCGCCGGGGCCGCCACCGCTGGCGCCTGGGGCGGGACGGGGCCTCCGCCGGTCGCGGGGGCGGCGCTGGCGGCGGCCAACCATAGATGCAACAACACACTAGTCATGACGTTCCTGCCTTGCCCGGGGCTGCGGCCGGACCTTCCAGCGCGCATTTGAGTTCAGCCAGAGTCTGCTCAATCGTGAATCGCTCCTCCGGGCCCTGGCGAAGGATGCTGTTGACCTCGTTGATGCAGCGAAGAGCTCGGTCGACGCGCGGATTGGTGCCGGCCACGTACGCGCCCACCTCGATGAGATCGGCGGTTTCCCGATAGGCGGCCAGAATTTCTCGCGTCTCCTGCGCCAGGTCGCGATGGGCCGCTGACACAATGTCGGTCATCACCCGGCTCACGCTGCCGAGCACGTCCACTGCGGGGAAATGGCCCCGCTGGGCCAGCCTGCGGGACAGCACGATGTGGCCGTCCAAGCACGCTCGCGCCGCATCGACCACCGGATCGGTGAGATCGTCGCCTTCGGCCAAGGCGGTGTACATGGCGGTGATGCTGCCCACTCCCTCTACGTTTCCGGCGCGCTCCACCAAACGCGGCAGCAGGGCAAACACCGACGGCGGATAGCCGCGCGCCGTGGGGGGCTCGCCAGCGGCCAGCCCGATTTCCCGCTGTGCCATCGCGACCCGGGTGAGCGAGTCGAGCAACAAGAGCACGCGCTTGCCATGATCGCGGAAGTATTCGGCCACTGCCGTGGCGGCCATGGCGGCGCGCACCCGCACGAGAGGCGGCTCGTCCCCGGTGGCCACCACGACCACGGACCGGCGCAGGCCCTGGCCCAGATCGCGCTCCACGAACTCGCGCACCTCGCGGCCTCGCTCGCCCACCAGCCCCACCACCACCACGTCGGCGTCCGCGCTGCGCCCGAGCATGCCCAGCAGCACGCTCTTTCCCACCCCTGGCCCCGACATGATGCCCATGCGCTGGCCCTCGCCGCAGGTCAGGCAGGCGTCGATGGAGCGGATGCCCAGAACCAAAGGCCTGCTGATTCGCCGCCGGCTCATGGCGGGCGGGGGCGGGGCGTGCAAGGGCACCCGCGAGTGCAGAATCGGAGGGGCCATGCCGTCGAGCGGCTGCATGGCCGCATTGACCACCCGCCCGAGCAGGGCCTCGCCCACCACGATTTCGCCCGCGCTGGCGCGGGGAATGACCGGGCAACCCTCGCCGATGCCGCGCACGTCGCCGAATGGCATCAGGATGGCTTGCGAACCAGCGAAGCCCACCACCTCAGCCGCGACGATGCGGCCCCCGGCGGCGTGAATCTCGCACGACGTTCCCACCGCCACCTGGGGCAAAGCCGCCTCCACCGCGATGCCCGAGGCTCGGGTCACCCGGCCCGCCAGCACACAGGGCTCGGCGTGGTTGAGCTGGGTGCGGATCTCCTGCAAATCGAGCATGGTCACGATCGTTCCTCCCAGGTCCCGGTGTGCAGGGCGTGGCGCAGTTCTTCGAGCCGGGTATTGATCCGGCCGTCCACCGTGCCGAGATCACCCGTGACCAGGCAATCGCCCCGCTGCAGGGACTGATCCGCAATCACTTCGATCTGGGCCGCCGCCACCGACGAAATGGTTTGCGCGCCATCGGTCTTGAGCGTCTCCTCGATCAGGCGAGCATCCTCCGGGCAAAGATTCAACTTGATGTGGCGGGACTCGCCCAAGCGACGAATCGCGCTGCGCACCAGCCCCACCAGGTGCTCGACGTTCGCGGTCAGATCGGCTTCCAGTATCCGGCGCGCCACCATGAAGCCGACTTCCAGCGCGTCGGAGCGGGCCTCGGCCGCCAGCCGTTCGGCGGCCTGGCGCAAGAACTGGGCTGCACTGCCGATGCGCTCGCTGACCTCCGCGGCTATTTCTTGCATGTCGATGACGGTCGGGGGAGTGGGCCGCTCCGACGTGGCGGCCACAAGGGCAGTGGACGAACGGCGTAGCGACGCACCCCCGAACGCGGCCGACTCCACATGCGGCTGGCTGGGCAGCCGACCCATGAACGTGGGGCGACGGGTAGGGGCGTCTCCATTGCGCGCGATCATCGGGTCACACCATCCTTTCGGTGGGATTGACGATGCTGATGCGACCTTGCTCAGCCAGACCGAAGGCAATCTTGACCAGCTCGGCCTGCGCCGCCTCCACCGCAGCCAGCTTGACCGGACCCATGGCACCGATCTCGTCTTCCAGCATCTGGCCAGCGCGGGTCGACATGTTCTTGAGGAAGCGCTCCTTCACCGCGGGGGGCGCGCCCTTGAGCGCAACCGTGAGCTGGGTCATGTCAATCTCGCGGATGAGGGTCTGCATGTCTCGATCCGCCAAGTGCATGAGGTCGTCGAAGGTGAAGAGGCGTGAGCGCAGGGCGGCTCCCAGCTCGGGGTCGTCCTTCTCGATTTCGCCGACCACCTCGCTTTGCTCGGCCGCTGGCACCGAACGCAGCAGGCTGATCGTCGTGGCGCGCCCGTCGAGCTTTCGCGCATTGGCCGGTTGGGCGGCGCTGAGATCCTGCGACAGGGCCTGACCGACTTCCTGCAACACCTCGGGTGCCACGGTCTCCAGCCCGGCCAGGCGGCGCAGGATCTGGGGACGCTGCGCCTGCGGGATGTGCTTGAGCACGGCCAGCGCGTGAGCGCGATCCACGGTGCCGAGCACTACCGCCGCAGTTTGCGGCTGCTCGCGCGAGAGCAAGATCGCGAGGGCTTCGGGATCGGCATTGGCAACGTTGGAGAACCCTTCTTCCGCCGCCACCGAGGCAGGCGGCAGATCGTCAAATACGCGGCGCACGACGTCCTGGCCCAGCGTCCGGCTGGCCGCATCGCGCAGCATGCTGTCACCCGCCATGGCTTCGGCATCAAGCCCGGTCATGGTCTTCACGAAGGACGAAAGCGCCGCCGGTATGGCCGCCGGAGCCCTGCGCAGACTACGTGCCCCGAGAGCGATCAGGCGCACCGTGCCTTCATCGAGGGACTTGAAGATCTGGGACGCCACATCCGGCCCGAGCCCGAGCAACACCGCGGCGGCCCGCTGGGCGCCGGAGTCGGCCGAAAGAGCTTGCGTCGTCGAAGAGGCCTCAGACATGTGCGTTCTCCTTGTTTTCGCGGGTAGCGTCGCTGTCCGAGTTGACCCACGCTTTGAGCAAATGGGCTGCCTTGCCGGGATCGGTCTTGCCCAGCTCGCGCGCCCGCTCGCGCAGAGCCGCGCTGTTGTCGCCGGACACCATCCTCCAGCTCTCCCCCGACTGGGTCATCATCCCCATGTCCACGTCGCCCACCCGCGTGCCCGGTTTCAGCAACGCCATGGCCGACGAAGTCCGACGTAGCAGGCGGACGAAGAAAAGCAGACCGACCACAGCCAGCACGCCCCAGCCCAGCAGTTTGCCCAGGCGCCAGTATTCGGGGCGCTCCCAGATGGGGGCCTTGATGTCCGCCTCCTCGGTCTTGGCAAAGGGCGCACTGGAGATCTCGATCACGTCGCCCCGCTGAGGTTCGAATCCCATCGCCCGTTTGGCCAACTCGGCGAGACGGCGCACCTCTTCCGCCGGTCGCGGCTTGCCATCCACACCGTCCACCACGACCGCGGCAGACAGGCGCACGATGCGCGGGCCGTGTGCGACGGTGCGCGTGACCTTCTTGGCGATCTCGTAGTTGCGCGTTTCATCCTCGCGATTGGTCTGTGCCCGGGTGGCGCCTGCACTGCCGCCGGTGGTGGCACCCATGGGTTGGTTGGCGGCGGCGCCCGCCACGCCTGTGCCGTTGCTACCGTCGCTATTGATGCTCTCCGATGTCTTGCGCTCGCTGCGTACCGTGGCCGTGTCAGGGTCGTAGCTATCCTGGGTAATTTCGGTCTCGGTGGTGTCGAGGTTCGCCGTCACCCGCGCCACCACGGCACTGTGTCCCACCGAGGGCTCGAGCACGTCGACGATGCGCTGTTCGAGTGCGCTCTCGATCTCTCGCTCCTGCGCGACCAATTTGCCGGCTTGCGAATGATCGCCTGACAGCACGCCGCCCTTCTGGTCCATGACGGTGACGCTGTCGGCGTCCAGTCCGGGGACCGCTGAGGCGACCAGATGCCGGACACCGGCCAACTCGCGCTCGTGCATGGTCCGGCCCGGCTGCAAATTGAGGACCACCGCCGCCGCCGCGCGCCGGTCGTCGTCGCGGTAGAGGCCCTTTTCAGGCATGGTCACGTGCACCCGCGCCGAGCGCACGGCCTGCAGGCGCGAGATGGTGCGTGCCAGCTCGCCCTCGGTCGCCCGGCGCAGGTTCACCCGCTGGGTGAACTCGGAGGCGCCGAAGTCGCTGCGATCGAAAAGCTCGAAGCCGACACCGCCCCCGCGGGGCAAGCCCTGCGCGGCCAACAACAGGCGGGCGTCGTGGACTTGCGAAGCGGGGACCGCCAGCGCGCCGCCGTTCGCCTCGCTGCGGGAGGGGATGCCAGCCGCCTTGAGCACGGCCGCCGCCTCGGAGGCGTCTTCGGGCGACAGGTTGGTGAACGCGTATTGATAGGTGGCGCCGCCGCCAAACACGCTGACCAGCACCCCTGCCAGCAACGCAAGGCTGATGAGAGCGCCGAGAAGCATGCGCGACCCCGCGTTCATTTCCGCGAGGCGCCGGGGGAATCCACGAAGCATCTTGCCTACTTGTTCCATGGCCTACACGCCCATGCGCATGATCTCGTTGTAGGTCTCGATGACCTTGTTGCGCACCCGCACCGCCAGGCGCATGGCCACGTCGGCCTTTTCCATGGCCAGCGCCATCTCGTGCAGGTTGCCTGCGCCCGCCGCCACCTGCGCCGCCTGGTGGTCAGCCTCGACCTGTATCTTGTCCACCTCGCCCAGCGCGCGATCCAGTTCGCCGGCGAAAGCAGCGGCGTTGGCGGGCTTGCGGCTCTGTTCGATGTTCCGTTCGGCGCCGTCCAGCCCGCCGATCTTCGAGAAAGCGATGTCCATTTCAGTACGCATGGTTCTTGTCCGTCAGCAGTGGTTTTCTATCGGGTGATGTCGAGACCCCGGGCGGCCATCTGCTTCAGGGTCTCCAGCGCGGTGGCGTTGGCTTCGTACGAACGCGAGGCGGAGAGCAGGTTGACCACTTCGTGCACCGGGTTGACGTCAGGGAAGGTGACAAACCCGTCGGCGTCGGCGTCCGGGTGTCCGGGGCTGTACACCTTGCGGCCGGGACCGCTGTCGGCGACGATGTGCGATACCCGCACGCCCATGGGCCCGGCGGCATTGGGCGCGATTTCGCTGGCGTCACCCAAGGGCATGGACTCGAACACGGGATCGAGCCGGCGGTACATGTTGCCGTTGGCGTCGCGGGTGGTTTCCGCGTTGGCCAGATTCGACGAGGCCAAGTTCACTCGGACGCGTTCCGCTGAAAGCGCCGTTCCGCTCACGTGCAGGGCCGTCAGAAAATCCATTCCCATGATTTGCCTTCCCTAGGTGCCGTCCGAGGCCACGTACTTGAGGATGGCGAGCTTGCGACCGGCGGCTCGCGCACTGGCGCCGTACTGCAAGGCGTTCTCGGCCATGGCGACCATGGTCCGGTCGAGATCCACCGTGTTCCCATCCAGCGAGGCGTTGCTCGACGGGATGTCCACCACCGGCAGATCCTTGGGCGAAAGCTGGCCGTCCTGAGCGCTGGCACTGCCGATGGGGACACCGAGTTCCATGTGACCAGGCGCCGTGGTCGAAGCCGGCAGCGCGGCGCTGGGCTCCGGCCGGTCTGCCACCGAGGCCATGGCCGCGGTGAAGTCCAGGTCTTTGGGACGGAAGCCCGGTGTGTCCACATTGGCCAGGTTGGCGGCGAGCAGGTTGTGGCGCAGCAGCCGCACGTCGAGGCTGCGTTCGAGTTGACTGAGAGTTGCGTCGAAAATTTTCACGCTATGGTCTCCTCTTGCGAGTCGCGTGCCAGCCGCTTGGCCATGACCGCAGTCCCGAGCTGTTCATGGCGCCTCCGTGGACTCGTCGCTGGCCGCCTCGGCCGACAGACGAGAGCTTGCCGCGCGCGCGAGCGCGGTGTAGGCCAGGGTGAGATCACGCGTGACCTCGCCGGCGATCACTTGGGTGCGTGCGGTGGCGGCAATATCGTCGTCGTTCCGCTGCAACTCGCTCTGCACCGCCTTCCAACGGGCGCCCGTCATCCTGGCTCGGCCCAGGCGCGTCTCGGCGAACTCGCCCACCACGCGCGCACGCGTGCGGTCGCCGCCCGCCAGGAAAAGTTCCATGGTCCGAAGCAAGAAGTCGCCGAGCAGGTCCTTACTGGAGGCGTCCACCGCCTGGGCGCTCGATGCCATCACGTTGCCGGCGAAGATTGGGGCTCCCAGCGCAGCCGCTTTCTCTGCAGCCGCATGTATCAGGTTGAGGGCCAGCGGGCCTTCGGTGCGGCCGGGCAGGGCCAGGTAGGTCTCCAGTGCCTCCACGGCACCGTCCTTCCCCGGTAGTTCCAGCACCTTGAGCAGCAACTGGCGGCAGAAGAGCTGGGTGCTGCCATCGCACCCGCCGTGCGCGGCCTCGATGGCCCGCCGGAGGGCGACCATGGCCTGCGGGAGGTCGTCCATGTACGCAGCCACGCGTGCCGCACGCAGAAACATCTCGGTGTGCAGGGGCTCGGGCAAGAGCGTGCTGTCGAAGACACTCTGTCGCAGCTTGGCCAGGCAGGTGCCGGACAGCTCGCACAGTCGGGCGGCCGCCAGTCGGCCGAACGCTCCCATGCGGCCGGCGGCCTGATACCAGCCGGCCGCCGTGCCCGGATCTTCGCTCAGAAGGGCCATGTCACCCAGGCGAATGGCCGCCACTCGGCGTCCATCGCCGCCCAGCGCGCGGCGGAACTCCACCGCAGCGACGGTGTACTGGCCAACGCGATAGGCGCACTCGCCCCGTGCAACCGGCGTATCGCCCGGACATCCATCGCCGAAACGAAAGGCGAGGGGACTGTAGAAGACCTGGACCCGACTCTCCTCACCACGCCAGGGCACTCCACGCAACTCGTAGATTTCTAGGAAGAGTTTGCCCTTGCTGGCAGCCAAGACGCCGTCAAGCCGGCGGGTGTCGCACTCGAGCACGACCGTGTTGTGACCCATCAGGGTGCGCGGGCAAATCCGCGACCCGACAGCAGCGATCTTGGCGGCCAGGCCCGCGCTGTCGCGGGTGGTATGCAGCTCGATGCGCTTGTTGAAGGGATAGAGCGTGAGCGTCACGCTCCCGGGGGCGCGCTGCAGCGGGATGCGCTCGACCGTCGCCACCGTGGGCAGCCGCATCGGTGCTTCGCTGACCTGCGCGGCCAGCATGAAGAGAATGACAGGGACGAACATCGCGTTGCCAAGCAATGCAGTCCTTGTGCCGGGGTTCGGCGAAGCGTTGCGGGTGCAACTAGATGAGCGATTTCATCTAGAAGAGCGCCTGCCGCTGAGAACACGAAGGCAGATGGCTCTTCGGCGGCAGAAGCGGCCCGTAGGGGCGACCTGCGGTCGTCCAGAAGGCGATGTGGGCGGGACACATGCTCCCATGGCGAAACGAACGTGTTTTCCCTGTCATCGATCTGGCGCGACAGGAAATTTGCCGGTCACGGAGCTGACACGTCAGGCGCGCGACGACGCAGCTTCTCCACCAGAGTCGTGCGGCCGAGGCCGAGTAGGCGCGCGGCTTCTTTCTTGTTGCCGCCCGATTGCTCAAGCGCCATGCGGATGTAGGAATCTTCCAGCATGTGCAGCAGGCTGGGCAGATCCACGGGCAGCGATAGACTCGCGGGCAGGGAGAGGACCGGCGTCGCTGTCCCATACGCGCTCGCGCCTTCCCCAGCATCCGGCGCCAGGGCCACGGGCCCGCGCCGAACCGGAGGATCCAGCAGCCCGCTGCGTTCGGAGCCAGAGACCGGCTCGGGAACCGCATCGAGGTCCGCCCAGATCTCCTGTGAACCTTCGCGCACGGGCGGCGAGATTTCCTCGAGGCTGTCAAGCCGGCTGCCGTCGTGCACCTCGAGGAAAGCGGCGGGCAGGTCGGCCAGCTCGATAATGCGACCCTGCGCACACACCGACAGGCGTTCGACCAAGTTCTCCAGCTCGCGCACGTTTCCGGGCCAGTCGTAGCGCTCAAGCCGGTGCATCACCGCAGAGGTGACCGGCCGTTCTTCTCCGTGCCGTCTCCAGAAATGGTGGAAGAGGACAGCGATGTCGCCGCGCCGCTCGCGCAGGGGCGGCAGGTGAACCGGACAGACATGCAGGCGGTAGTAGAGATCCCGGCGAAAACGGCCCAGCCGCACCTGTTCGGCCAGGTCGCGGTTGGTCGCGACCACCAGGCGGAAATTGGCAATGACCGAAGTTGAGCTGCCCACCGGTTCGTAGGTTCTCTCCTGCAGCAGGCGCAGCAGCTTGACCTGCATGGGCAGCGACAACTCGCCGATCTCGTCGAGGAAAAGCGTGCCCTCCTCGGCAATGGCCACGCGGCCGCGGCGCGAAGCCGCGGCGCCGGTGAAGGCGCCGCGCACGTAGCCGAACAGCTCGCTCTCGATAAGCGACTCGGGGATGGCTCCGCAGTTGACCGGGACGAAGGGGCGGTCGGCGCGGGTGCTGTGCGCATGAACCAGGCGCGCGAAGACTTCCTTGCCCGTCCCGGTATCACCGGTGAGCAACACGGTGGCATTGCTGGCAGCGATGCGCGTGCAGGTCGCGCGAATGGCGGCGATGGGGGAGCCCGTACCATAGATGAGACCTGGGTCGGAAGGGAGCGACTCGGAGACGGCTGCAGATTGGCTGGGGAGCGCTGTGTTCAACATCAGATGACCTTCTTGTTGGCGTTGCCGAAGTCGTCTTGATCCTGATCCTGATCCTGCGGCTGTGCCCGCTGGCGCAAGAACTCGCCGAAGCCACGCGGCAGATGGAAGAGCAAGGTGAAACGACCCATGCGCAGAGTCTCGCCTCCGCGGAGGCGGCAGGGCTTGCGCGGGGGCAGCGGCACGTCATCGACGAAGGTGCCGTTGGTGGCGCCGAGGTCAGTCAGCCGGTACTCCCCATCGACTAGCGCCAAGAGGCAATGCCGTGTCGATATGGTGTACTCGGGGATCGCCAGATCGTTGTCCGATGTGCGGCCGATGGTCACCGGGCCGGGGAGCGAGTTGCGGCCCTTAACCACCGGGAAAACGCGCCCGGCCAGCGCCGTTGCCTGCAGCAACTCGCTGTTCGAGGCGATCATCGTGCCGCCTCGGCTCAGGTTTCCCTGCAGCACCCCACCGATGCCGGCTACCACGAGAACCGGCCAGGGATACGCACGCACGAACGACTGGGGACCAAGTCGCCGATACTCTGCTTCGAAGTCCGCTAGGTACGCCGGCATGGATGTGTCTCGCGCTGGTGACAGCTCAGACCAGAGCGTTGGTCAAGCGTTTCTGTCTCGGACCTGAGGTGCACGGACGCGAACAATGCAACGGCCGATCCAACGCGAAAGTGTAGCGATCAAGGCGTTTGCTGCGATCAGGCGTCGGTTTTCCGACGGCACTTCTCGCTCTTGGGGGTGTCGGCAAACCGACACTTACATTGGAGGATATCTAGGAGGATATCTAGGAACGCCGGAGGACGCAGTCGCGCAGCCCGGCGAGCGCTCGCGCGAGGGTCGGCTCGTCGATGGCCGTCGCGCGCCGGATCTCCTCCACCACTGCTGGCGCTCGGCCCATGTCGTCGCGCCGCAAGTGAAAACCGTCGAGAGACGCCAACGCATCCGCCAATCTGATGGCGTTGCCGAGTGACCAGCCGGGCATGGCTTCACTGCCGGCGCGTTCGATAGCTTGCGCCGCAGAGTCGGAAAGCTGCCAGGCACACGCCACCCGCGCGCCAGCCGGCGCCGAGGTGACTTCGATGCATGCGACCATCACATCATCGGATACTAAGCGGCGACCTTTAGTGCTGGCCATCTGCCGTTCAACGTCGAGCAAGAGTGCGCCCACCACAGGCTTTCCGGTGTCGTGCAGCAGTCCCGCGAGAAAGGCTTCTGCGGCAGTCGCGTCGTCGCATCCATGCGCCTGCATCAGCCTCTGTGTCAGCAGGGCGACGGCGACGGCGTGGTGCCAGGGCTGCTTGAACAGATCGGCGATGCGGGACTCGCTCGATTCCAAGACCGGGCGCGCAGCAATCTCCAGAAAAGCCGTGCGCAGGCCGGTCGCGCCCAAGCGCCGGATGGCTTGTTCTGCGTTGTGCGCAGGCGAGCGCGAAGGGCCTGTGCCGTTGGCCACCTGTACCACGCGCGCGGCCAGGCGTGGCTCTTCGGCCAGGATCGCGGCCATACCCCCGAACGAGAACTCGGGCAGAGCGGCCAACTCCAGGCAACGCAGCATGCGGGCCGAAAGCTGGGGCAGTGGTAGACCGCCGTGCTGAATGCGCGAGCGCACGATCTCGACCAGACGCGCGGCGAGGGCCTGCTTGTTGATCCGTTCAGCGGTCGGAGTCGGCGTAGGCCCGGGCGTGACCAGCGCCGCCACCGGCGCGGCTGGCGCCGGGCGAGCAGCCGGGGCCAGCGCGAGCGGCGGCGGGGTCACACCCAAGACAGTGGGCAAACCGGAGAGCATGGTCGCCCCCAGGGATTCCTGTGTCGACGCGGGGACCGTGGTCGGCGGCCTGCCGGCTCTCGTCTCCGCGGGCGGGTGCGGCGCGACCTCGGCAGCCGAAACGCCGGCAACGGCTGCCAGGAGGGCGTCACGAAACTCGCGCATGCTGGCAAACCGACGCTCTCGTTGTTTCTCGAGCGCGCGAAGTATGACCGCGCCTACGACCAGCGGCAGCGCCGGATTGAGCGCACAAGGGGCCGGCGGCGTGGCTTGCACGTGCATGATGATCAGGCGGCCCGCCGTGTCCGCGTCGAACGGGCGCTGGCCCGTCATCATTTGATAGGTCACGACCCCCAGCGCGTAGATGTCGCTGCGATGGTCCAGGTTGGCGTCGCCCAAGCACTGCTCAGGCGACATGTACGCCGGAGTCCCGATAATGGCACCACACGCGGTTCGGTGTCCGGACACTTGGTCGCGGGTCGCGGTCAGCTTGGCGATGCCAAAGTCCAACACCTTGACGAAGTCCGGATAGTCCGGGTGCCGGCACAGGAAGATGTTGGCCGGCTTCAGATCGCGGTGCACCATGCCGTGCTCGTGGGCCGCGCCCACCGCAGAGGCGATCTGGGCCACGATCTGGGCGGCACTGGCCGGGTCGAGGGCGCCGCCGCGGACCAGCCGCTCTTCCAGCGTCTCGCCCTCCAGCAGTTCCATCACGATGTAGGGCTGGCTGCCGAACTGGCCGAAGTCAGTCACCTCGACGATGTTGGGATGGCGGATGTCGTTGACCGCGCGGGCCTCGTTGAAGAAGCGCGACACGACGTCCTTGTCCGAAGCGACCTCCGCAGCAAGCACCTTGATGGCGGCCTTGCGTCCAATCAGCACATGCTCGGCACTGTACACCTGGCCCATGCCACCCTCGCCCAGCAACCCGGTGACGCGAAACGAGCCCAGGGTCTGGCCGATGATCGATGGGGCGCCCGCCGCTCCGCTCAAGCTGCGGGCGTCCATCCCGGTACACATCTCCACGGTCGGTCCGACGCTGGGCATGTTACCAGGGCTATCGGCTCATTTCGCCATTAGCTTGCGTGGATGCACGAACCAGGCCGATTGGCTTGGACGCGCAGCCGTCGAAGTCTTGACACCCTCACTTAGGAATCGAGGACGGCGCGCCGACAATCTAGTGGAAGGCAGGTCCGGTCCAAGGTCCTAGGCAAATTCGCATGCAGGCCATGAAGATCCTCCAACCGCGCTATCTTTATCGACTCCTAGGGGGCGGCGGTTTCGTTGCGACAGCCATCATGCTTTGTGTCGTACGGGGCCCGACGGTCGCGGTGGGGGTCCTGGCGCTCTCTGCCTTCGGATTCGTCGTCGGCTACACGCTCAAACGCACAGCGAGCCACAGCCGGGTGGGGTCGGCCACGTTGCGCCTGGCCGCGGTGGAGGCAAAGGCCGACGAACGATTGATCAGCCTGGTCGAGGTTGCGCCCGAGCCGGTCCTGATGTGCGCCGGCGGCCGCGTTGTCTACGCCAACCGGGCTGCGGTAACCGCGCTTCATTGTGACAGCGCGGAAGAGCTGACGACCCGCGATTTTTTCGACTTGCTCGAAGGCAAGGATCGGGACTTCATGGCCGAACGCCTGCGCGAGATGCTGTCGAGCGGACGGCCGGCGCCGTCGGCCGAGGTTGCCTTTCTGTGCCGCGACGGAAGCCGTGCCACCCTGGACGTGTTCTATCTGCTCACCGAGTTTCACGATGAACGGGCGATTGTTCTGCTCTGCCGTGATGTCACTGAACGCAAGCAGCTTCAGGGTCACCTGATGCTGGCTGACAGGCTGGCGTCGCTCGGAACACTGGCCGCCGGTGTGGCACACGAGATCAACAACCCGCTTCTCTACGTGAGCATGAACCTGGAGTACGTGACCAGCGAGTTGCAGAGAATTGTCGGCCAACTGGCCAGCGGGGGCGCCCACAAAGCGTCCGAGACGGTGCCGCAACTCGAAGCCCTGGACCGGCCGCTGCACGAGGCACGCGAGGGCGCCCAGCGCGTGAAGGACATCGTGCGTGACCTGCGCTCGTTCTCGACCGGCGGCGGGGGCGAGCGGGTCTGGCCGGTCGACATCTCGGCCATCATGGAATCCGCCCTGCGCATGGCGCGCAACGAGATCAAGTACCGCGCCGAGGTCGTGCGCCAGTATGGCGAGACGCCCATGGTCGACGCCAACGAGTCGCGCATGGCGCAGGTGTTTCTCAATCTGCTCATCAATGCCGCCCAGGCAATCCCTGAAGGCAACGTGCCCAACAACGAGATCCGCATTTCCACCACCACCGACCGGATGGGTCGCGCCGTCATTCAGGTCCAGGACACCGGCGTGGGAATCCCAACCGACGTCATGCCACGGATCTTCGACCCCTTCTTCACCACCAAAGCGGTTGGCAAGGGAACCGGACTCGGCCTGGCCATCGTCCACCGCATCGTGACGGCGATCAAGGGTGAGATCTACATTGAAAGCCAGGTGGGCTCGGGAACCACCGTGCGCCTGGTCCTGCCGCCGGCCCTGGGTTCCCCCCAGGCCACCGAGGCAAAGCCGCTTTCTCCCCACGACGTGGGCGTGCGCGACGAGCGTCGCTTGCGCGTCTTGCTGATTGACGACGAGACCGCCCTGGGTACGTCGCTGCGTCGCTGTATCAGCCGGTATTGGAATGCGAGTTTCGTCAACGACGGTCGCCAGGCCCTGGAGCTTCTGCGCCACGACTGCGGCTACGACGTCATCGTGTGCGACCTCATGATGCCTGAGGTGACGGGCATGGACATCTATGAGGAGCTGGTCCAATCCAAGCCGGATCTGTCGAAACGAATGTTGTTCATGACCGGCGGGGCTTTCACCGAACGGGCGCGCACCTTCCTCGAAAGCGTGCCCAATCGTCACCTGGACAAGCCATTCGACCTGGCCCAACTGGAAGCCGCTGTTCGTTCAGTGGCGGCCAACTGAGGACGCATGACCGCCATGGTAAAACTGTCGACATCGCTTCTTGAAGAGCTTTGGTTTGCCGAGGACGATCCGGCTGCCGCTGACGCCAAGGCGGCCGAGAGCCTTGCCGCCCACTTGGCCGAGATTGAAGGGTTGCGGCCCTTCCCGGTGGTGGTGCAGAAGGTGATTGCTTGCGTCTCGCGCCCTGACTTCAGGATGGAGCAGGTGCGCGATCTCATCGAGGAGGATCCGGCCCTGGCCGCCCGCATCCTCCGAGTTGCCAATTCGGTTGCGTTCCAAACCCATGTGCCCTGCGCCTCGATCCAGGAAGCCATTGTCAGGATGGGTGCCCGCACGGTGACTGACCTGGCGAGCGGCATGGCGACCATGACGGCCTTTTCCGACCTCAAGGGTGCGGGCAAGATCGTGCGCGAGCACTGTGTGGGAACGGCAGCCATCGTGCGCGCGCTGACCTACCGCATGAGCGACGAGACCGCCCCTTCGGTGGCCTTCCTGGCGGGCCTTCTGCACGACATCGGAAAGCTCCTCATCATGCAGACCCGCCACCAGAGCTACACGGAGTTGGTGGCGACCGCGGCCGGGACTACCGACGAACTCCACCTTCGGGAACGCGAATTCCTCGGCTACGATCACGCGGTGCTGGGCGGGCATGTCCTGGCCAGGTGGCGCCTGCCCGATCCAGTGCCCAGGGTAGTGGCCTTGCACCACCAACCCGCGCGCGCCTATCAGAAACCAGGCCCGGTGGCGGTCCTGGTGGCCGTCCTGCGTGTCGCGGACGTGATCGACACCCTGACCCGCGGTGACAAGCCGATCGACGGCGTCACGGTCAAGCGCCTGGCCGGCGGCTCGGATGCGGTTCGCGCTGGCCTCCGGGAAGGCGATATTGCGGAGGTGTCTTCCGAGGCGCCCAAGCTTCGCGGTGAGGCCCTGATGCTCTTTGGTTAGCGGCGAGGGACACGGACCATGAGTTACACCAACACTCTCAACTACGGCCGCGGCCAGTACTCCATTGGAGACGATGGAATTCTGGTCGAGTCGGCTGCGGAGTTCGCGGCGCGCCTGCGCGCTCATTTTGCCTCGCCCGGCTACACGCCTCCTCTCTTGCCTGCGGTGGCTCTCGAAGTACACGCGCTGGCCCAGCAGTCGAATGTCGACGCGGCCAAGGTCGTGGAGGTGATGAGAAGGGACCCCATGCTGGCGGGGCGCGTGCTCAAGATCGCACAGTCGGCGGCCTTTGCGCCCGTGGGTACCATCACCTCGCTGCTGGACGCGGTGGTACGTCTGGGTCTGCGCAACCTATCGGAGATCGCCTGGGAGGTGTCTCTAGGCATGCGCGTCTTTCGCTCGCACGCCTACGCCGAAGCGATGGAGATCGTGCGCCGCCACAGCACCGCCTGCGCGTATCTGGCCCGCATGGTGTCCGGGTTCACCTCCATCGCCTCGGAGTATGCCTTTCTGTGTGGGCTGCTGCACGACATCGGGATGGCGGCGGCACTCACCGTGCTAGGCGAACAGAAGGTCACCGCAGCGGGATTCGACCCAACCCTGCTGGGGCCGGCTTTGCAACAGTGCCACCAGGAGGCCTCCGGCGTGGTGGCCGGTCTGTGGAAGCTGCCTGCCGACGTGCAGCTTGTGCTGAGCCACCACCACGATGTGCTGATCGACGGATTCGTCCACCCGCTGGCCGCGGTGGTGGCGATTGCTGAAGAGCTGACACGCGGTCTGGGGTTGGGCATCGTTCTTTCCGGCCATGACTGCGATGTGACCAGCGACACCGCTTTGGCCCATGCCCGCACTGCCTTGGGGTTCGACCACGCGCGCATGGACAAGTTGGGCCAGGAGGCCAAGAAACTGATTTCCACCCTCGAGCGCGGCGCCGCCATCGCGGCAGTGGCATCGGCAGATCGACCCAAAGCCCAGAGGTCCAGACGATGACAGCCAGCGAGCTCCTAGCTCTTTCGTCCACAAAGGCCGCTTTGCGACCGGTCGCAGCGCAGGTAGACTGTCGTGCGGTGACCGACGCGCTTGACCTGATTCCCCGCGTTATCGATCTGATGAATCGGAATGCCTTGCGCATTCCGCCCTATCCGGCAGTGGCGGTGCGCCTACGCCGGGTCATCGCCCGAGGCGACTATGGAATTGGTGAGCTGGAGCGAGTTGCCGGCGAAGATCAGAGCCTGGCCGCGACGCTGCTCCGCTATGCCAACTCCGCGGTCTACCGTCGGGTCACGCCCACCACCACCCTGGGCGCGGCCATCATGCGCATCGGCGCCACCGAGGTGGCGCGTATCGCCCTGGCATTGAGCGTGGGCGGATTCGCGGTCCAGAATGGACCCCTGGCCGAAGTTCGCTTCCGGGTCTGGCGACAGTCGCTGGTAGCGGCGTTGTGCTGTCGGGCCTTGGCCTACTGGCGCCAGACCGACGCTGAAGAAGCCTATGTGTGTGGGCTGCTGCACGACTTCGGCCGGGTGGTGGCGGTAGCCGGGTTCGAAGACATCATGGGGCGCACGCACGACAAGCGAGTCTTGTCCGAGCAATGCTGGGCGGACGCGGTCGAACAGGTGCACGTCAAGATAGGCATGCTCACCGCCCAGCGCTGGAACCTTTCACCCTTGCTCTCTTCAGTGATCGCAAATCATCACGCGCCGGAGCGAGCGAGCGCGTATCGGCCCATGGTGGACATCGTCGTCGTGGCCGACAAGCTGGTGGAAGCCTTGGAAAGGGAGCCCCATCCGAATACCAGCGACTTGATGAAGGCGGCGCCCTTGCGGGCCGACGAGGCCGAGTACATGGTGACCATCCTGTCCACCGTGGCCGCATCGGTCAGCGCCATCGACGAGACCACCGCAGTTCCCGAAGTCGAAGCAGCGCAGACGACCAGCCAGGTGGCGCGGCCGCCGAGCGCGCTCGCTCCGCCGCACAAGCCGATCGACCTGAAGGTGGGTCTTCTGCGTTCAAGCGGCAACGTCCCCTGCCAGGGCACCTACCTGTCGCGCGACGGAATCGCCTTTGTCGGCAAGATCAAGATTCGCGAGAACAGCATGATCCGGCTCGCGGTGGAGACGCCCAAGCAGCCGCTCGATGTGTGGGCCGTGGTTGCGCGTTGCGAACCCGAGGGCGATGCCAGCCGTATTGAGGCCCGTCTGTTCGCGGTAGCGCCTGAGTTGCAGTCGGCCTGGTCCCGGCTTTTCGCGTCGGTAGCGTAGCGACTCCTCCGTCCACTCCTGAAACAGCGGGATGCGGTGTGGGTGGCGGTCACGTTGACAGGGGACGGTGAAAAACGTGGCTGATTTCGAGGAGCCCGACAGATACCGCAGAACAGCGGCGTCATGACCCAATCAACACGGTCGAGCCGCGGAGCCGGCGTACGGCCTGTCGGTCACCGCACCAACAACGCATCGATTCCACGCCGGCTCGCTGCGGCATCCAGATCCATGAGCCCCTATCATGGCACAAGTCACTGCATCCAGTGTTATCGTCAGGAACGTCCTGGCGTTCTGGGCACTTCCAAAGGGGAACCTCATGATTCAATTCGTCCGAAAAGCACGGCTTGGCTGCTTCTCACTGGCCTTGATGTTGGCGATGGCGATACCGAGCATGGCGTCTGCCCAGGCCACCGCAGACGCAGTCTTGATAAAGACCTTCGACATCAGCGCCGCAGGTCCCGGCCCCAGAATGCGGGCGGGCGATCTGAACGGGGACGGCAGGCTTGACTTTCTGCTGTGTGACGCCACCGACGACACTCCCAGCTACGTTGCCATGCTTACGGCTTACGACGGCTATACCGGCAAGATGCTCTGGCAGGTCGGCAGCGGCGGCTCTTCGGGGACCGACCGCGATGAACCCTGTCAGATCGTCGATATCGACAACGACGGCTACAACGAAGTCCTGGCCGCCATGAACGGGAAAATGAATATCTACAATGGAGCTGACGGCACCGTGAAGTCGTCATTCGCTCTTCCCGGCGCCACTGCGCACGATTGCATCATGATTGCCAATATCCAAGGCAAGCCCATTCCGATGGATATCGTGGTCAAGGACCGATACGGCCAGGAGTGGGCGATGGACAACACCGGCAAGTTGCTTTGGACGTACACG
>Ga0182021_10003171_pt1 | contig 19338 bp, 17 predicted proteins | sample 612E3MmetaG_FD_120493 | JGI IMG/M metagenome (GOLD analysis project Ga0182021, IMG submission 120493) | Permafrost microbial communities from Stordalen Mire, Sweden - 612E3M metaG (Illumina Assembly) | ecosystem: Environmental > Terrestrial > Soil > Wetlands > Permafrost | place: Sweden... | reverse complement strand
ATGTACTATCAGAGTTTCTAATTATGCACTCACTATTTATGTGAAATTTAATTCATTAAATTCGTTATATTTCAATATATCATATTATCATATTTAATTAACAAAAAAACAAGGGATAAATAATTTAATTTATAAAAAGAGTGATCAAATGTTCATACCAACCATTCCAACACCAGAAGAAGTTCTGGATAAAAGTTTCAGCAGGGCAAAGAAGGCCGCTATGAAAGTTAGGAGTTCAAAAATTCCACGCTATCAAAAGTCAAAACAGACAGAGGAGGCAAGGATCAAAACAGCCTGTCAAGTAACTCAGGAAACTTTCAACAGCATACTAGAAAAGGTACCCAAAATTTCTACACTGAACATGTTTTACCAAGACTACATAGATGTGGTTGTAGGCGTAGACAGGTTCAAAAAATCTTTAGGGGCACTTAAATGGGCTTCTGATCTGATTGCAAAATTTGAAAACCAGTATGTGTTTAAAATACGTAGATCAAGCCCAACAGACGCTGCAAAAGTAAGGAAAGAAGCTTTTGGAAGATTATCGTCGGTTGTTTACAGGATTGAGGACGAACTAAACTTCCTGGACTTTGCAAAACAAAAGCTCAGAAACATGCCAACCATAGATTTTAAGGCTACAACAGCTGTAATTGCAGGATTCCCTAACGTAGGGAAATCTACTCTTCTCCGCCAATTAACAACTGCAGAGCCAAAAGTGGCTGACTATCCTTTCACTACTACAGGAATCCAGATAGGTCATTTAGAACATAAATGGGCTCATTTTCAGTTCATTGATACCCCAGGACTTCTCGACAGACCAGTCCAGGATATGAATGAGATAGAGTTAAATGCAATGGTAGCACTGGAACACCTTGCAGATCTGGTCTTGTTCATATTCGATGCATCAGAAACATCAGGATATCCTTTAGAAAGCCAGTTAAACCTATATAATGAAATAAAACATGTCTTCAAGACACCTATACAGTGTATTTTTAATAAGATGGATCTTGTAGAAAATGTTGACTATGTTGATGGATATATTAAACAGTTAGAAAATCCTCTCATGCTATCAGCATCTGAAGGGACTGGTGTTCCAGAAATAATAGCTAAAATGGAGGAATTTGACAATGAAGAGAAGAAACGCAGCTGAAGAGATGTTTAATGATATAGTGGATACAATAAAAGATAAACAGAAAGATCTTGAACGTATTTTCAACGAATACACATTTAATATGCCCTTAAGACCAACCATGGACGTTATAGAAGATGAAGAGCAAATAACAGTTATAACAGACCTTCCTGGAGTAAAAAAGGAAAATATAAAATTAGACATAACAGAGGATAACCTTGAAATTAATGCTCAGTTCAATCAAGAATCTGAATTTGAAGAAAAAGATTTCGTGAGAAAGGAAAGAACATATGGACAAACTAATCGGATTATTTCACTTCCAGCTAAAATAGAAATCAATGAAACTTCCGCCAAATTTGAAAATGGAGTATTAACTATCATTCTACCCAAACTGGAGAAAAAACAGTTTGAAGTTAAGGTAGACTGATAATCAAGGATTCTAATTAATAAAATAAAATTTAGACACTACTTTTTTTAAATTTCTTTTTCAATCAAAAATTTCTTTATTTTTGATAAAAAATTCAAAATAAAAAATCAGTATCGAACTTTCCCAATGTGTCTGGTACTACCAGGATCTTCCCCACTGTAATGAGATAGATAATAAATGAACCATTCAATAGGTACAATAAGTATAAATGGTGATAGAAGAGGATGAATATTGGAATAATCTTCCATTTCGAATTTAATCGTTTTTACACCAATACTCTCTGAAAATTCAATCGATTTGTTTGTATATTCATCGCCAGGGAAACCTGCATTAAGAAACAATATTGGAACATCCTTCTCTGCCCTTTCTATTAAACCATGTCTGAACTCTCCAGAGTAAAGTGGACATGCATGCTTCAGTGCTCCTTCCATCAACATAGTCATTGCAATTTTGTAAGCCAGACCAAAATTTGGTCCACTTCCCATACAATAAAATATATTTTCATCCTTAAACTTCTCTGCAAGAGCCCTGTTTTCTTCTTCGGTGTTTTTGATCAATTCTTCCGTTATAAAAGGAATACTTTCTAAATCGTTTAAAACCTTTTTTGCTTCACCAGAATCTACGATTCTAAACAGTATCTCGTAAAGACATAGTAATTGAGTCATGTAAGTTTTAGTGCCTAGTATGGCTGTTTCCCTACCACATCGGGTCAGCACAGAATCTTCAGATTCTTTAACCATTCTGCTTTCAGGTTCATTGGTAATTGAAACAGTGTAAATACCATTTTTACGTGCTTTTAGAAGTGCAGCTACGGTATCTGCTGTTTCTCCAGACTGTGAAGTTACTATTAATGCTGAATTTGATTTTTGAAGGTTCTTGTGGTAGACGAATTCGTAACCTGTGTGAACCTCTAAATTCATATCTGATACAAATCCAATTGCATCCCGTGCAGAGTAACAAGTTGAAAGTGAACTTCCACATCCTACTAGATATATTTTATCCATTCCCTTTAATTTCTCTGCAATCTCTTTCATATGAGATTTTTCTTCTTTCAAAGTGTTTGTCAGTGATCGAGGCTGCTCCAGAACTTCGTTGTACATATCATATTTCATGATCTTCCCTCAAAATATCAATCTTTTCAATGAATTTTTCAGAAGGTTTAATATTGGTTTCTTTTCTTATATCAAATAGTTTTGCAATGCAAACTGCCATTTCAGCTACTTCTACAGGATCGGATCCTACCAAACATATCATTGGTTCCTTTCCCCATGCACCTATATGGTATATCACATCCGGAACTGTTCCTGCCTGTTCTATTGCAGTTTCAACTCCCCATGGTATAGTTCCGCCTTCAAAACGCTTCAATTCTTCAGGCTCATTTGCTCTGTCGTATGAAGCCACTACCAGTCCAAGTTTTTTACATATTTCCAATAGCTTTGGATCGTACTTTATGTTAATCGCACTTTTTTTGGAGGGGTCGTGTTTCATTATACTGATAACGAGTCTGGCCATATGGGATGAACTCATAAAATCAGGATCCATACAAGATTTCGCATTCCCATTAACTGTTGTAATTCTTCCAGGAATTCCAACAACCTGTTCAATTCTTTCAGCACCTTCAACTGCCATCACTATGTTGCTTCTAACTTCGGGGATGAGTGCAGCAAACTCTGAAGAATTTTCTAGTAGTTCAACAGCCCTTTTAACCTTCTCTATCTCCATGATATCTTCCATGCTCATTATCTTCTCATGATCAAATATAAGTTATTGGTATCCTTCAAAAAAATAGTATATCAACACTCTTTAAAGATCTTCTCATCAAATTCCATACTTTTAATTCTTTTTAGAATTTTGCAAGTGCTATCGAGTGGAGATTTTTTATATCCCTCAATTTTCACAACATCGGTATTTATACCCCGTTTTAGAAGCTGTTTTTTGAGATCGGTTATATTATATTTCTGATCTGAACCTATGGTTATAATATCTGGTTTTATTTCTTCTACAATCTTGAACATATCGGTTTCACTTCCAAGATATGCTTCATCAACGGGTTTCATCATTTTAACAACCTCAAGCCTCTGTTTCTCGTCAACCACCGGTATCCTTTTCTTTGATCTGACTGTTGCATCTGTTGCAACTACAACCGCAAGACGGGCATCCTCTCCACCAACTTTTTTTGATTCTTCAAGATAATATCCATGACCTGGATGTATTATATCAAACGTACCTGTTGCCATAACAATTTTAATGTTTACACCCCTATTAAATTCTTTTAACATACAATAATGATTGCAAAGTTTAAACTTGGTTAAGTTCATTTTTTTATATTATTCAATTTATTTATAATAGTCAAAACAATAAAAACTATCTTGTATATGGAAATTTAAGTATCTATTCATACATTATTTAATAATATTGAATTATTATCTTAAAAATTATATAATTCTACAGAAGTATCCACAATATCCATAATATCATAAAAAGAGGAATATAAAACGATATAAATTAATAACAAATTGCATCTAAATAAGAATAGATATTTACATTTCTAATTATTCCATCAACCAATCATGGTAAAATTATGACTTCAAAAATAGCAAAGGGCAGTGTAGTAATACTCATTGGGGCTTTTTTATTCAGAATAGGGGGTTACATATACAAAGTCACCATGGCAAATTTATTAAGCCCGTCAGGATATGGTATACTCAGTCTTACATGGCCGCTTCAGGGATTTTTAATTATAGTAGCCGGAGCTGGCCTTCCACCTGCCATTGCCAAACATGTATCGGAGTATTACGCAAAAGATGACATTGAGATGGTCAAAGCAGTAATTGAAATCTCAACCAAGATGATGATCGCATTGGGACTTGTTTTCAGTGTAATTATCTTCTTTTTAGCGCAACCAATTGCAGTGGGACTCTTCCACAAGCCCGAGGCAATTCTTCCTTTCCAATTAATAGCACTCATAACACCTTTCAGTGTCATTGTAGGTGCAATGCGAGGAACTTTCCAGGGATTCTATCAGATGACAAATATACTGATAACCAGGGCATTTGAACTATTTTTCATGGTTACTGTTGCAATTATCCTGGTATTGGGGGGATTCTACGTTGCAGGCGCAGTTATAGGTACTGCGGTTGGGTTTATGGCCGCATTAGCTGTTGCAGTATATCTCTTCCTTAGAGATGTCCGCGGTAAATTAACACGTCCTAGAAGTCTGCTTTCAAGAGTCCATAGGCAGTTAACTTTTAACGACAAGATGAGCATAGCAAAGATGTTAATTTTCTTTTCTGTACCTGTTGTTATCACAGGGTTGGCTGAGCTGGCACTCTATGATATGGGAACCTTGGTCATAGGTGTGTATATGGCGAGCGACTATGTTGGATATTTCAACGTATCAAGCACAGTAGCAAGATTCCCATTGATAATATCAATGGCAGTTGCAACATCGGTGCTTCCTGCTACAGCAGAAGCAATGAGCCTCAAAGACCATGATCTTCTTAAAACCTATGTTTTACAGTCTTATAGATATGTTTCATTTGTTGTATTTCCTCTATGCGTTGGAACAGTTGTGTTTGCAGTCCCCATCATAAGTTTACTCTTTGGAAAAGCCTACTTACCAGGGTCTGTTGCACTACAGATACTTGCTGCTGGAATGCTCTTTTTTACGCTTTACACAATTTCATCTAGTATAGCGCAGGGACTTGGAAAACCCAGATTACCCATGTATGTTCTGATCGTTGGAACAACAATAGATCTAGTATTAAGCATTCTTCTTGTACCGCCTCTGGGAATTAATGGGGCAGCAATAGCCACAACCATTGCAGCATTTTTTATAATGTCTGTGTTGATGTGGAAAACAATAAGAATGGCTAGTATTAGTTTACCAATATATGATTATGGAAGAATTATAATAGCGTCAATAGCAATGGGAATAGTATTTCTTCCGTTTCCACAAACTCGAAGTTACTTCATCCTGGCGCTGGTTTTATCCCCATTCATATATCTGGGAATTCTAACAGTTATAGGAGGATTAAAATTACAAGATGTTAGGATACTGTACAAAGTAGGTTACAAACTTGGACCATTATCTGGTATATTTAACAGTCTGGTGGGTTTGTTAGAAAGATTTGCAAGATGATTTGAGTTCAGATTTGAGTTCGGCCCACATATAATGTTCAGGACCACAACCTGTTACAATCATGTATTTGTAGGGTGTATCATGGATGATTTGGATGATCTTCTCCCTTCTCTTAGGCATATCTTCGTAGGGTAGCGGATAGAATTTAGCATCGAGAAATTTACTAATTTTTTCATAATAATCTCTTGCTGCCTTGACAGAAGTTCTTCCAGGAACTACGTGGACTTTCTCAGGGTTTGATGCAATGAGTCCGCTTAGATGATCTTCAAATATTTCATCTTCACCCTGATCTGGGGTTGTGTAAACAAATCCCAGATCACCTTTAACACACTCATTCATGAACTGTATATTTGCTTTCAGGGCATCTCCATTATCTCCCTGTCCCATACCGATTAATCTATTGCCGATTTTAATTATCTCAAATCTCCCTGGCGGTAATATGGAGTTATCTAATGTTTTAGAAATATCCTCTACTGTAATTTTAATCTTTTCAGGTGTCGGGGTGAATGATGCATAGGTTGTAACTGCACAGAGTAAATTGTAAAGATTGTAAATACCGAAAGCTGGAGTTTTTATTGTTAATGATAGAGGAACCATTTTATTAGTAGGGTAGTTCAAAACATTACCCTCAAACTTAACAGTCCATTCATTGAAGGTTTTTGAAAGTTCTGTTAGTTTTAAATCTGGTTCAGGTCTTTTAAAACCACAATTGCACTGAAATAATCCTCTGTGGTTCGAGTACCTCTTGGTGTAATCGAGCTTATCATTGCATATTGGACAGTAAATATCTTCTGATGATGTGGTATCATCTAAGTCAATATCAAAACCGTAGTATGTTACGTGTGTATCAGCTTCTTTTTTTTGGCCTATATACGCTGTTCTTGGATCATCTGCATTACAAAAAATAATTCCCTTTTTCATGGGTGCACATAACAATTCTTTAGCCTTCAAATAGTTGTCAAACGGGTTTAAAACTCCCGCTACAATGGAATGTTCCCTTGAAACATTGGTGTATACAACCCCAACTGGCTGCACTAGGTTACATACTTCATCTGGGATTGCATGTGTAAGATCACGTATACCATACTCAAAAACACCCAGATCAATGTTATCATTAAGTAGTCCTGTTGCAATAGCGTTCAATGTATTGCTATCATAATTATAGGATATTGAGGCATTTTTCTCGAGAAGCATGCTGATTAGTTTGGTTGTAGTAGTTTTTCCATTGGTACCGGTTATAATAATGCTTCCTATGTTTGGTTCTTTTGCAAGCTCTTTTAAGCAAGATCCTGAACCTATTTTCAAAAACAGATAGCCTGGAAAGCTTTTGCCCATTCCTTTTCCAACTTTAACCAATCGCTTTGCCAATTTTCCTGACATTTTAGCGGATTTACATCTAATTTTTCCCAATATTCCCATATCTTAATCGTATGATCATGAGATATTTATACTCTTCTAATGACAATTAAAAAATCTTAAAGTAATTCTAATATCAAAAATAAGAATAATATGAATGATAATTCTTAAGGAAATTGGTACAAGTCCCTATATTGGTTTAGGCAAGTAAAAAAACTTGATGAAAGCTATTTTAATGGAAAAATTTTGATTATATTACGTGTATCTTGGGATAAGTTTATAAATCTGAAAAAGGTTCAAAGAGTTGTAACGGGATTACGGTGGAATAATTAGCCAAGTGGCCATAGTTCTAAGGGAAATGTGCTTAATATGCATTGTCGGGACAGAGCTTGGCATAAAAATCCTCGAAGAGGGAATGCTGGTAACTGTAGGCGGAAATACCGGTAATATATACACAGGATTTATTGAAATTGAGGATAAAAATGATCTATTTGAAGTCTACTACCCTTCAACTGTTATAAAGGAACCTAAACCTTCCAGAACTCGCAAAAAGTTCTTCCGCCTTTGTTGATGGTGGTGGTTCATTAAGAATAGAAAATATGGTGATAGATAGGGGCAAACACTCAAAAACTACAAGATGAAGGTAAACTAACCAATATTATTACAAAGAATGTAAGAAAGGTAGTTGAACCATTCTATCCAAAACCCGTCTGGTTCAGAACCTTTGATATTGCAAAAGACGAGCTGAAACATTTAGAAGGGGGAAGCATTGAATCTGAAGAAATTAATCAATTATTGGGATTAAGGGGCATTCAAAGGATTTAAATAATATTGAGTTTTTGAAATCGGAGTTTAAAGCCGTTAGAAACCTTTTAGATGAGGTATTTGACAATTTAGAGGTTAAGATACCATTTATTAGAGATAGTTCAGAATATGTTTCTGCTACTGAAATTATGAAAAGGGTTGGGATTAAACCACACAGGGATCTCGAAGTGGGTAACTTCATTTGAAATTTCTTCGGCAGTTCTAACAATTGGATGATCATGAAGAAGAAATAGATTTTGTTAGTATAGGGATGATTGACTTTACCATGTGTGCATTGGCAGTGGATAGAAGGGGCATAAGGGTTGCCAAACATTTCAACATCATGCATCCAGCAGCTAATATGTTTGTGATCTTAGATAGGTGCAATGAATTGGTATTGAAAATTGTATATGTGGCCATCCAGCATCTGACCTAAAATAGTAGAGTGCTTGGTTAATCAGGAAATAAGCTCCATATCAACCAATCGGACCAGATATTTAAAATGAGAAAGTTCGTACGCAGAACTGAAAAAGAGATAGTACTGAGAAATTTTAGTGAAAAAATATAGAGTTACAAAGGACTAACAAATAATATAAAAAAATTTGGAAAAAAAGGGATAAACCCTTTTGAAACATTCAAAGATGAATAACGTAATATTATTAGATTTAGGAGATTTCTAATCTATTAAATTTTAATCTTGAAATTTAAGGGCATCCTCAAAGTTTATACTTCCCTTATAAAGTGCTGAACCAATTACAACCCCGTAGGTTTTTGTTTCACTCAGTTTTTCAATGTCATTTAAGGATGTGACTCCTCCAGAGTATATAACTGGAATATCAACTGCTTTCAAGAGTTCCAGAAGAGGTTCCATAATGAATCCTTTCATAAGACCTTCATAATCTACGTTTGTAAACAGTATGCCTCCAGCACCCTTTTTTTCTAGTGAAACACCGAGTTCATGAGCACTTCTTTCAGTATTTTCGGTCCATCCCTTAACTACTACACCACCATCCTTGCTGTCAAGGGCAACAAGGATTCTGTTACTTCCAAATTCATCTGATAAATTTTCCACATTTTCAGATCTTTCAATGGCCATTGTGCCTAGAATAACCCTTTCAATGCCTAAATCCAGAAGATCTGTGGCATCCTTTAGGGTTCTTATTCCTCCACCAAGCTGAATAGGTATTGAAACTGTGTTCAGAATCTTTTTTATGATATCTAAGTTTTTTGAACTGTAACCAAATGCTCCGTCAAGATTAATAACGTGTAAAATTTCAGCACCTTTATTTTCCCATTCTTTTGCCACTAATTCCGGGTTTTCAATGATCACCTGTTCGGTGCCAGGTTTTCCCTGAACTAATTGTACACATTTACCATTTTTAATATCCACTGCAGGTATTATGAACATAGAATAATCCCCCTCTAAAATAATTTGACTAATTCCAATTATTTATTTGAACTTCATCAACTAATACTTTAAGAAATTATTCATTTCTTCTGATATCTGTAGATAATAAACACACCGAGCAGCATTAAAAGACCGAATGACAGTTGTGTTAGAGTAAAGGGTTCTTTAAGAATTATAAATGCGAATATTGCTCCAAATAGGGATGAAAAGGGGAATATTGAACCAGTTCTTGTGGAACCTATCTTTCTTATAGAGTAGTATATCATCACAAATGAGAATCCTATACTCACAAATCCGATAAACAGAAGGTACGGTAGATGGTTCAGAGGTACCTTAAGATTCAAACCAAGAATCAATGACATTATAAGAAGTATAATACCTCCTATAGTACATTTAAGAGCACTTACTCCCAGAAGATCTCTTTTGTTACTCAAAAATTTACTCATGGTTGTGTCTATACTCCAGAAAAATGCAGCAGCTATCACCAGTAGCGAACCAAAGTTTTCTGTAACAGAAAATTCATTGATATTTCCATTGGTAGCTAAAAAAATTGTTCCAATTAGGAGGAGAATTAACCCAATACCCTCCCTTTTTTGAAAGCTCTCCTTTAAAATGAAAATCCCAATTACTATTATAAAAAGAACTTCTGCATTCATTAATAAAGATGCGTTTACAGCTGTAATTTGATTTAATCCATTTAGATATACGACAGGAGCAATAACTGAACCTGCAATTGCTGTTATTATGAGTATGAGGTAATCCCTCCGTGACATGAAGGTTTCGGCTTCTGATTTGGAGTCAAGCATCCCCATTAACTTGTTGTTAAAACCTGAAAATCTAAGAGCAGCAAGGAAAATACCTGCTATACAGTAAACCAGTGCTGAAAGTGCTAGTGGATCTAGATCCTGCAATAAAATTTTGCTGAAAGTGTTCCATATACCAAATAGGACTGTGGCAGAAAGCACACTTAAATATCCCCACTTTTTATCAGAAATACTATCTGCCATTAACATTAATCTCCATATTAATTGTCTTGATTTCTAGATTGAAATAAAATAATTAATGACTTTTTATAATCAATTGAATAAATGGATTAAAATAATATAAATTTATATTGATTAATATGAAAATATTGGCTCTACATTGATCTTTTATTGACCAAATGGATATTGATATAATTTTGAGGTTTATTATGGTTAAAACAGCATTTAAATTAGCTTACATTGGAACTGACTTTCACGGTTTCCAAAGACAGCCAAATTTTCCCACAGTCGAGGGTGAGCTTTTCAAGGCGTTTAAGAAAGCTGGAATAATGGATGATCCAGAAAAACTTCATTATTCAATAGCAGGAAGGACTGACAGGGGAGTACATGCATTAGGAAATGTTATCTCATTAAAAACAGATTCCAAAGCAACAATCAACCAAATTAATTATTATTTACCATCCAGTATTCAGATCATTGGCAAAGCAGAAGTGCCCTTTGGTTTCAAACCAAGGTATGCAGAATACAGACATTACAAATATGTATTCTTTAAAGATCCCTTTGGTGAGAAGATTTTGAATTTAAAGAAGATGCAGAAAGCGTCTAAAATACTAGAGGGAACTCACAACTTTAGGAACTTCTCAAAAAGATGTGAAAGATCACCTACAAGAAATGTTAATGAGTTGAAAGTTTCACAATACAAGATGCTTATAGTAATAGATGTGATTGGTGAGAGTTTCCTATGGAACATGGTTCGGAAGATAGTTCAAGTGATAATCAAGATAGGAATGGGAGAAATGGATGAAAAAGAATTATCCCTACTTCTAAACCCTGATATTGTCGCTTCAATAACTCCTGTACCACCAGATGGCCTCATACTGATGGATGTCAAGTACAAAGATATTGAATTTAATATTGATAGATATGCAACGAAAAACTTCTTCAAAACAATTAAAGATGAATATATTCGTAGGAGAACAATTGCATCTGTAGAAGAAGAGATGATCAAGGTTTTGACAACCCCTCAGATATCCAAGTAAACCATAAATATTATGTGGGCCATAAATAAGCATGTAATTACCCGATGGAGGAAATCACCTGGTTTATAAAAATATTAGCTCAGATGGTATGAAAGATTCAGATCTATTTTTAAAAACAGAGAGATCCCATAGAGGAATTATTGTGGGTTTTGATCCAGGACTCACAGTTGGAATAGCCATACTAGACCTTAAAGGAAATCTGATTTCACTGGCAAGTTTTAAGGAGATCAGACGGTCTGAGATAATTAGCCATATTATAAATTATGGTAAAACTATTTTGGTTGCTACAGATGTATATCCTGCACCAAAAACTGTTAGAAAACTAGCTACAACTTTAAATTCTAAAATATGGTCCCCTTACAGAAGTATGTCAGTAGACTCAAAGATCGATATAGTTGATTCTTATTTACAAGATAATGAAAAGGAACGAAATATATATGAGCTTCCTCAAAATGCTCACGAGCGTGATGCATTGGCTGCGGCTGTTAAAACATATAGGGATCACGTAAACAAATTTCGGCAGATAGAGAAGCGGGCTGAACAGGCCGAAATTTCCAGTAATGCATTTGACAGCATAAAAATCGAAGTAATTAACGGTATGTCAATCAGTAATGCCATAGAACAAATATCTGTAAAAACAAAAAGCATTGATGAAGGTAACGATATCAAAGAAAAGAATAATATATCCGGACTTGAAACCAAAACGCAAACTAATAAATATTCACTGGATAAAATTTCAAAAACTTCAAATGGAATAAAGGAAAACAATTCAAGATTAGTTTCTGATGAAGTTTTGATATCCAAATTGAAACATAAGATAAAATCTCAACAAAAGTATATTGATAAATTAAAACTGAAAAACTCTTTACTAAAGGATGAAGTTCAAGGCCATCAGAGAGATATCTCAAAACTCCAATCCAAGGTAGACAAACTCCATTTTGAATACACAAAGAAAATTCTTCAGAAGCGAGAATTAGCTTCTAAAATAGGCATAATAAAAAACCTTCAAGAAAAATACTCAGATGAAAAAGCCTTAAGATACGAACTGGAACAAAAATTAAGTTCTATCAATGGTATTAATACTATGGAAATACCTGAAAATGCTGTTCCAGTGAAGATCGTAGAGTTCTTCACCAAAGAAGGTATAAAAGATGCTTCTGATCGGTGGAAAATTAAAAAGGATGATGTTGTGTTACTTAAAACTTCTGAGGGTGGAGGATCTCAAACTGCGTTGATGATTGTACAATTGGGTGTTAAAGCTGTAATTAACATGGACAAAATTTCTGATCCAGCAGAAAATATCTTTGAAGATAATATGATTCCAGTGATCCCGGCATGCAGTTTGGAAATTAATTCGATAGAGGATTATTCCTTTGTTGACTCAGAATCTTTAAATAGTGAAATTGAAAGATGGAATGTTAAGGTTAATAAACAGAAGAAAAATGAGGACAAAAAGAAACTTCTAAAGCTGGTTGATGAGTACCGGGCTCAGAGAAAGAGATCAGCTGATCAATGAAATAAATAACTTCATTTTAGTTAAATTCTAGAAATCAACTTTTAGGAATATCTAAGTAAATATAGATATTAACATAGTACATCAAATTATGAGGAATTATGATGAAAATTGCTACTGTAATCGGCACAAGACCAGAAATAATCAAGATGGCACCTGTATTAGATCAATTAGAAAAAAACGGAATAAATAACATTTTAATTCATACAGGACAGCACTATGACTATGAAATGTCACAACAGTTCTTTTTCGATCTTGAAATAAAAAAACCCGACTACAATATCGGTGTTGGTTCAAATTCTCATGGAAAACAGACAGCCTACATGATTGGAAGCATTGAAAAAGTCCTAATAGCCGAAAAACCCGACTTTATAATGATTCAGGGTGATACCAATGCAGTACTTGCTGGTGCATTAACAGCAAACAAGCTTCACATAGCTGTGGGTCATGTGGAAGCTGGTTTAAGATCCTATGATAAAACCATGCCCGAAGAAATTAACCGGCAGATAGCAGATATATGTTCAACCATGTTCTTTGTACCAACAGAAGAATCTGCTGTAAACCTCATAATAGAAAATATAGATCCTCATGAAATTATTATCACAGGTAACACAGTTGTTGATGCTTGCAGAAGACATCTTGAAATTGCTGAAAGGGAGTCTAATATTTTAAAGGAACTAGATGTCACAGGGGAAATATTAACACTGACAATGCACAGGGCTGAAAATGTAGATAATCCAGAAAGACTCAAAAACATTGTAGAAGCACTTTTGGAGATGGTTGATCTCAGAGTAATATTTCCTGTACATCCCAGAACATTAAAGACCCTTAAAAAATTTGGATTTTATGATAAACTTGAAAGTGCATCGAACATCAAACTCACCAAACCCATAGGTTACTTGGACTTCCTTCTACTCCTATCAAAATCAAAATTTGTAATGACAGACTCGGGGGGAGTACAGGAGGAGGCCATAACGCTTAACATACCGTGCATGACATTACGGTACAATACAGAGAGGCCTGAAACTGTAAAAGCTGGTGGAAACATATTGGTTGGGGCAGAAAAGGAGAAAATAATCGAAGTATACAATCAGATAACCAGTGACCCAAGCCTCTATAAGAAAATGAAGAATGCTGAAAATCCATATGGAGACGGTAGATCTTCAGAATATATTTTAGAAGCAATTGTAAATGCATATAATACCGGGAAATTTGATATCAAATCTCCTGAAGTGATGGAGAGCCATTTAAGCAGGGAAGTATTGACGATTAATGAAGATTTAGTTGTTTCGAAATTTGAAGAAATGAATCCTGGCTACACAGTCCGCATGGTGTTTCAGAATAAAGATATAAGATTTCCACATCCTGATCTCAACCTTAAAAATAAAATGATAATGGTTCAGATCCTAAATTGATGTAGGTTAAATTTTTTGAAATGATGTTCCAAAATTATTTTTATAAAACAAGCAAAAGATTTATTAAGTTATATCTTAATGAAAAAAAAAATTAGAAATTTAATATTTTGGAGTAGTTAAATGAAAATACTTGTTTTTGAGTTTGCAACCGCAACAGGAATGGAAGATCCATCAATAAGTGCAGAGGGGCAAGCAATGCTTTATGGTCTTTTAGATGATCTTAAAGACTTTGAAACGTACCATTTAGTATCATCCGGATTTGAAAATGCAGCAAACTATCAATCCCATCCTGTAGTTGTCCATGGTGATTTGCGCGAATGGCTCAATGGTAACATAGATGATTACGATGCATGTCTTCCAATAGCGCCCGAAGAAGATAACCTTCTCCTTGATCTAACGAGTATTATCGAAAAATACGATGTTGAAGTTTTGGGTTCCAATTCAAATGGTGTGAAACTTACAACAAATAAATTTGATATGTACAACTTCTTAAAGGATAAAATTCCGATTATACATACTGAACAGGTATTTTTCAGGCGTTCATCTGAAAAAACAAATAAATATGAAGATAATCATAGATATATTTTCAATAATGGAGTATCCAAAGTTTTAAAACCAGCCGATGGTGTTTCATGTTCTGGTGTTATGGTTGTAAATTCTTTAAACGAATTTATGAAGGCACAAGATCAACTAAAAAAGAAAACCCATCTTCCCTACTTCATTGTACAGGATTATATACCAGGAGTAAATGTAAGTGTCAGTCTGTTGTGTGATGGCGAAACAGCCATCCCATTGAGTCTGAATTTTCAGGAGGTACACGTGGATTCTGATGAAATTAATTACACGGGAGGAAAGGTTCCACTCGAACACAAACTGTCAGAACTTGCAATGGAGGTTGCTAAAAATGCTGTTGAAACAATTGATGGACTCAAAGGTTACGTTGGTGTGGACATGATACTGGGTGAAGGAACAGATGAAGTGAACCTAGTAGAGATCAACTCAAGATTAACAACTCCCTATGTAGCACTCAGAAATATTATAAACTTCAACTTGGGCGAGGCTATTATTAAATCGATTCATGGTGAACTCCCAGATGAAGTGATTTTAGATGGAACGGTAAATTTTTATAAGGAGGGCAAAACCCTCAGGATCAGTGTTTTACAATGAAAATTGCAGGTTTTGATATTGGTGGGGCGAATACAGATGTTGCTGTGATTGATTTCGATGAATCAGGCAATATACTTGATATTGAAACAGATTATGTCTTCTTGCCTATGTGGATGAAGAAGGAAGAGTTGAAGGATGCTTTAAAGGATCTGATTGTATTCATTGGAGAGGATAAAATTGATGCTGTTGGAATTTCAATGACAGCAGAACTTGTTGATGCTTACAAAACAAAAAAAGAGGGTGTAGTCGATATTGCACAGAAATCAATAGATACTTTCCAGGTTCCAGTTGGTTTTGTGGGATTAAACGGAATAATGGACATTTCACATGTACTCAAAGACCCAATGAAAGTAGCTGCGGCTAATTGGATAGCAACTGCACCTCTAGCTGCTAAAATAAATCCTAATTGTATATTAATAGATACAGGAAGCACCACAACCGATATAATACCAATAAAAAATGGAAGAGAATGTGCTCTAGGAAGATCAGATATAGAACGGCTTAAAACTGGAGAACTTGTTTACAGTGGAACTTTAAGAACCAACGTGGCAGCACTGGTAGAAAAAGTACCTATTGAGAGGAAAATGACGAGGGTGGCTTCAGAATTATTTGCTATAGTTGCAGATGTTCAAATAGTCCTAGGAAATATAGATATTGATGATTATATCTGTGATACAATGGACGGTGCTGGAAAATCAATTGAAGAGTGTATGAGAAGAATTTCAAGGGTTGTATGTGGTGATATGGAAGTTTTAAAACCCGATAAAATCATAGAAATTGCTGAATACATATATTCAGTTCAAATTAAAAAAATAGCTGAAGCACTACTAGAAGTTTCAAAACGAAATAATATCTCAAATGTAGTTACAACCGGCCTTGGGATGGAAGTATTATGCGCAAGAGCTTGTGAAATAGCTGGTCTAAACTACACAGGAATGGATAACCAATTCAAAAAAGAGGAGTGCATAGTGGCCCCTGCAGTTGGAACAGCAATTTTGATGGGGGATTATCTCAGAGATAAACTCAATTGAACTATAAATAAAAAAAATATAATAAATTAATTAAATTTGTATTAAATTTTAAAATTAGAATTTTATGATCAAATTAAAGAATTTTTTTCAATCAGTACCATACTTTTTTTATGCCGAAAAGATACGCAATGATGTTAGCTCCAAGATGTAAGAATATACTTATAATTAATATAAGAACGATCATTTCTAAAGGTATAACAACAATTAAGGATGCAAACACAAGAGCACCTATAACAAAGTCTAATTGGTCTAAAATTGGCGCGGGTCTACCGCTTTCAAGTTTTAATCGCCGTTTTATAAAGCTTCCACAAGCATCACCTATCATTGCACCTCCACCAAGAGTGAATCCTAATAAAAATCCCTGTAATATATTTCCTGTAATTATTCCCTGAATCAATCCAACTGTGATTCCAATAATTGTTCCAATAATTGTTCCTCTCCAAGTTACACCGTTTCCTAAAATTCTACGGCCGTCACGAAATTTGTGATTAAAATCCACTGGTTTTCCACCACCAAATGCTAAAGCAGTAACGTTGGCGAGGTACGCTGGTAACATAAAGTATATAGCATATGCTGATAAATTTATTACACTGACTACACTTGAGTCCATAGTTTACCTCCAATTTAAAACAAGATAATAATTATGTTAGCTACTAAATAACGTTATGGGTGAGATAATGGTTATAAAAAATACTAAGAGTCTGTGTCCCCAGTGTCTTGCAGTGTTAGATGCTGTAGTATATGAGGATAATGACAAAATTATGATAAAGAAAACGTGTAAAGAACACGGAGAATTTAATAATACTTATTGGAGCAGTTCAAAAATTTACATGAAGGCAGATGATTATGGAAAAGTCGGAGAAGGAATTGAAAACCCTCAGACAATTGCCGATTCTGAATGCCCCCAGAATTGTGGTTTGTGCGAAGAACATGAGAGCCACACTGTTCTTGGATTAATTGATGTTACCAACAGATGCAATATGAAGTGTCCTGTATGCTTTGCAAATGCAGCTGTTTCAAAAACTTTATATGAGCCTACTTATGAAGAAATAAGGACTATGCTCCAAAACTTAAGGAAAAATAAGCCAGTTCCAACTCCTGCTCTTCAATACGCTGGTGGTGAGCCTACTGTTCGTAAGGACATTGTAGAACTTATAAAGCTTGCAAAGGAAGAAGGTTTCAGACATACACAAATAGCCACAAATGGTTTAAGGTTAGCTAGACTTCCTTCACTTGCTCAAGAACTCAAAGATGCAGGATTAAATACTATTTACCTTCAGTTCGACGGAGTAACTGAGGAACCGTACCTAAAGATAAGGAACAGGAACCTCCTTTCTTTGAAGTTGAAAGCAATTGAGAACTGCCGTAAGGCCGGTCTAGGGATAGTTTTAGTACCAACAATTTTAAAGGGCGTTAATCATGATCAGATTGGTGATATTATTCGATTCGCAGCCCATAACACTGATATTATTAGGGGAGTTAATTTCCAGCCAGTTTCATTTGCAGGCAGAACACCATCAGACGAAGTTGAATCACAGCGTGTTACAGTTCCTGACTTTGCTGCAATGGTAGAGAAACAGACAGATGAACAGATAAAGGTCGAAGATTTTTACCCAGCTAGTTGTGTTACACCGATTTCAGAGTTCATGGAAGCCCTAGATGGAAAAAGTCCAAAGATAACATTCACATGCCATCCACACTGTGGAACTGCAACCTATGTTTTTATTGATAAAGATAAAATGATCCCAATCACTCGATTTATCGATGTTGACAGATTCTTTAACCTCCTGTCAGACAGCACTGAAGATATGGAAAAGGGAGGTTTGGTTTCTAAGGCCAAGATCGTGGCTAGGGCAACTATGGAACTTCCAAAAACAGTTGATATGTCAAATTCTCCAGATTCTGTAGATTTAAGGAGCATACTTACTGCTGTCTTCAAGGAGAGGTCATACAAAGCTTTAGGTGAATTCCATCACAAAGCACTCCTTATTTCATGCATGCACTTCATGGATCCATTTAACTTCGACCAGGACAGGGTTAGAAGATGTGTTATCCATTATGCAGTTCCTGATGGTAGGATAATACCGTTCTGTTCAATGAATGCAATTTACAGACCAGAAATCGAGAAGAAATTTTCTAAACCTCTCAAAGAAGTCTCTAAATAATAATTGTAATAATTTTATTAAAAATTTTTTTGGGTAATATAATTGATAATTGAAACCCCATCCCGGCTTCATCTGACTCTGATAGATCTTAATGGTATCTATGGTAGAATAGATGGGGGTGTTGGAATCACAATAGAAAATCCATGCCTAAGTATTGAAGCAGAACCAGCCTCAGATAATGTAGTTGAAGTAGCATTTTCAAATTCAAGCCGTCAGATCCCTGATCTGGTAGATGATTACACTCTTAAAATTGAAAATTCTACACTTAATGTGATGGACGCTTTAAATATTGATCATGGGTTCAAATTCACTGTTGATTCAGCCTATCCGCCCCATTCAGGGTTGGGTTCTGGTACTCAACTATCCCTTGCAGTGGCTAAACTAATATCAACAATGAACAACCAGGATATAAAAGCAGTGGAACTGGCAAAGATTGTTGGTAGGGGTGGAACTTCTGGAATTGGTGTTGAATCGTTTGAAAATGGTGGTTTCATAATTGATGGAGGCCACAAGAGCATTGAAAAAGATTGTTTCCTACCCTCCTCTGCATCTACTGCATCGCCACCGCCAATAATTGCCAGGTATGATTTTCCTTTAGATTGGAAAATAGTTCTTGTAATACCCAACGTTGAAAGGGGTGTTTCAGGGGCAAAAGAAGTTGATGCATTTCAAAATTTCTGTCCAATACTTTTAGAAGAGGTTGAAAAATTATCTCATCTGCTGTTGATGAAACTCATGCCTGCAGTTGTAGAATCTGACCTT
>Ga0182021_10003169_pt1 | contig 19348 bp, 10 predicted proteins | sample 612E3MmetaG_FD_120493 | JGI IMG/M metagenome (GOLD analysis project Ga0182021, IMG submission 120493) | Permafrost microbial communities from Stordalen Mire, Sweden - 612E3M metaG (Illumina Assembly) | ecosystem: Environmental > Terrestrial > Soil > Wetlands > Permafrost | place: Sweden... | reverse complement strand
TGTATAGTTAAGGTTAGATTGGGTTGATGCTGCGAAGGGTGCTATAGTGTAATGCTGGCACCCTTTGCTTCTGGAATGATATTAATACTTTCATCTTTAGTTTCTTATTCTGTAACTTTCTCAATATGAAGAAAATAATGAACTTGAATGGAACAAAGCTAGTCCTTATTCCTGTATTAACCGTATTATTTTTATCAGAATGTGCTCTTGCTCTTGCAACAAGTGAACATCATTCAGATAAGCCTTTTATTCAGGATTATAGTGTCAGGTATTGGCTTGGAACTGGTGACAATAAACTTCTCAGGGTAGTCTCTGACAGAAACGGTTATATCCAGATTTTATCGTCAAAAGGATTATTGCGGCCCCGCGCCGGACAATTCCTCTTTCCGGGTGAGCTTGTCAGAGATGTGCAGGATCGTCAGACATCAGATAAGAAAATCGCCGGCATTGGGATTTATCAGGATCAATTGGTTTACATAGATGATAAAGCCGTTCTGGGCAACGCATGGGCAGGCAAATTATATTCCAGACATTCTATGCCGCAGGCAAAGATCTTTTCTGGCGGAAAAGAGATGACTTTCATGATATCGGATGGTAAAAAACTCAGTCTGCTTAAGGATTCAAAATATTTATGGGAGGGTTCTTTAGCCGGCGATGAAATTAAGGACATCAGGTTTGATGAGGACAATGATTTATTCTGGATACTCGGGAAATCAACAATTAGCGTTTTTTCTCCCGCGAATAAAGAAATAAGGTTAATAATTAAAAATATTAGTCTAACCTGTATAGGACTTGGTGCCGGTAAACTAATAGCAGGAACTTCTGATGGTTATTTTGAGATTGATACTAAATCGGAGAAAGTTGTTGGAGATACTTATAAAGTTTTACCATGGACCGAACTTACAGCTATCTCCTGTATCGATGGTAATTTCTGGTTTGGGTCCACTCGTGGTGCGTTTATGCTCAGGCCTGACGGTAAATACAAGTATTATGCCTCAGAACGCTGGCTGCCTTCTGATAAAGTTGTTGACATTTCCAAAGGACCCGGAAATTCAGTACTGATACTGACAGATAAAGGCCTGGGGAAAATTTGTTTTCAGGAAATGACCCTGTATGAAAAGGCTATGTTTTTTGAAAAGCAGGTCAGGGAGCGACATATAAGAACAGGTTTTAATGCAACTGTCTCGGGTATGAAGGATGGTGATGTTACAACTGGAAGCATGGAGGACTCTGACAACGATGGTCTGTGGACATCAATGTATCTGGCTGCAGAAACGTTCCGGTATTCTGTTACAAGATCAGGTGAGGCCCTGCAAAACGTCCGTGAATCTCTTGATGCTATGGAACGGCTGTATACTATCAATTCAATACCAGGTTTCCCCTCGAGGTCATTTGAAAGGCGTGGTTATAAATATCAGGATAGTGCGTGGCGCAGAGCGGATGATCCTGAATGGGACTGGAAATCAACTACAAGCAGCGATGAGGCTATCGGACATATATTTGCATTTGGAGTTATCGCTGAACTGGTTGACGTACCGGAAATAAAAGAGAAAGCGATCATGCTGATCGACACGCTGATGTCACATATTCTTAAAAACAGATTCTATATGATTGACTGGAACGGGGAACCTACCAGATGGGGCCGGTGGAATCCTGAATATGTAAACGCAAGGCCATTGATGGTTGGAGATCGTAAAATCACTTCTTCCAATATTACGGCTATGCTGCAGACTGCATATCATTTCACCGGAAAGGAGAAATATAAGGAGGCAATCTTAAAACTTATGAAAGAACATGGCTATCTCGAAAACCTGATGCGACCGATGAGTACAATCGGAAAAGCACCTGACGATGCTGATGAGCTGAGTAAAGATCTGTCGGACGGATGGAACCACTCTGATGATGAGATGTACTTCTGTGGTTACTGGGGGTTATACCGGTATGCACTTAACGATACACTTAAGGAGAAATATAAGAAAGCTATAATTGATCACTGGGAAATAGAAAGACCTGAAAAAGAAGGTCTTTGGAATATCATGACTGCAATTACCGGAGCTGAGAAAATAGATCTTGATAATGCTGTCTGGTATCTTCAGAAATATCCGCTGGATCTTGTCAACTGGACAATCATAAACAGCTACAGAAAGGATATAAAAAAGATTGAACCAAATTTCAGAAACCAGACAACCGAGGAGGTTTTGCCGCCTGACGAAGTAAGAATCGCCCGGCACAACAGTAACATGTTTGACCTTGATGAAAATGGCGGTGGAATGTCTGAAAACAGTGCCGGAGACATCTGGCTGTTGCCATACTGGATCGGCAGGTATCTGGGTGTAATAGGCGCTGAGGAACCAGCTTCGCCTGTTTTAAAAGATAAAGCATCTTCTGTATTCAGTAATCCAAAAAATGGAGGGATATACGTTATTGCCCATCGCGGTGCGCATAATGGAATACCGGAGAATACTCTGGCGGCCTACCAGAAGGCAATTGACCTCGGATGTGACTTTGTTGAGATAGATGTGCGGACTACCAGTGACGGGAAATTTGTCAGTATGCATAACGCATCAACAGATGAGTATATTAAGGGTAAGGGACGTAAGGTCAGCGAGATGACGCTGGCTGAATTAAAATCACTCGATATTGGCATTATGACTGGCTCAGAATGGAAAAACACACATGTACCGACATTCGAAGAGATACTTCAGCTATGCCGCGGAAAAATCGGAATTTATCTTGACCTGAAAGATGCCCCGGTTTCTCAGCTGATTGAAATTATTAAAAAATATAGAATGGAACATGATATAATCTGGTATATTCCTTGTTCCCGTATGAAAGACATCCTTGAAGTAGTGTCTAATTGCCCAGATTGTATCCCTACGCCTGATCCCGGACCTGAAAAGAACATCATGTCAGTATTGGAACAGGTTCATGCTAAGATCCTGCCCACAGATATGGGTGAACTGACCAGTCAGTTTGTTCAGACTGCCCACAGCCGGAATGCGAAAGTCTTTGTTGATGACAGCTCCGGAACTGAGAAAGAATGGGAACAAATTATTTCGTGGCAAACGGATGGAATCCAGACAGACAGGCCTGAAGAACTAATTGCTTACTTGAAGAAAAGGAAGTGATGAAACACATTATGCCAGGCACTACTCACTTCTTAAGCAACCATATATCACATATTTTCGAGTGCTGGCGCCAGTTCAGTTTCGATTCCTCCGGCTCATCAAATGTGACTTCAATCTTGCCATCACTGACATATTTCTGCGCCAGATGAAACTCCTTGAATTCCTCGAGGCCCTTATTATATATTGCCGGATCGATCCGCTCTCCATCCACTCTGAGCAAGGCGTCTCCATACCCTGAAATACGTATAATATAATGTCCCTTAGGATCAAGATCATTGTAAATGAGCACAGGAAAGTTTTGAAAAAGCTGTGTTGACAGTCGTTTCCGGCTCATACCGTTATCCCACCAGGCAACATCTGTTCCATCATCAGACCTGGTTGTTACCCTGGGACCTTTTGATAAATCTGAAACATTATCGTAAAAGCTTCCCTGTCCAGGATTTTCCCATGTACGGATAATATCAAGGCGTTCGATTCTGTCTTCTTCGCCAGGCATTTTCCGGACCTTATCAAACTCATCAGCAAGCCACCAGCGGTTATTCAAAGGATAATCAATAAAATCAAGTATTGCACCCCGTTCGGCGCCACTTGCATTGTATTTTTTTACACTTGTCTGCATACCTATCGATTGAAAGAGTCCTTCACAATAATAAAATATCTTTTGGCGTAAACTTTGCGAAACCGGTTCTTTGTCGGCTTTGTTAACTATAGCCAATGCCTCATCCATTGCTTCAGATGATCCCATTTGTTCTGCTTTGGAGAGGATAATGTTGGCTTCTTTTTCTAGTTTCTGTTCATATATTTTACGTCGTTGTATATATGTATCATAATATGAGCGCATAACCAGTTGTTGCCATCGCCAGTTGGATTTAAGTTCAGGATGTTTTAATTCAAGGTTCTGCCAGAAAGCAAATGTTGTTTCCACACCTCCGTTTTCTTCAATTGGTCCGGCCCAGTTCCGTTCCAGCGCCAGGATTCCTGAAGCTGCTTCCTCAGCAACATCAGAGCCGAAAAAGAGACGTGAATATTCTACTAAAACTTCCCTTATATCCTTTTCCTGATTCCATGCCATCTGACTCCATATTGCTTTATTGACATCGTCATGAACACCATCCGAATATGATATGAACCCATCGGTGAAATGGGCAAAACGGTTATGAATTTTTGCATAATAAAATGGTTGAGGATTGCAGATCTCACGACCTTCAGTAAGAGCATATGCCTGATCCCAATTCAGAACAGGATACTGGCATCGCACGGTATGGGTAATGTCGGGATAATGCCGTAATTTGTATTTTTTTGGTAACCTGTAACGTGTTGCAGCAATATCAGGGCTGCCGGGACCAGAAACCACTCCGCTTAGCCAGTCAGGATCATTTTTTTCGAGATATTCATAAAAATAATCAACTTCGTCATCATTGAATCCCTGAAGTGAGATCCATACACCTGCCTTGGGATGATATTTTTTTAGCTCTGTTGAAATCTCTTTCAGAAATGGCATTACAAAACGAGGGTGATTATTTCCGGGATCGCCGCCAGGGAAAAAGACTCCGTCAAGCCTGGGACAGTTTTTATAAAATTCAGCATGTCTTCTGACTTCTGCTCTGAATTTTGCGGTGTCTGCCAGATCAACATCAGCGGGAGTCCATACCCAGTAGTCTAGTCCGTAATTATTGCATATCTCACTCATTTTCGAATTCATTTCCTCCCTGCTGACTTTCATGTTAGGTCCTGCCGGTCCGTCCTGAAATGGTATGTTTTCTATTGAGTTAGCTCCGAACAACGCCAGTTCACGTATATATTTCTCATATTGATTAACCGTCCAGGCATCCCATGAATTGGCAGTATTACGATATCCCAGCTGATGTCCCCTTATAGAATAATCAGGGGATGATGCTATCTCATCACTTTTGTTAAATGTTATTTTATTTTTTGAGAGCCATGCTGTCCTCAAAAACTGCCCTAAAGCGAAAATTATTCCCCGGTCATCAGAGCCAATAAGCCAAAGAATTTCTTTTCCATTGGAGTTTTCAAGACAAATCCTGAAACCTTCGTCCCTGTTTTCCGGCAGATCCTTCCCGATCCGTTTCGGTACCGTTAATCCATCAATTGTAACTTCGTCCTTTTTTGCCAGCACAATAACAGATGACTTTCCCTCGCCGGAATTAAGTTTAAGAGTAATTGATGTTCTTTGTGCGACTTCTTCCTGTAAAACCCTTACCACAGTTTCCTTAACCGGTGAATTGATCCTTTCGGAAATGATTATTGAAGCTCTGCTCAGGTCAATAGTCTGGGCAGATAAAATTCCTGTTGTGAGAGCAATACCAGGAATCATGAAAAGCATTTTGATACTAAACTTAATCTTCATTGTGTTGATTATTTAATTTTACCTGACATCATAATTTAACTGATAAGGAAAAAGTTCTCTTTTGACCAACTCAACAAATCAAATTATTAATAATAGTCTAAATTTAATGCAAGTTGAGTAAAATATCAGAAGTTATTATTAATTCAAAATTATTACTTTGTCTTATTCAAAATTAAATGAATCTAAACAATTTAAAATATGAAAAAATTAGCACTTTCAGGAGGTAAGCCGATTCGTGACGCAAAAGTGAATCCATGGCCTAAATGGCCGGTTTGGGATCATAATGAAGAGAAGGCCCTGATTGAAACATTACACAGCGGAGTATGGTCATACAATGGCCCCAAAGAGGTAGAGTTTGACAGACTGTTTGCAGAATATACCGGTGTAAAATATGCAATTTCAGCAGCCAACGGTACTGTAACTCTTCAGATGGCTCTTGAGGCCTGTGGAGTTGGAATCGGTGATGAGGTGATTATTCCCGGACTTACATGGCAGGCAACAGCAGCTACAATTCTGGATGTAAATGCCACGCCAATTATGGTGGATGTCTGTGAAGACACGTGGTGTATTGATCCGAAAGAAATTGAAAAGGCTGTAACATCCAGAACCAAAGCCATTATACCAGTGCATTTATATGGTAGTTTTTCCGATATGGATGAGATATTAAAAATTGCACGCAAGCATAATCTGTATGTGATTGAAGATTGTGCTCATAAACATGGAGGAGAATGGAATGGAAAGAAAGCCGGCAGTATTGGTGATATAGGAAGTTTTAGTTTTCAATTATCCAAACACCTTACTGCCGGTGAAGGGGGTATTGTGACTACGAATAATTTTGAGATGGCCGAAAAACTCGATGCTCTGAGAAATTGTGGCAGACGCCCGATTGTAATGGATAGCAGCATTGACAAGGGAGCAGGACAATATACGGATCAGGGTAATTTTATTCAGTCAGGAAATTTCAGAATAACCGAATTTCAGGCTGCAATTCTCATCGAGGGATTGAAAAGAATGCCTGAACAGAACCGGGTGAGAGACGAAAACGGGATTTATTTAAACTCGCTTCTGGCAGCCGTCCCCGGTATTAAACCTATGAAAAGGGATAAACGTGAGACAAAGGAGGCTTATTTTAACTTTGCCTTCAGGTATAACAAATCTTACTTTAAAAATTTGCCGGTTACTAAATTCAGGAATGCATTAACAGCTGAGATTGGAATTGAAGTTGCTCCAAGCTACATTCCTCTTAATAAATGTTCGCTATATGTACCATTGACAAAACCAGCCCGATACAAACTTAATGATGAGTACTGGGGCGAAATTGACCCTAAAAGATTTAATCTGCCTGTATCTGACCGCATTTATTTTGAAGAATCTGTTTGTATCCACCATAAGATCCTTATGGGTAAAAAAACAGATATGGATATGATAGCTGCTGCTATAAGAAAAATTTATGACAATGCTTCCGAGATTCAATAAAAACGAAATAGAAATATGAATTCAAAGATCCTTTATCTTTTGACATTAAGTGCCGGAATTATACTGGGTTCAGCAGGATGTAAAAGACCAGGTCCGGCTGTTATGAATTTAAAAGACAACTGGAAAATCCAGTCATCAGCACTTGTAAAAAGCAATGGCTCCAGGATCTCCGCCAATGATTTCCAGCCAGAAAATTGGTACCCTGCAAGTGTGCCAGGTACAGTCCTGGCAAATCTTGTGGATAATAAAGTATATTCCGACCCCTATTACGGAGAAAATCTTAAGTCTATTCCGGGCTATAAGACAGGCAGCTGGATCTCAATGGATAAGAAAAGTCCGTTCTATTCTTCGTGGTGGTACCGTACCAGTTTTAAGGCACCGGCAGAATGGAAAGGACAGAACATAAAACTTCACCTTAATGGCATTAACCTTAAGGCGAACGTTTGGATGAATGGTCACTTAATTGCCGACACAATCAGCGTTGTCGGTATGTTCCGGCGATTTGAATTAAATATCAATAAATGGATCAAAACCGGTTCGCAGAATACTCTGGCAGTTGAGATCTTTTCACCCGGGCGGATACCTGATATAAAATACTATACTAAACAAATTGAGGCTACTACCGGGTGGGATGACCATAATCCACAGCCTCCCGATCTGAATATGGGCATCTGGCGCGATGTTACAATTTCGGCTGAGGGACCTGTCTCAATTCGTTATCAATATGTGGTAACTGATCTTGATCTGCCTTCATTGGATAATGCTCACCTGACAGTTACAGCCAGGGTAATAAACAATACAGCCAGATCAGTAAGCGGAAAACTTACAGGCACTATCGGAGACGTAATTTTTGAGAAAGAAGTTTCCCTGGAACCCAATGAATCAAAGGATGTCGGATTTATTCCTGCTGATTACAGCCAATTAAATTTTAACAAACCACGAATATGGTGGCCTCATACTGTCGGAGCTCAGGAATTATATAATTTAAAACTGAGTTTTACTGTAAAGGGACAACTTTCGTCTGAAGAAAAAGCCAGATTCGGAATACGTGAGGTTGAAACATATATAAATAATGAAGGTTGGCGTGGTTACAGGGTTAACGGGAAAAATATACTGATCCGGGGTGGGGCATGGATGACCAGTGATATGCTTCTGAGGCTTACACCAAGAAGATATGAAGGTTTGATCAGATACGCCAGAGAAGCCGGATTTACTGCTCTCCGGTCGGAAGGCTTTTCAATCCGGGAGACAGACGAATTCTACAACCTTTGTGATGAGTATGGAGTGCTTGTAATTCAACAGTTTTTCGGACGGAACCTTCCGGATGAAAAGCTGGCGGTAAGTATCATTGAGGATATGTTGTTACGTATCCGGAATCATCCCAGTCTGATACATTTCCTGGGGCATGACGAAACTTTTCCAACCAAATATCTTGACAGCAGTTACCGGGCGCTGATAGCGCGGTACACTCCGCAGAGGACCTACCAGCCGCATTCAGGGGCTTTTGAAGTGAAAGACAGGTTCGAAACAGGAGGTACACGGACTGGTACACTTGAATTGTGGGCTTATGCAAATCCTTCGCATTATTATACTCATAAAGAAGATGGCGCATGGGGATTTGCCCAATCAGGAGGGATAGGAGGAGTATTTGCTCCATATGAAACAATGCGTAAAGTTATACCTGAAAATGCGTTGTGGCCTGTTGAGAATGAAACATTTTCATTTCATACTGTCCTTCAGGGAATTGAATATTTTCAGGCAGCTCTCGATGCGATAAAAAACCGTTACGGGAAAGCTAAAGATATTATCGATCTGACTAATAAAGGGATGGCATTAAACTATGAAAGCGCCCGTGGCATGTTCGAAGCATATGCCAGAAATAAATATGACGCCCTTGGCATTACTACCTGGAAATATGATGCCGCATGGCCTGCCGTATGCAGCTGGCAATATGTCGACTGGTACCTGAATGTGGGTGGTGCCTATTATGGCGCCAAGAAAGCCTGCGAACCATTACATGTACAATATTCGTATGATGATAATTCTATTTATGTAGTAAATAGTTTTTACAAAGATATTAAGGACCTGAAGGTAACGGCAAAGGTCTTCAATTTTGACCTTAGCGAGAAGTTTTCCAGATCATCGGTGGTTGATGTCAGTTCTGATGGCAAAACTGAGGCATTTAAGATTGACTTTCCCAAAGATCTGAGCAAAACATTTTTCCTGAAGTTAAAATTGGAAGATAACACCGGGAAAGAGGTTTCAGATAATTTCTACTGGCTTTCAACGCAAAAAGATATTGACGGATTAAAAATTGAAGGGAAGAGCCCCAAAGGGTTTGACTGGGATCTGTTTACGGCAGTGCCAAAATCAGTTTCTGACTTTAAAGAGCTTGAAACACTTCCCGGGGTAGAACTGGAGAGAGCATTTGAACTAAAGGAGGATTCAGTTGAAAGCAATGGAATTGTCAGAATTAAAAACAAAGGAGATCATTTGGCTTTTATGGTCCATCTTGCTCTGACTAAAGGCGAGGGTGGAGATGAAATAGATCCTGCATATTGGGATAGTAACTATTTTTCATTATTCCCCGGGGAATCAAAAGAAATAAAAGTACGGTTTAAAAAAGAGGATCAGGGGAATTCAAACCCGGTTCTGAAAGTTGATGGATGGAATGTAAAGAAATAGAAAGCTTCTATAGTGTCCATTTAAATCTTATTGATTTTCAATAGTATATAATTTAGTTCTATGATATCCTGGCAATCTTGACTTATATTTAGATATTTTTTAAATATTTTGTCAGGGTGTTTTATTTTCAAAATTTGCATAATTTTAAGAATGGACTCAATCGCCGTTGGCTAAAACCAACTGTAATTGAAGTAACTCATAAACTGATCAAGGTCAAAGCAAGATCTCACTCTTTATTACTTTAAATAAATATGATATTAAAATTCAGATATGTACTCATTTCCGTTTTAGTACTTGCCTGCAAATATGGATTTTCTCAAGGGAAGATTGATATTTTGTCTGTTCCTGCAACCAGTCAGAAAACAGAAATTGCACCTGATGGAACCTCAGTTTTGCCGAGTGGCCGGTTTCTTACACCGGCGGGCAATTTCATAAGTATTACTGATGATCCTTTTGGTTTAGCCGTTTCAACTGATGGCAAAAAAGCTGTAACTCTGCACAATGGAGTTTTTACCGTCATAGATTTGCAATCCCTGGCAACTATCAGGATTCCGAGCTATGATAACAAAATTAAATCACCATTGTCGAAAGGTTCATACCTGGGAGTCTGTTTTGGTGAAGATTCAAAAACAGTTTACCTGAGCGGAGGAGATAATGGTGCCGTTATTGTTTATGACATCGAAAGTCTGACACGGCTGGATTCTATTTCTCTAAATGGCACGGTCGGAGGTATCGAATATAATGACAGTTTTACTTCTGACCTGGTATTTAATGAACCGGGCAAAGAATTGCTTGTACTTGACAGAGCCAATTTCAGGATGGTACGTATTGATCTGTCAACAAAAAAGATTACTGCATCTGTTAAGGTTGGCCGTCAGCCTTTTGGGTTAACATTAAGTCCTGATAAAAAAACAGCTTTTGTTGCTAATGTAGGCATGTATGAATATCCTTTGATTACCGGTGCTACTCCGCAGAACTACGATTCATTGCTTATTTCACACCATCCGTACGGAGATAATACAAAGGAATCAATTAATGGGACAGTTGTTGAAGGTCGGAGGATTCCGGGAGTTGGAAGCCCTCTTAATTCTGATGCAATGAGTGTCTTTACTATCGATTTGCTAACCAACGTTGTAACAGATAAATTCAAAACTGGTTATCAGATCGGTCAAATGATTGAAGGCGCAGAGGTCGTGGGTGGTGCCAGTCCGAATTCTATTGCAGTTGGTTCACGGTTCGCTTACGTATCAAACGCCACCAATGACAATATCTCTGTCATTGACTATAAAAATCATAAGATAACAGGCCAGATTCCAATTCTGGTTGACAGGCAGATCGATAAATACAGGGGACTATTGCCCTTTGGACTTACATTGAGCAAAGATGAAACAATACTTTATGTTGCACTTCTGGGATTTAACGCAGTAGCAGTAATTGATATTCGCAACAACTTGACTAAAGGTCTGATTCCATCGGGCTGGGGACCCTCCAGGGTTCAATTGTCCAAAGATGAAAAGGAAATTTATATTACCACGTGCAGAGGACTCGGAGCCGGACCTAATGGCGGGAAAAACTTTGTCGCACCGGTTCAGGGATCTTATATTGGTGATATACAACTTGGAAGCTTTCAGAAAGTAAGCCTTCCTGATTCAGATCAATTGGCGAATTATACCAGACAGTCGGTTGATAATACATTCAGGAGTCTCAGAATTACAGATGATGTACATAACCCGTTACCGGCATTACCCGGTTTGCGAACTTCTCCAATTAAATTTATTGTATATATAACCAAAGAGAACAGAACTTATGATGAGGTTTTCGGTCAGATGAAAAATGCTGATGGGGATAGTACCCTGGCACGGTATGGTGTGAATAATGAATATATCCTGCCTGACTCACTTAAAAAGAAATTGCCTAAACTCAGAATCAGTCCGAATCATCATAAGGCAGCGGCAAAATATTCATTTTCAGATAATTATTATTGTGATAGTGATGCCTCTATCCACGGTCATCACTGGATGATGGGCGTTATCCCAAATGAATGGGTGGAAGCAAATGCAAGCGTGACGAAAACTGCAATGATATTTTCAAAAGCTCCAGGTCGCCGTCATCCAGGAACAACAGGAAGTATCGACCCTGAAGATTATGCAGAAAAGGGTGGTTTATGGGAAGCGTTGGACAGACGGCATGTGTCGTTTTACAATTTTGGAGAGGCAAATGAAACTGCACATGTGCGGGAGGAATGGTATGATACAAATACCGGTGCTGCTCATGGCGTGATGGTCCCCATGCAAAAGGCATTGTTTAGCAGAACCAGTCATAACTATGCCGGGTTCAATATGAACATTCCCGATCAATACAGAATGGATCAGTTTGAAAAGGAGTTTACAGATAAGTGGATAACCGGTAAGGAAAAACTACCTTCGCTGATAACAATGCAGGTTCCGAATGATCATGGAGCCAGAATAAGACCGGAAGATGGTTATTTCTATCCAAGCTCCTTTATGGTAGACAACGATTTAGCGCTTGGCAGGATATTGCACTTTCTTTCCAGAACAAAGTACTGGAAGAATATGCTGGTAATTATTACTGAAGATGATCCGCAGGGGGGAGTTGATCATGTGGATGCACATCGTTCAATTCTAATGATGGCCGGTCCTTATGTGAAAAGAGGATATGTATCTCATACTCATGCAAATTTTGGTTCCATCCTGAAGACAATTTACAATATTCTTGATGTTCCTTATGTTAATCAGTTTGATGTTACAGCCTCGCTGTTGCAGGATTTTTTTACCCCGGTACCTGACTATTCTCCTTATACGATGGAATTGAACGATTCCAGGGTTTTTGATGCAGAAAAAGCAATGAAAAAGTATAACAGAACCATCAACTGGCGTAAAATCGAACAAGGCCCCCCGATGGATGATAAAGATATTGAACGTAAAGTGCATTATAATAGATAGTTAGATTTTTTAAAAATTTGTCGTGAAGTATCATATTTCACATTTATGCAGGAGAAAAAAATATATCCCTGGATAGTTGTAGGTCTGCTCTGGTTCGTAGTACTGCTGAATTATATTGACCGGCAGATGCTGTCAACAATGAAACCATCAATGATGGTTGATATAACCGAGTTGCAGACTGCAGCCAATTTTGGACGATTGATGGCTGTCTTTCTTTGGATCTATGCGCTGATGAGTCCGGTTTCCGGAATAATTGCTGACCGGCTGAATCGCAAATGGGTAATTGTCGGAAGCTTGTTTGTCTGGTCAGGAGTTACACTGTTGATGGGTTTAGCAACAACCTTCAAGCAGCTCTATGTACTGCGTGCGATAATGGGGATCAGTGAAGCATTTTATATACCTGCAGGTTTATCACTTATTGCTGATTATCATGAGGGGAAAAATCGCTCACTGGCTGTGGGCGTTCATATGACTGGCAGCTATCTCGGGCAGGCTTTGGGTGGATTTGGTGCAACAATTGCCGGCAGGCTGACATGGCAAACAACATTTTTTATTTTTGGATTGGTGGGTGTCAGTTATAGTCTGGTACTGATCCTTTTCTTAAAAGAGAAGAAAACCTACACAATAGTCAGGGATCTTTCCTTTTCTATTTGGAAGAGATTTTCTGAAACATTCAAGGGTGTAGGTGTATTGCTTGGAAGTCTCTCATTTTGGGTTATCCTTTTTTACTTCTCGGCACCAAGTCTGCCCGGATGGGCCACTAAGAACTGGCTTCCAACGCTTTTATCCACCAGTCTCAATCTTAAAATGGAGATTGCAGGACCAGTTTCGACCATAACAATTGCACTTTCTGCCCTTATAGGCGTATTGATTGGAGGAGTCATATCAGACAGATGGATTCAGAATAGCCTGCGTGGACGTATTTATACAGGAGCCATAGGTTTGGCACTGACTGTTCCATCAGTAATATTGCTGGGGTTTGGACATAGTTTTCTCACTATCCTGAGCGGAGCATCCTGTTTCGGATTTGGTTTCGGAATGTTTGATGTTAACAGTATGCCTATTTTGTGCCAGTTTGCTTCTCCGCGTTATCGGGCAACTGGGTACGGAATCATGAATCTGGCAGGAATTTCTTCAGGTGCTCTTATTACCACATTTTTAGGTAAATCAGCTGATTCCGGAAGCCTCAGCCGGGATATTGCATTTTTAGCGGTTTTTGTTGTTCTGGCAATATTTTTACAATTGCTTCTGTTGCATCCGGAAACGGCTAACAAAACCGACTAATCAGATCATTATCTCATTTAATTCCAGGATGTATTGTTCAATTTTATGTTTTTCTTCACCTTCAAACCTGCGAAGAGGAAAGGCAACATAATCATTGCATATGCCCATAACGGAAAGCGCACAGTTAATCCCTTTGGTAATTCTTGAATTGCATCTTCCTACATTATAGATGGTGTTGTATAGCATCATTACCCTGGTGCGAAGAAATGAGATTCTATCATAATCATGAGCTACAGATGCTTCATAATAACTTACGAATAGTTTTGGGAACATATTCGCTCCTCCTGCCACAGCACCATGTCCTCCCTGCATAATGGTTTCAGGAATAAAAAGTTCTGTTCCTGTAAAAATGGAAAACTCAGGTGATTTTTTAAATTCTTCTATCAGTGAGAACAGGTAAAACATATCTCCCGAGCTGTCTTTAATTCCGATCGCACCCATATCTTTTGCTGCTATTACAGTTTTTTTTGCAAGATGCAGTTTAGTATGACTCGGCATATTGTACAACAGCAAGGGCAACGGTAACTCAGGTATCAGGTTTTCAAGGTAGCATATCATTTCTGACTGAGATATTGGAGTATAATAAGGCGGAGCAACAACAACCGCCTCTGCACCTGCCTTTTTTGAATACTCAGCCATTTCAAGTGAGTTCTCAAAGGAAGTATCTGTTATTCCCACCAGTACAGGTATCCTGTGATTAATAAGTTCGCATGTTCGTTTGATGATATCTTTTTTGAGACCATAACTAAGGCTTGGCGCTTCTCCGGTAGTTCCAAGAACAAACAAACCATGCACTCCTCCTGAAACAATATGCTCAACAAGTTTTTCAAGCCCATCTACATCAAGTGTATTATTATTGATAAGAGGGGTTATTAACGGAGGTATTATTCCCTTAATTGGCATTTTCATCTTTATTGCATCAGTTTTAATGAATGAGTACTTGCTAATAAAAACTTTTGGCAATCCTATTCTTCAAGATAAATAACAATAGCAAAATAACAGGATCTGTGACTATTTTGCTTCTGATATCTTGTTTGGTTTGCATTGTTTTTTAACTGGAATAAGGAAAAAATAGCTTATATTTGGGTTCTGCGGTTAAAATAGAATAATATGGAAATAATATTCGAAAACATTTTTGTTCCTCACCGGCATTCATTTATCACCAGGCAGCTTCAGATGGATGCTAAAACGCATAAAATTCATTCTCATAAAAATTTTGAATTAAATTATATCACTTCAGGTTCAGGCAAAAGGATTGTTGGAAACAATATTTCCAGTTTTAATAAAGGCGACCTTGTACTTTTAGGCCCCGATACGCCACACTGCTGGGATATTCTGGAGACGGAAGCCGACGCCACTCCTGAATGCATTGTTACCCATTTTTACGAAAATATAATAAAATCTGATTTTTTTAATATTCCTGAACTGGAACATGTTGTTGAATTATTGAAAAATTCAGGCAATGGGATCTGGTTCAAAGGGAAAAAAACTGAAAAAGTCGGTCTTGTACTTAAAAGGATGGTCTCTCTAAACGGACTGGAGCTATATATTGAATTATTAAAAGTTTTTCATCTTCTGCTTGGCATTGAGGACAGGGAATACCTTTCACTTCCTTCTTCTTTTCCTGCCCCGTATGAAACGGATCAAAACCATATAAATAAGGTTTACGAATATGTATTCAAAAATATCATTTCAGGAATAAAACTGAAAGAAGCAGCATCGCTTGTTTATATGGAGCCGGGTTCATTTTGCAGGTACTTTAAAAAGAAGACCAACAGGACTTTTATGGATTATGTAAAAAGTGTCAGAATAGGTATTGCATCAAAATTACTCGCTGAAACTGACAAGCAGATTACCCAGATCTGTTATGAATGCGGCTACAACAACCTTGCAAATTTTAATCATTATTTTAAGTTAATAATGAAAAAAACTCCCTCCGAATACCGGAAGGATTTCAGTATGACCTAGACAAATCATTTAACTGATATTTTAAAACCTCTGATTATCCAATAAAGTTAATATTTGTTCTTTTTTCGACAAAAAGTGATATAGTATCAATTCATTTCTGGTGTTTCTTTGAATAAAAATTAAATAATACTTAATCTGAAACAAATGCCCGGGAAACCTGTAAAAGCTCTCATTTTTGATATGGATGGTGTCCTGGTAAATACTGAGCCGCATCATATCTTTTTAGAGAAAAAACTCTTTGCCGGGCTTAAGCTTAACATAACTGAAGAAGAGCATAATACCTATATGGGCAAAGCTAATGACGTAATGTGGAGGGAATTAATCCAAAAATATAATTTGCCATATAAGGTTCAGGAGCTTGCAGAGAGGAATAAAAAGGAGATCATTAAGTATTTCTCTGAAATGAAAGAGATTGAGCTCATGCCTGGGATTATTGATATTCTTGAAAAGTTATACCAGAAAAGAATACCAATGGCAGTTGCATCCTCCTCAGTTGCTGAAACAATAGAGATCATTCTGTCGCGGACTGGATTACGTAAATATTTTCTTTACAGGGTAAACAGCGGTTTGGTTAAAAGAAGTAAACCAGCGCCTGATATTTTCCTTTATACAGCTGACTTACTTTCAGTTAAACCGGAACAGTGTATGGTTATTGAAGATTCGGAAAACGGTATTAAAGCAGCTAAGGCTGCCGGAATGTTCTGTGTGGCATATACCGGAAAATCTTCAGGTTCTCAGGATCAAAGCCTTGCGGATGAGTGTATTGATGATTTTTCACAACTTGAAGCAATACTTCAAAAGATATCTGACTTATTATGAGAATGTTGAAAAAATGTTTATTCAGTGTTCTTCCTGTTATTACGATCTGTATCTTAATAGGTCAGATTTCCTGCAAGCAAATGATAAAACCTGCCGGAAATGTGTCCAATAAAGCTGTTTATGTTGATGCCCCCTTTTTACAGGAATATCATGATGCATATTTCATAGGAAGTAAACCGGAAGACAATGAGGTCAGAAGTATTGCAGTTGATAATGAGTCAAATGTATGGATTGCCACCGCTTCCGGTATTTTTCGCAAGGGAGCAAACACACGGGAATGGGAATCGGTAATCTCAGCAGAGGAAAGAGGACCAGCATATACTGTTTGTGTAACCAGGAATGGAGAAGTTCTGATGGGGACGTGGAACGGACTTTATAAATTTCAGGATAATAAAATCAAAAAAGAGGAAGGATTAGTGCCTCCTGTTACTATTGTATGTTCAGGCGGTATTGACGTATATGCTGTTGGGCCACAGGGCATCTGGCACCAGGAAAAGGATAAGTGGATTTCAAATAAGTACAATATTGCTAAATCGGTCCATGATGCCGTTACCGATGGAAAAGGTGGATTATATGTAGCAACAGATGTGGGTTTGTACTTTTGTAAGGGTGATAAATCAATTTTATTCCAGAACACCTCAGAATTGATAAGTTGTTATACAAGAGCAGTTTCATTTGCCCCCCGGGGTGAAGTATGGGCAGGTGTGATGGGAGGTGTATCAGTTCGCAAAAATGATAAGCTGTTAAAAAACCTTCTAACCCGAGAGGGCATACCATCAGCATCAGTAAACTGTATATCCTGCTCATCAGATAGTGTGATGTGGGTAGGTACAGACGTTGGTGTAGTGAGGTATGCAAAGGATTATTCCCATTCTCTGCGCTTCAGCAGAAGATGGCTTACAGACAATAAGGTAAATGATGTGGCTTTTGATAATGATGGAAATGCCTGGATAGCTACTGAAAATGGTGTAAGTGCGATTAAAAGAAGAAGTATGACACTCGCGTCGAAGGAGGCCTTTTACTATAGTCAGCTGATGAAGAAACACATCAGGCTTCCCTGGATTTGCGGGAATCTTCGTCTGGAAGTACCTGGAGATACTTCCTCCTGGCGACATTCTGATGATGACAATGATGGAGAATACACCGGAGGCTATCTCGCTATGGAAAGTTTCAGATATGCAGTAACCAAAGATGAAGATGCAAGAACAAAAGCACGCAAAGCCTTCGATTTTCTTTGCCTCTTGCAGGAAGTCACAGGTACTGACGGGTTTTTTGCCCGTACAATTATTCCATCTGAATGGACAAGGATGAATGATGCGAACCGGACTTACAGCGAAAGGGAATTGACTGATCTGTTTGTGAGGGATCCTCGATTCAAAGCGGTTGAAAAGAGGTGGAGGTTGTCAAAAGATAAAAAATGGCTTTGGAAAGGAGATACCAGCAGCGATGAGATGGATGGACATATGATGGGATACTTCTTTTATTATGAATATGCCGCTGGGGAGGAAGAAAAACAGCTCATCCGCAATCATGTCAGACGAATAATGGATCAGCTTATAAAAACTAACTATAATCTGATTGATGTCGATGGAAAACATACCCGTTGGGGCGTATGGTCACCCGAACAATTAAACCGTGATCCCGACTGGGCTTCTGAAAAAAGCCTCAATTCCTTTGAACTTCTCGCTTATCTGAAATTTGCCGGACATATTACCGGTGATGTAAAATATGAAACGGAGTATCGACGCCTGATTGACAAAGAGGGCTACCTGGAAAATGCTTCACATTTAAATTCAAAAAATCCTGCATGGCAGATTTACTTTGACCGAACAATGGAAGGATATCTTTTCCCTATATTAATCAGATATGAGAAGGATCAGGTTCTGAAAACATTTTATCTGAAACTTATTGACAAATGGATGATTAACCAGACTGCAGGCGAAAACCTGATCAATAACCTGACTTATGCGCTTGCAACCGGGAAAAAAGTTAACGTTAGTCAAACGGTTGAATTTTTGAAAGACGCTCCACTCGATCTGGTTGACTGGAAGATAGATCATACTTTAAGGGAAGATGTTCATATTGTCCGTGAGCCAATCCTGGAAGAAATTCAGATTTCAGAACTTCCGCCAGCCAGCGAACGGGCTACAGTACGATGGGATAAAAATCCATGGGCCGCTGTGTCAGGAGATCCGGGGCAGGTGAGAGAACCGAACTTCTGGTTATGGCCATACTGGATGGCTCGTTATCTGGATATTATTCAGACTTCCGGGCTTAAATAGAGCGTCTGATGCAAACATTAAGTTTTATTAGTACTTTAGAGAATAAAATTATCTGCAAATGAATCAAAAAATGAAGGATATATATCTGGGTCTTGATATTGGCGGTACAAAATGCAGCGTCGTTATCGGAGACGCCTCCTTTTCCGTTCTGAAGAAAGTTGGCTTTGACACAAATACTGACAGAGGATGGAAGTCCATTCTTTCTGAATTTACGGATCATATTAAAACATTACTTGCTGAATATAAGCATTGCAGTCTGAAAAGAATAGGTATTAGCTGTGGAGGGCCTCTTGATTCGAAGCAAGGAATAATCTGTTCGCCTCCGAACCTTCCCGGATGGGATAATGTGCCGATAACCAAGATATTAAGTGATGA
>Ga0182021_10003167_pt1 | contig 19350 bp, 13 predicted proteins | sample 612E3MmetaG_FD_120493 | JGI IMG/M metagenome (GOLD analysis project Ga0182021, IMG submission 120493) | Permafrost microbial communities from Stordalen Mire, Sweden - 612E3M metaG (Illumina Assembly) | ecosystem: Environmental > Terrestrial > Soil > Wetlands > Permafrost | place: Sweden... | reverse complement strand
GGCGGAACGTGTCTCAGTCATGTGCTTGCACTGTGCAACCATCAAGGCACCGCGAAGTATTCCGACATTCAATGAGATTGTTGACATCGATCCGATGGAGCCGCCTTGGGGAGTCGAACCCCAGACCTGCTCATTACGAGTGAGCCGCTCTGCCGACTGAGCTAAGGCGGCCTGACCCCGCAGGGCCAGCCGAGGAAGAAGCATAGCGGCGAGCCACGGGCGGCGCGAACGCAGTGAGAGCGGCGGTACGAGTCGGCGTCACGCGGCCTCGTACAGCCGGTCTCACTTCGTGCAGTACAGCCCGTCCGGCGGCACGGTGCCCTTCGCGAAGTACGCCACCACGGCATTGTCGACGCAGGTGCTCTTGCCGCCGTACGTGCCGTGGCCGTTCCCGCTGTAGGTGACCAGGACGGCCGACTCCAGCTTGTCCGACATCCACGAGGCGTACTGGTACGGGGTCGCGGAGTCGCCGACCGCTCCGACGACGACGATCGGTGCCGCTCCCTTACCCGTGATGTCGAACGGCGCCGCGCCCTGCACAGGCCACTGGACACACGGGAGGCCCGGACCGAAGTACTTGCCGAAGATCGGCGCCTTCTGCTCGTCGGCGGTCCAGTCGGAGAATGCACGGGCGATGCCGTCATCCTGGCTGTCCGAGCACCCGATGGCCGGGAACGCGGAGAACACCGTGTCGTACTGCCCGTCGCTGCCGCGCCCCTCCATCTGGTCGCTGTAGTAGAGCAGGTAGCGGCCGTCGCCGGCGATCGCCTTCTCCAGTGCCACCGTCAGGTTGTCCCAGGCCGAGGAGTCCGCGTACAGGAAGATCGCGATCCCGTCCGCGGCGAGCGACTGCGTCAGCTTGCGCGTGGCGTCGCCGGGCAGCGGTGACGAGTCGAGCTTCTCGAGCAGCTTGGTGATCGTGTCGAGGACAGCCTGTTTCGTCGAGCCCAGCGAACAGCCCTTGGACGCGCAGTAGTCGGCGTAGTTCCCGAGGGCGAGGTCGAAGCCCGTCGCCTGCACGACCGACTCGTCATCCGTGATGTTCACCGCCGAGTCGAGCACGAGCTTGCCCACGTTGCCGGGGAACCTCTGGGCGTAGACGGCACCGATGTACGTGCCGTAGGAGTAGCCGAGGAAGTTGAGCTTCGCGTCGCCCACGACCTGGCGCAGCATGTCGAGGTCCTGGACCGTGTCGACCGTGCTGATGTGCTGGAGCAACGAGCCCGACTTCACGAGGCAGCTCGCGCCGAACGCCTTCCAGCCGTCGAGGAGGGCCTGCTTCTCGATCGCGGTGTCCGGCGACTGGTCCAGCTGCATGAGCTGGTCGATCGCTGCGCCTTTCTCGCACACGACGGGGGTCGAGCCGCCCGAACCGCGAGGGTCCCAGCCCACGATGTCGTACTGCTCGAGGCCTTTGCGTTGGAAGTCGACGGCCAGCGTCGTGCCGGGCTCCCCCGGCCCTCCGGGGTTGACGAAGATCGAGCCGAGCCGCGGCGTGGCAGTTGCGGGGACCATCACGAGCTTGAGCGTGATCGCCTGACCGTTCGGTGCTGCGTAGTCGAGCGGCGCCACGACCGTCGCGCACTTCACGGCCTGCTTGCTCACGGTGCAGTCGTTCCACGTGAGGGTCTGCTTCGTGTAGCGCGTAAGGCCCGAGCCGGCGGGCGGGTTGACGAAGCCCGCGGGCTTCACGTTCGGGATCGCGACCTTGGGGCGGTCGGGCGAGTTCCAGTTGCGCTGCGTGGTAGCGGTCGGTGAGGGCACCGGCGGCTTGCTGATCACCACACCGGAGGTCGAGGTCGCGCTCGGGTTGGCGCTTGCAGTCGTGGTCGGGGTGACCGTGGCGGAAGGAGTCGTCGATGCGGCCGGGCTGGCGAACAGCTTCTCGACGTAGCCACCGGCGAAAGCGACGACGATGACCAGAGAGAGGACGAGCAACGCCGCCACGCCGACGATGACGCCTGTCTGGGACCGCCCGGGAGGGGTCGGGCCCGACTGCTGGTGCGCCAACGCGGAGGCCGGCCCGTGCGGCTGCGGCTTGTACGGCTGTTGCTGACCGTATGGGTTGGCTCCCGACCGCGGCTGGCTTCCGGGCACGACGCCGTACGACTGCAGCGCTCCGTTGGCGCCGAGATGGCTGGGCGCCGTCGGCGGCTGCGGAACGTACGGGTTGGGCTGGTTGTACGGCGTGGGCGCCGCGCCGTACGGATTCTGCGGCGTGTACGGGACAGGAGCGGGCGGATAGCTCGGAGCCTGGCCTCCGGACGCCTGTGGGTACGGAGCCTGGCCTCCGGGCGCCTGTGGGTACGGAGCCTGCCCCTGTGGTGCTTGCGGGACTGGACCCGGCCCCGGCCCCGGCTCCTGCTGCGGCTGGGCGGGGTCCCCCTGCGGCTGTGAGGGGTATGGCGGCTGGGTCACGTCGACAGGCTAGTCGGCGAGACTGTGGCCCGGAGACGCGGCATCCGATGGCTCGCCCTCGGCTACGCGGCTCATGGTGACGACCGCCACGGGGCAGACCCGGCGCTGCGCGTCGCCGCACCGTACGGTCACCGTGTCGCTCGGCACGGACCGTCCCACGACGACCCCCGGGCCGTGCTCGGTGTCGACCCGGCACCCCATCGCCGGTGCGCGGCGGTCGAAGTCGTCGTACATCCCCTGCTCGAACGCCAGGCAGCACTTGAGTCGCCCGCACGCGCCCTGCGTCTGCATCTGGTTGGCAGCCAGGTCCTGTCCCCTCACGAGACGCATCCCGATGGGCTCGATCTCCGTGAGGAACGAGCTGCAGCACAGGTCGCGCCCGCACGTACCGATGCCGCCCACGATGCGAGCCGCGTCCCGGTTGCCGATCTGTCTCAGGTCGATCCGCGCCCCGAGCGCCGACGCCAGGTCCCGTACCAGCGCTCGGAAGTCCACGCGCTGCGGCGCGGTGTAGTAGACCGCCACGACCCGTCCGAACTCGCTCGAGCGGTCGTCCAGGTCGATCCCGACGACGCGCATGGGCAGCCCGTGGTCGGCGATCAGGGCCTTGGCGATCTCCGTCGCCTCCGCCTTGAGCGTGCGGTTGCGCGCGTCGCGGTCGAGGTCGGGCTGGGTCGCTCGTCCGGCGCACACGGGGAGCGGCGCCGGGAGCTCGGCGTCGGCGATCCACACGACGGTCGCGACCTCGGTGCCGGCGTCGACCGGTACGAGCACAGTGTCACCCACCGCGGCCTCGGTGGCGCCGGGGTCGACGTAGTACAGGCGACCGCGCGGCGCGAACGTCACGGCCATCACCCGTGTCATAAGACGAACGGTACGTCCTCCCCCCGCCGTCGGCGTCAAAACGGCCCATGATGGGATCGGGTGGTGAGCTCAGAATCGACGACCGGCCCCGCGACGACACTCGACGGACCACCCTTCCCCCTTCCCCACTGGGCCTATCGGCTTGCTGTGGCCTTCACGGTCGGCACGGTCGTGCTCGGATCGGCGGTGTGCGCGACCGAGTCCGGGTTCGCGTGCCCGAGCTGGCCGGGCTGCTTCCGCACCTCCATCGCGCCCAACGGCCTGCAGTCCACGATCGAGATCACTCACCGCGTGATCGCGTTCTGCTCGCTGGTGTTCCTGGCGCTCGCCGGGTGGCACGGGCGCCGGCTCCCCGATCGACGGCTGCGCTGGTTCCCGGTGGCAGCCCTCGCCCTCGCGATCGCGTCGGCGCTGTTCGGCATGATCGTCGTGCTCTTCAGCCTGCCGCTGGTGCTCGGCCTCGTGGACGTGGGTGGTGCGATGGTGGCGCTCAGCCTCATCTCGTACGCCGCCGTCCGCCTGGACTCGCCCGGACGCGGCACCCGCCTCAGCGCCTGGACGTGGGCAACGCTCGCGGTCGTGATCGTCATGCACCTGCTCGGCATCATGGTCGCCGGCACCGGGTCGTTCGTCCGCTGCCTCGGCTGGCCGGTGTGGCGCGTGGTCGCCTCCGACCTGCACCCGGGGCTGCAGGTCGTACGGATCGTGGTCGGCGTGGTCGCGGTCGCTCTGCTGGCGGGGGCGCTCGTCGCGGCCTGGCGCCGACCCGTGCTGCGCGTACAGGCGGCTGTGCTCGGCGCTACGTGGCTCGCGGAGCTCGCCATGGGCCAGGCGATCGTCGCCCAGTTCACCGGCGGCGAAGCGCGCAACATCGGCCTCGCCGCGGTCTACTCGATGCTCGCCGGACTCATCGTCTGGCAGATCGCCATGCTGGCCGCACGGGCCGGGAAGACAGCGCCGTGCGCGGCCTGACGAGCGCATCGACCCAGGGGACCGACGAGCGGCCTCACCGCTTGCGCGCGACCACACCTCTCGCGGCGGCGGCGATGCCGGCCGAGGACATGCCGGCCTTCTCGATGAGGTAGTCGGAGGAGCCCGTACCGCAGAAGCCCGGAAAGCCGAGCATGGCCATCGGGACGGGGTGCACGGCCACGACGGTCTCCGCCACCGCGCCGCCCAGACCTCCCGTGGAGATCGCCTCCTCGACGGTCACGATCGCATCTGTCTCGCGGGCTGCGGCGACGATCGCATCGACATCGAGAGGCTTCACCGACGCCATCGACAGCACGCGCGCCTCGACGCCGTCGACCGCCAGGAGATCCGCGGCCGCCAGCGCACGCCAGAGGACGGTGCCGTTCGCGACGAGCGTGACGTCGCCACCCTCCCGTACGGTCACCGACCTGCCGGGGACGAACTCGTACGACCCGTCGTGGATGGCCGGTACAGGGTTGCGGCTGACGCGGATGAAGGAAGGCCCGTCGTACGAGGCGGCCCAGCGGATCGCGGACGCGGTCTCGACCGGATCGGCCGGTACGATGATCGTCATCCCGTCGATCGCGCGCAACCACGCGAGGTCCTCGATCGACTGGTGTGTCGGTCCGAGCTCGCCGTAGCCGACGCCGGGGCTCTGCGCGCAGAGCACGACCTGGCGCCGGGAGTAGGCGAGGTCGACCTTGATCTGCTCCATGGCCCTCGCGGTGAGGAAGCAGGAGGCGCCGGACACGAACGGGACGAGCCCGCCGCCGGACAGACCCGCGGCCACGCCGACCTGGTCCTGCTCGGCGATACCGACGTTGACGAGGCGCCCCGGGAACGCGGCCTTGAACGCGCCGAGCTTGCTCGACCCGACCGAGTCGTTGACGACGACGACGATCCGCGGGTCGTCTTTCGCGAGCGTCAGGAGAGTGTCCACGAAGGCGTCGCGGCAGTCGTACAGAGCGGTCATCGGACGGCCTCCAGTGCCTCGAGCTCGGCGACCGCGATCGCGTACTGCTCGTCGTTCGGCACCCCGTGGTGCCAGGCGACGTTGTCGGACATGTACGAGATGGGGTGGCCCTTGTGGGTGTGGGCGATGACGCCGGTCGGCTTGCCCAGTACGGGATCGGCGCTGAGCGCGTCGAGCAGCGCCCCGTGGTCGTGGCCGTCGACCTCCACCACGGCCAGGCCGAACGCCCTCATCTTGTCGGCCAGCGGGGTGAGGTCGTTGGTGTCGGCGGTGGTTGCGCCCTGCTGCAACCGGTTGCGGTCGACGATCACGGTCAGGTGGTCGAGCTGGTGCTGCGAGGCGGCCATCATCGCCTCCCAGTTTGTACCCTCCTGCAGCTCGCCGTCGCCGGTGAGCACGTACGTTCGGCGGGTCGATCCCGTGATCACCGCGCTCTTCGCGAGTCCAACCGCGATCGGCAGACCGTGGCCGAGCGGGCCGGTGTTGGCCTCGACTCCCGCGACGTACAGGCGGTTCGGGTGTCCGTTGAGCTTCGAGTCGGGGGCGAGGAACGTGGCGAGGTCGGCGACCGGGAGAAAGCCGAACGCGGCGAGCGTCGTGTAGTACATGCCGGCGACGTGGCCCTTGCTCAGGACGAACCGGTCACGATCAGGGTCGGCGACACGATCGGGCGCGACGTCGAGCACCGCCCCGTACAGCGTGGTGAGGATGTCGGTCGCCGAGAAGTCACCGCCGATGTGGCCCGCTCCGGCGAAGTGCACGAGCGCGAGGTCCTGGAGCCGGATCTGGCGTGCGGTCTCGGCGAGGAACGCGGTCACCTCGTCCCGCGAGGCGTCCGGACCGGGTCTCGTCACCGGCCGCAGCGTGATGTGCTCGCTCGAGAGCGCCACCTGAGTCCTCCTCTGCCGCGTCACGCGCGACATTGCATGTCCATTCAGTACTGCGTAGATTCTTGCATTGGGTGCCGGTGCCGTCAATCTGGACGTCCGGCCGTCCGGGTCTCGCACCCGTGCGCCGGACACGGTTTGATGGGCTGCATGACAGGACGCGTACTTTTCCTCGGTGGCACCGGTGTGATCAGCGCAGGGAGCGTGGCGCTGGCTGCACAGCGTGGCTGGGAGGTGACGGTGCTCAACCGAGGGCAGTCGACCGTACGGCCGGTGCCCGACGGCGTGGAGCTCATCTCCGCCGACGTCCGGGAACCCGGCGCTATCACTGCCGCGATCGGCGACCGGCACTTCGACAGCGTGTGCGACTTCCTGAGCTTCACCCCCGACCAGGTCACGCAGACGCTGTCGCAGGTCGAGGGACAGGCCGGACAGTACGTGTTCATCAGCTCGGCGTCCGCGTACCAGAAGCCGACCGGCGTCCTGCCGATCCGCGAGGGCACGCCGCTGTCGAACCCGTTCTGGCAGTACAGCCGTGACAAGGCAGCGTGCGAGCGGTACCTGTTCGACCGCTGGCAGAACGAGGGGCTCCCGATCACCGTGGTGCGCCCGTCGCACACGTATGACAAGACGATGACGATCCTCGGCGGCCGGCACGCGATGGTACGGAGGCTGCTGCGCGGCGACGAGGTCGTCATCCACGGCGACGGCACGTCTCTGTGGACCCTCACCCACACCACGGACTTCGCCAAGGGCTTCGTCGGCCTGCTCGGGAACGCGTCGGCGATCGGGCTCGCGGTGCACATCACGAGCGACGAGTGGCTGACGTGGGACCACATCGCCCGCGAGCTCGCACGCGCCGCCGGCGTCGAGGCCCGGATCGTCCACGTACCGTCGGACGCCATCGCCGCGCTCGACAAGGACTGGGGCGACGGGCTCGTCGGCGACAAGTCCAACTGCACGATCTTCGACAACAGCCTCATCAAGCGCCTCACCCCCGACTTCGTGTGCACCACGCCGTTCTCGGAAGGCGCGCGACAGATCGCGGCGTACTACACCGAGCACACCGAGACGGCAGCCAAGGAGGACGCGACCGAGGCGGTCATCGCCCAGCTCCTCGAGCGGTACCGCGTCTGATGGAGCTGGACGTCACCGGCCGGATCGTCGAGTGGCGTGGCCCCGCGCCGTACTGGTTCCTGCCCATCAGCCCCGACGACTCGGCGATGATCGACGAGCTGAAGCCGATGCTCACGTACGGCTGGGGCTGCATCCCCGTCACCTGCCGGCTCGGCCGCACCACGTTCACCACCTCGATCATGCCCAAGGACGGCATCTACCTGATCCCTCTGAAGGTGGCTGTACGAAAGGCGGCCGGCATCACCCGGGAGGCCCCGATCACCGTCCACGTCGAGATGACCCTCCGCTGACGATCCTGGCTGAATGGAGAACCTTGGGGGTGCCCGGCGGACGCGCGAAACCGGCCTCCCGCAGCCGATGTCGGTGGACTAGGGCAGGCTAGGCACGTGACGGTGTGGCAGGAGCTCGTGGGCCAGGAGGCGGCGGTGGCCGTGCTGACCCGTGCTGTCGCCGGGCAGGGGCACGCGATGAGCCACGCCTGGCTTATCACGGGCCCGCCGGGGTCGGGACGGTCGAACGCCGCGCGAGCGTTTGCTGCCGCGCTGGAGTGCAACACCGGAGGCTGCGGAACGTGCTCGTCGTGCCGTACGGCCTTGTCAGGCGCACATCCGGACGTCACCGTCGTCCGCACGGAGCAGCTGAGCATCGGCGTGGACGAGGTGCGCCAGCTCGTACGCCGTGCCTCGATGAGCCCCACGATGGGGCATCACCAGGTGATCATCGTCGAGGATGCCGACCGGATCACCGAGCGTGGCGCGGATGCGTTGCTGAAGGCGATCGAAGAGCCGGCGCCACGTACGGTCTGGCTGCTCTGCGCGCCCACGCTCGACGACGTCGTCGCGACCATCCGGTCGAGGTGCCGCCATCTGAACCTCGCGACACCGACGCAGGCGGCCGTCGCCCGGCTGCTCGTCGAGCGCGACGGCATCGACCCCGCGATGGCGTCGTTCGCGGCCCGGGCGGCCCAGGGACATGTCGGCCGGGCCCGTTACCTCGCGCGTGACGAGGCATCGCGGATCCGGCGCCGCGAGGTGCTGCAGCTGCCGCCCCAGCTCACCAGCCTCGGCGCCTGTCTTCGGGCAGCGGCCAACGTGGTGACGGCCTCGTCGGACGAGGCGACCGCCTCGACGACCGATCGCGACGCGAAGGAGCTCGCGGAGCTCAACGAGGCGTTGGGGTTCGGCACGAAGGGCGCCCGACCCCGCAACGCCCAGTCCCAGGTCAAGGAGCTCGAGGACTCACAGAAGGCACGGGTCAAGCGGCTCCAGCGCGACGGGCTCGATCGGGTGCTGAGCGAGCTGACCACGTACTACCGGGACGTCCTCTCCGTACAGCTCGGCGCGAACGCGCCGCTGGTCAACCTCGAGCAGGACGCTCCGATCCGTACGCTCGCACGCCGCGCCTCCGCCGACGCCACGATGCGGAAGCTCGACGCGATCCTCGCTGCCCGTACGGCCCTCGAGACCAACGTCGCCCCCCTGCTCGCGATGGAGGCACTTTTCATCGACCTGGCCGAGTCGCTCTGAGGCAGAGCTCGCCCAGCGACTGCTCGAAGATGCTGACTCCCGTGGACGGTGGGTTACGCGAGCAGGTGCGCACCGCGAGGTGACTCATTTCCGTGTTCGGCTGGTTATGGACACTCAGAGGGGCCCCATAACCCGCGCTTCACGGAAGTCGGGGAGTTCGGTCGGCGACGAGCCCCTCATAACCCTCCGTACGCGTAAGTCAGGCGGGTGCGACTACCTCGTGAGCTCCGCCAACAGCTCCAGCGCGTGGCGGTAGGGCTTGCCGGTGGCCCGGGACATGCCGATCTCGCACGTACGGTTCGTGGAGACGTACGCGTCGTGGTCGCGCGACACCACCTCGGCTGCCTCACGCCTCGTGGCGGAGGCGGTCAGCTCGGGGTGAAGCATGCCGCGGTCGCCCGCGAACGCACAGCAGCCGGCGTCGAGCGGCACGACGACCTCGTCGGCGAACGCCCTGCAGATCGCCAACAGGTCCTCGGTCGAGCCGATCTGCGCGCTCGAGCACGTGGGATGCACGGCCACGCTCGCAAGGGTCCTCGTCACGGTCAGCGCCGGAAGCACGTGGTGCGCCACGAACGTGGTCGCGTCGACGAAGGAGAGGCCCGGGTACGCCCTGGACGCGTGCTCGAGCATCACCTGGTAGCCCTCCGTACAGCTCGCCGCGTCGACGACGACGGGCAGTCGCCCGTGGCCCGACGCGTCCCAGAGCTTCGGCAACGTACGGTCGCTGACGACCTTGTAGCCGCCCGCATAGCCCTTCGACTTCCACGGCGTGCCGCAGCACATGCTGCCGATGCCCTGGGGGACCTCGACGGTCACCCCGGCCCGCGCGCACAGCTCGCGGAAAGCCGCCATCACCCCGTCGCCGCCTGCTTCGGGGCCGAACATCGTCTGGATGCACGCCGGCACGTACACGGCTTCCCGCGATCCCTCGCCGATCCGGCCGGCGACCCGCCTCGAGCCGCCTCCAGGGAGCGACCCGTCGTACCGCGGCACGACGTCCTCGCCGACGACCTTCCGGGCGGCAGACGTGATGCCGGTGACCATCCCCGGGGGCAACCGCTCGGCGACCCCGAGAGCGAAGCCGCCCGCCCGCGTACCGGCTCCCCAGACGTGGGCGGCGCCTCCCCACGTGGCTGCCAGTACGGGGTTGGCCTCCTCGCGGCGCAGCCGCCTGGTGAGGTCGCCGGTGTTGATCGACACCGGGCATGCCAGCCCGCACAGCCCGTCGACCGCACAGGTGTCGATGCCCGCGTACTCGTAGTCGCGCTCGAGCTCGTCAGCCATCGCGGGTTTGCCCGCGGCCCGCAGACCCACCATGTCGCGACGCAGCGTGATGCGCTGGCGAGGCGTGAGCGTGATGTCCTTCGACGGGCAGGCGGGCTCGCAGAAGCCGCACTCGACGCACCGGTCGACCTCCGACTCGACGGTGACGGGCAGCTTCAACGTCGCGACGTCGAGCCGGGTCGGGGCGCCCTCGATCGGCAGCACCACGCCAGGGCTGAGCACCCCATCGGGGTCGATGAGGCGCTTGATCGACCGCATCACCTCGTACAGGTCGTGCCCGTACTGGCGCTCCACGTACGGCGCCATCATCCGGCCCGTCCCATGCTCGGCCTTGAGGTTGCCGTCCTGAGCGAGCACCAGGTCGACCATGTCGGCCGTGAACGCCTCGTAGCGGCTCACCGACGAGGCCTCGCTGAACCGCTCGTTGATCATGAAGTGGATGTTGCCGTCGCGGGCATGGCCGAAGATCACACTGGAGTCGTACGCGTGGTGAGAGAACAGCTCCGTCAGGCCCTCACATGTCGCGAGGAGCCGGTCGACCGGTACGCAGACGTCCTCGAGCAGCGCGGTCGTGCCGGACGGGCGCGAACCGGCGACCGATGTGTACAGGCCCTTGCGCACCTTCCACAGCCGCGCCTTCTCGGCGGCATCGGCGGCGATCGCGATCGGGGTCGCGAGGTTCAGGCCGCCCGCCAGCTCGCCGAGCGCGGCCATGCGCTGGGACAGCTCGTCCGCGGTGTCCGCATGGTGCTCGACGAGGAACGCCGCGTGGTCGGCCACCTGCAGGGCGGCGATCGTGTCGGGGGTACCGGCCAAGCCCTGCGCGACGCGCAACGAGGCCGCGTCCATCAGCTCGATCACGGTGAGGCCCGAGTCGACGAGCGCCGGCAGCGCCTCGGTCGCGCCGGCGAGCGACGGGAACGTGAGCAGCGCCGTACCGACGTGAGCCGGGATCGGCAACGTACGGAACCGGGCCTCGGAGATGAAGCCGAGCGTGCCCTCGCTGCCGACCAGCAGGTGGGCGAGGATGTCGAGCGGGTCCTCGTAGTCGAGCAACGCGTTGACCGCGTACCCCATCGTGTTCTTCATCGAGAACCGGCGCCGCACGGTCTCGGCCATGGCCGGGTCCGAGCGGACGGTGGCGCGCAGCGTGGCGAGCCCCGCGTACAGGCCGGGCTCGAGCCGACGGAGCTTCTCGCCCGCCTTGGGCGCTGCCGTGTCGAGGATCGTGCCGCTGGGGAGGACGACCACGAGGGAGTCGAGTGTCGCGTACGGGTTAGCGTGGATCCCGCACGTCATCCCCGACGAGTTGTTGGCGACGATCCCGCCGATCGTGCACGCGACCTCCGAGGCCGGATCGGGTCCCAGCACGCGTCCGTGGCGACGCAGCGCGGCGTTGGCGCGGTTGACCGTCGTGCCCGGACCTGCAGTGAGAAGGCTTCCGTCGGGGGTGATGGAGACGGTACGGAAGTGGTGGCGGGTGTCGACGACGATGTCGGAGGTGCCGGCCTGGCCGGACAGCGACGTGCCGCCGGCACGGAACGTGAGGGAACGCCCGGCTGCCTTGGCCTCCCGGAACAGGGCCGCGACCTGGGCAGCGCTCGTCGGCGTGGCGACCGCGTCGGGGACGAACTGGTAGTGGGAGGCATCGTGGGCGTACGCATAGCGGTCGATGGCACGTCGGCTGACCGCGATGGATTCTGCAAGCCCTGGCAGGATCGGCTCCGCGTCCATCTTCGGATGTGTGCTCACGGGCTCGACCCTACGCCGCTCGCTCGGGGCCTATTCGGACGGCACGCGCGCCGGGCTCCCCTGGCAATGCCGGGCCAAGTGGGACGATGGAAGTGTCTGACCACCCGAGGATCTGGACCGAGGAGAAGCCGTGACGAACCAACCGGACGAGTCGCACCCCCTGCGCAGTCGCGTGGATGAGGCCATTTCGTGGTTCACGCAGACCGATGAGCCCCCCGAGCCGACGGCTGCGCCCGTGACGGACAGCGCCCCCGCGGTCGCCGAGAGCACTCCTGTCGTCGAGGAGAGTGTCCCGGTCGAGGGCAGGCACGCGGTCGTGGAGAGTGTCCCCGTCGAGGAGAGCGTCCCGGTTGAGGAGGGTACGCACGCAGCCGAGCCTGTCTCCGAGGCGACGCCCGCCGTGGCGGTCGAGGACGCGTCGCTGAACACGCCCGTCGCCGCCGACCTCCCCGGGAACCAGTCCGCCCCGGTCGACATCGTCTCCGGGCCGGTCGCTCCCGAGCCGGTCGTCACCGAGGAGCCCGTGGTGGCCGAGGTCCCGGTCGCCGCCCCAGCGTTCGACGCGGACGTCGCTCCTGAGCGTGTGTACGAGGCCGACGAGTTCAGCACTCACCCTGTCGGCGTGTCCGGCATGTCCGCGGATCCCGAGCCGGCGGATGTGGCTCCCGAGCGCGTCACGGAGGCCGACGACTTCGTACCCGTCGCCGCCCCGCAAGAGCCCGTGACTGTGGCTGCCGAGCCGGTCGTGGACCGGGTCGAAGGGAGCGACGTGGACGAGCCGACCCGCGTCCACCCGATCGAGCCGCCGTCCTCGTGGGCCGAGGTCCATCCCGACGCGCAGGGGCACACAGCCGACGAGGTCGAGGCTGAGTCCGAGGCCGCCGCCTCCCAGCGAGCCATGTTCCGCGACGAGGCGCCCACCGTGGCGTTGCCGCTCGGTGCCGCCGCAGCCGTGGCCGTACCGGCAGTGGAGCAGACAGCGGTCCTCGATGCGCAGGAGGCAGCACGCGTACGCCGCGAGGAGCGCGCCACCCGTGACCGCCAGCTCGGCAAGGTGATCGCGGCGCCGGACGACTCGGACGAGCCGCTCGTCACGAAGTTCACGACGCCGAGCACGTACAAGGGGCTTCCGTCACTCGGCTTCGTGATCTTCCGGGTGATCCTCGCTGCCGTCGTCGGCCTCCGGGCCTGGCAGCACATCACGCACCTCAGCGCGACGCGCGCCATGTGGTCGGCGACGCTGGTACCGAGCCCGGGCATCGTGACCTGGGTGCAGATCGGGCTCGAGATCGCCATCGCGGTCATGCTCCTCATCGGCCTCGGCACGCGGATCGCCGGACTCCTGCTGCTGGCCCTGTCGGTCGCCCTGCTCGTCTTCGTCCAGTGGGGTGTCGTCAACCCGTTCCAGAACGGCGCCGCCGACTTCATCGGGGTCGTCGAGGTCCTGCTGGCCGGCGCCGGTGTCCTGTTCGCCACGGTCGGCGGTGGCCGCATCGCCTTCGACGGCGCCATCCACACCGGCCGCATCCGCCGCAAGAACGACAAGCTGTTCTCGTAGTCCGAGCGGAAGCTACTCGAGCCGTCGCACCCAGCGGGTGCGGCGGCTCGCGTGTACCTGGATCGACCCCATGAACTGGTCAGGGGCCGCCCGACCTACATTCACTGGCAGATACCCGGCCGCCGTTGCGTATACGGATCGGCGACCGAGTATCTGCCACTTTGTGGAGGTGAAAGGTCCGGACGGCGACACCCCGGAGGCTTCGTACTGCCACGAAGGCCGTCGCCCATGCTGCGCGACATGCCCTCATTCAGCCAGGAGCGTCTGTACGCGCTGGCGGATCGCTGCTTCGATGGCGTCGCGGTCGTCGCGGCCGGGGAGCACCAGGTAGCGGGAGGGGTCCTGGGCTGCGAGGTCGAGGAAGTGCGAGCGGACGCGCTCGTGGAACTCCGTACCGGCGGCTTCCAGCCGATCCAGGTCGACCTTCTCCCCCAGCGCCCTGTCGACCGGCACGTCGAGGAGCACGGTCAGGTCGGGGACCAGCCCGCCCGTCGCCCAGTCGGCCAGGCCGCGGATCTCAACGGCGTCGAGCACGCGGCCCGCACCCTGGTAGGCGATCATCGAGTCCACATACCGGTCGCAGACGACGACCTTGCCGGCATCGAGTGCGGGACGTACGACCTCGTACACGTGTTGCGCCTTGTCAGCGGCGTACAGCATGGCCTCCGCGCGAGGTGACACATCGCCCGACGCCGGGTCGAGCAGCAGCTTCCGGAGCGTGGCGCCCAGGGCCGTGTCGCCCGGCTCGTACGTGACAACGATCTCGTGGCCAGCCTCGCGCAGCCAGGCGGCCAGGCGCGCGAGCTGCGTCGACTTCCCCGCCCCGTCCCCGCCCTCGAGGACGACGAACAGACCGGACATCGTCAGCTCTTCTTGGCCCGAGCCGGCACCGTACGCGCGGTGAGAGCCGGCGGCTTCGTCGCAGTCTTCGCCGCGACAACCTTCTTCGCGGTCGTCGCCTTCTTCGCGGTGGTCTTCTTCGTGGGCGCCCGGCGGACCGGCGCCTTCTTCGGAGCCGGGCCCTTCGCGCGCTTGTCAGCGAGCAGCTCGGCGGCGCGCTCGGGCGTCAGGTCGTCGACCTCGTCGTCCTTGCGGAGCGTGGCGTTGGTCGTACCGTCGGTGACATACGGGCCGAAGCGTCCGCTCTTGACGACCATCGGTGTCCCGGTCACGGGGTCGTTGCCGAGCTCCTTGAGCGGCGCGGCGGCCGCAGCCCGGCCACGCAGCTTCGGCTGGGCGTAGATCGCGAGCGCCTCCTCCAGCGTGACGTCGAAGATCTGGTCCTCGGTCGTCAGCGAGCGGGAGTCGGTGCCCTTCTTGAGGTACGGACCGTAGCGGCCGTTCTGCGCGGTGATCGGCTCCCCGTCGGCCTCGCCGACGACGCGCGGCAGGCTGAGCAGCCGCATCGCGTCCTCGAGGGTCACGGTGTCGATCGACATCGACTTGAACAGCGACCCCGTACGCGCCTTGGCGTTCTTGGGAGCGTCCTCTGCGAGGACCTCTGTCACGTACGGGCCGTAGCGGCCGTCCTTCGCGACGACCGGCAGGTTCGTGTCCGGTGTGGTGCCGAGCTCGCGCTCGGCGGTGACCGGCGCATCGAGCAGCTGGTGCGCGTACTCGGCGGTGAGCTCGTCGGGCGGCAGGTCCTCGGCGACGTTGGCGCGGCGGCCGTCGGTGGTCTCGATGTACGTGCCGTAGCGGCCGACGCGGATCGTGATCTCGGGGTCGCCGGGCACGGGGAAGCTGGACAGCGCGCGGGCGTCGATGTCGCCGAGCTCGGTGACGGACTCGCGAAGCCCCTCGTCGCCGGGCGCGTCCGTGCCGAAGTAGAAGTCGCTCAGCACGGTCTTCCGATCGGCGCCGCCGTTGGCGATCTCGTCGAGCGTCTGCTCCATGTCGGCGGTGAACGCGTAGTCGACGAGGTTGCCGAAGTGCTCCTCGAGGAGCCGGGTCACCGCGAAGGCGAGCCAGGTCGGTACGAGGGCCGAGCCCTTCTTGAAGACGTAGTCGCGGCTGGTGATCGTACGAAGGATGGACGCGTACGTGCTCGGGCGGCCGATCTCGAGCTCCTCGAGCTTCGCCACGAGGCTCGGCTCGGTGTAGCGGGCCGGCGGGCGGGTCTCGTGGCCGGCGGGTACGACGTCGAGGACGTCGAGTCCGGTACCGACCGTCAACTGCGGCAGCCTGGCCTGCGAGTCGTCCGAGGTCTCGTCGGGGTCGTCGTGGGCCTCGACGTACGCCTTGAGGAAGCCCGGGAACGTGATCGTGCGGCCGGATGCCGTGAGCGTGCACTCGGTGATGGAGCGGTCGAGGACCTGGACTCCCGCGTGCGTGGCAGCGATCTGCACAGACATCGACTCGCCGGTGGCGTCGTTCATCTGAGAGGCGACCGTACGCATCCAGACCAGCTCGTACAGGCGGCGCTGGTCACCGGTGAGCCCGGTCTCGGCGGCGGTCGCGAAGACCTCGCCGGCGGGGCGGATCGCCTCGTGGGCCTCCTGGGCGTTCTTGACCTTCGACGCGTAGACGCGGGGCTTGGCCGGGAGGTAGCTCGGGCCGTACAGCGCCAGCACCTGGGCGCGCGCCGCGGCGATCGCGGTGTCGGACAGCGTCACCGAATCGGTACGCATGTACGTGATCCAGCCGCCCTCGTACAGGTCCTGCGCGACGGACATCGTCCGCTGCGCGGTGAAGCCGAGCTTGCGGCCCGCCTCCTGCTGGAGCGTGGTGGTGCGGAACGGTGCGTACGGGCGGCGCGTGTACGGCTTCGCGTCGACGCTTGTCACAGCGACTTTCGCGCCCCGGATCGCCGTAGCGACAGTCTCGGCGGCGGTCTGGTCGAGGTGGACCAGCGTGCCCCGCAGAGTGCCAGCTGGGTTGAAGTCACGCCCCTGGGCGACGCGGGTGCCGCCGACGGACGTCAGGCGTGCGGTGAACGTGCTCGGAGTTGCGGTCGGGCCGGCGTCGAGCGTGGCGTCGACGTCCCAGTACGAAGAGGCCACGAAGCTGACGCGTTCGCGCTCCCGGTCGACGACCAGGCGGGTGGCGACTGACTGGACGCGGCCGGCGGAGAGGCGCGGCATGACCTTGCGCCAGAGGACCGGGCTGACCTCGTAGCCGTACAACCGGTCGAGGATGCGGCGGGTCTCCTGCGCGTCGACGAGGTCGGTGTCGAGGTCGCGGGTGTTGGCGACAGCATCGGCGATGGCCTGCGGGGTGATCTCGTGGAAGACCATGCGCCGGACCGGGACCTTCGGCTTGAGCTCCTGCAGCAAGTGCCACGCGATGGCCTCGCCCTCGCGGTCCTCGTCGGTAGCCAGCAGGAGCTCGTCGGCGTCGGCGAGCTTCGCCTTGAGGAGCTTGATCGTCGCCTTCTTGTCGGCGGTGACGACGTAGAGGGGCGTGAAGCCGTGGTCGACGTCAATGCCGGTACGAGCCCAGGGCTCCTTCTTGTACTTGTCCGGCACCTCTCCGGCGCTGGTCGGGAGGTCACGGACGTGCCCACGGCTCGACTCGACCATGTAGCCCGCGCCGAGATACGAGGCGATCTTGGTCGCCTTCGTAGGCGACTCGACGATCACGAGTCGACGCCCAGCCACTGGCACTCCTTCGGGTACGGAAACGTCGTCACTGTAGACCAGAACGTCCAAACCCCCGTTTCACCCCTCATCGGAACGGACACCTTCCCCCTCCACAAGAGCCCGTGTACCGCTCGGCGAGGGACCGAGATACAGCTCGAGGAGAGGACCTGTACGACTCAGGAGAGGACCTGTACGGGTGAGGAGGGAGGTGCGCTCCCCCAGCCGCCGGCGAACCAGGCGTCGGCGACCAGCGGACGGAAGCGCGGCAGGACATCCGCGATGAGATCTGGCTCGGCGAGGTCCAGCAGCTGGGCGATGGCGCCGAGGATGTCGTGCAGTGAGAGGTCGCCGTCGCAGGCGCCGAGTACACCGCCGAGGGCCGTGTCGACCTCGATCGCCCGGCGAAGGCCGCGCTGCTGGCGCATCACGATGTGCGTCGGGTCCGCGGCGCCCGGAGCACCGATCGTCTCCTGCACGACGTCCTCGGTCAGCTGCCACACGTGGTCGAGGAGCTGGTCGTCGCTCCACTGAGCCGACTCGACAGCGTCGAAATGCGCTGCCAGGGCGGTTCCCACGGGCTGCTCGACGGCGTGCGGCCAGCCCTCGATCCGTACGTCCGGCACGTCCCGCCCGGCATTGACAAGGGAGATCCAGCCCATCCCGATCCCGGTGATGCCGAGGTGGCCGAAGTAGTCCAGCCACGTCTCGTACGCACGCCTGTAGCCGGGCGTTCCCGCCAGCCCGGCGTCAGCGAGCCAGATCTCGATGTACTCGTACGGGTCGAGGACCTCCCTCTGGATCACGAGGGCGTCGCAGCGGGTGCCGGCGATCCAGCTCCCGAGCCGCTCGTCCCAGGGCTGGCCCGCGACGTGCGCCCAGTTGCCGAGCACCTGGAGGACGCCTCGGGGAGCGAGGTGGCCGACAGCGCCGGTGACCACGGCACGCATGAGGCCGTCGGCCGTGAAGTCGCTCTCGCGGTACGTGAGCCGTGACTCCGAAGGCGGTGACATGACGAAGGGCGGGTTCGTGACGATGAGGTCGTACGGATCGGTGCCGACCGGTTCGTACAGGGACCCGCGTCGCAGCTCGGCAGCCACGTCGTTGAGCCGCAGTCCTAGATCGGCGAGGCGCAGCGCACGCGGGTTGAGGTCGGTCGCGACGATTGACCGCGCATGCTTCGCCAGGTGGAGCGACTGCACGCCGCAGCCCGTACCGAGGTCCAGCGCGCGTCCGACCGGGCGGCGAATCGTGAGCTGCGCGAGCGTCGTCGATGCCGGCGACACACCCAGCACGTGGTCCTCCCGAGGCGCACCCCGGGCGGTGTCGAGGGTCGCCGCGTGATCGCTCACGAGCCAGCCATCCGCGCCGTCGTCCGGGGACGCGTACGGGCGGATGTCGACGACGGCCCGCACCTCGTCGCCGTCACGCTCCAGCACGCCCGCGGCGAGCAGCGCCTGGATCGGCAGTGCGTGCTCCGCCGCGACGACGGTCACCGCGCCCTGCAGGATGAACAGTCTGGTCAGCGTGGCGAGTGTGTCGTCTCTTCGGCCCAGCGCCCTGTGCGCCGCGATCGTGTGGTTGCGGCCGAGCGAGAGGTGTCCCTCGTCGCCGATGGCCTCGACGACCGTGTCGACGGTGTACCCCTCGAGGGCGGCTCGGAGACGTACAAGGTCGGCGTCGGACACGCTGAAGTCGGCTGTTGGCACGGTCACAGTCTGGCAGGAGAGGCGCCAGACCCTCCCGCACGCAGCGCGGGGAGACCCCACGAGCGGCCTTCGGTGCCCAGGCGTCGCAGGCAGCGTCGCTGCGCAGGGGGCCCAGCGATCGCGGCTCAGGATCCAGGCGTCACCGGAACTGTCGCAGGACAGACCTACAGTGTCGCTGTGCTCCCGCCTTGGTTGTCCGACGACCCGCGCGTCGTGCACCGCGAGCACTTTCCAGGTGCCGATGGTGAAGACGTCGACTGGCCCGCGTGGGTGCCGGCCGACACGGTTCGTCGTGCCCAGGCCGAGGGCATCATCCGCCCTTGGCGTCATCAGGTCGACGCGGCCGAGGCGCTGAGGGCGGGTCGCCACGTGGCCCTCTCGACGGGTACTGCATCTGGCAAGTCACTCGCGTACCTCCTTCCGATCCTCGAGGTGACGGCACAACCCGGGCTGAGGCCGGCACCGAAGATCCCCGCCGACGCTCCGCTGCAGCACCCTCGGCTTCCAGGGTTGGGCGACGAGACCATCGCCGACGATCCCGACTACCAGCGCCCCGACCTGGCCGACCTGCTCCATGCATCTCGGTCGCGGCGGACCACCGCGCTCTACCTCGCTCCGACCAAGGCGCTCGCCCACGACCAGCTGCGCAACGCCTGGCCTCTGGGTCCGCACGGCTGGGGCATCACGGC
>Ga0182021_10003166_pt1 | contig 19354 bp, 11 predicted proteins | sample 612E3MmetaG_FD_120493 | JGI IMG/M metagenome (GOLD analysis project Ga0182021, IMG submission 120493) | Permafrost microbial communities from Stordalen Mire, Sweden - 612E3M metaG (Illumina Assembly) | ecosystem: Environmental > Terrestrial > Soil > Wetlands > Permafrost | place: Sweden... | reverse complement strand
CTCATGGCTGATTTATCCATCATTACAACGGTAGCTGCTGCGGCTTCAGTACCCTTCTCATTAATATTGATAAATGACTGATGAATGACTTTGGAAATAAAAAAGTCACGGTTACCTGTCATTCCAGAGAAATCGGCAGCACCTGTGAATGCAACACCCATTCCCATTGTTGAAAGAGTTTTAGCAAGAGTGAATTTGCAAGTGATTTGAAATTTTGGAATAGATGTCCGAACTTCGTTAGACTTGAATGCATCAATTACCTTCTGATAATAGTTATAATCCACGGATTTCTCAAATTCCGCTATCCCGTCTTTATTATTGGGTAAGAATATGACCATCGAGGCTTTGGAATCTTTATAAGGTAGCTCAATGGCTTTGATCTTTGAATCTTCGTAATAATTGTACGATCCTTGGCGATTCATGAAGAGATGTTGAATCTGTTCACTGGTTGAAAGAAAAAACGGAGCAGTCACCGTGCCAGCCTTTTCAAACTGGGTTTGCCAATCTCCATAGAAATAAATGGCATTGACCAGCACAAGCCTTGTTGAGCTTTGCAGATCACTTTCACCGAGTATATCCTTGATTTTATCATTGGTTTTTTGCTCAACCCATTCATTAATATCCTTGCTGGCTGTCTCTCTTTCCGCATCATCCATAAAATCAACATTCTTTAACTCGGAAGAATATTTCGTTTTCACAAAGGTCAAATATGAATCCAGAAATGGATAACCTTTCTGAGCCCAAAGACCATTAGCCATATTCAGCAAGACGCAGCCTTGCGTTTTGTCGATGAGTTGATTCAGCAGAAACCTGTAATAATAATTCTTGATGCTTAGTTGCCTATTTGAACCTCTACAATAGACGAACAGGATAATCTGACTCATTTGACATTGAGTCCGAGAGAAAGTGATCAATACAGGCTATTAGTGAAAATTTTTTTGGTGCAAAAAAAATCAGGTTTTCCAAAAAAAAAATTGGGTAAAAAATCTCAGAAATTCTGCAATACTTTTTAACGATTTACTTTACACCCTTTATTATAATACCAATCATGTTTTCAGAGACTATCGCATTTTTTAGTTGAGTTCTACTCACAATAGCACTTATTTCTTCCTTTGTATAAGCAGCACATATTGAAGAACTTAATCCAGAGTTCTCATTTGTAAGTAAACCTAATAATATTCTCGAAAGTGCCATTTTTAGGGGATATTAGAGTATCAATGCCATCGAGATCGTGCTTTCATATGATGTCAATATGCGTATTTTGCAGTGCGACAGATTGCCCACCGAAATAAGGATAGCATTGAAATGCAATACATGGTTTTTGCATACCTATTATTTCCTTTGATGTATCATTCACACGTATTAAATTAATGCTGCATTCTCCTTCGTACCATATTTCAGGCTCTGCTTGCAGTAAATCTCCGCTATATCTTATCCCATTTAAATAGTAATAATATCCCGTCCAAAGTTTACCACATCTACATTCCCAAACCAGTCGAACTGAATTGGTATGTATTCCAGTAGTTGACCATCCAAATACTTTATTCCAACCCGGAATTACCTTACTGTCATCATAGATGCAATCGTTATGAAATAGGAATTTAAATGTTAGATCGGTTTTGGATATTTTGAAATGCAGCGGCAAACCAAATATTGTTGGTTCACAATAATGATTGCCTTGTTTAATTGTGAATGTTTTCATATATGTATATATTAAAATTATTTTCCCAATTTGCACGAAGGATTCGGGAGTTTGGAGAATATGTTTACATAATTTGAAGCCGTTTTTCTGAAAATTTCCACAAAGTGTAATTTTTAACCAGTTTTATCGAAAAACATCTTCAAACCTTACCAATTGTTGATTTTAGGATATTCGTTATGGATTCCATTCAACTGTTCATTTTCCCGTAACCATGAAAGTTTAATTGTCCAGATTTTTTCTAAACTATAATTATAGTTTTTCAAATTTTTTCTTAAGTAAATTTAAGTCCTTCAAAGTTAAGATAAAGTAAGGAAAAGTCAAGAGAGATTGTTAGATGTTTTTAGGTTTGTTGATCAAGAGAAAATATTATAATCCCCTGATCAATGTTGATCTTTTTCTCTGTTAGTATGAGAGTGACTTGTTATTTGGTTCCAGGAAGGACCTTTTTACCTGTCATGGCAAACCATTTCCGGACATTTTCCAAACTCTTTTGGGCTGGAATAAAGCCAGAGTAAAGTTCTTTGTTTCGTTCATGTTCGTATTGTGCAAAGTACAGAGTGTGTACTTCACAAAACTCGCCCAGGGTTTTGAGGACAAAGCAAAGGTTGAGTCAAACATGCGACGCATACAGAGGTTCTTTGCAAAGGACGAAAACCTTATGGCTGGTTAACAGTTTGCCGCTGAATACAGTCATTCATTATCATAAAATCGTTCGTATCAATGGCCAGTTAGTTTACCTTACCAGAATGAAAGTAGTGAACCGTGAAAGAACCACTGAATTTGTTATTGTGGCTTCGTTTAAACCGGATCCTTGGGCGCTAACGACAACAAAGACCACTGGCAGGTCAAAACAGTGTTTAAAGATTTTAAATCCGGTGGATTCAACTTTGAAGTCACTAATGGGGCAGAGAAAGCGCTTCAAAAAACAGGCAAGATCAAATGACCCCGGAAAGTTTAACCAGCAACTTTGTGATTTGCCTTGCAGTTATTCAAACTTTACGAATTTTGAAAGTTTCAGGTAGTCTCCTGAAATAAGACTTATAACATATAATCCGGGTTTCATAAAACCAAGATCAATCCTTTCGTCGGTTTGATTGGGATTTAAAAAAAAGCAATCAGAGTAAACTACTTCACCTTGAATATTGAAAATGGACACTTTAACTTTCCTCTGTGCGATGATATCTCTGTGAATTATCATATAATTATTGACGGGGTCCGGATAAAAGATTATATCGCTTTGGATGGTTTCAGGAAGCCCATTGGAAAGTATGCGTACAGTATCGCATTGAGTCCCGAAGCTGCATGAATCGTGAACAGTAAGGCATACATAATATTTCCTTGCCGAATTAAACTGATGGATGGGATTTTTCAAAACAGAAGAATATCCATCGCCAAAATCCCAAAGCCAGGAAATAGCATTGGTCGTCGAGTCAAAAAAATCTACAGTTGTTTTGTTGCTGCTGCATCCCCATTTTATAATTAGAGGATTACAATTAACCACAATTGAATCACAAAAAGTGATACTCCCGCAGGTATCTTCCGCAGTCAGGCAAACGTTGTATTTCCCTGGAGTTGCATAAGTGTGAACAGGATTCTTTGTAGAAGATGTTGAACCGTCACCGAAATTCCATTGCCAGCTTTGAGATGGGGTGGAAGTATTGGTAAAGTTAACAGTCAGTCCATTGCCGTTTGAAGTGAAGCCAGCAACTGGGGGTGCACATATAAAGTAAGTAATTACAAGTTTAGGGCGCTTGGAGGGTATTGATCCGTTACTGGAAGAAAGAACAAGGGAGGCATAAGGGTCTTGAGAGTATAATCCGATTAACATGCCATAGTTTGATGAAGAATCTGCCACCCATTTAGTGACAAATTGCTTGACATCGATATCAGTGAAATCCTGATGTGGATCCGTAGTCTGCGGTAAATCAATTTTACCCGAATCGGTAGTAGCAGGCTGGGTTAACCAGCATACGGTCATTACATCCCAATCGGAAGTTACCCTTTTGATGTAAGACGCGTTTGCACCGTTGTGTTCCGGAAAAGATCCGTTCGGGTCAAAATAAAGACTGAGCTTTGCCTGGAGAATGACCGCTTGTGGCGGAATCTGTGCAAGATTGGGGGACATTATATAAAAACAAATTTTATTTGTTAAAGCACTTGACTTGAGGAGATTCTTTAATTATATTTGTAACCTATCTCGCGACTTTAAATCCCGGTATTATGAAACCCAGACATCTTTACCTCATCGTTATTCCTCTTTTTATCCTGGTTCTTTTCTCCTGCAAAAAAAAGGAAGCACAAACAACATCGACGGCAACTTCGGCAACCCTGAATGCTGCCGCTGCCGGCGGCCTCATTGTCTCCACGCACATGCAGAGTTTTGTGATGTCCTCGATCGGCGTTGCTGCCGATTCGGGACATGTTTTCTTTTACCCGAGCGGCGACACTTCGAAAATCAAATCAGCTTCAACCGCGGAGGGCAATGATTGGATAGGCCCGGATGCCAATGGCTGGTATACGCGTTCCAATTACGGCGGACTCTATGATTACACCGAGCGGCTGCATTTGGGCGATACGATCGATTACACCATGGATATCTCATCCCACAACACGGAAGGGAGTTACGAAAGCAAGACCACGGCCAGGTACATCAAGGAGACCAAACAAGGGAAAACCCTGTACAATGGTTACAGCACCTGGGATGAGCAACATACAGGATTTAACGAGATTTCACATATTGAATGGAATATTGCTTTCAAGGACTGGAATCCGTCGACTTCTGCAGGAACCTACGACTGGTTCTGGGGTGTTTCTGAAAACAGCGGCGGGAATACAGTCCCCTACCACTGCTTCCTGCACATTGAGGCCACCGAGTCAACCACCACCGGATGGTTGCATTGCATGGTGATTTTTTACGATAACAGTGGACACGAGACCTGGAGGTTTGAATATGACACACCATGGATCCCGGTCCAGATGCCCCAGATACCCGGGTGGAATTAGAACCGTCCCGAATATCGAGACAAATATCTGTCTAACTTAGATTTCTATACTCGAACACCTTTTCTTTTCCCATAAGACAACTGGGAAAATCCACACGTTTTGGCTTAAATTATACAAAAAATGAACAAACCAATTCAATAGAGGAGTTCGAACAGAAAATTACATCATATTGGTTCGTTTTGGATGCATATAACAAAAAAGGCGTTGATAATCAACGCCTTTTTTGTTTATTTGTCGGGGCGAGAAGACTCGAACTTCCGACCCCTTGCACCCCATGCAAGTACGCTAGCCAACTGCGCCACGCCCCGATATCCCCTTAGGGATTGCAAAGATAGAAAAAAATCCTGTTATTTCAAGTTTAATCCCTGTTAATGATCAATACCATACCTTGATAAGATTCCTCTCCAGGCTTCGCTGTCAATAACATTTAATAATGCAGGGTTGATGCGGTCTATTAACTCAAGATTGTTTTTGCCGGTCATATATGAAAAGTACTGCAGGTTCAACCCGCTGGGTACGATCATGATCTTGTCGTCAAGGTGGTAATTGTCAACCAGGTATTGCAAGACTGCCGGGTCGTAAACAAATGCATCAATCAGGCCTGTAGCCACAGCTGTAAGCCCTTTCCATGGGGAACTGAATGAAGCATACCGGATATTATGCCGGCTCAGGGTTTCGGCATACCCCGTTTTGGATATTGCACCAACTTTGCAATGGCTGAGGTCATCCTGATTTTTTATCTGCGAGTGAAGCTTTGTGACCGTGAGTTCGGACGCGACAACCCCGGAAGCAATAAAAAACATTCCTATAGCGAAAAACATCCAGAATATGGCCAGTATCCTTCCTGTTATTGTTTTCGGGATCATATCTCCGTAACCCACTGTAGTCATGGTAACAAAGGCCCACCAGATGCCGTCGGTAACACCCAGTATCCCGGGCCTGAATTGAAGTGGATTGGCTTTCCGTTCGGCCAGCCACAGAAAAAATGCAAAGACAGTGGCTATTAACAGGATAATGAGCATTGACCTGATGATCTTCCATGACAGGATATTGATCAGCAACTGCAGAAGTGGTGATTGCTTATCGATCCGGGTCGCTATGCCCATATTGGAAATATAGAAGGGAATTGACAACCTGAACTTCTCAAGACGATCACCTGTCGCCGTCAGCGGAAGGATCGTAAGGTCAATGACTCCTTTGCCGAGGTCCCTCATAAGAGTATCGGATGATTTGTAAAGTTTATATTCATAGGGTATTTTAAGCGAGTCACCGATCAACCTCCACAGATCGACACAGACACCCGAAAATATGCCGTTTTCATTTAAAATATAAGGAGGCGCATAGGTAATACCAACTTTAAGTTTTCGTTCTTCCGGATAATTTGATGCCAGTGTAAAGAACAATACAGCACAGCTAAAAAACAGGATCAGGATTGATCGTTTCATTTTATGAAGTTTTAAAAAGTAAAATTAGGGATTTCCCGCTCACCATACCTTATTAACCTTTCGTCATTCACCGGGTACTATTCCTTGATTTTCCCTAACTTTGCCAAGCTATAACTGATAATTACTATGAGTGAATACAGTGAAAATATCCGTTGCCTGATCATCGGTTCAGGACCTGCAGGATATACTGCCGCCATTTATGCAGCACGTGCCGATCTGAAACCTGTTATTTACCAGGGAATTCAACCCGGAGGGCAACTTACAATCACCACTGAAGTTGAGAATTTCCCTGGTTACCCCAAAGGGATAACCGGGCCGGAAATGATGGAAGAATTCAAACAGCAGGCTGAAAGGTTCGGGACCGAAGTGCGGTTCGGAGTAGTTACATCCGTCGATCTTTCTGTAAGGCCTTTTACTGTTATGGCTGATGACGGGAACACCCTGAAAGCCCAAACACTGATCATTGCTACAGGGGCTTCTGCCAAATGGATGGGACTGGAATCTGAAACAAAGTTCATGGGGATGGGAGTTTCAGGGTGTGCAACCTGTGACGGGTTTTTCTACAGGGGACAGGAAGTTGCCATAGTCGGTGGGGGGGATACTGCCGCTGAAGAAGCAACTTATCTGGCCAAGCTTTGCAAAAAAGTATATATGATCCACCGCCGGAATGAACTGCGCGCTTCCAAAGCCATGCAGCATAAGGTTTTCAATACTCCCAACATTGAAATGGTTTGGGACAGCGTTCCAGGGGAAGTTTTGGGAGATGACAGCGGAGTTACCGGGGTGCGTATACAAAATGTCAAAACAGGGGAGATCAGGGATATTCAGGTCAGCGGTTTTTTCGTAGCTATCGGCCATAAACCAAATACGGAGATATTTGAAGGACAGCTTGAACTGGATGAAATGAAATATATCATAACAACACCTGGTTCGACAAAGACCAGTGTTGACGGGGTGTTTGCCGCAGGAGACGTACAGGACCATCATTACCGCCAGGCCGTTACAGCGGCAGGGACGGGATGCATGGCGGCAATAGAGGCCGAGAGGTTTTTGACATCATAAAAAAATATCGAATATTGATTAATGAATTTTGAATGTCGAAATATCACGATATAAAGATTTGCTGAGATGCTGACCTTCTTTAAAAACATCGATAAATACTATTCTGTGGAACATCAGGGCCAGCCCGGTTCCACGGATATCGAAAAACTGATCTGGCTTTTCGGCGATGCAGAATATATCGCCGAACCTGCTTTAGGCGGCACCTTCGTCGGACCAAGGAAAGAAATGATCACTCCCTGGAGCACAAATGCCGTCGAGATCACCCAGAACATGGGGATCAAAGGGATCAGCAGGATAGAAGAATTTGTTAAGGTGGACAGTGACCAGGCAGGCATTCCAGGTTTTGATCCCATGCTGCAACATCTTTACAAGGGCCTTGGTCAGCAAAGTTTCCTTATTGAACATGAACCTGAACCCATCATCTTCATCGACGACCTTGTCAGGTATAGTGATTCTGAAGGACTGGCGCTGAGCGCTGAGGAGATAAATTACCTGGAAGGCCTGAGTAAGAAGATCCACCGCAAGCTTACCGACAGTGAGATCTTTGGTTTTTCACAGGTCAACTCCGAACACTGCCGCCACAAGATCTTCAACGGAACCTTCATCATTGACGGGGAGGAAATGACGGATTCTCTGTTCAGCCTTATAAAAAAAACATCCGGGGAAAACCCGAATTTCATTATTTCAGCCTATAAAGATAATGTTGCATTTATTTCAGGGCCTTGGATTGAACAGTTCGCTCCGGGAATATCCAGGCGGGCAGGATTTTTCGTGATACGGGATATTAATTCGGTAATATCGCTGAAAGCCGAAACACATAATTTCCCCACTACGGTTGAACCTTTCAACGGGGCTGCGACAGGAAGCGGGGGAGAAATCCGCGACAGGATGGCGGGGGGGAAAGGAAGTATTCCGCTGGCCGGTACGGCTGTCTATATGACTTCCTATCCAAGGCTGAATGGCGGAAGGGAATGGGAAAGAAAATTTCCTCCAAGGAAATGGCTCTATAAAAACCCGGAAGAGCTGCTGATAAAAGCTTCCAACGGAGCCAGCGATTTTGGCAATAAATTCGGACAACCACTGATCTGCGGATCCCTGCTTACTTTCGAACATACCGAAAATGATAAGGTGTACGGTTATGACAAGGTGATCATGCTGGCCGGTGGTGTAGGTTTCGCAAGGAAGGAAGACAGCCTGAAAGAGGAACCTGCGGGAGGCGAGGATGTCGTAGTCCTTGGCGGCGATAATTACCGCATTGGCATGGGCGGCGGCGCTGTTTCTTCAGTCGCTACAGGCGAATACGGCAATTCCATTGAGCTGAATGCCGTCCAGCGTTCAAACCCTGAAATGCAGAAAAGGGTTTTCAATGCCATACGCGCCATGGTCGAAATGGATAAAAATCCGATAGTGTCTATCCATGACCACGGAGCAGGGGGGCATCTGAATTCCATTTCCGAACTGGTTGAAGCAAGCGGGGGCAGGATAAATATTGATGCCTTGCCGGTCGGCGATCCAACACTTTCCGCCCGGGAGATCATCAGTAATGAATCCCAGGAAAGAATGGGCCTTCTGATAAAGGATAAAGATATCAGTTTGCTTGAGGAAGTTGCCAGGCGTGAGCGGGCACCCCTTTATGTTGCCGGAGTGACGACAGACGATCACCAGCTTATATTTGAAGACCGCCGCGACGGCTCACGCCCCATTGACCTGAATACAGATGATTTCTTCGGAAAACCGCCCAAGACCATCATGACAGATACGACGGTTCGAAGTTCCTTTGCCCATGCAGATGCTCATTCGGATGAGCAGGATGTTCGCAGGTACCTTGAAACCGTTCTTCAGCTTGAGGGAGTCGCATGCAAGGACTGGCTCACCAACAAGGTTGACCGCGCCGTTTCAGGAAAGATCGCAATGCAGCAAACCTGCGGCCCGGTCCAGCTCCCGCTGAACAACCTTGGAGTGGTCGCCCTGGATTACCAGGGAGAAAAAGGAATTGCCACTTCCATCGGCCATGCGCCCGCAGCTGGCCTGATTGACCCTGCTGCCGGCTCCAGGCTTTCCATAGCTGAAGCACTGACAAACCTGGTCTGGGCTCCCCTGACACATGGGCTGAAAGGAGTCTCGCTGAGTGCCAACTGGATGTGGCCTTGCAAAAATGCCGGTGAGGATGCCCGCCTTTATGAGGCTGTCAGAGCGGTCAGTGACTTTGCCATCAGCCTTGGCATCAATATACCGACCGGGAAAGACAGCCTGTCAATGACCCAGAAATATCCCGACGGAAGTGTCGTTTACTCTCCCGGAACAGTTATTATCTCTGCCGTGGGAGAGGTCAGCGATGTACGCAAAGTCATCAGTCCTCTCTTATCTGAAGAAAATAATACAGTATTGCTGTATGTTAATCTTTCTTCGGATGGATATGAACTCGGAGGCAGCAGCCTGGCACAGATCCTGAATAAACTGGGCAACAGATCACCTGATATAACAGAACCGGCGACCTTTGCTGAAGCCTTTGAATTCATACAAGATTGTATTAAGGAAGAAAAGGTACTTGCCGGCCACGATATTTCCGCAGGCGGAATGGTAACTTCCCTTCTCGAGATGGCATTCCCTAATCCCGGACTGGGTCTTGAAATTGATCTTAATTCCATAGGGGAAAAAGACCTGGTAAAAATCCTTTTTGCCGAAAACCCGGGGCTGATCCTGCAGGTCAGGGAAAGCGAAGCAGCTGAATTGAAAACCGGGTTGAAGAGAGCATCAGGCCTGGACTCTCACCTCATCGGGCATGTCTCTGAAACCCGCAGCCTTGTTCTGAAACATGGAGGGAAAACCTTCACCTTCGACATCGATCATTACAGGGATACATGGTTTAAAACTTCTTTCCTTCTTGACCGCAAACAATCCGGCGAAAAGCTTGCACTTGAGCGCTTTACAAATTATAAAAACCAGCCGCTGAAGTTCAGGTTTCCTGAGAAATTCGAAGGCAAGGCCGCTCAATTTGACATCGACCTGAAAAGGCGCAAACCGGGCCGGGTAAAAACTGCCATCATCCGCGAGCAGGGTGTCAACCGTGACCGTGACATGGCCTGGGCAATGTATATGGCAGGGATGGAGGTAAAGGATATTCATATGACAGACCTGATCTCAGGAAGAGAGAACCTGGAAGATGTGAATATGATCGCTTTCGTCGGCGGGTTCAGCAATTCCGATGTCCTTGGATCGGCGAAAGGCTGGGCAGGATCTTTCCTGTATAATGAAAAAGCCAGGGAGGCCCTGGATAGGTTCTTTGCACGCAAGGATACTCTCAGCCTGGGAGTATGCAACGGCTGCCAGCTACTGGTTGAACTGGGGCTCATTTACCCTGAGCACAGACTTCATCCGAAGATGTCATGGAATGATTCACATAAATATGAGTGCGCTTTCATCAACCTCAGCGTGCAGGAGAACCATTCAGTGATGCTTCATTCCCTTGCAGGATCAAGGCTTGGCGTCTGGACAGCACATGGGGAAGGAAAATTCAATTTCCCCATGCCGGAGGACAATTACCATATCCCTGCCAAATTCACTTATCACGGCTATCCTGCAAATCCTAACGGATCCCAGTATGATGCCGCCTGCATTGCATCGGATGACGGCCGCCACCTGGCTATCATGCCGCATATCGAAGATGCCGTATTGCCATGGCAATGGGCGTATTATCCCGTAAACCGGAAATCGGATGAGGTCACACCCTGGGTCGAGGCTTTTATAAATGCCAGGAGATGGATAGAAGAGAAAGCAGGGAAGTAGTGAATCGCTCGCATCTTTACAATGCCGCTGTCGCTCGCATCTTTACAACGCCGCTGTCGCTCGCACATTCACACCGCTGCTGGGGTGACGGCATCGTGCAAACCTTAGTAATAATCACAACGCCTGGGAGGCTCCTTGCACCCAAGGCAGCTTGTGTGAAGTGCTTCGCTTCTATTACTGATGCGGCTTTTGTAAAATGCCCGCGAATCACAATGTCGTACATTCCTACAGTTCAATCTCGACTGTATTCTCCTGTTTATTCAACATTGCTAAGAATTCACTGGCAGGAATTACTGCCCCGCCCTTTCGATACTTATTCTCTTCGTAAGTAAATACAACGGATTTACCGTTTACGGAAATTGTTTTGGGGCTAAAACATCCTTCCTTTACTGAATATACGAATGTCATAGGATGACCCATAAAATCCATCGAAGCGGATAATCCGTTCAGGGGATGAGGGATCACCGGATCGATGATGATGTTGCCGGATTCGGCGCGGAGCCCGAGCAGGCGCGTGACAATAAGGCCGATATAAATTCCCGGCCCGCTGGAATAAACCCTCCATCCGCCTTTAAGTGTAATTTTTCCTGTTTTTATTTCATCGTACAGTTCGTCCGCTTCATACCGGTTTTTAAATGCAACATCCGAGCTGCTGTAATAGCAATTTGACTGGCGGATATCCCCGCAGGGCACGATATCCCTGTAAGCTACGGGGTTCGCCTGGCGAAGCGCTCTGAGAAAAGCATCCGCCCTCCCTGTCCGGGCCAGTGATTCGGCATAACGTATATGTTCATGGATATACATCAGGCCGATCTCCCGGCCAAAGAAAGTGCTGCTTTCAGCTCTCTGGAAAAATGTCTGTATCCCGCCTTTATATTTCAGGGGTCGATCCATCAAACGGGCTCCATCAGGACCTTTCAGGTGATGTTCAATGAGATCCTGGTGGAACAGGGCCTGTTCTTTGGTGAAGATCTCACTGATGATACCCCTTTCCATCGGCAGGATGCTGTAATGGACATTGGTCTTATCATCGACGGGATGCAGCAGCAGGCTGATGCTGCCATCCTTTTCAACCAGGCCATATCCTGCAACAACCCGGTCCTTTATCAGGTACTTATTGAAATCGGTCCTGATCCTCTCACAGATCTCCTTCAGCTCACGGGCTTTTACTGCATTTCCGGAGAGCCAGTAAACCATGCTGTACTGATCAAATGCCTGGTAATTCATTTCAACCGTCCAGCTGGAGATCATTCTCCCGGCAAGTTCCCGGCCGACCGGTTGAAGCGAATCATTCCAGTCACCACCGCCAAAGGGGACCAGGGCGGTGCCAGGAATGAATGAACCAACAACCATCCGGATCAGCCTGTCAATATGCTCGCTTAAGGGTGTTTTTTCAGCATGGGGCACACCCTTTTCATGGTAGTAAGGCAAAACCCCGTCAAGGATCTTCAGATCGCCTGTAACCCTGATATAGCTGGCCAGCGCAATGATACACCAGTAAAAAATATCTCCATGCGAGCTGTCGGCCCTGATTTCCCGGTAGCTGTCGAACATCCACCATTGCGGCCATCCTCCGTCAGCATTCTGATTCGAAAAAATGATTTGCAGAACCTGCCTGGCCACATCATATTTCTCCATGCATAAAAGGAGGTCAAACGGTCCCTGGGCTATATCGCGCGTTCCCCATGCCGCCCCGCTGAATTGCTCCAACCCGTAAGGTGTGAGAAAATGGGTAAGAGCATTCATGCCGTACCATGGCAGTATTTCCTGAATGGCCGTAATATCTTCATGATCCCCTTTCAGTGACAGGTTCAAACTCAGGCCCTGCCAGGAAGATCGGGCGTCATGGCAATCCGATAAAAACTGCGCATCCGCGTCATCAATTTTAACTATTTGGGCTGCCAGGGATACTTCACCGGCAAAACTCATGCTGAAATCCGATGTTCCATTTACGGCAAGAACGAATAAAGAGCTACCTCGGCTTTTATTGTCGCTGTATAGGATTTCATCACCGCAAGCCTTATAATCATTATGATTGCCGTTGACCATTATCCTGAATTGCGCCTGCGGGAATTTGCCTGAGATCATGCTGCCGGGAAGGGGCCTTGCCACATACTCACCGGGTATGCTCCCCGGGATGACTTTCCATCCATTGAGATGATCAAAATGATGAGTGATCATCATGTCAACATTCCCACCGCCGAGTACACGGAAATCCATATTGACCTGCGGCCTTGTCTTGGATGTCCAGCTACGGACCTGGAAACAATATTCACCATGTTTATATATCCAGCGGCAATGATTTAAACCCATTTCAAAAGCGGAAGGAACACCTAAAAGAAACTGCCGGCCATTGATCCTGACAAAGATCCTTTGCCCGGTCTCCTTTTCCAGGTTGAACTGGCTATTGCAGACTGAAAGCAGAATGTCGAAATTCGTATTTCCCTGGGTGAGATGCGAATTGAAAACACCATAGGCAAAGGACGTTGTTGAGACGATGTTTTCATCAGGCGCAAATCCCGCACCGGCTTGCATGATATGTCCGTGCGGCCGGTCAGCAAGCATTTCCTTGGCACGCAGCATCACATGGTTGCTGTGTCCGTAAAAGAATGACAGCAGACATCCGTTTTCCACTTCACCATGCCGCCTTTCATTGCCGAAAAACTGCTTAAGCTCCGCTGCATCCAGGTCGTCAACCGGTAAAAAACCGGAGGTATTGAATATGTTTTTAACCGGGGTGATCAAGCCGATCGCGTCCAATGACAAGACTTCATCCCCGAATTCAAGCATCAATCCGGACAAGCGGCTCAGGTCATTATCCGAAGTCGCGGCAGGGTGGTCAGGAAGATAGCTGCCGGTAAAAACACTTTTATGATTTTCCCCGGCCTTAAGTTTGAAAGGCTTTTCCTGCAGGGCAAGAACGGATGACTCCCCGGAATATTCCCCGGATAGCCTGTCGGCCAGCAGACCTTCCGGAATTCCCGTTTCCCGGAATGTTTTGCCGTAAAACTGCATCCCATCCACACTCGCTGCAATCGCTTTATTCCCGCACGCCATCATTAACCAGGGATTACCACCGGATTCTTTCATGTTCTGGCGGCAGCAGATGACAGGACCATGATCTTTGTCCTCAAGGATCCGCCTTTCAAGATACTGGCTTACATAATATTCATTGATCAATCCGTCAGTTACCGTTTTCAGTCCGGCATCCTGGACGTAAACCATATCAAGTTCAACAGTATCATCCGACCGGTTAGTGATATCAATTATCCATTGCCAGCTCAGGCTTTTTTCTGAAAGTTTCAGTATGCATGTATAATCGAGACCTGACCAACTGCCCCTGGCAGTAAACCTGTCAACAGCTAATACAAAGCGGCTGTTGCTTTCCTGGCCCAGCAGGGCTGTATATTCAAAAGGCTCCGCCTTTTTCCTCAGATAGAGGTTTGACCCCGGTCCTGAAAAAGGTGTAGCAGTTTTGAGGCTTATCCTGACCTGACCGGCTTCAATGCTCTTAAGAGAACCATTTCCCAGGAATCCGAAGCAAAGCCCGGGGGAATTTTTCAGGTTCATTTTATTCGTTACAGACATCTGCTTAAGTGAATTGATCAGGAATTCAGTCTATAATAATATTAAGGATCATTTCGCTCCTGTGTTTATGATTATAAATAAATGCGATACGGTTATTGTCCCGGAGCATTTTAACGGCTTTGCCACGCAGAGTTGCAGATTTGATCCTGTTAACATTCACCCCTTCAAAAACGATCTCCCCGTGAAGGTCACGATCTCCGTAAAGGATGATCTCAATCTGGCCATAGAGCTCTTCTATGGCAAGGATATCAGAGGTGCTGTGCAGTATCCTTAATCCGTCAGAAATTTCAAGGCATACCGGGGTTAAAACACCGTATAATGGCGGCCATATTATCCCATCCTGTAAGACAGGAATCTTAATAGCTTCACCACTTAAAGGGTGTGTATAAGTGACCGTACCGGTTTGTTCCTCGTTGTAATAATTCCCTATGAAAAGAACTGCTGAATTGTCATTTGTGAACCGTTCCCTCACAGCAAGATTCACATTGCCTGCTGATGCCTGCCTGAGCTTTGCACCGGACCTCTCCAGGATTGCTTCATAAACCGATTTATGCCCTTCGGTGTCGAAACCGATCCATGTTCCCAGGTGCAACAGTATCCCTCCGCCAAGGGTTTTTGAGAACCCGCATGCAAGCCCGTGGATATTTCTGGCAATGACTTCGGCGCCGGCAAGCGATTCCTCAGAGTATATGATCTGTGGATTGGCGCATTTGATATCCTTCAGGTCGAATATATCGATCAGGGGTGAATCAATGCTTTCACAGGCTAAAGGAGATACCGACAAGGCATCACGTATAATGGTGCAGGGGTTCTGCGACATTTCACGGTCAGGCAGGTAAGGAAAAACAACACAATATCCGCCTGCTTTGGTATAATCAACAATGGTTTGCTGATCCCCGGCATTCATCTCATCCGTGCAGAATGCCCATACCTGTTTGTAATCACTCAATTCAGCGGCCGAAGCCTTACTCAGATCAGCTATATCATAATCGATATTAAGTAGCTGCAGCACTTTCAGCAATCCGTCGAAATATGCCGGCCTCCGGATTGCTGAAGGCGTAAATATAAGCTCACAGCTCCCGTCGACGGGCCTTTCAAGTTCCGTAGTATAATATGGTGGATAAAAGAGGACGCATACTTCGGCTCTGCGTTTTGCATTGACGATAAGGTTTTCATAAGTCTTAACCAGCCTGCTCATCCGTTTCACCAGCAGAAACGCCCTGGTTCGTTCCCCTTCAGGTGTAAGCGGGTTGAACCAGTAAAATGTTTCACCGGAATAGCCCTTACGTCTTGGGTTGCGACCCTGTGAGAACATATAGTAGTTCCAGCCGGCCATCCCGTTGGCAATGCTTGCTTTATAAAAGAGTTCCATCTCGCGGGGGTTGGTCACAACATTATATTCGCGCGAACCGCACTGGAATTCGGCAGCGAACACCGGTCTGTCCCCCTGCATGGCATAAGTGATGTCATTGATGATACGGTCATCATGCATGTTGCGGTAGGAGAGGAATTCCGGGATATGATCGACCCCGAACATGATCTCGCTCCTGTTGCCAAACAGATCTTCATACATCGTGATATTGACAGGGAATTCATAGCCCTGTCCATAGATCCAGCCGGGGAGATTATGATAAAACGGGACTTTTATACCTCTTCCCCTTGCCATGCCGGTCAGCAATCGGAGGTAGTCGCCATAATAAATTCTCCAGAAACAATGCCATTCATAATCACGGCTCCGGTCACCCCTTGATGAATAAGGCAGCCTGCCGTCAGGGGGAAGTTCAACTTGCGCAAAATCCCGGTAATCTGTCCCCCACAGGCTGTTCACTTCGGCAATATTGCTGAACCTACGGGATAAGAAGGCAATGAATCGGTCCCTCACAGCATTGCTGTAATCTCCCTGTTTCGCCAGCCATGAGAACACGCCGATCTCATTGCAGATCTGCATCATGATCACCGGGCCGCCGGCCGAAATTTCCCTTTCGGCAATGAAGGGCATGACCTGGTCATACCATAAGCTGACTTTTTCAAGATAGTGCCTGTTGAACAGGCTGACCCCGTCGCTAGGGAATATCCTGCCTTTGCTGTCGCGCATCTTGACTTCATCCCGGTACCGTTCAAGGAACCAGTCGGGCAGGCCGGCCCCCCGGAACTCGGCCAGGATAAATGGTCCCGGCTTCAGAATGCAAAATAACCCATGGGCCTGGCATGCCTCCAGCCATCCTTTAAGGTCCCGTTCGGGGCATGTTCTTCCGTCGAAATCAAAGACAGCCTCCTCCGCTTCGTGCCAGGCCCAGGGTACGTATGTGCTGACTGCCGTCAACCCCGCTTCCCTGGCTGCTTCCAGGTGCTTTCCCCAAAGTTCCCGCCTGATCCTGAAATAATGGATCTCCCCCGAATTGAGAAATACCTTTTTATCGTTCAGATAAAAGCTATCTCCTTTAATTCTAAATGTCATTTCCGGTTTTTTTTCATTTATCCGATCACTGGTTCACTGCCGGTCCCATCTTCTTTTGAACGTTTCTGGTTCCTCTGCCTGAGAAGGTCCTTTATTTCATGGCTTCGTTTTTCAGTCAGTGAGTAGCGGAGAACAAAGAAAATTGAAAAGAGGCTCAGAAACAGGGGCAGTCCGATCTCGACCACCCGCATCATCAACAAGGTATACGGTGTTTGTTGCGTGAGAGGTACGATGTTTTTCTTAATGGCGCTGAGCTCTTTGTCCAGGATTTCCATGGAAGATGCTGTGTTCATGTTATTAAGCCGGTTATTTACCCCGGTGATCTTTTGCATGATATCTGCATAGTGTTCCTTGCTGTTTTTAGTTTCCTGTGATTTGGCTTCCAGGTGCGACTTGAGTTCAAAGGAATACATCCTGGCTTTTACAAGTTTCGTCTGCAGCGTCAGTGGAATTGCCATTACGACAGTGGCATTCATCAGAGAGTCTTGAGCTGTGGGCGATAAATTTACCAAACGTGACTGAATCTGTTCCAGTTCACTTACCGTAGTCTTCGTCGTGAGTAGTGCGTTTGACAGCATGGTTTTCCGCTGACCAGGATATGCGGGTAAAATTTGATTCGCCTTGTCAGGCTTTTTTAGCGATTCTTTGTCCAAATAGGTCAAATATTCTTTTGACTCAGTGAGCGCTTCGGCAGTCTTGACTTTAGTGTTTTCCAGCCACTCCTTATTGGTGCTCTTGAGTCCCTGATAATCTTTCCAATACTGAACTTTGCTTTGCATTTCCCTGACACTTCCCTGAATTTTATCAACTTTTGTGACCTGGGTTTCGTCAAACATGGTAAATACGATCAGCGCTCCTGCGACAAAGCTGGCTAAAGCGGATCCCATTTTTATAAACCACCAGAATACGGAGTAATAACTACCTTCAGTGCGATAATCAGTCTTTAATTCATCTTCATCACATATATCTCCAACCATGGAAGATCCCAGGGTAAAGAAAAAAAGCATGCCCACAGAAAGGAGTATAGTTGGGATGATGATCAAATAGGGATGTGAAGGATTGTAGCAGACAATCTTGGAAAGTTGTGCTGCGCACATGAGTAAAATAGCAATGGTGAGGGTATTCCGTTTCCCCAATTTCGGGCTGATCCAGTTGAGGGGGAATACTGCCAATACCCCGGTGACGGCCCAAATGGTGCCGTTAATTCCAAGCAAATAGGCCCCTGCAACTTTGTCACCCCCGAAGATATAAAAAATCGGAATGTAGGAACCTAGCAGCTGGACGAAATTAAAACCCATTGCCAGTGTGAAGATCGTCAACGTTAGCATGATAAAGTTCCGGTTGCCGGCTGTGCGTTTCATGTCTTTCCAGAAGGGCGTTTTTTCATGCTTGGCAGCTTTTACAAATCCCGGTTCACGTAATTTGAGAAACCACCAGAAAGAAAGCGGGATCAGAATAGCAGCGATCATCAAAGAAACATAACGCATGCCATCGGCTTCATTTCCTCCCGGACCTTTGAAGATTTCCATGCTTGCGAGTGCAAAAAGCCAGGGGGTGCTCATGGCAAAAAGACTGCCAACAAAACTCTTCGCGCTAAAAATACGGGTGCGTTCGTGGTAGTCTGTGGTCATCTCCATGCCAAGGGCTCCGTGAGGAATCTCAAAAAGATTAACGGCAGTGAAAAACAGCAAAAGGGAAAAAAGAATATAGCCAAGCTGAAACCATTGAAAACCCGTATCAGATGGGAACCAGGTACGCACCATATCTCCCTTTGGGATCCACCAGATGACGACAAAAAAAACCGCAACAAGTATTCCGCCTATCAGCAAATAGGGACGTCTGCGTCCCCATCGGGTCCGTGTGTTATCAGAAAGATGACCGATAAAAGGATCAGAAAGGGCATCCCACAAACGGGGAACGATCAAAATAGCTCCAAGCCAGAAGGCGCTTAACCCTAAACTGATATTCCCCATCAACCCTACAAGTATTCCCGTAATGTTGAAGAGTGCAATGGGAATAATACCCCCGGCGCCATAAGCCGCCAATTGGGAAAATTGAATCTGGTGTTCCGGCTTTGCGATCTGATCCGCGCTTTTTTCCTGTTCTTTCATAAAAGTGCCTGGGTTAATAATAAATCACTACTTCCGCCGGAAACTCTTTGACCGGTATTTCTTTTTCGTTAAAATCTTTTATTTCATACCCGTTGACAGTCACTTTAACAGGGAGTTTTGATCCGTTGAAGTTTTTAATTTTCATTCCGTTGGAAGGAAGTTTGATATCACCGTAAATTGAAAAGAGATATTTATCATG
>Ga0182021_10003165_pt1 | contig 19357 bp, 16 predicted proteins | sample 612E3MmetaG_FD_120493 | JGI IMG/M metagenome (GOLD analysis project Ga0182021, IMG submission 120493) | Permafrost microbial communities from Stordalen Mire, Sweden - 612E3M metaG (Illumina Assembly) | ecosystem: Environmental > Terrestrial > Soil > Wetlands > Permafrost | place: Sweden... | reverse complement strand
GATCCCAAGCTGAAGCCGCGCTACGATCTTTTCATCGGCGGCCGGTTCGTGCCGCCCGCATCCGGCAAATACTTCGATTCGATCAATCCCGCCAACGAGCAGAAGCTGGCGGAGCTGGCCCTGGGGGGTGCGCCCGACGTCGACGCCGCCTACCAGGCCGCCACGCACGCCTTCAACGCCGGCTGGGGCCGGATGCCCGGACGGGAGCGCGGCAAGTTCCTCTACCGGGTCGCCCGGCTGCTGCAGGACCGCGCGCGCGAATTCGCGGTCGCGGAGACGATGGACAACGGGAAACCGATCAAAGAAACACGCGACTTCGACGTGCCGATGGCGGCGGCGCACTTCTTCTACCACGCGGGCTGGGCCGACAAGCTGGATTATGTGGCGCCGGGCCGCCGGATGGCGCCGCTCGGAGTGGTGGGGCAGGTGATCCCGTGGAATTTCCCGCTGCTCATGCTGTCGTGGAAGATCGCGCCGGCCCTGGCGGTGGGCAACTGCGTCGTCATCAAGCCCGCGACGAACACCGCCATCACCGCCGTCAAGCTCGCGGAGATTTTCCAGGACGCCGGCCTGCCGCCCGGCGTGGTCAACGTCATCACCGGGCCCGGCGCCACCGGCGGGATCCTCATGGCGCATCCGGCCGCCGCCAAGATCGCCTTCACCGGTTCGACCGAGGTCGGCAAGGTCATCATGCGCTCGGTGGCGGGCAGCGACAAACGGATGACGATGGAGCTCGGCGGCAAGGCCGCCAACATCGTCTTCGACGACGCGCCGATCGACCAGGCGGTCGAGGGCATCGTCAACGGCATCTTCTTCAACCAGGGCCAGGTCTGCTGCGCGGGATCCCGGCTCCTCGTGCACGAACCGGTGGCCGGCCTCGTCGTGGCCAAACTCAAGCAGCGGCTGCGCGTCCTGCGCGTGGGCGACCCGCTGGACAAGAACACCGACGTCGGCGCCATCGTGTCGCGGGCCCAGCTCGAGACCATCCAGCGCTACCTGGACATCGGGGTGAAGGAAGGGGCCGAGATGTGGCAGCCGCCATGCCGCCTGCCGCCCAAGGGTTTTTTCATGCCGCCGACAATCTTCACCGGCGTCACCCAGAGCCACTGCATCGCCCGCGAGGAGATCTTCGGGCCGGTCCTCAGCATTCTCACCTTCCGCACGGTCGACGAGGCGATCGAGAAGGCCAACAACACGGCTTACGGCCTCAGCGCCGGCGTCTGGACCGATAAGGGTTCGCGCATCCTGAAGATGTCCACCGAGCTCAAGGCCGGCGTCGTCTGGGCCAACACCTTCAACAAGTTCGACCCGGCGTCGCCCTTCGGGGGCTATAAGGAGTCGGGCTTCGGCCGCGAGGGCGGCCGCCAGGGCCTGCTGGATTACGGCAAATTGATCTAACCACAGAGACACGGAGGCCACAGAGAAATACTTTTAAGCATGGGCTCCGTGCCCTCTGTGCCTCCGTGGTTTAAAAAATGAATCGGCTACCCATCACCAAAACCCCCAAGGTCTACGTCGGCGGCGCGTTCATCCGCTCGGAGAGCGGGCGCACCTTTGCGATCAAGGACGCCGGCGGGCGGTTTTTCGCCAACGTCCCGCAGTGCACGCGCAAGGACCTGCGCAACGCCGTTGAGGCCGCCGCCAAGGCCGGGCCCGGCTGGGCGAAGCGCACGCCCTACAACCGCGGACAGATCCTTTATCGCCTCGGCGAGATGCTCGAGGCGCGCAAGGCTGACATGGCCGACACCCTCCTGCTCGGCGGCGTCTCCAAATCCGCGGCCGCGAAGGAAATCACCGCCGCGGTCGACCGCCTCATCTATTACGCCGGCTGGGCCGACAAGTACGAGCAGGTGCTCGGCAGCGTGAATCCCGTCGCCGCCCCGTACTTCAACTTCACGGTCACCGAGCCCATGGGCATCGTCGGCGTCATCGCGCCCGAGGAGGCGCCGCTGCTCGGACTCGTTTCGCTCATCGCGCCCGTGATCGTGAGCGGCAACACCGTCGTGGCGCTCGCGTCCGTGGCGCAGCCGTATCCCGCCATCGTGCTCGGCGAGATGCTGGCCACGAGCGACCTGCCCGGCGGCGTGGTCAACCTGCTCACCGGCCTGCGCAAGGAACTCCTGCCGACCTTCGCCACGCACACTCACCTGCGCGCCCTCGCCGCCGTGGCGGACGCCGCCGAGCGCCAGGCGCTCGCGCTCGGCGCGGTGGAGAGCGTCAAGCGCACGAAATTCTGGAAGACCGAGGAGAAGATCGACTGGTTTGCGGAAAAGGCCCAGAGCCTCTACGCCATCCGCGACTTCCTCGAATTCAAGACCACCTGGCACCCGATCGGCGCGTAAGGGAGCAACCACGAATCACACGGATGGACGCCGCAGAACTGACGGCTGACGACCGGCGGGCCCGCCGTCGCCGCTGATCCCGTGCGCCGACCGTTTGTCTAAAGTTTGCCGCGGGTGGCCTCCCGTGCTGTAGTGTGCCGGCGCATGGATTCCGACCTCCCTGTTTCCACCCCGGTCACCGACGCCGCCCTTCGCCCGCGCGCGAAGGAGCGGCTGTATGTCGCATGCCAGCTGGGGGGCTGGTCGTTTCTTCTCATGTTCGACCTGCTCTTTTCGCGGCTGTTCGGCGAGGAGAAGAAAGTCGACAGCCCCACCTGCTCCATCATTGAGATGCTGGCGCTGGGGTTGCTGGTCACGCATTGCGCCCGGCACTGGCTCACCAAATGGGGCTGGAAGGAACTCGGCTGGCGGCCGCTGCTGCCGCGCATCGTCGGCATGGCCGCGCTGCTCTCATGCCTCTGGTCGCTGACCGGTTACACGCTGCATTATGTCGTGCTGCGCAATCCGTGGACGGCGAAGTATTCCCCCGGGGCGATGATCGCCGTGAGCATTCTCGACGGCAGCCTGCTCATGGGGGGCTGGTTGTGCATTTACTTTTTCTATCATCTGTTCGACCGCTACAACCGGCTGCGGATCGAGCAGCTGCGGCTCGCCGCCACTGTCAAGGAGGCCGAGCTGCGCGCGCTCAAGTCGCAGATCAACCCGCATTTCATCTTCAACTCGCTCAATTCGCTGCGCGGACTCATTGACGAAAATCCCGACCGGGCCCGCCAGGCCGTGACGCAGCTCGCCAACCTGCTGCGCTACTCGCTGCAGTCGGGCCAGCTCGAGACCGTGCCGTTCGAGGACGAGCTGAACACGGTCAACGACTACCTCGCGCTCGAACAGGTGCGCCACGAGGAACGCCTGCGGGTGCGGCTCGACATCGCCCCCGGGGCGCTCGGCCTGTCGATCCCCCCCATGCTGCTGCAGACGCTCGTGGAGAACGCGGTCAAGTACGGCATCGCCCCGCGCCGCGAAGGCGGCGAGATCGCGATCATCGCCCGGTGCGAACGCGACCATCTCCGCCTGCAGGTCACCAATCCCGGCACGCTGGCCGCGGGCGGCGGCTCCACCGGCGTGGGCCTGCGCAACGCCGCCGACCGGCTGGGACTGCTTTTCGGCGCCCATGCCACGCTCAATTTGCGCGAGGATCCGCCCGGCTGCGTCGTCGCCGAGGTGATCCTTCCGCTGGATGCAATGGCGGCGGCCCGGGAGCCGGCGCGCGGGCGGGAGGAGGCCGGACCCGCGGTCCGACCGGCGGAGACAAAGGCGGCGCTGCGCGCATGAATGCCCTGCTCATTGACGATGAGCGCCTCGCGCGCAACGAGCTGCGCCGGCTGCTCGCGAAGCACCCGGAGGTCGCGGTCATCGGCGAGGCCGCCAATGCCGACGAGGCTCGCGCGCGGGTTGCCGGGCTCAGGCCCGACCTGCTGTTTCTCGACATCCAGATGCCGGGCGATGACGGCTTCGCGCTGCTCGAGTCGCTCGAGCCGCCCCTGCCGCAGGTCATCTTCACCACCGCCTACGACGAGTTCGCGGTCAAGGCCTTCGAGTTCAATGCGCTCGACTACCTGCTGAAGCCGGTCGACCCGGCGCGGCTGGCCGCCGCCCTCGAAAAGTTGAGGGCCCACGCGGAGATCGCGGCGGGCGGCAGCGCCGCGCCCCACGACCGCCCGGCCCGCCTGGCTCCGGAGGACAAGGTTTTTGTGCGCGAGGGCGAGCGCTGCTGGTTTGTCGAGGTGAAATCGATCCGCCTCATGGAAAGCGAGGGCAACTACACGCGCGTCCACTTCGGCGATGCGCAACCGCAGCTTTTCCGTTCGCTCAACGCCATGGAGGAGCGCCTCGATCCGCGGTGTTTCTTCCGCGCCAACCGCCGCCAGATCATCAACCTCGCCTGGATCGACCGGATCGAACCGTGGTTCAGCGGCGGCCTGCTCGTCCACCTCAAGGGCGGCCCGAAGGTCGAACTCTCCCGCCGCCAGGCGCAGGCCTTCCGCGAACAGATGAGCCTGTGACGAAGCATCTCCCATGATCGAAGCCCGCAACCTCACCAAGGTTTTCCACGACAAGAAACGCGGCGAAATCCGCGCCGTGGACGACGTCTCCTTCACCTGCCGCCCCGGCCGGATCTACGGCCTGCTCGGCGCCAACGGCGCGGGCAAGACCACCACGCTGCGCCTGCTCGCCACGCTGCTGCGGCCCACCGCCGGCAGCGCGACCGTGGCCGGATTCGACACTGTCGCGGAGCCCGAGCGCGTCCGGGCCAGCGTCGGCTTCCTTGCCACCAGCACGGCGCTCTACGGCCGGCTGACCGCGCGCGAGACCATTGCCTACTTCGGCCGGCTCAACGGCCTGTCCGAGGCGGCGATCGTCGCGCGCGTGGCCCGGCTGGCCGACGAGCTGGACCTGCATGAGTTCCTCGACCGCCGGGTGGAGAAATTCTCCACGGGGATGAAGCAGAAGACCTCCATCGCCCGCACGCTGGTGCACGACCCCGCCGTCCTTATCTTCGACGAGCCCACCATCGGACTCGATGTGATGACCGCGCGCAACATCGTGCGCTTTGTCCGCGACTGCCGGACCCGCGGCAAGACCGTGATCTACTCCACCCACGTCATGAGCGAGGTGGAAAAACTCTGCGACATTGTCGGGATCATCCACCACGGGCGCCTCGTCGCCGAGGGCTCGCTGGCCGAGCTCGGACAACGCTACGGCGTGCAGGACATGGAGGAGATCTTCATCCGTGCCGTGGGCGCGGACCAGGAGGAGGCTGCATGAACGGGCACAACATACTCACGGTCTATGGCAAGGAGCTGCGCGACTCGTTGCGCGACCGCCGGACGCTGCTGTCGATGATCATCATCCCGACGCTCATGATTCCCGGCATCATGGCGGTGGCGGTGGGCGTCTCGGCCAAGATGATCAACAAGGCCCGCGGGGAGGTGCCCACCGTGATGGTGCTCGGCGGCGACGATTCGCCCGTCCTGCGCGCGGCGCTGGCGGCGGATCCGAAGCTGCATCTCGTCCGCACCGCGGCGAACTGGAAGCAGCAGATCTCCGACAAGCAGCTGCGCGCGGCGGTCGAGATCCCGGCCGGGTTCGACGCGGCTCTGGACCGGGGCACGCCGGCCGAGGTGAAGATCTATGATTACGACGGCGAGCTGCGCTCCGGTTTTGCCGTCGGCGAGCTGCGCAACTTTCTCAATGACTACCGCGAAAAAACGGTGACCGCGCGCCTCGCCGGGCGCGGGCTGCCGGTGGCCCTGGTAAAGCCGTTCGAAGTCAAGACGCAGAACGTGGCCCCGCCGGAGAAGGTCGGCGGCAACCTGGTCGGCGGGCTGATCCCCTACCTGTTCATCCTGCTCTGCTACACCGGCGCCATGTATTCGGCGATGGATCTGACGGCGGGCGAAAAGGAGCGCGGCACGATGGAGACGATCCTCTGCAGCCCGGTGGCGCGGACCGACCTCGTGCTCGGCAAGTTCCTGATGGTGCTCACGGCCTCGCTCACGGCCGCGCTGATCTCGATGATCTCGATGGGCCTCACGTTTGTCGTCGGCGGCATCCTGATGGGCGCCACCCGCATGACGGCCGCGGCCAAGGCGGGCCCGCTCCCGATGCTCGACCCGGCCGGCCTGCTGCTGGTGCTGGCGATGGTGCTGCCGGTCGCCGTGCTGTTTAGCGCGGTGCTGCTGGCGGTGTCGCTCTTCGCCAAGACCATCAAGGAGGCGTCGAGCTACGTCTCCCCCATGATCATGCTGATCATCATCCCGGCCATGATGGGTCTGATGCCGGGCGTGGAACTCAATGCCCGGCTGGCGCTCGTGCCGATTCTCAACATCGCCCTCGTGAGCAAGGAACTCGTGTCCGGGGTGTTTCACTGGCAGTATCTCGCGCTGATCTTCGGCTCGACCTGCGTCTACGCCGCGGCGGCGCTGGCGTTCTGCGTGCACCTGTTCAACCGCGAGGAGGTGTTGTTCCGGACCTGAGCCGCCTCGTGAGTAGTGCGCGCGGGGAAATCCGGCGTCGCCCCGGCGGATGCAGTAAAGAAACCATGAAACCTGCCGGGACCCGCTCCTGCGGAAAGCCCGGTGCGTATTTTTCCATGGTAAACCCCGGGTAAATCCCCTTCTTACAGTTCAGCAACGTTGCCTGGCGTCCAGAGTGGGTGTATCTTTTTCCCTGTCAGGGATCCGCAACCCCAAAACACATCCGCGTCATGAATTTCGTGAAGAAGATTCTTCTGGTGCACGGCGACACGAAAGCGCGTCGCACCCTGACTCTTCTGCTTGCCGGCGCCGGCTATGACGTCCGGCCCTGCGGGCGCACGGAGGTGGCGCTCGAGACCGCCCATTCCGAATGGTTTGATCTTTCCCTGGTGGGCGACCCGTTGCCGGAAATGAGCAGCTTCAGCTTTATCGAAGCGCTGAAGAAGCTTCAGCCCAGCGTTCCCGTCCTCCTGCTGGTCAACCAGCTGGAGCTGCCCTCGGTCATCAAGGGCATCCGCCTCGCCGTCACCGACGTCCTTGCCCCTGGCGGCGACTGGGGGCTGGTGATGGAGCGCGTCAACGCGCTCCTGCGACCGGGCGAGGTTCCCGCGCCGCTGGATCTCAGCCCGGAGGAGCTGGCCGAGGTGGAGGGCATCCTGGTCAAGGGGAGTGATACCACCATCAGCACCGTGCCGTTCGCCGCCGATCTCCCCCCCCAGGCCGGCGTCCTGCGTGAGGAACTGCAGCGGCTTGCCCGCGAACGCAGTGATTTCAAGAAAGCCGCCGAGCGGCTGGCCCAGGAGAAGACGGCCCTCGAGGCCGAGTTGAAGACGCAGCGGGCCAAGCATACCGACGTCGCGCGCCTCGAGGCCGAGCTGGGCGAACTGCACAGCGAGCACGAGATCGTCGTTGCCGCCCAGACCGCCGTGGACGAGAAGGCCCGCGCCCTCGCCACCGCCCGCGAGGAACTGGCGCGGGAACGTGCCGCCCTGGCTGCCGAGCGGGCGAAGGGTCTGTCCGCCGAGGCGGCAAAGCGCCTGAAGAGCACGGAGGAACTCATCCGCGAACGTGAGATGCTCGAGGACCTGCGGCTTGACCTCCGCGCCGAGGATGTGCGGCTGCGCGAGGAGGCCTCGAAGGCGCGGCTGGCCCAGATTTTGCTCGAGAGCGAACGCCGGCAGCTGCATGAGGACATGGACCTGCTCCGGGAGCAGGAGTCCAATCTGCGCGCCTATGAGCAGCGCCTGCGCAGCCTGCCGGCGGAGGTCGAGGCCATCCGCGTGCACCGCTCCGCCCCGCGCCTTCCCTTCGATCAATTCCAGTACGACGCCTCGCTCGAGGCGGGCTGGAACAAGATCAACCGGGCGATGGATCTGCTGGAAGCCGAACGACGCAGCTTCACCGACGAGAAGCTCGCCTTCAAGGAGACGCTGGCGCGGCTGGAGCAGAAAGAGAAGAACCTGCAATCCCGGGAGGTGCTGCAGGCCAAGCAAGAGCAGGAGCGCAACGCCCCGCCGCCACCGCGGCCGTCCTTCACGCACGAGCCCTTCAAGGCGGCCAAGGCCATCTTCACCAGCGACAAGAAGTGAGGGGTGGAACGGAACGAAGGCGACCCGGGGAAGGTGAAAAGACCCGGGTGGCCGCGTTGCCCGCCAGTTGCCCGGCTCCCATGGACACAACCTCGGCCTGCGTCACCGCGCCAGCGTGAGCGCCACGGCGCCGGCGACGGCGATGGCTCCGCCCGCCAGCGAGCGGCGGGACGGCCGCTCGCCCTCGAGCAGATAGCTGAACGGAATGATCACGAGCGGTGTCGTCGCCACGATCGGCAGTACGATGCCGCTGGGGGTGGTCGCGAGCGCCCACTGGTAGCAACTCACCCCGATGACCGCCCCGCACACGGCGTTGACGACGATCCAGACATAGGCGCGGGCGCGTGGCGGCACCGGTGTCTCCGGCGCGCGGTCGCGCCGGAGCAGGGCGCGCAGGGTGAAAAACGCCGCGGTGATCACCAGTCCGCCGATGATGCGCTGGTAGGCGGCGGTGATGCCGTCGACGGACTCGCCCGCCCGGGTGGCGGCCTCGGCGGCGCGGCGGCTGACCACGGCGCCGAGGCCCTGGCCGGCGGCGGAGAGAAATCCCCACAGGAAACCAATGGGTCGCACGCGCACGCGCGGCGGGCTGTGGGGCGTGGGCATGAGCGCCAGCGCCACGCCGGCCAGGATGACGGCGCCCCAGAGAAACTGGCTGGCGGTGAGCCGGGTGCCCAGCCACAGCCGTTCGGCCAGGATCGCGATCGGCACGGCGAGGCACTGGCCCATGAGAATGGCCAGCCGCGAGCCGAGCAGCGGCAGGGCGTTGAAACTGGCGAGATCGCCCAGGCCCATGCCGATCAGCCCGCTGAGGAGAAACCAGTCGCGTCCCGCCCCGCCCAGGCCGTGGCCGAAAGTGTGGGCGTAGGCACCTAGAATAAGGAGAGCCACCAGCAGCCGCCCGAGGTTGGCGCGGGTCAGGCCGACCGCGGTGATCGAGCGGTTGGCAAAAATCACCGACAGCGAGAAGAAAATGGTGGTGAGAAACGCGCCGAGCATGGCAGGGATGGGCAGCGTAAGGACCGGCGCCCCGGGCGTAAGCCAAAAGAAACACGCCAGAAAGGCACCGCCGGCATCACCCTGCCGCGATGGCGGACCCACGGGCGGTCAGCGGCGGGGCAGGCTTTGCATCCAGGTGACGAGTTCGCGGGTGTAATCGGACCACATCTTGAAGACGCGGCCGCGGGCGGCGGTGGCGAGCGCGGAGAGTTCTGCGGGCGACCCCAGCAGCCGATCCACGGCGCCGGCGAGGCCGGTCGGATCGACGGAGTCGAGGACCAGGCAGCCGCCGCCGCGCGCGGATTCGCCCACCGCGCCGCGCGCCGAGCAGATGCATGGCTTGCCGTGTTTCAAGCTTTCGATGACCGGCAACCCGAAGCCTTCGATGATGGAGGGATAGACCGTGAACGCGCACGCCGCGTAGGCGCGGGCGATCTCCGCGTCGCCGGCTGGCCCGTCGTAGCGCAGGGGCCGGCCCGCGGCCTGCAGGGCGCGGACACGCGCCAGCGCGGCGCCGCCGGTCTCGGCGTTGACATGGCCAATGAGCCGGAGCTCGAAGTCCCGTCCCCGGGTCCAGAGTTGCTCGCAGGCCGCGAGGAGTGCCCCGTGGTTCTTGCGGCCCTCGAGGGTGCCAAGGCAGAGCACCACCGGCCGCCGGGAAGCCGGCGGGAACTGCCCGGCGGGCACCGGGCGCACACCATCCACGCCGAGGGGAATTGCTGTGACCGGCGGCGGACGGGTGACTCCGAGCCACCGCCAGTAGCCGGTGAGCGATTCCCGCGAGTCTTCCGAAATGGCCGCGATGCCGTCGAACATCAGCAGTTCGCGCAGGTAGCTCGGAAACCAGGCCACCGTGCCGGGTGGCGTCAGTTCGGGAAAGCGCAGTGCGACGGCGTCGAAAAAAACCGCGACGCGCGGACCGCGCACCTGCAGGCCGAGCCGGGGCAGGTCGCGGGCGACCTTGGCACTGAAAAGTTCCGGTTCAATCAGGCCGTCATATTCCCCCCGCAGCGCATGACTGGCGGTGCGACCGGTGGCCCGCCGCCAGCGGCCCCGCCATTTGGCGAGGGTTTGCCACCGCGTGCCGCGTTTCGGGCCGCCCTGGCTTTTTGCAAGATTGGCCAGTTCCCATGATTCCAGGGCGCGCCACGCCCCGAGAAAGGGGTCTCGGGTCACGGCGGTGGCGCCGGCGCCCAGATTCTGCTGAAGAGCGCGGGCCACCCGCTGAACGCCGGTCCGGGCCTGCGTGTGACTCGTGTGGGTAAGATCGAGCAACAGCATGGTGGTCAGTCAGGCGGCGATGGTGGCAGGGGGACCGCGGGGATGTTTGATGCGGGCTCCAATTTTCCCGACGAAAACCAACTCTGCTCCGGCGCGCAATCCTCATCAGGAACCGCGCACCTTCCCGGAGGCGCGTTCCGCAGCATCCATCCGCGGTTTCCGGCCGCTGGCGGCGACTTTCTTTTTGCTTCGCAGTGCGTTTGGGCGAGGGTTGGCCGATGTCCGACGCCGCTCCGTCCCGCTTCACCAACCGTCTCGCCAGCGAGAAATCGCCCTACCTGCGCCAGCACGCCCATAATCCGGTCGACTGGCAGCCGTGGGGCGACGGGGCCTTTGCGCAGGCGCGCGCGGAGCAGAAGCCGATCTTCCTCTCCATCGGCTACTCGACCTGCCACTGGTGCCATGTGATGGCGCACGAGACGTTCGAGGACGAAACCATCGCCCGGCAGCTCAACCGAGACTTCGTGCCGGTGAAGGTCGACCGCGAGGAGCGGCCCGACATCGACCGCATCTACATGACCTATGTGCAGGCCGCGACCGGCCAGGGCGGCTGGCCGCTGAGCGTCTGGCTGACTCCCGACCGCAAACCGTTTTTCGGCGGCACCTATTTTCCACCCGAGGATCGGTGGGGCCGGCCAGGCTTCGCCACGATCCTGGGCGCGCTCGCGCAGGCGTGGGCGCAGGAACGGGAGAAACTCATCGCGGAGGGTGAGCGGGTGACGGAAGCCCTGCGCGCCTACGGACGCGGCGCCGAGATCAAGAACGAAGGACTGGATTCGAAGTCAGCCGCCACCGCGGACGGGGCGTTCGACCGGTGTTTCCAGCAGTTGCAGGAGTCGTTTGACGCCACACACGGCGGGTTTGGCGGGGCGCCGAAGTTTCCGCGCGCGGCGGTGTTCAACTTCCTGTTCCGGGTGGCGGCGGTTCATGGCGTAGCCTCCGCGACCGGCGTCGCGGCGGTCCAGATGGCCGCGCTTACACTGCGCAAGACGGCCGAGGGCGGCCTGCACGACCACGTGGGGGGCGGCTTCCATCGCTACTCGGTGGATGCGGAATGGTTCGTGCCGCATTTTGAGAAAATGCTCTACGACCAGGCGCAGCTCGCGATCAGCTATCTCGAGGCGCGGCAGGCGACGGACGACGAGCGCTACGCTTGGATAGCCCGCGACATTTTCGATTACGTGCGGCGCGACCTCGCCAGTCCGGCGGGCGGGTTCTTCTCCGCAGAGGATGCGGACAGTGAGATACCGGAAAGCGGAAACCGGAAACCGGAAAGTGCTGGTCAAGCCTCAGTGGCCGGAGTCTTGGAGTCTGGACAGTCGGGCGGGCATTCTCTCCGGTATCCGGTATCTGAAATCGGAAATCGCCCGCAAGCCGAGGGGGCGTTTTATATTTGGAGCAAGGCTGAGATCGACGATCTGCTCGGCGAGGACCGTGGGCTGTTTTGCGCCCACTTCGGCGTGACGGACGGCGGCAACGTGCCGGGGGAACGCGATCCGCATGGCGAATTTAGCAAGAAGAACATTCTCCGGCAGCGCCAGCCGCTCGCGGAAACGGCGCAGCAAGCCGGGCTCGATCCGCCGGCGGCCGGCGACCGGCTGCTGGCGTGTCTGACACGGCTGCGCGCCGTGCGCGCCCGGCGCCCGCGGCCGCAACTCGACGACAAGATTCTCACCGCCGGGAACGGCCTGATGATCTCCGCACTGGCGAAAGGGTATCAAGTGCTGGGCGACCGTGGCTATCTCGAAGCGGCCGCCCGCGCGGCAGAATTTCTCCAGCGCGAACTGTACGACGGTCAGACCGGTATGCTCTATCGCAGCCATCGCGGGGGCCGCAGCGACATTCCGGGATTTGCCGAGGACTACGCATATCTCATCCAGGGCCTGCTGGATCTCTACGAGGCGTCCTTTGATCACCGCTGGCTGCAATGGGCGGAGCGGCTGCAGGCGAAAATGGATGATTTGTTCTGGGACGCCGCGGCCGGCGGCTACTTCAACTCGCGGGCCGACGATCCGGCGATCATCGCGCGGATGAAGGAGGATTACGACGGGGCGGAACCCGCGCCGGGATCGGTCGCGGCCATGAATCTGCTGCGGCTGGAGACGATGATCGTTGGCGGAAATTCGCATTCACACGAATCCGGCCACCGCCGGCGCGCGCTGCAAACCATCGAGGCCCTGCGCGGGCAATGGGAACGCTCGCCGCAGGCCCTGCCGCAGTTGCTGTGCGCGCTGGAACTTGCACGGCAACCGCCGCGCACGGTGGTGCTGGCGGGCGATCCGCAGGCGGACGATTTTCGCGCGCTCGCAGCCGTGCTGCACGAACGGCTGGGTCCGCGGCGGGCGCTGCTGGCGGCGGATGGCGGCGAGGGTCAGCGCTGGCTGGCGCGCCGCGCGCCCTACCTGGCGGAGATGAAGCCACTCGGCGGCCGGGCCACGGCCTACGTGTGCGAGAACTTCACCTGCCGGCCGCCGGTGACGGAGCCGGCGGTCTTGCGGCGGATGCTGGTCTGATCCATGAATTCCATGCGAGCCCGACCATCCGCAGCCGGTCTCTTAACTGATTTCTCCTGCCATGAAAAACGAACGCCTTGCCCTCCTCGAAGAGAAGCTCGCCTGGCTGCAACGCCATGTGACGGAACAGGACAAGGCCGTGCTGGAGCTGGCCGGAGAGATCGACCGTCTGAAAAAGCAGGTGGCGGAGCTGCGAGCCAAACCCTCCATGGACCCTGGCGGGCCGCCCGAGGCCGACGAGCATCCGCCGCATTATTGACCGCCAAGCGGTCAGAACGCCGCGGTGACTTCCAGCTCGGCGCCAGGGGGGAGCGTCAGCGTGCCAAGGGGCGCCTCGACCTTGTCGTTCTTGTAGACCTTGCACTTCACGGGGGCGGTGGCGTCGCCCGTCTCCCAGCGCCAGCGGCCGATGGAGACAAACTGCAGCGGCACGCCCTTGTCCCAGCTCAGGCCGGGACCTTCGCCGCGGAGGTACAGCTTGTTGCCGATGCCGATGTAGGAAACGACGGTGAGGCGGGTGAGGCCGTCAGCTGACGTTGCGGGCACGGGCCGGCCTTCCTCAGGCGGAACCTGCGAATAATTTTCCGGCGCCGGCGGCTCATCGACAACGGGCTCGGCAATCAGGTCGCCCGCGACCGGTTCGACCGGGGCCGGGGTTTCGACGACAGGCGCCGCGGCCTTGGGTTTTTTCGGGGCGCGCGGTTTGCGGGGAGGCTTGGGTACTGCGGCCGGGGCATCCGCCTTCACCGCAGTTGCGGCGGCCGGAGCGGCTGACTCGGCCGGTGCGGGCTCCACGGGTGCGGGTTCATCCGGGAGAACAACGGGCGCCGGCTCGACTGCAGGCTTTGGCTCCGCGACCGGCGGCGGGACGGCGGATTTCCGGCCGGCCGCCGGCAGGGCCGGGTCGGGCGCACCGATCTTCGCATCGATGGCGGCCAGCAGGCCGGCCAGCTTCTGTTCCAGCTGGGCGGCGGCCGCGAACTGCTTGCGCGCATCCGTCTCGAGCTTCGCCCACTCGGTGGTGGTCTTGGCGATCTTGTCAACCGTGGTGGCCAGGCGCTCGCTTTCGGTGGAGCGCAGCATGGCCAGCTCCTGTTCAAGCGCCTCCTTCTCCTCGTTTTCGGTCTCGGCCATCTGCTGGTTGAATTCGGCCATCTTCTCCTGCAGGCGGTAGGGCAGCTTTTCGGCGGCCTGCAGGTTCTTGGTGGCGATTTCCTCGACGGTCTTGAGCTGGGCCGTGGCATGCTGGAGGTGCTCGGAGGCCGTCATCAGCCGCTTGAACTGTTCGCCCAGCTCGCGGCGCAGGGCCGCCGCGGCTTCCTCCTGGTCACGGGCGTTGTTGACGATGAACGGAATCATGGCCGCCACGACGCCGACAAAGAAGCACCCGGTGATGATGAGCAGGGGAAGGGGCTGCGCGAAGGGGTGTGGATGGCGGGTGGCGATGAGGCCGGCGAGCAGCAGCAGGGCGATGTCACCCAGAATGAATGGCAGCTTGGACAGCCGCGGAACGTCTTCGAATTTCATAGGGAGTTGCGAGGAGCGAAGCAGCGGGACGCACCCGTTTTGCGGGCGGAAAGTGCATTGCTCAAGGCTAAATCGCCGGCGGTGGCCGGAAGTTTCCGCCGATTTGGCGCCAGGGCAAATTGGGGCTTGTGGCAGGTGACGGGATTGTTACGGTGCGGGTTCGCTCCCGGCCATGCATTTCCCCGATTTCCTCCGGATTGAGCGCGACGAGCCCGGTTCGTCCCGCCACTACGTGGTGCATACACAGAAGCCGAATTTCACGATGGAGCTCGCGCCGGATGCGGGCGCCCCGGATCAGATTGGCCAGGGCGTGATGAAGCGCATCTGCGTGCCGAACTCGTGGGCGGGCGACTACCAGAAATACTTCCGGCTCATGGGTGTGGCGCAGGAGTTTTTTGCCGCGTCGTTCGGCACGGCGGAGTCCAAGGGCTTTACGCGGCGGCTGGGGATTTGAACCACCCGGGTGCGGCGACGTCCGCTCAACGCAGCCGGCGCCAGGCCAGGGCGCACAGCTGCAGCAGCATGCCGACACGGATGGCGCCCTCAAAGGTCAGGGTGACGAGCACCCATTTCAGTCCGCAGCCGCGCCGGATCATGAAACCGATCCCGGACACGGCGATGAGTATCAGCGCCTGCAAACGGCCCCACGGCTGGAACAGCATCAACGCCATCCATGCCCAGTAGGCAAGCAGCGCGAGGCTCCAGAAGGCGGCCGCCGTCTCGCCGAGGCCGAGTTCGCGCGGGTCCGTGCCGCGCTCGATCTGCTTGATGCCCACGTAACGCTCCGCGATGACGAGCTGCCAGAGCTCGAACGCGAGAAACAACGGGGCGAAGAGGAAGAGGAGGGTCACGGCGCGGGCAGTCTCGGACAAAGTCCGGACGCTGCCAAGGCTGCAGCGCGCGGCCCGCGGTCGGCCGGCGGACCCGCGCGCCGAAACCGATTACCGAGCCGGTGATGCCGTGCCGCCCACGGGTTTGATCATGCCGGATGCAGCGATCTAGATCAGCCGACACAACCGGGCATGAGTCAAAAGGGTTGAATGAAGATGGGTTTCCCGTTGCCGCGCGGGGCGGGAACGGTAGATTTCGCCGCAATCATGAGCCTCGCTGCTCCAATGTCCGGCGTGCCCGGGAGTGTTCCGCGGGAACCCGGCGTGACGACGCTGACCCACCGCCGGGCAACCCGCGCCGACTGCCGGCTGCTGGGAGCACTGAACCATCAGCTCATCCGCGACGAAGGGCATCGCAATCCGATGACCGAGGCGCAGCTCGCCCAGCGCATGCGCCGCTGGCTCGCCCGCGGAGAATACCGGGCGGAGTTGTTCGAGGAGCGCGGCGAGGTGGTGGCCTACGCGCTCTACCGCGAGGCGGTGGACGAGATCTACCTGCGGCATCTGTTTGTCGCGCGGAACCGGCGGCGGCAGGGCCTCGGCCGCCGCGCGATGCGCCTGCTCTGCGACGAGATCTGGCCCCGCGACCGGCGGCTGACGGTCGAAGTACTGTACGCGAACACGGCCGGCGTCGCCTTCTGGAAGGCGATGGGCTACCGCGAGTATTCGCTGGGTCTCGAGATCATGCCACCCCCACAGTCGATGGCGGCAACCGGAGTTTCAAAGGCCAGGCGGGTCCTGGCCCGGCTGGGTTTCTGAACAGGTGGCCGCCGGGGCGGCGGAGGGAAGGCCCGAGAAGATTCGCGGCGCACGTTCAGTGTCGCGCTGCAGAAAACGCGCGCCGAGCAGCCAGAACACGCCGGCGGCGAGAAACATCAGACCGACCACGAGGAACGACTTGTTCAGGTCACCGAGCCAGTCGTTCAGCAGGCCGATGATGACCGGCGAGCTGACGTCACCCAGCGCATGGATGACCAGGATGTTGAGCGCGAAGGCGGCGGCCCGCATGGAGGGATGCGAAACATTGGCCAGGATGGTGTTCGTCGGACCGGTGTTGAAGAACAGGCAGAAGCAGGTGAGAAAGATGAACACCCAGATCCAGGGGAACGGCGCCTTCAAAACGGCGAGGAACACCGGAAAGCCCGCCAGCATCGCCGCGCCGGACACGAGAAAATAGGAGCCGGAGAACCGCGCGCGCAGCTTGTCGCCGGCGATGCCGCCCAGCAGCGTGGCGGTCAGACCCGCCAGGGCCGTGATCGCGCCGAAAATGATGGTCGACGATTTCGGGGCGCCGGCGCGGGTCTCAAGGTAATAGGGCATCCAGAAGGCGATGCCGCCGATGGCAAAGGTCATCGCGGCCATGCCGAGCGTGCAGAACACGTAGGATGGGGTGCGCAGGAGAACCCCGTAGTCGCACCAACGAACCGCGGCCGGAGACGCGCCGTCGGCGAGGTCCGCCTGCCCGCGCGGCGGCTCGCGCATGAAGAAGCTCCAGGCGGCCAGCAGGATTCCCGGCATTACGACGAGATAGAACGCCCAGCGCCAGCTCTCGGGCCGCGCGCCAAGAAAGTTCGCGCCCCAGTCACCGATCCCGGAGCCGGCGATCCACCCGCCGAACACGTAACCCAGCGCGCTGCCGACCGGAATGGCCAGGTAGAACCACGCCAGCACCTGCCCGCGGATCTTGACCGGATAAAAATCAGAGATGATGGCCGGCGCGACCGGTCCATAGGCGGCCTCGCCAATGCCGACAAAACAGCGTGTCAGCAGAAGCATCAGGAAGCCCGTCGCCAGCCCGGACGCGCCGCTGGCCAGGCTCCAGAGCGCCACGCCGATGCCCACGAGCATCCAGCGCGACCGCCGCTCGGCCAGCCGCGCGAAAACGGGCGCGCCGATCATGTACACCACCATGAAAGCCGTCCCGAGCAGACCGATCAGCGCGTCCTCGGGCTTGAAGCCGAGGCGGTGCTGGAACCAGTTGACAACCGTCACCAGCGCATTGCCGTCCGCGGTGGCGCCCTGGCCGATGCCGCTCGCACCAAAGAAGCTCTTTTTGATCGGCCCCACCACCGCCGCCAGCACCTGACGGTCGATGTAGTTGAACAGATTGATCAGGAGCAGCAGCACGAGTGCGGACCGGGCGCCGGGGAAGGGCGTGTCACGGCTGGCGGACGCAGGCGGAGTGACGGGCGTCATAAAATCGGGGCGGGATTTCCGTTCGGCGGCTGGGAGTCAACACGCGGCAACCTTAAGCGGGCTGCAAGCAAAAGAACGGGCCCGGCGGGTATTGAGGCGGGGTTATCAAGCGGCGGGGTGCATCGCTTCGTTACAGAGTCAGAAGAAAAACAAGAAGCGCGCCGTCGAATATGGTTGTTTGTCCACGGAGCCGGGTTGTCGTCAACAGCGCGCGCGGCTCGGCTCCCGGAGACTCCATCCAGAACATCAAGTCGAAGTCATGATTCACCTCGCGCGCAGTGAGGCTGTAGGTTCTTCCGGCCTGAAATTCCAGTTCAACCGTGCCCGTGGCCCACCAGCCGGACCCGTGCACTTGCGTTGTCACCAGTCTTTTTCCGGCCGCCACGTGGATATCCGGGGTGCGTCCCAGACCGGCAGGGATCTTCTGGCTGTCAACGGCGGTGATGCGTACGAACGGTTCGCCCCACGGGCCATAACCGAGGGCATTGGTTCTGGATCCGTGCAAGCTGGCTGAATTGAAGGCCGCGCCACCCGCATATTTCCCGCCAATCCGTGACGTCGTCAGCAGGGTGCGTTTTTCGGTTCCTTGGGACTCGTCCCAAAACATCAGATCGAAGGCACCATCTGCTTTCTGCGCGGTAAGCCGGTATTGCTTTCCGGCCTGAAACTCCAACGAGACCGTGGCGGTGGTGTTGGCGAAGGGGAAAGCGAAGACATAGACCGTCACCAGGTGTTTGCCGGGCGGGACGTGGTAATTGGTGGAGAAGGCCGCAGTCCCCCGATTATCAATTGCGGTGATGTTTACTTTGGGTTCGCCGTGGGTGTAGTAGCGGAGCGGATCCGCCCCATGTCCGCGCAAGAGGGCAGACTCGGCGGTGGTGGTGCTCGCGGGCTTCGGGTGACCGGCCGTGACACAGCCGGTCACCAAGACTGCGAGAAGGCCAAGGACCAAAATGTCGGGTTGTCGCATGAAGCACCTCGCCGGAACCATCCTTATTGGATCCCAGGAAGGACGCTGCGGACGTGCGGCTGGTGGATGCCTGGTGAAACCGGAGCCTGCGCCGGATCGGAACCGCCGCCGGCATGTCTGCGGAGGATCGTTGCTTTTTGCCGGAAGCGTTTGTGCACCTCGAAGGCAAAGTTATCGATCACCTCGGCGTCCAGTGAATCGCCGTTCACCGGGAGCGTCAGCGCGAGCAGGCCCTCCCGTTCCGCGACGTGGAAGAGTTGCGCCTCGGCGATCTTGTTCGGCATGCATTCCAGCGGCCCCACGCTGACCACGGCGTCGATCCGGCCGTGACGCCATTCCTCCAGCGGACCGCCCACCGTCAGCACCGCCTCGCCAAACAGACCGGTCCGCAGGTAGGGCTCGACCGCGTCCAGCACCGGGCCAACCCGGGGCCGCGGCGGCCAGCCCAGCGGCCGGGCCACGGTTCGGTAGGTGAGGTCTTGGATCCGCTGCTGGACCGCACTGCTGACGCGGTCGCCCAGACGAAAGACCGTCGCCTCGCGCCGGTTGATCAGCTCGGAATACTCGATCCACTCGCAGAGCGGGGCGAGGCGGGTGCGCAGGCCGCGCGCCTCGAGCTTGTCGATGAGGAAGTTGTTGGCAAAAGCCTCGCCGCGCACGTAGACCTCGCCCACGACCAGCACCGTGGGCAGCGGCCGGTCACTGCGGACGGCCGAGAAATCCATCGAGGCCCCGGCGAGCATTCGACTCAGGCCAAAGAGCCGGCCCGTCGCGACCTGCCAGAGCGCCGCCGTCCGCGACAGGTCGCCGGCCGCGGCCGTTTCGACGCACCGCAGCAGCCGCGCAAAGTGACGGTCAAAGATTTCCTGAGCCGCGCCCGCGCGGAGTTCGGCCGGACGCACGTCGTGCAGGGCGCCGAGCAGGAGGTCGGATGCCATCATGGTGGCGAAGACCAGCGCGGAAAGTCCGCCGGGCATGTCGTCGAAATAACCGGTGTCGGCGGGCGACCAGATGCG
>Ga0182021_10003164_pt1 | contig 19360 bp, 12 predicted proteins | sample 612E3MmetaG_FD_120493 | JGI IMG/M metagenome (GOLD analysis project Ga0182021, IMG submission 120493) | Permafrost microbial communities from Stordalen Mire, Sweden - 612E3M metaG (Illumina Assembly) | ecosystem: Environmental > Terrestrial > Soil > Wetlands > Permafrost | place: Sweden... | reverse complement strand
GCTAATCGCTTTGAAGAACGAGATCCGGGCTTCAAAACGTCCAATAATGGAGAACTACCCTGCACGTTGGGATGATGAGCAAAGGCGAGTGGTAGATTTGGACATCTTTGGGCAGAAGGTTTTAGATGATTTATGGTCGGCAATCTGTACTGAATATCCGCCAGAAGCACCGGAAATTGACACGTTAACCATTGAGCGACAAGCGCATGATAGCTTTGCCGAAGAGCACTCTCGATTTCATGTCGGTCGCTTGGCCGAGGCGTTGAGATTGAGTAAATATGTTCAGGGGACAGACATGCGTCCAGCAGTGATTACCGGCGAATCCGGCTGTGGCAAGACGGCTTTCTTAGCGAGCTGGTCCCACAAATATGCTTCTGACCACCCCGACGAATTGGTACTGACATATTTTATCGGCGCTACCCCCGACTCAACTCAGTATCTGCGGTTATTATTTAGCATTTGCGGGGAGCTTAAACATCAATTCAATTTCACACAAACCTTGCAGCAGGACAGTCGATTACTTCCCGAAGCGCTGGCCGTAATGCTCTCTGCAACCACTGAGGTCAAGACTCGGGTTATCTTGGTGGTAGACGCGCTGGATCAATTAGCTACATCAGACGCCGACCATGGGCTAAGCTGGCTGCTCGATAACATCCCAGCGAAAGTCAGGCTCGTGGTGAGCAGTCTGGAGGGAGACTGCTTAGAAGTACTACAGCGGCGAAAAGCCGAGGAGATAACTCTACCGCCTTTATCTGAAAATGAACAGAGACAGATTGTAGATATTTTTATACATGAATGGAAGGGTTCTGCCATCGGATTAGATGGAGAACAGATGTCATCATTGTTGACGCATCCGATGGTGACAAACCCGCTTTACCTGCGTATTGCATTGGAAGAGATGAGACTTTTTGGTAAATATGAAGAATTGACAATTCGGATTAAGAATCTAGCAGAAGATATTCCGGGGCTTTTTGACCAGGTATTGACACGCCTTGAAGAAGACCGCGGACGCTGGTTAGTTTCCGAGGTCTTCTCTTTGCTGCGCTGCTCTCGTTATGGGTTGAGCGAAAACGAGGTTCTGGAACTACTACGGCGAAATGGTGAAGAACAATTCCCGCGTGTGTTATGGGCGCGTATCATCCGTTCGGCTCGCCCATATCTTGTACAGCACGGCCAACTGATTACGTTCTTTCATCGTCAGCTAGCTGATGCAGTCAACTCAAAGTATCTCCAACATGATACGAAACATGCAAAACTCGCGGCCTATTTCGGGGACGCGCCGATGGACCGCAAACTAGAGGAATTCCCATTCCAGTTGGCGAAAGCTCAAGAGTGGCAACCGCTGGCAGAAGCGCTTGTTGATCTGGACTTCTTCAGTTACGCCTGTCAACATGATCATAATCTCGAATGGATGTCCTATTGGCGACTGCTGGAAGGACGGTATGAGGCGGACCCATGCTATCGGGCTGCAATCGACGCAAGAATAGTGCGCGAAGGCGAGACTGAAAATATTGCTTATCTCTGTTATACTATTGGTGCATTTCTTTGTGTCATCGAACAACCCAAAAACGCATTGTTTTTCAGTCAGCGAGCAGTGGCAATAACAACAAATGTCCTCGGCCCGAACCACCCCGATGTCGCGGCTAGCATTGTTAGTCTTGCAGATGCATACCGAGAACTAGGAAATTATGACGAATCGTTAGGCCTTTTCTGGCAAGCGCTACCTATCTTAGCAGAAACCCTTGGTACTGGTCACCCGAGGGTCGCGAGTTGCCTGAACAATCTAGCAATGCTTTACCGTTACCGGGGGGAGTACTCAAACTCGCTGCCTCTATATTTGCAGGCATCGGCAATATTTGAAATGTATGACCCCAAAAGCCTTGATATGGCGATGGTCCTTAATAACCTAGGAGTTATTTACGATCTAGGAGGCAAATACTCTGAAGCCCTCGATGTCTACGAAAGGGTTCTAGGAATATTCAAAGACTTGGAAGGACAGGATCATCCCGATGTAGCGATGTGTTTGAGCAACATATCAGAACTTTACCGTCACCAGCAGAAATACAAGGATGCGCTGCCTATCTGCAAGCAAGCATTGGCGATACGCGAAAGCATTTTCGGTCCTAATAGCACCAACGTAGGATCGAGTCTTAATAACCTAGGTTTGCTCTACCGTGGTTTAGAGATGTATGAGGATGCATTGCTACTTTATCGACGTTCGTTGGCGATATCAGAAGAGGCTTATGGACACGATCATCCGGCCGTGGCAATGAGCCTCAATAATATTGCATCAATTTACTACGCTCAAGAGAAGTACCGAGAAGCGTTTGATCTTTTTGAAGATGTGTTGGAGATGCGTCTGAGAGTCCTTCCTCAAAATCATCCAGACTTGGCAAAGAGCTACAATAATCTTGCCGCGATGTATAGTCAGCAGGGCCGCAGAAAAGAAGCGGTGTCTCTTTATGAGCGAGCGGTAACCATTGCAGAAAATACGTTTGGACCGAATCACCCTGAGACGCAACTCTATAGATCAAATCTGAAGTCATGTCAGAGTGTGATGCATTGAAGGATAGATGGAGAGGCAACCCAAAAACCGTACAGGCCAATATTGGAGAAAATACCTTGTTCCATGTATCCTGCTTTTCAAGATAATGGTTCGGGGTTAAGTTGTAAAAAGAGCTAAGTGGTCTCCTTCATTTTAATCCCAGCGCCAGTATTCAATCTTTTACTTGGCATAATCCATCGACAGAAACTAATTGAAAAGGAAACGAAGGTGAATTTATGGTAACTACTGATTTGGTAATTTGCCAGATGAACTTTACAAAACATTATTTTATTGGGTAACAAAAAGATGAAATGTGACTTAACATTATAACGTTTTGACAAGTATCGTAATGGTTCGAATCCAGTTTGTTAGAGCAAGTTGTACAATAGCTAGAACTTTTTGCTTGACTTTCAACATAGCTTAGCCGTAAGGTTCGGGTCCTATTCGGTTCCCCAAATGGGTTAGTGGACAGAACGTTTAGAGTCATCTTCGAGTGCTGTTTAAAACATAGAGAACGTTTGTTGGGGTTAAATTTATACTGGATTTAAGTCCCAAAGAGTCAGAGGTTTTTTAATGGTTTCCGAACTACTTTTCTTTGAGGGCGAGAAACCATTGGGGAAAAACTTACTTTGGTCAACTGAGTGATTATTAATATTGGAATTATCTAGCCCTTCGGATTGCAGAATGAGTTCTATAAACTTGTTTTTTGATGAAAGGGGGGCGGTTAATAACCCCAGATTTTTCAATGAGACGAACAATGCCGCCGAATGTGCTTGGCAATTAACCGACCTATTGGGGTTAAATTCTATGTCAGTGAAAGCAATATATTGAGTAATTTCGGATGCCAATTTTTTGTGTTTGCTGAGTGCATTAATGTATAACCAATCATAAAACAAGGTTGGAGGATACAAAGACCAATAAGTTTTAGAGAAGTTATAACACTTTAGTGGGCCGGAATTCTTCAGCCGAGAGTCTCTTTTTGCTTCTTTAGAAGGTTTACTTAACAGATCTGTGTATGGTCCCCCGTTTTGGAAGACTTTACTTGCCTGATAAGCAGATTCAACTGAGAAAGTGCTATTGCCGGTTTTTGTCGTAATATTTAGGTTGAATGCGCTAAGCTTGATCCCCAGCGGTTGCATCGATTTGGAAGATATCTCTAGAATCCTTTGATCTCGAATAGAGATACGTGTCATTTTATGCAGTGAATCTATTGACTTTTGTTTCTGACCAATTGACATGCCCGGAAACCACTTAAATTCCACAATTTTTTTTGTCACAAAATGTTCACCAATATTCGTTGAAATAAAAACCGGCCTGCCAAACTTGGTGTCGTACAAAGACCAGTATCTGCCGCAAAAAGGAATCAGCATATTGGCGAAGTTAATTTGTCTAAAAAACTACTGGTTGCTAATGCAAGTTTTACTAGTTCAAAAACTAAATGAAGATTCGATATTTCAAGTACTATCGATTGTAAAAACAGTACTTAATACCTATTGATTTAACACATCTTTAAAACAACATTAATAATTCGCTAACATCTTCACAAACAAACCTTAACAACACCACTTTATGATAAATATGTGTTACGGAATTTATGTAGAAAGTTCGAACCCAGCGGAAAAAAGTATCCACTAATCGGGCTTTATTTCTTATTTTTAATTAACCAGCCGTCCCTTTTACATGCTAAATAAATAATGCCATCAGCAAGAACTATTAGTTTATTAAGGGCTTTCACTTCTCAAATGTATTAATTCAACATCAGGAGAAAAATTGAGCATTATCAAGGTTAAACCGGTTATTTTATTGGTCTTGTTGGTTACGGCTTTAATGTTGACGGGCTGCAGCGCATCAGTTATCACGACATATACTACTGCATTTAAAACCTCTGATATTGTTGGGGCGGGAGCCACATTTCCCTACCCGTTATACGCAAAATGGTTCAATGCTTATTATGAGGCAACAGGTGTGAAAGTCAATTATCAGGCGGTTGGTTCAGGTGCGGGTATTAACCAGATAACAAATGGAACGGTGGATTTCGGCGCAAGCGACGCCATCATGACCAATATCCAACAAAGTCAGGCGGAAGCTGCTTATGGGCCTTTGTTGCATATCCCGACGACTTTAGGCGCGGTCACAGTGATTTATAATCTACCGGGAATCAAGTCATTGCAGCTCAAGCTAAACGGGGAAGTGCTGGCCAATATTTGCCTGAAAAAAATAAACAAGTGGAACGATCCCTCTATCATTGCCTTGAATCCCGGTTTGACTCTGCCGGACCAACCGATTGCGGTCGTTCACCGGGCAGACAGTTCGGGCACAACGTATATTTTTACTAACTATCTGACCAAAGTAAGCAGCGATTGGCAGACCAGGATTGGTTTTGGAACTTCAGTGAGCTGGCCGGGGGATATCGGTGCCGACCAAAGCGCAGGAGTTACAGGACAGGTATTAAAACAACCGTATTCAATCGGTTACGTCGAATTGGCCTACGCCATAGAGAATAAAGTCTCCTACGCTGTGGTACAGAATGAGGCCGGTAATTTTATCACTCCCTCAATTGAATCAACCAATAAAGCCGCCGAGGGGATAATATTACCGGATGATATGAGAGTAATGATCACCAATTCTCCCAATCCGGAAGCATATCCCATTGCTGGTTTCACCTGGGTCCTGGTAAATGTCAATCAGCGGGACAAAGCTAAAGGAGAAGCTGTAGTTAAGGTGCTGTGGTGGGCGGTACACGATGGGCAACAGTATAACGAACCACTGCTGTACGGAAAACTTTCACCGGAGGTCGTGAAGAAAGTGGAAAATGAGTTACTTTCGATCAATTACAAGGGCCAACCGCTATTCACGCCGCCATAAAGATAATGGATAAAAAAATGAGTGTGCAAAAAGCTTGGGGAAGTCACTTCAGAGACTGCCGTCATCCTTCGAGACTCCCCCACAGCTTTGGTCGAAACCAAGCCTTATGATAATTTTAGCTTCATCAACAAAAATTGTCAAGGTTATGGTTGCACAAAACACACCTTGGAGGTGTTGTCAAGGAACAGAATCCTTTAAGAAAACAGAATACAATTTTTCAGGAAACAGGAAGTTTCCAAGTCTACAAAAAGAAAAAAGGAAAAGGAGAAAAAGTGAAAACTATTTTCAATAAAAAAGCAATATTCGGCGTATTTTTCGCCGTTGTTGCTATCGCCACTATATCGACAAGCGTTGCCCTCGCGTATTCATGGGATCCCGCCGATGGGTTACGGATCGATGGATCGACCACAGTCTTCCCTATTGTCAAAGCAGCGCTCGGTGCGACCGCTGAAGGCGCTACCAGCACAGCAGGTCCTTTCCAGAGTGTACATGCAGTACAGGCCCAGGTTTACCAGGGCGGTTCCGGCGTCGGCAGGGCTGATGCCTCAGCTCAAGTAGTAGACCTTGGAATGGCCTCCAGTCTTACCGGTCTGGCCTCTAACGTTACCGCGACCAAGATCGCCCGCGATGGAATCTGCGTAATCGTAAATAATAGCGTCGCAGTGACCGATATCTCGCCTGCCCAGCTTAAAGGTATCTACGAAGGCAACATTACAAGCTGGAGCACAATTAATACCAGCGCTTCCGGCACTATTGTTCCTCTGGCCAGATTAGTTGGGTCCGGAACCCGCGATGCCGTCGCCGATTTCACCGGCATGAACAAGACCACTGAACAAACCTTCATCGGCAACGCAACCCGTTACGACACAAATGCAGATGAAGCAGCCGCCGTAGTAGGCACGCCTAACTCCATCGGCTACGTCGGTATCGGTTATGCCGCCACGCTGCAGGCTGCCGGCACCGCAAAAATTTTAACGGTAAATGGCAAAACAGCGACCGCGCAGAATGTAACAACCAACAATGCGAGCAAATTGTATCCTTTCTCCCGCTACCTCTACCTTCTCCAGTGCAATACCCCGACCGATCCCACAATTATCGCCAACGCATCTCATGCCACGGCTTTCATCCAGTGGATGGCCACCTATGACGGGCCTGCACAGGAAATTGTTGCCCAGCAGGACTATATCAAACTGGTCCCCGATTCCGATATTACTATGGATGGCATCATTAACGGGTTGGATTTAACACAGTTAGGGATTAAATGGAATAAGAGAGTCAGCAATCGTTCCCTCACCGCTGGCGACCGCGCCGATATCAACAACGACGGTGTCGTAAATGGTTTGGATTTAACCAAGCTGGGATTATGGTGGAACAATCGCTATGGAACCTCTTCCTCTGATCTGACTCCTGACTATCCTGTAATTCCCTAAAACGTCCTGACATATCATAAAAAAAAATAAATTGGGAGAAAAAAATTGAAAACGCTCAATAGTCTTTTCGGACTTAAGAGAATACTGGGTATTTTACTCAGTCTCGGCTTACTAATCGGCCTCATTGCGCCGTCAGTTCCGGCTATGGCTGCCGGTGAACAAGTACAGATCTACCCCGGCACTCCCGCCATTTCAGTTGCCGCCACGGTCGGCACACCGGTGGACGTGTTAGTGAAAATTGATAATACCGTCCCATTGGCCGGCTATGGATTTTCTGTAAATTACGATCACACCAAGTTAACCTTTGTTTCAGTGGATAACGGCACTTTCCTTCCTACAATAGCCGGTCAAACAAGTTTTATGCCCCCCGATATTCTTACTGACGCCAACCAGCTTGGTTCAATCGCTTGTTCTTATCTGAATTCCAACACTTCCGCTGCAGGAACCAATGCTACACTCCTGACGCTGCACTTTACCGTAGCGACGAGCGCCTACGCTGTCACAAATATTACATTTGTTGACGCGGCTAACTCCGGAGCCGGCGGGGCGACAGTAACGACAGGATTCACTCCCGCAACCGTCACCATCGGCACCCCTCCTCCTGCCGCACCCACAGTCACCGGTTTCACACCGGCCTCCGGCGCCGCCGGTACATTAGTTACTATTACCGGCACTAATTTCTCCGGAGTCACCGGTGTCAGCTTCGGCACCTTCGCGGCTGACGGCTATACAGTAGTCGATGGAACACACATTACCGCCTATTCTCCCGCGACCTTTACCAGCACGTCCGGTGCGCCGATTAATGTCGTTACATCCCATGGTTCCGGCGCATCAACCGCTTTATACTCCTATGTTGACCAACCCACCGTTATCTCGTTTACTCCCACCTCCGGATTCTCAGGGCAAACAGTGACCATTACAGGCGCCGGTTTTATTAACTCTGCTGCCAACACCGTCGTTACCTTCGGCGGCACTGCCGCAACCAACGTCGTGATAAATTCAACTCATTCAATTACTGCGACCCTTGGCGCAGGTGCGACCGGTTCAGTTAGCGTGACCGTTACCGGTCACGGGACTGCTGCTACATTAGCAGGTTTTACCTATATTGCAGCCAGTATCTCCGGGTTCACCCCGGCCACCGGTTACACCGGTAGCCTGGTCACCATTACCGGCACTGGCTTCACTGGGACCACCGGCGCTGCCGGCGTAAAATTCGGTACTGCAAATGCGCAGAGTTATACCGTCATGTCCGATACCCAGATTATTGCTGTAGTCGGTAATGGTGTTACCGGTAAAGTCAGCGTCACTTCTCCCAGCGGCACGATACAATCCGCAACCAACTTCACCTATGTCCAGGTGAAATTTTTTGTCAACCCTCCATCCCAGGCACTGACTGCCAATGGAACTTTCTCTGTTGCCCTGACCATTAATACCAACGGCAGCAAACAGATCCGCGGCTGGCAGACCGATATCGCCTTCGATCCCGCCAAAATTCAGTTAGACAGCATTACTGAAGGCGCTTTCCTCAGCACATTCGCTACAGCTAATGGCGCAACCACCGGTTCCGGCAGCGCCGCGATCGACAATACAGCCGGAACTGTTGCCGGACTGTCATACACGATCCTGGGCGCTCCTGAAGCGGGCGGCCCAACCGGTAATGGAACACTTGCTACACTCAACTTCCATACTGTCGGCAACAATGGAACTTCACCGATCAATTTGATAAATAATTCCATTTACGACACTAACGGTCTGGCAATTGCCAATTTACAGACTGTCACCGGTACCGTAACCATTAACATCACTGCGGTTAATCCGCAACCGGTGGATGTCCCGGTTGACGCCGGTCTCGGCGCTCAGCTCACCTTCATCCCGCCGGTCCCGGTCAGCGGTTGGAACCTGATCGTCTCCGCGCACAATAATGTTCAGCGCACCCTCAATGTCTTTGCCAATACCCCCTGGCAGGTAACGGTTGCCGATTATAGCGCCACCACCAACGGGCATATGACGAAGTATGATGGCAGCAGTTATGTTACTCCTGCTGTTCGCCTCGCCAACCCGCTTACCGTTTACTCCGGATCCAATTCTATCAACCTCCAATTCGGCGGTCTTTTAGCCTCTGGTGTTACCAGCGGACAGGATCCCGCCAACGGCGGCGATATCCGTGGTATCATGTTCGATCAACCGGTTACCTATACCGATTCGATCGTGACCAGTCCTAATAGTTATCACATCGTCGTCACCTTCACCGCTTCAAGCACTTCTTACTAAAATTAATAAAGGGAGGGGCCGGCTTGCGGGCTGGCCCCTCCCGGCATAAAGCCATTCCGAACAACCGGAGCGAGGGGGGAGGGTAACATGAATAAATTACTGGTAAAAAAAATCACAGGCATTACCGCTGTTGCTTTGATCATCGCTATTGCATTTTCAATTATTTCCACAGCAATCGTCTTTGCCGCGCCTGATTTTAACGTGACCAATGATATGATCAATGTCACGATGGATGCCGGCCAAAGTTATACTTCTAAAATTACTGTTACCGACCAGTCCGCTACCGAACCAATGGACCTTCAGATTGAAGTTGACGGTCTCGGTCAGGGGTTGGACGGCGCTTCCCTCGCCTTATCTGCTTCGCAGGATACCAGCCCTTATTCCGCCAGGACTTTTTGCAGCATCGATAAAACGACGTTGCATATGGAACCCGGAGCTGCCGGTTACGTAAATGCCACCGTCTCGGTGCCGTCCGGTAAAAATTCCGGGGAATACTATGCCTCGATTTATATGTATACCTCATCTGCGGACCCCAATAAAGTGGGGGTAAGACTGGCAATACTTGTGCCGGTTATCGTCACAATACCCGGTTTTAGTCCTTCACGGACCGCGCAAATGACCGGCCCCACCGTGTCACAGGTGACCTCGGGGCAAACTATCGAGGCAGTTACAATCTTGAAAAATAACGGGAACTGCCGCATATCGTCAGCTACCGATACAATTAGTTTATATAATTCAACAGGTACCCAGATTTCACAAAGTGTGATTACCTTAGGCTCGCCTTCAATTCTCCCCGGATATTCGCGGCAGATTACCTCTCATTTTACCAGCCAACCTGTCGGCAGTTACTCGGTTAAATCTTTAATTGTGATGGGAGACGGAACTCAACTGGGTCCGCAAACGTTAACGTTCAATGTTATACAACCAACCACGACAACGATACCCGGTTCGGCACCTCCGGTGATCAATGGTTTTTCTCCGGCGTCCGGCGGGACAGGGACGACCGTCATAATTACCGGTTCTTTCTTTACCGGCGCTACCGCGGTAGGATTCGGAGGAGTATCTGCGCAGAGTTTTTCTTTGGATTCTGATACCCAGATTACGGCAGTAGTCGGAAACGGAAGCAGCGGAACTGTAAGCGTCACAAATCCGGCGGGCACTGTTTATTCATCCGGTACTTTCACTTTTGCGGTCACACCGAGTATAACATCCTTTTCCCCAACTTCTGCCGCTGCCAATGCTACAGTCACGATCAACGGATACAATTTTACGAATATCACCGCGGTCAAATTTGGAGGCACAAATGCATCCAGTTTCACGGTTAATTCATCCACATTGATTACTGCGGTAGTTGGAACCGGCACATCAGGTGCTGTCAGCGTAACCAATACCAATGGGACTGCCAGTAAAGACGGGTTTGTTTTCATTCCGGCTACAACATCAACAAATTCAACAACAACTGCTACTAATACACCTACCAGGACAACTACACCTTCGAGAACTACCATCACAACGACCACAAAACTTGCGAAGACTATCACAACCACTTCGGTCAATCCGGATGACACCGATTATTTATTGTCCGGCATTGATCCCGCCAGCCTGGTTGTGGCCAGTTTTGATAACATCGATTCTTCTTATCTTGATACAACACAGAAAAACGGCCTGGAAATCAAACTAACCGGCGTCGATAATTCCGGCCTGGTTATTATAGGCCGATATTATAACGAACCAACCGTGACCGTGCCTTTCTCAGCCGGAGTTATCAAAGGAGGTACCGGCAAACCGGCAATAAAATTTGTCAATGTCCGGGTCAAAGGTATTACCAGAGGTACTACCAGAATCACGCTGCATTACACGGATCAGGAAGTAAGCAAGTTTTCCCCCAATAGCTTGTTCCTTGCTTATTATTATGGAGACAAGTGGCATTTCTGTGAAAACGAAGTAAATGATCCTAAAAATAATAATATCAGTGCAGATATCCCGGCAATTAGATTAGACGGGGGGATTATCGGTCTGGGTGGAGACACCGGGGGCAATGCCGCTAATGGCTTCCCCGCAGTCGGGCAAAGTTCGTCCCCTGTTAGTCCCGGCGTCAGCTGGGCTTTGGTTGGGCTGATTATCGGCTCTGTTGTTGTACTCGGCGTAATAATCATCGTTGCCGTTTCACGGAATAAAAACCGGGAAGCTGAGGAAACGGAAACTGAATTATAGTTATCAAATCACAGAGAGGAAGGGGAACAAGAGGAACATGTTAATCAGGAAGATGAAGAAAAAAGTAACAAGCGTCGTTGGGCTTCTTTTACTTCTGGTGGGTCTGCTTTATTTTTCCGCCGTTCCTGTATCAGCTGCCACCGTAGCTACTATTAGCGTGTCTTTACCAAATCAGACGGTAAATCCGGGAGATAGTTTTGATGTAAATCTGGTAATAACCAATACAACTCCTGTTTATATGTGGCAAGTAGACGTGATTTATGATACATCAAAACTTACCTACGTCAGCATTACAGAAGGAACATTTCTTAAGAATAATGGAACGACCAATGCAATGCCTCCCGACATGTCCACTCCGGGTACATTAGCTGCAATATGTTACGCGATGACAGGTTCAGCCAGTGCGCCTGCAACAACCAATGGGGCTTTAGCAAAATTAAGATTTACCGCCAAGACTGGCGTAAGCGGGGTAGCCAATATTAACCTGGCAAACGTCCTCCTGGCCAGCCCGGATGGTAACCAGATTCCAAATTCCACGGTCGTTACAAACAACGGTAGTGTCACAATCAACAGTGGATCGAATAACAACACAACATCTACAACAACATCTACAACAACGACTACGACAGCGACAACCACCACCACCACTCCATCAACTACATCAACTACGTCAACAAGCACAACTACTGCTACTACGCCCGCACCAACAGTAATTTCTTTCAGTCCTTCTACCGGCGGCAGCGGAACCAGTGTTACCATTTATGGTACTAACTTTTCCGGGATAACCGCGGTTAAATTCGGAGATAACGAAGCCAATGATTACAGCGTTAATTCCGCGACTAAAATTACTGCCTCCGCCGGCAGTGGAACCACGGGCAAAATTTCGGTCACAGGCGCCGGAGGTACTGCTGTTTCAAGTGGCAATTTTACTTTTACCTCCGTAACCTCGACATCCGCGACACAAAAAAGCACTTCGCCCACGGCAGCCCAAACGACGACATCTTCCTTTGCCAATTCGAATTCGATGAAAATAATAACCACCGGAAATGGCAATCAGGCCGTTAAAACTACATCTAATAATATCAACACATCACCTTCTTCGCTAGTTTCAAGCACGAACGGGGTACATGTATTAGATATATCAGATTCCATCGATAACAGCGGTTTATTGCTGCGGGACTTCCAACAAAGTGGAATTTTTTACAATGGAAATAACCAGGTTAGTGTGCAAATCAGAAGCGGGACGAGGGGAATAAACGCGGATGGTTCGCCGGTGGAGGCTATCACTCTCCAACCAGGCAATAATATTCCCCCTGCTCCGACAGGAATGGAAATCATCAGTTCTGTGGAATTTGGTCCTTCAGCAGCTACCTTTAGTAATCCGATTATGGTGGTAATGGAATATAGTCCAGTCAATGTAAACGATAAAAATCTGACGTTTAGCTATTTTAATACGCTCAACAATAAGTGGGAGACCGCCGATTATACACTAGACGCTCAGAACCACCGGGTTTTCGCGAACATCAGTCATTTCAGTCTGTATGCGATCATGACGAAGGGCAACGGCGCGGTTGCTGGAATCGGTTGGAGTATGGTATCAACGATAATACTGACAGAAATAATTATAGGTGGTATTATCTTATTCTTATTTTTGCAAAGGAAACCAAACCCAAGGCCATTAAAACCGGCTCCGTCGGTATCTGCTCCGGCAGTTATGAGATCAGAACCACAAAATATTAACAATACAAATATCGCTTGGGACGACATTCTCCCCGCAAATATCAAAAAGGGCGCTCCGTTTAAAACGCAATTAGAAGTTATTGGCGGCAAGGTTTCCATATCGCAAAACAACGGTTCTTTGCCTCTTGAAATTGTTAATACGGGTGATACTCGTCTGATCGTATCGTTGGAATATGACCCGGAAATATACCCGCAGGGTAACGCCAAGATAATCGTGCTTAGCGCAGAACAATTTGAAAAAACGAAGGAAATGAGGAAGTGAGAAAACAAATGTTAAAAGGCAAATTGGCAGGCATTCTACTTTTAATTGCAGTAGGGTCAGCGACTCTGTTAATGAGTTGCAGTAACCCAGCCGCCGCTGGGACTAGTAATACAACAGCTCCGGTTGTTTCAACCAATTCGAAAGGTAACCAGGATGAAAATTTCAGTATTTCAGTTGATAAAACCCAGGTTAACCCCGGTGATAAATTTACAGTAAACATCATGATAACATCGAAAATGGCTGCTCGAGGCGGACAGTGCGGTGTGAGCTTTGATCCTGTGGCTTTGCAATGTGACAGCGTAATTGAAGGGAACTTCTTTAAAGATTGGGCATCTGCCAATGGAGTAAGTACAACAATGATGCCATCCGAGCCGGCAATAGATAATAACAAAGGAACGGTGGAGGCCGTGGCCATTGCGGTTATGGGTCTTAGCCAAGCCGAACAAAACGGTCAAAAAGGCCAGGAAGCCAAAGGAAGCGGTGTTTTCATGAGCCTTCAGATGACTGCAAAAACCGGGGTAAACAAACGGGCATCTATTAAATTATCCGATATCCAAATAGGCGATGCCAATGGTGATGGGATAAAAAATGTAACTTCCACTGATGGGTTTATTACTATCGGGACCCCGTAAAGAAAAACATAATAATTGTGTTCTTAATAAAGGAAACAAATAGACTGTGGTAAAAAAAGTCCCAAGCGTCTTTTTCACATTGATTCTTCTTATACTGACTTTGATGACTGGCTGCGGTTCGCCGGTTTCTGCCGGAAAAACGGTATTGATAGCAGGGGCGTGGGATATCATTTCCCCTTTTCAGAGGCAGATCATCACTGGTTATCAATCACAATCCAAGGTGGAGTTGCAAACCAAATTCTCCTCATCTCCTATTGAAGATGTGCGACAGGGAAAAAGCGATATAGCTATTCTGGGGCGGGAACCCCCTGCCAGTGAATTATCCGGCCTCAAAGATATTACGGTTGCCTATGATGCGGTTTGCATGATAATAGATACTAATTCTTATAATGGCGGTCAATATTCAGCGAGGGGAACGCCTGTGCGAAAAGCAAATGGATTTCAAAACGTAACCACCGAAGAACTGAAAGCAATCATGAACAACTTTATTGCGCCTTTTGGCCTGAGGTGGTTTTGGGGGGATGGCTATTACACCTGGAAGCCGGCTTTCAACCCTGCTACAGGATCGTATACCGACAATAGCGTTTGGGTTCCAGGTGAAATTGCGCCTTACCCTTCGCTTAATATGATTCCGGGTAAATACGATACGCAAACCTGGTTATACCAGGTTTTGGGATCAGACGAAAAAGCCGTAGCGAAAGCACGGAATTATAAATACTCATCTGAAAATCTGAACGCTGAGGAAGAAGTGCTGTCGGGTGAATACCTCAACTTACCGCCGTTCATAGCGGGATCAGGTGATTTTAACTGGAAGATAGGCTTTGTTTCACGGCGTGTCATCCCCATTGCCATCCAGCACGTCCCGGTCAGTGTGGTCTCTATTAATGGCATTAATCCCATGCTGGATACCAAGGCTGTTTACGATGGCTCATATCTTTTAAGCAGGAAGATACATGTTATTACAAGGCAGAACGACTCGCCGGCAGTATCAGATTTCACAATTTATTTATTATCCCAAAACGGGCAGCAAGCACTAGCAGAGGCGGGTTATTTACCGTTACCTTAGAAAAAGGAAATCAATGTAAAATGCAAATGATTAAGAAACGTGAGAAATTTCCGAAAATAGTTTTCTTGATTCTGGCAATGATTCCTGTTTGCCTGTTACTTTGCATAGTTATTTTGCTTGTTGTAAACAGCACACTTGCAATAAATCAACTCGGACTTTTCGGCGAAGGCAAGCTGTTTTCAACACAGATCTCAGGAGTTTTCACCTCGGGCCAGGGTCAATACGGGCTGATTCCGGCAATCTGGGGTACTCTTTTAATCGTCGTTGTATCTATGGGAATCGCTATTCCGGTATCCATGGCAATGGCTATTTTTGCTTCCGAATTCAAATTAGGATTATTGGGACAGGGGATGAGAACATTGTTGGGTATCCTGGGTGGAATCCCTTCTATCATTTTTGGTTTGATGTCTATCGTTTTTGCGCAGTTGGTTATCATTCCCAAATTTACCGGAGCCGGTTTGTCTGGCAATCAGATGCCGCCGCCGGGAATGTACTGGTGGACACCAAACAGCTTGCCGTACCTTACCAGTACTCTTCTCGGTGGATTTATGCTTTCTATGCTGATAATTCCCTTTCTTGCGCCGTTGCTCGATGATGTCATACAGAATGTTCCTCATTCTCTTAAGGAAGCTTCCTTAGCTCTGGGGGCCGGTCGCTGGCATACCTTAACAAACGTTACGATTCCTTACTCTATGGCCGGTATTATTTCAGCGTCCGGACTTGGCACGCTCAAGGCAATGGGTGATGTCGTCATCGTCGGTATGGTCGTCGGTTTTGAATCTTCTTTACCGTACCCATTGTTTGATATATTAAAAAGTACTGCGCCTTTGACATCAACGGGCGCCGGTTTTTCAGGTGGTTTTTCGCAGGGTTCATTTAATCCGCTGCGAAATTCGGCAGCTAATTTTACCGGATTGGTGTTGTTGGTGCTTGCGTTTGGAATTTTAGGACTGGTGGCGTACTTACAAGGAAGATATAAAAGGAAATTCCCTAAATGAAATCAAACACCATTGTTAATTCAACCCAGCAGTATAGCGGGAATAACACAATGCCAAAATATTACAACTATAAACTGGAAAAAGTGATAGCGATCCTTGCCATGGTTGTTACCGGTTCAGGTATCGTTTTGGGGTGTCTATCACTATCGTTGAATTCATTGGATTTTTATTCTAAACCTTTACTGATTATCATCGGCATAAGCCTGTTGGCGTTGTTTGCCTATGTCCACTATGGAAGAACCAAAGAATGGAAACTCCTTGTTTTTTCGCTTATGGCGATCATCTCAGCTTATGTTCTCAATATGCTTCCGAATTATTTATACGGCTTCCATATTAATGCCATAATTCACCGTTCTTTTATTTCTGCTATCCTCCTCTTAGCAGTCTCGATACCTTCATTTTGCTATTCAATGTATTATTGCCTTGGTGCGGTGCCTAGAGCGCAAGACCTTTCAAGGTACCCGCTGATTTTGCTACCCATAGTTCTGATGTTAATCGCCTACGGAATACTCGTTTTCCGGCTTTTCGCTCTTGGCATTCCGAATATCAATTGGCATATGCTAACCACCCCATACGAATGGCAGACCTGGCAAACGATTGTTTGGCAGAACGGCTGGCCGACCTGGGTTCCGCAGCAACTGCACCAGTCAGGTATAAGTAATTTCATTTTAGGTACATTGCTGCTCATGCTAATGACAATTATCATTTCGTTACCCATTGGTATTGGAGTAGGTATTTACATCACCGAATATTCCTCCGGGTTTTTAGCAAACGTAATAAAAACGTCATGCACCGTATTAAGGTCGATTTCGGTTTTTATCCTTGGGCTGACGGCAATAACAATAGTCAGATACTCGCAGAATACTTTTATGTCCCGTATTTTTGCCGGCTATTTTTACGATGCTTCAGGGAATATACACCAGGCCAATGGTTCATTTTTTACGGCAGCGCTGATCGTCTCACTTTTGGTCATTCCGATTATTGCCCGCGCCACAGAGGAGGGTATCCGGTCTTCTCCCCGTGAAATGGCTGAAGGATCTTACGCGCTGGGAGCATCTAAATGGCACACCATAGCGAATGTATTAATCCCATGGTCTCTGCCCAATGTTACTACAGGGCTACTTTTAGGATGTGCTGAGGCAACCGGCAGTCTAGCTACTATATGGTTCATCTCCGGAACAGGTCAATATGGCATCGGCCCGTTTAATCAAGTAACGTCTCTCTCTTACTTTATCTTCTACGCACGGGGCGATATCGATATGAACTTTCACAAAGTTGAGGGTATTTACCAGTACTCTGCTGCCGTAATTATGATTTTAATTACCGTCATTTTAAGTCTGGCAGTAGTGGTGTTAAAGAAGAGATTGAATAAAAGGCTTAAAGGGATGTAAGAGGTTTTTCAGTTTAGTTCAGGAGCAAAGAGTGAACATAAAAGTAAAAGAGTTTGAATCAAAATCGAAAGATATGCGTGACATAGCGGAAAATACAGAAAAATGCCGTCTGGAGACTATTGAACTGAAAGTGGGTTACGGGGCAAAAAATATTTTACACGGTATTAATATCGCTATTCCTGCTGGTAAGGTAACCGCCATTATCGGGCCCTCGGGCTGCGGCAAGACTACCTTTTTACGCACTTTAAATCGTCTGAACGAAATAACCGGAGGCTGCAAAGTAAATGGGCAAATCCTTCTGGATGGAGAAGATATTCTGAAAATGGACCCTATGTTACTAAGGCGCAAAGTCGGCATGGTATTTCAAAAACCTAATCCTTTCCCCAAATCGATCAGAGAAAACATTCTCTATGGAGTCAAGGCATTAAAATTAAAAGTTGACCATGATGAAGTAGTTCGCGTTAGTCTGGAAAAAGCCGTTCTCTGGGGGGAATTAAAAAATCGGCTGCACGATAGCGCGTTGGCTCTTTCTCTGGGTCAACAGCAGCGTTTGTGCATCGCCCGAACATTGGCGATATCTCCTGAAGTTATTCTTTTCGATGAACCGGCATCATCCCTGGATCCTGTATCCACCACTTCGCTAGAGGCCAGCATCATCGGGATGAAAGGTGATTATACTCAGGTGATCGTTACTCATAATATGAACCAGGCCATTAAAGTATCCGATTACACTGTTTTTCTGTATAACGGTCTGGTAATGGAGGCGGGTGAAACAACTAAGATTTTTAACAGTCCGGAAAGAGAAGAGACACGTCAATATGTGTCAGGCAAAATATATTGATTTAACTGACTGCGTTTAATGAAGGGGTATACTATGAAACAGCAAAAAGCCACGGGATTCAATGTCAAATGGGTATTTATTATTGCCGGCGGAATTTTAATTTGTTCTTCATTAAGCTGGCTGATCATTAGTAATCGGGCAGAAGCAAAATCAGATATCAACACTACCACGACACAACTCAATAATGAGTACGGCCATTTAAGAGATTCCATCACCGGACTGAATAACTTTGCCAGCAACCAAACTAAACAATTGAATGATTTTCAGGATCAGACAGGTAGTAATTTTACAGAAGTAAACGGTTCGCTAGTTAAGGCAAATGCGAATACTGCGCAATTACGAGATGATGTTTCAGACCTCAAGGCGCAGACTGATGGCATTGCTGCCGAACTGGATATAAGAACTAACGATCTTAACGGGCAAATTACTGCTGCCAACGGAAAAATCGATAGTACAACCAGTACGCTGAACGATACTGCGAATTCTTTAGCCTCACTGGCTGGTACAGTGAATACTATGCAGACTGCCGTCAATAATATTCAAACCGCTGTTAGTTACATGACAATTTCGATCCCCTCCGGCGTTATCAATGCATCTAACAGTACAGATAGATACATTTTTACCGCTAATGCATCTTATTTAGTGACCAATATTATGTTCCAACAATCAGCAATCGAGAATACCAGTGCCAACACAACATTAACAGTTAGAAAAGTGCCGACTGGTACAGCAATCAGTTCCGGCTCGGATCTTTTATCAGCCGCGGTGAATTTAAAGACAGGATTAACGGCCAATAATGTTCTAAGCCCAACTTTAACCTCAACGACCTCTTATCTGCAATTGTCTTTCGGAGACAGTCTGGCGCTTGATTTTACCAACGCCGTTACCGAATATTGCGGCTGTTTGACTATCACGCTGGAAAAACAATAACGAACATTTTCCAAACCAATAATTAGGTTCTATGAACAAAAAGGTAACGTTCATTTTAAGGAACCATACTTAAATCCCCGACCGTAAGGTCGAGGGATGGAGTTATCCCTGCATCTTTTGGGGAGAGTATAATGTGAAACATGGAATTCATACATCTTTCACATTGCGTGTATAG